>Ga0307509_10005810_pt1 | contig 16931 bp, 15 predicted proteins | sample 10_EM_MG_FD_202245 | JGI IMG/M metagenome (GOLD analysis project Ga0307509, IMG submission 202245) | Populus trichocarpa ectomycorrhiza microbial communities from riparian zone in the Pacific Northwest, United States - 10_EM | ecosystem: Host-associated > Plants > Roots > Unclassified | place... | reverse complement strand
GGCGAGTCACGCGCGCCGGGACGCCGAGGCCGCGACCGTCCGGACCGAGGCCGCGCGCGAGCAGCTCGAGGCGCGCTCGAACCAGCTGATCCTGCGCCAGGCCCGGGTCGCGCTCGGCCGCGATCCAACCGAGGCGCTCGCGTGGCTCGCGACCCTGACCGAGCGCGACGTCGACATCGGCACGGTGTGGGAGATCGAGCACGAGGCGGTCGCGCGCGGGGTCGCGAAGGACGTCCTGCGCGGTCACGTCGACGAGGTCCACTGGGTCGAGCCGATGCCGGGCGGGTTCGTGAGCGCGGGCTACGACGGCCGCGTGATCGTGTGGGATCCGGCGCCGCACCCGGTGTTCCAGGCGAAGACCGGGCGGGTCCACCTCGCGCGCCCGCGCCCCGACGGCAAGGAGCTCGCGATCGGCAGCGACGACGGGGATCTCCGGATCGTCGCGCGCGACGGCACGCTCCTCGCGCAGCTCCCGGGCCATCGCGGCGACGTCCAGCACATGGCGTGGGCCGACGACGGCAGCTGGCTCGCGACCGGCGACGATCACGGCAACGTGTTGCTGTGGCCGCACGCGCGCGAGCCCGGCGTGGTGCTCGCCCACGGCGGCGCCGCGATCGGCGATGTCGCCGCGTCGCGCGACGGCACGATGATCGTCGCCGGCGATCACGACGGCCACCTGTGGCAGTGGGACGTCGCGACCCACACGCGCGCCGAGGCCGTGGTCGCCGGCGATGTCGTCCAGGCGTGGACCGACGGCACGCGCGCCGCGGCGGTCGATGGCGCCGGCACCGTGCACTGGTGGAAGCGGACCGGCGCGACGCTCGTCGTCGAGCGCACGACACCGACCGGGCTCAACTGCAAGCGCGCGATGTGGGCGAGCGATGGCGCGTGGGCGCTGCTCGGCGGCGTCGGCGGGACGGTGACCCGCGTGGAGGCGGATCGCGTCGAGGCGCTCGCGCACTTTCACTCGCAGGCGCGCACCGTCGCGATCTCGAACGATGGCCGCTGGATCGCGGCGGGTGCCGACGACGGCTCGCTCGAGGCGCGCGACCGCAAGACCGGTCAGGTGGTCGCGCTCCACGGTCACACCGGCCGGATCCGCCACGTCGCGTTCGCGGACGGGGTGCTGCTGTCGAGCGACAGCGACGGCGTGGTCCGGCGCTGGGACCTGTCCGCGATCCCGCCGACCGTCCTCGACACCCGCGGCGAGCCGGTCGAGCGGATGACCGTCGCCGGTGACCTCCTCGCGTGGGTCGACACCAATGGCAACGTCGGCGCGTGGAACCTCGGCGATCACACCTACACCCAGCTCGGCAAGCTCGACGGCCGCGCGACCGCGATCGCGATCGCCGACGGAACCGTCGTCACCGGCACGACGGAAGGCGTCGTCACGTGGTGGAAGCCCGCCCCGGTGCGCCAGGAGCTCCACGCGATCGTGAAGGCGATCGCGACGACCCACGGTCTCGTCGCGGTCGCGAGCTCGCTCGGGCCGATCGCGATGTTCTCGGCCGACGGCGCGCCGCGCCCCGCGCTCGCAGGTCACCCGAACGGCAGCGACGCGCTCGCGTTCGATCCGAGCGGTGCGATCGTCGCGTCGGGAGGGCAGGATCGGGTGATCCGGGTGTGGCGCACCAGCGACGGCGCCCAGCTCGCCCAGCTCGCCGGCCCGATCGGCGACACCCACTTCGTCCGGGTCAGCGACGACTGGATCGTGATCGGCTCGAACGGCGGCACCGTGCTCGCCTGGCCGCGCAAGGGCGAACAGGTCGATGCGAGCCGGCGCATGCTCGTCCACCAGCATCGCGGAGCGGTCACCGCGCTCGCGTCGAGCAAGACCGCGGTCGCGTCGGCAGGGCGGGACGGTGTGCTCGCGCGTGCGAGCTTCGGTGCGCTCGCCACGGGCGACAGCGTCGAGCTCCACAACGCAGCGCTCGCGCTCGCGGTCGACGACGCCGGCACGGTGCGAGCGGTGCTACGGACCTCGGCGGCGGTGCGGTGGAGCACCGGCGCGCCCGCGACCGAGATCGATCACGGCGTGCGCGACGGGATCGGCCGCGGCGATCGCTGGATCGAGGCGTTCGACGACGGCACGTTCGTGCTGGCCGACACGCGCCAGCGGCCGTTCTCCGAGCTCGCGGCCGCGATCAAGAACGCCACCAGCTTCCAGCTATGACTGCGAGCCGGTATGCTGGAGGGGTGCGGCGGCTGGTGTTACTCGACGATAGTGAGATCACGCTGAAGATCATGGGGCCGATCCTGGTCGAGGCCGGGTTCGAGGTCCGCGCGGTGAGCTCGCTGCGCCACTTCGTCAACGTGGTGATCGACTGGAAGCCTCATCTGATCGTCACCGACCTCTACATGCCCGACATGAACGGCGCCGACCTGTGCTCGTGGTTGCGCGCCCAGATCCAGACCGCGAGGACGCCGATCATCATCTGCTCGAGCGCGAGGCCCGAGGAGCTCGAGCGGATCGTTCGCGAGGTCGGCGCCGATGGCTACGTGTCGAAGGACGCCGGGCCCCAGGCGCTCGGGGCGCGATTGCACGAGCTGTGCGAGGAGATCGTCTGGTGAAGCGGATCCTGATCGTCGACGACAGCCCGATCATCCTCGCGGCCGCCAAGCACGCGCTGGTCAGCGCAGGCTTCGAGGTCGAGACCCGCGGCTCGGTCGAGGAGGTCGCGGCGCGCGGCGCCGATGGCTTCCACCTGATCCTGATGGACGTCCAGATGCCGGAGCTGTTCGGCGACGACGTGGCGGCGGTGCTGCGCCACGAGCGCGAGGTCGCCGCGAAGATCTATCTGTTCTCGACGCTGTCGGACGAGGAGCTGGAGATCCGCGTCGACGACGCGAAGCTCGACGGCTACATCTCGAAGTCGCACGGCACGGAGCACCTCGTCAGCGAAGTTCGCCGGATCCTCACGTAGAGAGCGCGGCGAGCGGGATCGAGACCACCGCGAGCGTGATCCAGAGGATCACGCCGAGCAGGAACGGTTTCGGACCGACCTTCTTCAAGGCGCTCGGCGAGATCGAGAGGCCGATCAGGAACAGGGCGACGAGCAGCGAGCGCTTGCCGGCGAGCGCGACCGGTGGGCCATACGGCGCGAGGGCAGGGACCCAGGTGACGAGCGCGGCGATCGCGACGAAGCCGAGGATGAACCACGGCCACTTGACGTCGCGCAGGCTGCCCGAGCTCGGCCGCAGCACCGCGGTCGCGAGCGTGACCGGCACGATCCACAGCGCGCGGGCGAGCTTCGTCGTGGTCGCGACGGTCAGCGCGATCGCGCCGTACGACAGGCCCGCACCGACGACGGAGCTGGTGTCGTGGATCGCGAGCGCGGCCCACCTGCCGAACATCGGCTCGCTCATCCCGAGCAGGTGGCCGATCACGGGGAACAGGATCAGCGCGACCGCGTTCAGCACGAACACGACCGCGAGCGCGATCGACATCTCGTAGTCCTTCGGGCGGATGACGCTCGAGACGGCCGCGATCGCACTGCCGCCGCAGATGCCGGTGCCGACCGCGATCAACAGCGACGTGTCCTTCGAGATGTCGAGCCAGCGACCGAGCGCGAGCCCGAGCGTGACGGCGATCGCGAGGCCGGTCGCGGTGACGAGCGCGCCGTCGACGCCGACCCGCAGCACGGTCTCGAGGTTCATCCCGGCGCCGAGCGCCATGACGCCGAGCTGGAGCGAGAGCGTCGTGAGGAGCTTGGCCTGCTTCGGCCTCTCCATCCGGGTCGCGAGCGCGACGGCGAGACCGGCGCCGAGTGCGAGCCAGCTCGGCGCGTCGAACACCACGAGCAGCACGGTGATCGCGAGACAGGCGATCGTGTACAGCGCCACCTTCATTCGGTCGCTTCCGGGGTGAACAGCTCGAGCGTGGCGATCGGTGCGCCGGCCGCGTCGGTGCCGCCGGCGATCAGGATCTGGCCGTTCGGCAGCGCGGTCGCGATCGCGCCGGTCCGCGGCACGACGAGCGGCTGGGTCGCGATCAAGGCGAGCGTCGCGGCATCGTAGATCTCGGCCGTCGTCGCGAGCGTGCCGCCGGCCATCCCGCCGGCGATGACGAGGTGGCGGTTGGTCGCCGCGGCGGCGCAACCGGTGCGTGCCTCGGTCGGAACGCAGGGGAGCGTCTGCGCGATCCCGGAGGCCGCGTCGATCACGATCGCATCCGCGCCCCCGCACACCACACCGAGCTTGCCGCCGGGGAGCGCGACCACGATCGCGTCGGCACGGGCGGCTGCAGGGATCGATAGCGCGTCGAACGTGTTGCCGCGAAAGCGGGTGACGCCGTCGGCACCGGCGAACAGTGCGGCGGGGACGCCGTCGTTGCCGACGACCGCCGCACCGCTCGGCGGCAGGCTCGGCAGCTCGTCGCGCGCGGTCACCGTGCCGGCGCTGCCCGACAAGACGGCGATCGGCGCCCCGGTGACCAGGATGTTCTCGTCGCCGATCGATAGCGCGGTCTGGCCGGTTCGCGCGAAGCCGTCGAACTCCCCGAGCATGCTGATCGCACCGTTCGGCGACACCGAGGTGTCGAACCGATACGCGGTGTCGCGCGGGGTCCCCGTCGGATCCGTGCCGCCGAACATGTAGACGAGGTGCCCGCTCGTGCCGACAGCGAGCGCGACGCCGCTGCGCGCCTCGGGCAGCGCAACGCCGACCTGGATCGCGTGGGAGAACGCGTTGTAGACGCCGGTCGCCGCGCTCGGGATGCCATCCGCGGTCGTGCCCCCCGCGAACACCGCGCCGTACGACACGGTCGCGAACGGTACGTTGGTGCGCGGCGGATCGATCACCGCCGGCGACGCGGCGATGCTGTTCGGCGCGGCCATGTAGACCGCGACGTTCGCGCTGACCCCGCCGATCGGAAACGGCGGCGACGCGCCCGTCGCGATGATCGCGCCGCTGGCATCGAGCCCGTCGACGATCAGCGCGCCCGTGTCGCTCGTCGCGGGGAGCTGGAGATCGATCGCGAACCCGCCGCTCGTGCGCTCGGCGGTCTCGACCTGGTGCGGGTTCGTGAGCACGAGCCGCAGCGACTGGACCCCGTCGAGGACGGTCGAGCCCGGCGCCGTGACGAGCGTGACGTCGACCGTGCCGACCGTGCCCTGGCAGCCCACGAGCACCAAGACGAGCACGACGACGAGCGCCGCGAGCAGCTTCTCGATCGCGGCGCGGGGCGCGGCGATCTTCACGGTCTTGCGCCGCGACGACGCGCCGGCGATGACCTCGACGCCACTGCGCGCGACGCCGAGCTGCTTCGCGAGCAGCGCGATCACGGCGGCGTTCGCCTCGCCGTCGACGGGCGGCGCCGTGACGGCGACCTTGAGCCTGCCAGCGTGGACCGGTCCGAGCTTCGCGCGCGAGGCCCGCGGCTGGACGAGCACGTCGAGCGCGGTTCCGCCGTCGACGTCTCTCAGCATTACTTGCTGCCGCGGCCGAGCTCGCGCGCGCGCTTGGTCGCGGTCTCGACCGCGTTGATCAGCGTGGTGCGCAGGCCGCCCTCCTCGAGCGTGTGCAACCCGGCGATCGCGGTGCCGCCGGGTGAGGTGACCATGTCCTTGAGCTTGCCCGGGTGCTCGTCGGTCTCGAGCAGCATCTTCGCCGAGCCCATCACGGTCTGCGCGGCGAGCCGCTGCGCGATCCGGCGGGCGAGGCCGACCTTCACACCGGCGTCGGCGAGCGCCTCGAGGATCAGGAAGATGTACGCGGGGCCCGAGCCCGACAGTCCGGTGACCGCGTCGAGGTGGCTCTCGTCGAGCTCGATCGAGATCCCGACCGCGTCGAACATCGCGCGCGCGGTCGCGAGATCGGCCGCGCTCGCGTGCTTGCCGGCGGACACCGCGGTCGCGCCGGCACCGACGAGCGCGGGCGTGTTCGGCATCGCGCGAACGACGCGCACGCCATCGGCGACGGCTTCCTCGATCGTCGCCGCATCGACGCCCGCGGCGATCGAGATCACGAGCGTTCCCGATTGCAGCTTGTCGCCGATCTCGCGCAACACCTTGTCGAGGATCTGCGGCTTGACGCTCAGCACGACCAGATCGCATCCGGCCGCGACCTCGCGGTTGTCGAGCGTGGTCTCGATCCCGTACGCCGCGTGGAGCTCCTCGAGCCGCTCGCGCCGCGGCGCCGACGCCAGGATCCGCCCGGCCGGCACGTGGTTGCCCTTGACCAGGCCGCGGATCAACGCCTCGGCCATGTTGCCGGCGCCGACGAAGCCGATCGTGTGTGATGCGAGGATCGACACCGCTCCCGTGTAGCACCTAACCGATGTTGAAGTCTTCCTTGGCGTGCGCAGCCCCGGTGCCGTCGCGGAACCGGTCGAGCGTGTAGCGCTCGAAGATCTCGTGCTTGGTCCCGCCGGTCAGCCACTCGCCGTAGAGCTTGCCGACGATCGGCGCCATCATGAAACCGTGGCCGACGAAGCCGCACGCGAGGAAGAAGTCCGGATGCTCGCGCGGCGCGGCGACGATCGGATTGCCATCGGGCGACTGGTCGTAGGGCCCGGCCCACTGGCGCAGGATCTTGATGTCGCCGAGGATCGGCATCAGCTTGACGAGCCGGCGCGAGTACGTCGCGAGGAACTCCAGCGTCGACCCCTTCGCGTAGGTCGAGGCGTGCCCGGGAATCGTCACGCCGCCGACGATCTCGCCGCGCATCGACTGGCTGCAATACAGGCCGCTCGCGAGCTCGCTCACCATCGGCTTGAGGAACGGCTTCAACGGCTCCGACGAGCAGATCTCGTGACGGATCGGGAACGTCGGGATCTCGACGCCGATCATCTTCGCGAGGCTCGGCGACCACGCACCGCACGCGTTGATCACGCGACGAGCCTGGATCGTGCCGCGCGGCGTGGTCACGCTGTAGCCGCCGGCGCTCCGCGGCGCGAGCCCGATCACCGGCGTCTGGGTGAAGATCCGTACGCCGTGCGCGGCGGCCTGGCGCGCATAGCCCCACAGGAACGGCCACGGGAACAGGATCCCGTCGGTGGGGTTGTACGCGGCACCGACGATGCCCGCGGTATCGATCTCGGGAACGATCGAACGCGCGCCTTCCGCGTCGAGCATCCGGGTCGCGACGCCGCAGCGATTCTGGATCGCGATGTTCTTCTCGAGCCGTGCGACCTCCTTCTCGCTGCGCGCGAGGAACAGGTAGCCGCCCTGGCGAAACCACACGTTGACGCCGAGGTCGACCGCGAACCGCCGGCACAGCTCGACCGACTCCTGCATCAGGCGGATGTTGATCTCCGTCGACCACTGCTGCCGGACGCCGCCGCCGTTGCGGCCCGACGCGCCTTCCGCGAGGTAGCCGCGCTCGATCACGACGACGTCGTCGAGCCCTGCGTGCGCGAGGTAGTACGCGATCGCGAGGCCCATCACGCCGCCGCCGACGATCACGATCTCGGCCTTCTCCGGCACGGGCCCCGAGCTGTCGAGCGTCGGCGGGAGCTTGATCTCGCCGGATCGATCGGCGCGGCTGTCGTCGTCCTCGTCGTCGTCGGCGTTCGCCCCGATCACTTGGTCACCCCCACCCCCGGCACGGTCCCGGCGCGCCTGGGTTCCAGATCGTCGTCGAAGCGATGCGCGTCGGGCGCGTTCGCGAGCAGCTTGATCGGCGTCGGTGCGATCGGCGGCCGCGAGGTGAACGGCGGGATCGCGGCGGGCGCCTGCTTCGTCAGGCGCGCGAGCTGCGTCGCCATCGGGCCGAGGCACTCCTTGCCCTGACACGGCCCGGTGCCGAACCCGGTGTAGCGCTTGACCTCCTCGATATCGAGGTAGCCGCGATCGACGCAGTGCTCGAGGTCGGACAGCGTGACGTCCTCGCAGCGGCACAGGACGATCTTCTTCGCCATCAGCGCATCTCCGGCTTGGCCAGGGTCGTGGCGACGCTCGCGCCGACCCGCGTGCCGTGTGCGGTCGCGCGCTCGGGGCCGACGTAGCCGGTGACGTCGCCGCATGCCCACACGTTCGCGGCGGTCGTCCGGCCCAGCTCGTCGACGACGACCCGGAAGCCGCCGGCCTCGGGATCGAGGACGACCGCGCAACCTTGCTGGCGCGGTCCTTCGGAAGCGGGCGACGGAATCGCGGCGACCGCGACGAGATCGCAATCGACCCGGCCGCGCGTGGTCTCGACCGAGGACACCCACGAGCGACCGCGCGTGCCATGGGTGTCGTCGAGGCCGACCCGCGTGACCTCGGCACCGGCGGTGACGAGCGCGGCCGCGAGCGCATCGGTCTCGGCCGCGAGCTGCGGGACCTCGACGATGCACACCTTGTCGCCGCCGAGGATGCCGTGGTCGACGAGCAACCGGCCGACCGCGCGCGCTGCGATCACGCCGGGGCGATCGTTGTCGGCGAACGGGAGGTTGACCGGATAACCACCGGTCGCCCAGATCCACGCGCGCGCGTGGATCCGCACGAGCTGATCGGGCGTCGCCACCGCGAGCACGCCGCGGGGCCCGTGAACGGCGGGCTCGCTCGACGAGCCGGCACCCGCAGCGACCGAGAGCGCGGCGGCCTTCGCCTGGTCGGCGGCGGCGTGGAGTGCGGCGGGATCCGGATCGTCCTCGGGAAAATAACCGATCGCGGTCGACCGTCCGAGGAGCTCGATGCCCGCGGACAGCGCCTCGGCGACGCGCGCGTTCGCGGCGTCACGCCCGGTCGTCGGATCGGCGCGCAGGCTACCGCCGGCGGCGAGCTGATCGTCGACGAGCACGACGCTCTTGCCGGCACTCGCGCACGCGGTCGCGGCCGCGAGCCCCGCGGGACCGCCGCCGATCACGCAGACGTCGACGCGGCGTTCGCCGACGGCCGGCAGTGTCACCGCACCGCGCGCGGGTAGCTTGCCGAGGCCCGAGAGCTGGCGCACGACCTTGTTCGCGAGCTTGTTGAGCACCGAGCTACTCGTCATCAGCGTGTGATGATCGAGCCCGCGCGAGAACAGGAAGTCGACGGCGCCGAGCAGGTCGACCTCGGCCGACGGGAACGCGTTCTGCCCCGCGGCCTCCGCGCCGGGCGTGCAGGGGGTCTGACAGGCGCGCAGGTTCGGCACACCGTCGAGCCGCACGAGGCAGCCGCTGCAGTGGCCCTCGAGACAGAAGAACGTGCGTGGGCGGTGGTACTTGAGCGATCGCGACATCACGCGCGTGCCGCTCGCGAGTGCCGCGGCCGCGATACTTTCGCCCCCGTACGCGCGCACGGCGGTATCGGCGATCCGGATCTCGACCGGTTCACCGCGCATCGAATCGAAGACGGGAAGCCGGCGAGCCACGGCCTCCGCAGTATGCCTTGTTTGGTTTGCCGCGGATCTCGCGGATCCGGACTTCGTCGCGTTGCTTTCGCTCGGTCACACGAATTACCATTCTGCTTCGAAAGGACTGGGGAATCCGAATGGCTACACCTACGAGACCGTGCCCGTACTGCGGCGCGGCGGTGCTGATGAACGCTCCCGCGTGTGGCACCTGCGGTCGGCCGATGCCGCCGATGCAAGCGGGCGCACCTCCGGGAGGCGCGGCACCCGCAAAGACGATGTTCGGTTATGCAGCGCCGCAGATCCCGCAGGCGCAGCGTCCGGGTGGTGCCGCGACGCCGGCCTCGCAACCGCAGCGCCCCGGTAGCAGCACGAATCCGGGAGGCGGGTTCCCCCAGCAAGGTTTCCAGCCGCCGCAACAGCAGGGCTTCGCGCCGCAGCCGGCCGCGCCTGTTCATGGTCAGCCGCCGCAAGGTGGACCGCCGGGCTACGGACAACCGCCCGGTGGCCAGCCCGGGTTCGGTCAGCCGCAACAGCCGCCGGGCTACGGCCAGCCGCAACAGCCACCGGGCTACGGTCAGCCGCAACAGCCACAGTACGGTCAACCGCCGGCGCAGCAGCCCGGTTACGGCCAGCCGCAACCGCCGCCGGGCTACGGTCAGCCGCAACCGCCGCCGGGCTACGGTCAGCCGCAGCAGCCGTACGGATCCGCGCCGCCGCCCGCCTACGGGCAAGCGCCGCCGCAGCAGCCATACGGTCAGCCGCAGCAGCCACAGTACGGTCAGCCGCAGCAAGGTTTCGGCGGACCGCAGCCCGGTTATCCGCAGGCGCCGAACCCGTTCGCGCCACCGCAGCAGGATCTCCCGGGACCGCTCGACAACATCGCACGCGGGATCCCGCAGTCCGCGCCCGGCACGATCTTCGGTATCCCCGTCGCGCGCCTCCGTGATCCGTCGCTGCAGCGCACCGCGCTGTTCTTCGCGGGCGTCGCGCTGCTCGCCTCGATCGTCGTGCCGATCATGACGAGCCCGAAGGTCATCTTCCCGTTCACCAGCGGCGTCCCGAAGTGGGACTTCGTCGTGTGGCCGATCATCTCGGGCGGGCTCTACCTGCTCGTCGCCGCCGCGCCGCCGAACATCCGCCAGCAGATCCCGCCCGCGGTCATGCACTGGATCCCGTTCGCGGTGTCGTTTGTCGGACTGTTCGTCGTGTTCAACGCCAAGGGCGGCGGCGGCGGTGGTGGCACGCTGTACATCCTCGGCTACGCGGTGCTCGTGTTCGGTCTGCTCGCGCGGATCGCACAACCGCAGGATCAGATAGCGCGCATCATCATCGCGGTCGGCGCGGGCATGCTCGTGCCCGGCTGGATCGATCTGCTCGACATCACGTTCCACTTCTCGGGCCTGGGCGTCCTCCACATCATCGAGAATCTCCTCAACTTCGTGGTCACGACGCTCGGCGTGCTGTGCATCCTGTTCGTGGTGCCGCCGCAGAAGCTGCCGCCGGCGCTGCAGTCGCTCGACGCGTTCGGTCCGCCGATCGCGGCGCTGCTGATCCTGTGGCTGCCGACCGCGGTGATCCTCGGGATCCTGTCGGGGCTCGTCCACGACCATGAAGGCATCGGGGCGATCCTCGGTGCGTCGCACCTCCTGATCCGGATCCTCGCGTTCTTCGGGATCCTCATGATGGCGTCGCCCGCGGCGTATGAAGAAGCGACCGCTCTCATCACCGGTCGCCGTCCGCCCGGCAGCGCGCCGCCGGGCGGTGGCTACCCGCCGCAAGGTGGTGGTTACCCGCCGCAAGGTGGAGGCTACCCGCCGCAAGGTGGTGGTTACCCGCCGCAAGGTGGCGGCTATCCGCCGCAAGGTGGAGGCTACCCGCCGCAAGGCGGAGGTTATCCGCCGCAAGGTGGCGGCGGCGGCTGGCAGCAGTAGTCAGACCCGCTTCGAGCATGCACGAGGCCCTCGGCGACGGGGGCCTCGTCGTTTTCGGCGGCGAGCTCGCATGCGGGCAACGCCGGATCCATCTAGGCCGGGGCTATCATCACGGCTCGCGGAAGGAACCTCATGAGCACCACCCAGACGAGCGAGCGTGGCCTCGAGTTCAAGGTCGGCCTGTTGATCCTGGTGTCGACCGCGATCCTGCTCGGGTTCGTGTTCGTGCTCGGCAACTTCTCGCTGCGCTCGGGCTACACGATCTACATCGACTACGACTACATCGGTGCGCTCCAGCCGGGCGCGCCGGTCAAGGTGTCGGGGATCAAGGTCGGCAAGGTCGACGGCGTCGAGTTTCTCGGTGGCAAGGCCGATGCGAAGACGGGCAAGCGCGTCCAGGTCCGGGTCACCGCGTGGATCGAGGATCGCGCGAAGGACAGCATCCGCGGCGACGCGGAGTTCTTCATCAACACCGCCGGCGTGCTCGGCGAGCAGTACCTCGAGATCGTGCCGGGCCGCGACTGGGATCATCCGCCGATCGCCGCCGATACCGTGATTCACGGGCCGCCCGCGGTTCACGATCCGCCGCGCACCGACCTCGTGGTCGCGCGGCTCTACGAGGTGCTCGACGGCGTGGCGTCGGTGCTGCACGACGATCGCGACGCGATCAAGAATCTGTTGTCGAACAGCGCGAACGCGGTCGCCGAGATCAACAAGCTGCTCGTCGAGCGGCGCGCCGAGATCGGGGAGCTCATCGTCGCCGCGGCGGAGGTCGCGAAGGAGGCGAAGACCACGCTCGCGAAGGTCAACAACGGGCTCGGCGATGGCCGGCCGGTCGCCGCGCTGCTGGCCGACGCCGACACGACGCTGAAGACCGCGCAGACCTCGCTCGCGACGCTGACGCCGTCGGCCCAGGCGCTGATGACCGACGCGACGCGGGTCACCGGCATCATCACCGAAAAGCGGATCGACACCGCGATCGGCGCGGCGGACAAGGCCGCGACCGCGGCGGGCAAGGCCGGCGGGTTGATCGACAACGTCAACGGCATGGTCACCGACCTCCGCGCGGGCAAGGGCACCGCGGGCGCGCTGCTCGCGAAGGACGAGCTGTACAGCGATCTCCGCGAGCTGATCCGCGACCTCAAGCGGAATCCGTGGAAGTTCTTCTGGAAGGAATGACATGAGCTGCACGGACCGGGCAGCGGTAGAGAGATGACTTGATCGCGCAGGACGAACAGCTCGCGCGCAGGGTCGGCTCGATCACGCTCGCCGCGATCGCGCTCGCGATCGGGTTCTTCGTCTTCATCTACGACCGGATCGAGTGGGGCAAGCACGTCCGGATCCGCGTGTACTTCCACCACGCGGGCTCGTTGCACGAGGGCGGACCGTTCGTCGTCGCGGGCCAACCGATCGGCAAGATCGAGAGCATCGCGCTCTCGCCGCGCGGAGCGCCGGGACCGCTCGCGGGTGAGGAGGGCGTCGTCGTGACGGTCGCGATCGAAGCGGGCGAGGCCGCGCGGGTCGATCGCGGCGGCGACGTCTTCGTCGCGTCGCGCGGTGCGCTCGCCGAGCGCTACCTCGAGCTCGGCCCACCGCCGAGCCAGGCCACCCCGGATCCCGGCCTGCGCGAGGGCGATCAGATGCTCGGCAAGGATCCGCCGAGCCTCGATCGCGTGCTCCAGCGGACCTGGGACAACCTGACCGCGCTCGCCGCGTTCAACGATTCGGTCCGGCCCGAGCTCGATGCGCTGCGCGTCCAGATCAAGGAGCTGCGCTCGCACGTCGATCCCGCGTCGCCGACCGCGATCGCGCACGCCGACACGATCGCGCCGATGGTCGTCGAGCTCGGCGGGCTGGCCGATCAGATCACGACGCTGCGCCAGCGCGGCCTCGGCGGTGACGCGGGCCTCGCGCACCTCGGCGAGGTCCTCGACCGGACCCGCGCCTTCGTCGCGACCGCGCGCAGCTCGCTCGGCAGGCTCGATGCGAGTGCGACCGCGCTGCGCGCCGGGGTCTCGCGGCTGCGCGGCACGCTCGGTGACAAGGGCGATCACGCGATCGAGACGATCGAGCTCGCGATCGATCGCGTGAAGGCAGACCTCGCGAAGCTCGATCCGCTGCTCGCGCAGATCGACGCGCTGAACCAGAGCATCGCGCGCGGCGACGGCTCGATCATGAAGCTCATGCGCGACCCCGAGTTTCCCGAGGATACGAAGGAGCTCGGCAAGATCATGAAGCGTCAGCCGTGGAAGATCATCGACCGTCCGGTGAAGTAGCCGCTTTACAGGCAGCTCAATCCAGCTGGACGGTGATCGCGTCGCGCGACGGCAACTGGATCGACGCCTCCTCGATCCACGCGCAGTCGAGCGCGTCGCCGACGAACATGCTCTTCGCGAGCCGGACCAGCGTCGTGGTCAGCTCCGCCGGATCGCGATCGTGGACGACGGCCTGGAGGTCGGGCAGGCCGAGTCCCGTCAGGCCGACCGTGTCGGCGATCATGTCGTGATCGGAGATCGCCGCGATCCGGACGTTGATCGCCGGACCGCACGGACCCTGCTCGAGCCGCAACATCCGGTAGCTCGAGAACGCGAGCACGCGCTGCGATGGCATCCAGTGCAACACGGCGGGGCGGAGATCCTCGCAGCACGCGAGCACCGCATCGAGCACGGACAGGAACGCGAGCAGCATCGTCGCGTGGTTGACCGCGCGATGCGCGACCAGGCTGATCACGATCGAGTGGGTACACGCGTCGACCGCGGCGTAGCGCTCGGGCCAGCTCGGCGACCAGGCGAGCGCGTCGTCGAGCTGCGCCGCGTAGGCATCGGGCGCGGCGTGAAAGATGTGGACGAGCAGCGGGAGATCGCCGGTCGGGATCGCGAACCCGAAATGGCCGAAGGGGTTGTGGCCACCGATCGTCTCGACGTCGGCGCGCCACGCGAGCAGCTGGCGGTGAATGGCGGTCGGACTCAGGGCCTGCGAGTACGGCAACAGGACCTGCACCGTGTAACGGGGCGGCGGCGCGGTCGAGAGCATGACCGGGTCCATAACACGAACGAGGTTCGATGGTCCGACCTTTCTGTACCGAATTCAAAACCCAGGAGTTTCCATGGGTCCGGCGGATCTCCCCTGGATGAACTGCTGGACGACGGGGTCGTCCGAGGCCCGCAGCTCGGCGGGCGTCGCGACCGCATGAACGACGCCCTGATAGAGGAACGCCACTCGATCGGCGGTGCTGAAGATCGAAGCGGGGTCGTGCGAGACGACGACCGCGGTGACCCCGTGCGTTTCGGCGAGCTCGCGGATCAGGCGATCGATCCGGCGCGCGCTGACCGGATCGAGGCCGGTGGTCGGCTCGTCGAACAGCACGACGTCGGGCTTCGGCCCGAGGGCGCGCGCGATCGCGGCGCGCTTGCGCATGCCGTCGGACAGCTCGGCGGGGAACCGCTCGGCATAGTCGGCCATGTAGACCTCGGCGAGGAGCTCGTGCGCGCGCTCGAGCGCGTCGCGGTGGCGGAGGCCGAGCAGCTTGCGCAGCGGGAGCGCGACGTTGTCGGCGAGCGTCATCGAGTCGAACAGGGTCGAGCTCTGAAACACCATGCCGATCCTGCGGCGCAGCGGTGCGAGGCTGCGCTCGGGTAGCTGATCGACGCGCGCGCCGTCGAACCAGATCTCGCCGGCGTCGATCTGGAGCAGGCCGATCAGGTGCTTGATCGTCACCGACTTGCCGACGCCCGACGTGCCGATGATGAACATCACCTCGCCCTTGGCGATCGCGAGGTTCATCCCGCGCAGCACGGGCTTGCCGGCGAACGCCTTGTGGACATCTCGGTACTCGATGTAGCTCGTCACAGATCGCCGCCCGTCACCCAGAGCGCCACCGCGGAGATGATGAAGTCGAGGACGATCACCGAGAACGACGCTCCGATCACCGCGGCCGTCGTCGCCCAGCCGACGCCCTCGGAGCTGCCCCGCGCGCGCAGGCCGCAGAACCCGGCGACGATCGGGATCGCGGCGCCATACGCGAGCGCCTTCACGACCATCAGGATCACGTGGCGGATCCGCAGGAACTGGAGGTCGAAGAAGATGTGCGTGTTGACGTTGAAGGAGTAGTGCGCGGTCAGCCCGCCGGCGAGGTACATCACCATCCCGCCGAGCGTGGCGAGCACGAGCGTCATCACGAGCGACGCGAGGAATCGCGGCACGATCAGGTAGTCGATCGGCAACACGCCGCTCATCCGCAGCGCGTCGATCTGCTCGGTCACCTTCATCGACCCGATCTCGGCGGCGATGCCGGCACCGACGCGCGTCGCGAGCATGAGCGCGGTCAGCGTCGGGCCGAAGTCCGACACGATCAGGCGGACGAACTGGGACCCGATCTGCGAGTAGTCACCCGTGACCCGGGACAGCTGGAGGCACGCCTCGTAGGTCATCACCATGCCGATGAAGCCGAGTGTGACGATGATGAACACCAGCGAGCGATTGCCGATCGAGTACATCTGGCGCGCGATGTCGCCCTTGCGGCGGCCACCGCGCACGACACCGGCGATCGTCGCGACGTAGACGAGCCAGAGCTCGCGCGCCGCGCGAAGCGCATCGAGCACGCCGCCGCCGAGGGTGGTGATCCGTTGCTTCATGCCGAGAGGTACGTGATGAAGAAGTCGAGGAGCATGATCGCCACCGCCGCGGCGACCACCGCCGCGTTGACCGCGCGGCCGACGCCGACCGCGCCGCCGCGCACGGTGACGCCGAAGTAACAGCTCGCGACCGCGATCGCGCCGCCGAACGCGATCGACTTGTAGATGCCGTGCAGGAAGTCGTACGGCTTCAGGTTGTCGGCGAAGCTGTAGTACATCGTCGACCAGTCGATGCCGAGCATGAAGCGGCCGACGACCGATGCGCCGAGCAGCGCGACGAGGTCGCCGATCACGGTGAGCGCGACGAGCATCACGACCATCGCGAGCACGCGCGGCACGATCAGGAAGCGGACGGGATCGATCGCGAGCGCGCGCAGGCCATCGAGCTGCTCGGTCACCGTCATGGTCGCGAGCTCCGCCGTGTTGTTCGCGCCGACCCGGCCCGAGAACATGAGCCCGATCAGGATCGGCCCGATCTCGCGGAGCACCGCGTAACCGGCGCCCCAGCCGGCGAGCGAGGTGGCGCCGAGCTTCTTCACGAACGGCCCGGTCTGCAGCGTCATCAGGCCGCCCGCGAAGAATGCGGTCAACACGACGATGGGCACCGACTTGTTGCCCATCTTGTAGAGGTTCTTCCCCAGCTCGCGCGTGTCGATCCAGTCCCGCAACGGTCGTGCCGGCACGAGCGCGCGCAGGACCTGACCGGTCATCACGACGATCCCGCCGACCTCCTGGGCGATCCGCCGAGCACCCGCACCGACCGAGGCGATCGGCTCAACGAACATCGAGTGGCCCTTCGAGCTCGCCGCGCACGAACTGGCGGACGAGCGGGTCGGGCGCGTCGGCGATCGTCGCCGCTGGGCCGCGATAGAGGATGCGGCCGCGGTAGAGGAACGCGATCTCGTCGACGAACCGGGCGAGTGCGGCGACGTCCGACGACACCGCGAGCACCGTCGCGCCGGTGCGCTGTTGATCGGCGGTAAGGAGATCGTAGATCTTCTGCGTCGTCACCGGATCGAGGCCGGCGGTTGGCTCGTCGTAGATCACGAGCTCGGCGTCGGCGACGGTCGCGCGCGCGATGCCGACGCGCTTCTTCATGCCACCCGAC
>Ga0307509_10005808_pt1 | contig 16932 bp, 14 predicted proteins | sample 10_EM_MG_FD_202245 | JGI IMG/M metagenome (GOLD analysis project Ga0307509, IMG submission 202245) | Populus trichocarpa ectomycorrhiza microbial communities from riparian zone in the Pacific Northwest, United States - 10_EM | ecosystem: Host-associated > Plants > Roots > Unclassified | place... | reverse complement strand
CAAGATGCCGTCGTACCGAACCGGGCCGCCGCCTTGGCCTTGGCCCGAGCGGTCTCGACCTCGCGGTCGCGCGGGTCGGCGGTGGTCACGAGCGAATCGATCAGCGCGTGCGCTGCGGCGGCGATGTGTTCGATCGCGCGATCGAAGGCCGCTTCATTCGCCTTGGACGGGCTGTTGAAGCCGCTGAGCTTGCGAACGAACTGCAGCGACGCGGCGCGGATCTCCTCGTCGGTCGCGGGCGGGTCGAAGTTGAACAGGGTCTTGATGTTGCGGCACATGCGAGATCCTAATGTCGTCACGTCGCCGGGGCGCGCAGAACGCGCGTCGCTCAGGTTCGTGCCGACTTGAAGTATCGGGCTTCGAGCAGCTTGGCGTTCGTCAGGTGCAGGCTCACCATCAGCCGTTCCAGCCATGTCAGCGGCTGCATGCGCCCATCCGGCAGCGTCAGCACTGGGCCGAGAATCGGCTCGTCTTCGATCTTGGATTCTTGGTACTCACGAATCTGCACGGTCTCATTCATGACGGTCTCCTGGTTGGGATGTCCACGAACTGCTCACCACACGAGTTACTTGCAGTAACGAGCCAAATTCTACGGCTCGCCCGTGCCGGCCGGTGCGACTTCGCGCTCCATTGCTGCCTCGGCCATCAGGCTCTCAGCGTCGCGATAGATCGAGGCGAGCGCGAGCACACGACCGCCGCGTTGGTAGCGCAGCGTGCAGTCGCGGCCCGCGATATCGCCGTCGATCGCGATCTCGTCCCAGCTCTCGGCATGGCCGACGTAGTTGATCGGCACGTCGTAGTGCTGGCTCCAGAAGAACGGCACGGCGTCGAATTTCTCGCGCTGACCGAGCATGTTCCGTGCGGCGGTCTGGCCCTGGCGCTGCGCGACGACCCAGTGCTCGACGCGGATCGCCGCGCCGCTGTGCGGATCAGGCCAGCGTGCGATGTCGCCGGCCGCGAAGACACCTGGCGCGCTCGTCTCGAGATACGCATCGACCGCGACGCCGCGGTCGATCGCGAGGCCGGCCTGCTCGGCGAGCGCCAGCCGCGGCCGCACGCCGACGCCGACCACCACCAGGTCCGCGGCGATGCTCCCGCCGCCGTGCAGCGTCACCTGCTGCGCATCGATCGCGCTGGCGGTGTCGTCGAGGTGGAAGACGACACCGTGCTCCTCGTGCAAGCGGCGCACGAAGTCGCCGAGCGCCGGGCCGAGCACGCGTTCCATCGGGCGCTTGTCCGGCGCCACCACATGCACCTCGATGCCGCGAGTGCGCAACGAGGCCGCGACCTCGAGCCCGATGAAGCTCGCGCCCATCACGACCGCGCGCCGCGCCGTCGCGGCGCGCGCAATGATCGCGCGGCAATCGGCCAGCGTGCGCAGGCTGTGCACATGCGGCAGGTCGATGCCCGGGATGTCCAGGCGCACCGGCTCGGCGCCGGTGGCCAGCAGCAGGCGGTCGTAGGCCAGCTTGCTGCCGTCACCGAGTTCGAGTTCGCGTGCACGTGTGTCGAGGCCGACGACGCGGGTCTTCAAGCGCAGGTCGATGGCCTGCTCGGTGTAGAAGTCGTCGGCGCGCAGCGGGAGCCAGTCTTCGGGGGCGCTGCCGGCCAGGGAGTCCTTCGACAAGTTCGGCCGATCGACCGGCGGCGCGTCGTCGTCGCTGAGCATCACGAGGCTGCCCGCATAACGCAGGCGCCGCAGCATCTCGGCTGCGGCGAAACCGGCCGCCCCGCCGCCGACGATCACGATCTTCTGCGGCGCTGCGGCTGGTGGTGCAGCGCGGGTGGCTTGCGGGCTCGCCGCCTTGCCGAGCACGACCACCTTGCCCTCGCGGCGCTCGGTGGTCCAGCAGTCGACCGGGGCCAGCGCGGGCGCACGCAGCGCTTCGCCGGTTCGCAGGCTGAAGCAGGCGTGGTGCCACGGGCAGCGCACAGTGTCGCCGACCATCAGCCCGTCGGCGAGCGGGCCGTGATAGTGGCTGCATTCGGCGCCGATCGCGAAGAACTCGTCGCCGCGGCGTGCGAGCAAGACCGCGTCGTCGCCGACGTGGCCGGCGAGCATCGCGCCGTCGGCGAGCGATTCGGCCGCCACGCCCTGCGCGAGATCAGGGCCCTTGTCTGCGGATGGGTCAGTGCTCATGGCGATCTCCGGTCGGTAGCGGCCGAGGCTCGAGTCATCGGCACAAAAGTATGGTCGCCTCGCGCACAGAGCTCGATGTGGATGTCCGTTTCCACACCCGCGAGCGGGTGATGAGTGACAGCGTCGGAATGGAGCGGTCGACCCGGCCATGTATAGTCTTCACTGAAGTGGATACACATATGTGTATCCAATGCAGGAGAGGCCATGTCGACCAAAGATTCCGGAATGCGGGTTCGCATCGAGCGCGACCTGCGCGAGGCGTTCGTCAACGCGTGTCAGGCGCAAGGGCTGGGGGCATCCGAAGTGCTGCGGGACTTCATGCGCTCATTCGCAGCCAAGCATTCGAGCGAGCAAGCCATGCTGTTTGGCCAGGCCAGCCAGCGAACCGCCGCCGGCGCCGGAAAGAGAGGCCCGCGATGATCGTCCTGAAGGCAAGCCAGGACGACGTGCTGGGTGCGTTGCAAGCGGTCGCCGGCATCGTGGAGCGGCGTCACACGCTGCCGATCCTGGCCAATGTGCTGATCCGCAAGACCGGCGAACAGATCGAGTTCACGACCAGCGACCTGGAGATCCAGGTGAGCACGCGCCTGGCGCTCGGGGGTGACAGCGGCAACTTCGCGACGACGGTCAGTGCGCGCAAGCTGACCGAGATTCTTCGCGCGATGCCGGCCGATCAGTCGGTGACGCTGATCGCCAACGCGAACCGGGTCACGCTGCAGGGCGGCCGCAGTCGCTTCCACCTGCACACGCTGCCGGCCGATGACTTCCCGCTGGTGACGCAGGCGGCGGGTCTCGGCGCGCCGTTCTCGGTGCCGCAGTCGGTGCTCAAGACGCTGATCGAACAAGTGGCGTTCGCGATGGCGGTTCAGGACATCCGCTACTTCCTGAACGGCGTTCTGTTCATTGCCGACGGGAACAAGCTGAGCCTGGTCGCGACCGATGGCAATCGACTGGCGCTCGCCGAGGCGAGCGTCGCCGTCGAGCTGCCGAAGCAGCAGGTCATCCTGCCGCGCAAGGCCGTGCACGAGTTGCAGCGTCATCTGCGCGAGCCCGGCGCCAAGCACAGCGGTGATCAGGCCGCCGACGCGCTGGTGCAGATCCGGTTCTCGGCGGCTCAGGCAGTGTTCAGTTTGAACGGCGTCGAATTCGTCACCAAGCTGGTCGAGGGGCGCTTCCCCGACTTCAATCGGGTGATCCCGCAGGGCAACCCTTACGCGGTCACGCTCGGCCGCGCGCCGTTCCTGGCGGGCCTGCTGCGCGCCTCGATTCTGACCAGCGAGAAGTTCAGAGGGATACGCGTCAACGTCGCGCCGGGCGCGCTGCGGATCGCGGCTAGCAATGCCGAGCACGACGAGGCCGACGAAGACCTCGAGATCGACTACCGCGGCGACAGCATCGAGATCGGCTTCAATGTCACCTACCTGCTCGACGTGCTCAGCAAGACCGACGCCGACATGGTCAGAATGGAGTTGCAGGACGCCAGCTCGAGCGTGTTGTTCACGTTCCCGGATCGGGTCGGCTTCAAGTACGTGGTCAGCCCGATGCGGCTGTGACGCGAGCCGATCGTCACCCCGGCGCCTTGCTCCAGGCTCGACGCCGGCTGTTGTGCGCGATGTGCGGCACTGCGGGGAAATCTGCGACAGGCGTCACGCGCTTCGAGTTTTTGTGGGCCGGCCAAAGTAAGGGAAAACCCTAAAATCTGATCCTTTTGCCGGGCCCTTCTCATGCATTCATTCTTGGCCGTGGCGCTGCGTGCGCTTGTGCTTGTCTTGGCCAGCGGCGCCGCGTGCGCGCAAGCGAGCGGCGATACCCTGAGCAAGATCCGCAGCAGCCGGACCATCGTGCTCGGCGTGCGCGACGCCGCGCGGCCGTTCTCGTACTTGAACGAGCAGAAGCAATCGGTCGGCTATTCGGTGGACCTGTGCCTGAACGCGGTCGAAGAGATCAAGCGCGAGCTCAAGATCAACGACCTCAAGGTCCAGTACAAGCTCGTGAGCGGCGCTGAGCGGATCCCGAAGTTGCTCGCCGGCGAGATCGATCTCGAATGCGGTTCGACGACCAACACCAAGGCGCGCCAGGAGAAGGTCGACTTCAGCTACACCTTCTTCGTCGCCGCGATGCGCGTGCTGACGCCGAAGAACGTGCACGTCGATTCGATCAAGGACTTGAACGGCCTGAACATCGCGCTCAGCAAGGGGACGACGTCCGAGAAGCTCTTCCGCCAGCTCGAAGGCGGCGAACTGCAGGCCAAGCTCGAGTCCTACGCCAGCAATACCGACGCCTACAAGGCGCTGAAGGAAGGCAAGGCGCGCGCGTTCCCGCAAGACGATTCGCTGCTGATCGGATTGGCGTCGAACGACAACGCCCTCGACGCGCTTGCGGTGAGCGGCCTGGCGCTGTCCGTCGAGCCCTACGCCATCATGATGCGCAAGGGTGACACGCCGCTGCAGCAGCTGGTCGATCGCAGCCTGGCCCGGCTGTACGCCAGCGGCGAGATCAACGCGATCTACAGCAAGTGGTTCGCGACCGATCGGCTGACGATCAAGATGAGCCGTTTGACCCGCGACAGCTTCACGCGGCCCAACCGCGAGGCGGGCGTCGCAATGCTGCTGGGCTACTCGATCTGAGTAGTCACTTGGCGCCGTACGCCTTGCTTTGCGACGCGACGTCCGGCGTCTCGCCGGCATTCGCCGCACGGAACAAGCGATAGGCATATCGACGGCGCATCGCTTCGATCTGCAGGCGTGCGCCTGCGGTGTCGCTGGCCGTCACCTGCCCCGATCTCGGGTGCCCGTCGGCGCCGATGATGAAGGGCTCGTCCTGATGCAGCCGCAACGGCAGCCCGTCGACGGTCATCGCGCCTTTGACGCTCGCGACCTGGTTGCCGATCGGCGGGCGCACCATGTCGACGCTGAAGCTCCAGCGCATCGCATGCGACCCGCGGGTCACCGCGAGATCGTGATAGGTCACGACATAGGACTCCGTGCCGCGTTGCAGATCGCTGCGCAAGGCTGCGCGCGCGGCGCCGGTCCAGCGCATGTCGCCGGAGCCCAGCGCGTCGAAGCGAAAGTCGAGTTCGGTGATTTCGACCGCACCCTCGTATCGGTGCGCGGCGACCACGAATTCGCTGCGGCCGCTGACGGTGCTGCCGTCGAGCGTGCAGGACTCGAACTCGATCTTGAAGCGGTCGCCGGTGGACAGGTCGCCGCCAGCGTCGGCATCGAGCACGTCGATCATGACCTTGCCGCCACCGGCGCATCCCCGCTTGAACTTTTGCGGGCGGACCGGCGATGCGAGTGCACCCGGCTCGTGGAAGCTGGCGTTGCGCGGCGAGGGCAGCGAGGCAGCCGAGCCCATCATCATGGTCGAGAACGCGAGGCCGCTCGTGTCCAGCATCTCGCTGACGCTGTCGCCCACATCGACGAAGTTGCCTGCATTCAGGCCGGTGGCGGCGTTGGCCTGTCCGAGACAGAGCGCGAGCGCCAGCACGGCGCCCAGGGGTCGCAAAGAGAAACGATTCATGAGGTTTGTCCGGTGGTGATACTGGTCGGCGCGTTTCGTCCGTGGGCGGGTTCTTTCTCGCGCCGCAAGGCCGCGACTTCGTCCCGCAATCCGCGCAGTTCGTGGTGCAGGTCGCGCAGGATCTCGTGCTCGATCTTCCGTTCCTCGGTCTGCACCCACACCGCGGCGATCGATGCCGTCACCAGCGACAGCACGGCGAAGCCCGTCAGCACCACGAACACCGCGAAGATCTTGGATGCCGGCGTGCTCGGCACGATGTCGCCATAGCCGACCGTCGCTGCCGTGGTGAAGGCCAGCCACAGCCCGTCGCCGAATGTGTGCACGCGCGGTTCCAGCCACCAGAAGCCGAGACCGCACAGGCCGAGCACGCCGATGCCCAGGCCCAGTAGATGCGGCAGCCCGCCGCGCCAGGACGACGGCAGGATCGCCTCGCCCCAACGCAGGATGACGAGCGCCGCGGTGCCGAGACGCAAGATCAGGAGGTCGGGCTGGTCGCCCTCCGGGAGCACGGCAGACAGCAGCAGAGACACCGAGAGCAGCGTCCCCAGTTGGCGCTGCCCGTGCCGGCCGCGGGTCGACGCCGGGTGCCTGTGTACCGCGACCGCATCCGTCCATGTCACAAAGGCTGTGGCGATGAACGCCGTGAGATAGAGGGCCATGCTGACGAGGCGATGGCTCGACAGCATGGCCAGATAGAACGCCGGGATCGTCGCCAGCAGGGCGACCAACTCGACGCGCCGCGGCAGCCCGTGCATCGATCGAAGCCCGGTTCAGCTGGCGCAGGACGATGCGTGCGCCGCTGCGTCGACGGACGCTTTCGCCGGCACCGTCACGGCGGCGGCGATGGCTTGAGGCGCCCTGACCAGCAGCACCGGCACGGTGGCAGTGCGCACGATCTGCTCGGCATCGCTGCCGAGCAGCAGCCGCCCCACGCCGCGCCGGCCGTGCGTGCCGATCACGATGAGATCTGCGCCCCAGGCCTCGACCTGATCGGCGACGGCATCCGACAGCCCGGTCGTGATGTTGTCGACGAGGAAGGTGTCCGTGTTCACGCCGGCCTTTTCCGCGCGGGCCTGGCCCGCGCGCAGGATGCGCTCGCCGGCCTGCTTCATCAACGGAACCACCTCATCCACATAGGCCGCGGCGGTCTCGAAGCCCGTCGCGACAAGCAGCACCTCGATCATGTGAACGAGACGCAGGCTGGCACCCGTCAGCGTCGCCAACTGGATGGCTTCATCCAGGCCACGGTTGGACGTTGAGCTGCCATCGAATGGAACAAGAATGCGCTGGTACATGATCGGACTCCGAGGTCGATAGGACGCGTGTTGCCTGCAGTGTCGCCACCCGATCGCCGCGAGGCTTTGACCAGGATCAAGGCGTGGGCCGCACGCCGTTTGCATGGCCGAACGCAGTGCGAGCGAGGCAGGGTGTCAGCTTGGCTTCTGCTTCGATCGCGAAGCGTCGCCGTCGTCGCGCTGTCGCATTGATCCTGGTCAAGTCCGCTTGCGCCTCGCGACCTAAACTGGTGGTACATAAGACCCCAAGGAGACTGCGATGGCGACAACGGCGAATACTTCCAGAAGCGTGCCAGCAGCGCGCGGAGCGGTGGCGAACCACACGCCGGCGCCCTTGCCAGTTGCTGTCCAATTTGCCTCGGCATGGATGGATGCAGCCGTCGCTTGGCAAACGGCATCGTGGGCCGCCAACCTTGAAGCGATGCGCCTGGCGCAACAAGCGCTTCGGCCCTGCACATGGACCGGTATGGCCGAGCAATGGGCCTACCTGCTGCGCAACGGGCCGATCCCGGCCTGATGAACAGGGGGCGGCCATTCTGGAGCACCTGGAGCACCTCATGAAGATTTTGCTGCCCGTCGACGGAAGCGACTACACCAAGCGCATGCTGGCCTACCTCGCCGCGCACGGCGAACTGCTGCCCGGCGACCACGAGTACACGCTGTTCACGGTGATCGAGGCCCACGCCGCTCGCGACACGAATTTCGCGAAAGCCACCTCGATGGAGGAGTTCATGCGGGACCAGGCCGAGCAGGTGCTGGGGCCGGTGCGCTCGTTCGTGCAACAGCAGGGCTGGAGGTTTCAGACGGACTACGTTCCGGGGCCGCCGGCGGCGGCCATCGTCGCGAAGGCCGAGGTGCTCAAGCCCGACATGATCATCATGGGAACGCACGGGCGCTCGCCCTTCAGCAGCCTGGTTCTCGGGTCGGTCTCGAACGATGTGCTGGCGAACTGCAAGGTGCCGGTTCTGCTGATTCGCTAGGCGATGCGTCTGTTCATCCAGGCCACTCGAACGCCACGTGAACTAACGACGCATTCGGCGCCCAACTGCCCTTGCAATGCCTCAAGCCTGGTGAGATCGGGGCCGAATATCAACTGCCATGTCCTCGTTTGTGTCCGCCGTCTCCAAGCTCCTTCTGGGAAGCAATCCGCGGCAGTTGATGCGGGTCTCGCAGTCGCTGCTGGTGCTGGTGGTGTATGTCGTTTTCGCCGGTGTGCAACACCTGGAGGTCGTACTCGGCCTGATCGATCCATCTCAGTCAGGGGCTTTGACTGGCTGGAACCTGACCGGTGGCATTGGCTTCTATGCCTGCATTCGCAGCGGGCTGAACCTCCGACTGAAGACGGGTCGCTCACTGGCGATCCCGCAGTCGATGTGGGCGATGGTCGGCATCACTTGGTCGTACGCGATCACAGGCCCGGCTCGCGGGGCGGTGATCCTGATCATGATTCTCGTCGTCGTCTTCACCATGTTCGAGCTGAATCCGTCGAAGGCGCGCGCCGTGGCCGCGGGGGCCTTCGCGATGCTCAGCACGGTCATGGTGTGGAAGGCTCTGACCGATCCGACCCGCTACGACCCCCGCGTCGAGGGCATGCACCTGCTCTTCTCCGGTATCGTGCTGGCCGCGGCCTCCGTGCTGGCAGTGCGCATCGGCAAGTTGCGTGCGCGCCTTCAAGACCAGCGAACCGACCTCGAGCAGCAGCGTACCGAACTTGCGAACGCGCTTGAGCGCATCCGCGCGCTGGCCACGCGCGACGATCTGACAGGTTTGGCAAACCGCCGTGCTGCACTCGACCGCATGCACGACGAGCTAGCCGTGCGTGGGCGTGCGGAACCCTTGATGAGTTTGGCGTTGATGGACATCGACCAATTCAAACTGATCAACGATCGCCATGGCCACGCCGTGGGCGATATCGTGTTGCACCGCTTCGGCGAGTGCGCACAGACGGCGGTGCGGGCGGGCGACATGCTGGCGCGCTGGGGCGGCGAAGAGTTCCTGCTCGTGATGCCCGCGACCGCGCCGGCGCAGGCCATGGCGGCGATGGAACGGGTCCGCCAGGCACTGCGGCTCGCGTCCTTCGATGATGTCGCCCCGGGGCTTGTCGTGACCTTCTCGGCCGGTGTGTCCGAATGCGCCGGCGAGCGCGACCTGGAAGCTGCCATCGCCCGTGCCGATGCGGCCATGTACGAAGCGAAGCGTTCAGGCCGCGACCGCGTCGTGGCCGGCGCACAAGCGCCCACGACTCCGCGACCGGAACCGGTCAAGCGCGCCGCCTGACGTCGCTCGGGGGCCGAGCTCGGCGCAGATCGGGCGCACGCGCAAAGTCCTGCTGAGGGGTCACGGCGTGAAGGGTACTTAACCCCGCTTGCACGGGTCGCCCGTACAAGCTGAGGTCGAATCCACTCTCAGAGGCCGTTCATGCAAGTACGTCGATCCACCCCGCTTCTCGCGTCCCTGTGCGCTTTGACCCTGCTCGCGCCGAGCTCAGGAGCACAGGCCCAGGGGATGGTTCAGCCAGCGGCCGCCGAGTCTCGCATCGCGCAGGTCAAGGTCTACCCCGGCAGCGCCACGGTCGAGCGCGTGATGCGGGTGGCGGCGGGCAGCAAGACGCTGACCTTCGCCTGTTTGCCTGCGGGCTTGGACGTCCAGAGCCTGCAGGTCACGGCCGCCGCCTCGGTCCGCGTGGGCGAAACCTCGGTGCTGACGGAGCCGCGTGCGCTCTCGTCCCAGTGCTCGAACAACGCGCTCGATGGCTGCATCCGTGAGCTCGAAGACCAGAAGGAGTCGCTGCAGGCCGAGACCGATGCGCTGGGCCTCGTCACGGCCTACCTCAAGGGCCTGTCGAGTACCGGCGACGATGCCTCGGGCAAGCATGTCGCGCTGGATGCGAAGAACCTCACGGCTGTCGCGGATGCGATGCGCAAGACCGGGCAGGATGCTTTGCAGAAGCAGCGCCAGATCGCACGCCGGCAGACCGACATCGACAAGCAGCTCAATCCGCTGCTCGCCGAGCGAACGCGGCTGCAAGGGGCTGGCAGCGTCGTCGCCGTCACCGTCACGCTCGCGGCGGACGCAGATGCCGAGGTCAGGTTGAGCTACCAGATCAGCGGTCCGGGTTGGACGCCTGCGTACCGCGCCCTGCTCGACACGACGACTCGCAAGGTCCGCATCGAACGTCAGGCGCTTGTCGCGCAAGCAACGGGCGAAGACTGGCGCGGCGTGAAGCTGGTGCTGGCTACCGGCCAGCCGCGCCGAGAGACGACCGGCCGCTTGCCCAGCCCGTGGCGCATCGGCATCGAGCCGCCGCAGCCGCAGCCGCGCAACGATTCGGCGCGCTACGCGGGCGCTCCCGCACCCGCAGCTGCCATGGCGCCGGTAGCGGCGCGGGTGCGCGAGGCGAACGAGCCGCCGCTGTTCGACGTGAGCGTGTTCAACGGCAGCTTTGCCACCGAGTTCAGCGTGCCTCAGGCCATCGATGTTCCGTCCAATGGCCAGCGTGTCGTGATGAGCCTGGGGCAGCACGAGGACTCCGCCGTCCTTGCCGCTCGCACCACCCCTCGCATCGACGCCAGCGCGTTTCTGCTTGCCGACATGCCACGGCCTGGCGGCGTCTGGCCGGCAGGACCGATGCAACTCTACCGTGACGGTGCCTTCGTCGGCAACGGGCAGTGGAGCGCGCCGGATGGTGAACGCCTCACGCTGTCCTTCGGCCGCGACGAGCTGGTGCGCGTGGAGGCAGAACCCGAACGCGACAACCAAGGCACGGGCGGCTTCGTCGGCAGCCGCGCTGAGCGCACGCTGCAGCGCGGCTACGTGCTCGAAAACCGCCACCGCACGCCCATCACTCTGCAAGTGCTCGAGGCGGCGCCGGTGTCGATCGACGATCAAGTGCGCATCGCCACGCAGTTTGCGCCTCAACCAGCAGAGTCGGCCTGGAACAAGCAGCCTGGTGTGGCGATGTGGACCATCGAGCTGGACGCCGGCAAGACAGCGCGCGTGGCGGCGGCCTACACCATCAGCTATCCGAAGGAGGCACGCCTGCAGGAGCGGTGAAGCCTCGCTTACACGAGGCGCAGAAACGAGAAAGGGGTTGGCAAGTGAAACCTGCCAACCCCTCGTCTTTATTGGTGCCGGTGAGAAGAGTCGAACTCCCGACCTTCGCATTACGAATGCGCTGCTCTACCAACTGAGCTACACCGGCGTGGCTGCCTCGCGGCGCCCTAACTGCGAATTATATCGCGCCTCCCCGACGCCCCGGCCCTCAGCTGCCGGGCGCAGCTGCCGATATCGCACCATGGGCGGCCGCGCGTGTTCGCGCGCTGCCCATTCGAATCATCGGCGCGCGGAGCGAAGACAACATGACAGTTTCGAAGTTATCGATAGGTGTGCGCCTGGGGACCGGCTTCGCGGTGATCGCAGCACTGGCGCTCGGTGCGGCGGGGCTCGGGCTCATGCAGCTGAGCTGGATCGGTGCGCAGTTCACACGCATCGTCGAGGTCAACAACCCGAAGGGCGACCTGGCCAACCAGATGCTCAACGAGCTTGGCTTGATGGGCATGCAGGTGCGCATGGTGGCGCTGCTGAGCCTGCCCGCCGCGATCGACGCCGAGACCAAGGTGATGAACGCGGCGATCGACCACTACCAGCAAGCCGAGACCTCGGTCGCCAAGGCGATCGCCGCCGACCCCACCGCGACCGATGCCGAGCGAGAGTTGATCAAGGCGATCCAGGCCTCGGCGCACGAGGTCGTGCCCTTGATCAAGGAGGCGGCGGCGCAAGGTGCCGACGGCGCGAGCGTCGAGGCCTCGATGACCTTGATGCAGCGCGTGCGCCCGGTTGAAGTGCGCCTGCGCAAGAGCGTGACCGAGCTGGTGCAGCTGGAGGCGCGCTACAGCAGCGAGTCGCTGGAGCGCTCGGTGCAGTCGCGCCAGCGCGCCGCATTGGCGCTGGCCGCGCTGGCGCTGGCCACGCTGCTGATCAGCAGCCTGCTCGCCTGGCGGCTGACGCGCGGCGTGACCGCGCCGGTGCAGCAGGCGATTGCGCTGGCCGAGCGCGTCGCCGGCGGCGACCTGTCGCAGACCGCGGTCGTCGACGAGTACCCGGCCGAGTTCGGCCGCTTGATGGCATCGCTGCAAGGCATGCAACGCTCGCTGGCCCAGATGGTGTCGCTGGTGCGCGAATCGTCCGACAGCATCGACACCGCGTCGAGCGAGATCGCCAGCGGCAACCTGGACCTGAGCAACCGCACCGAACACGCCGCGAGCAGCCTGCAACAGACCGCGTCGTCGATGGCGCAGCTGACCGCCACCGTGAACCACAGCGCGGATGCCGCCGACACCGCGAACCAGCTCGCCGCGTCGGCCACCGATGTCGCGACGCGCGGCGGCCAGGTCGTGACCCAGGTCGTCAACACGATGGAAGGCATCAACACCTCGTCGAAGAAGATCGCCGACATCATCGGCGTGATCGACGGCATCGCGTTCCAGACCAACATCCTCGCGCTGAATGCGGCGGTCGAGGCCGCACGCGCCGGCGAGCAGGGCCGCGGCTTCGCGGTCGTCGCGGCCGAGGTGCGCTCGCTCGCGGTGCGCAGCGCCGACGCGGCCAAGCAGATCAAGGGCTTGATCAATGACTCGGTCGACAAGGTCGCGTTGGGCACGCGGCTGGTGCAGGACGCGGGCGTCACGATGACCGAGATCGTCGCGTCGGTGCAGCGCGTGACCGACGTGATCGCCGGCATCACGTCGACGGCCTCGGCCCAGCGCCAGGACATCGGACAGGTCAACGGCGCGGTGCACGAACTCGACGGGGTGACGCAGCAGAACGCCGCGCTGGTCGAGCAGAGCGCGGCCGCCTCGCAGACCTTGCAGACGCAGGTGCAGCGCCTGTCGGAGCTGATGCGCGGGTTCCGCCTCGAAGCCGAACCCGCAAGCGCCTGAGACAGGTCGCCTTGGGGCGGCCCGGCGGCGCCTGAGTGCGCTGCGCTACTTCAGCGCGAACGCCGGCAGCTTCTTCGCGACCGGCACGTTCTTCAGCGTCACGTAGACCGGCAGCCCGTTCTTGTACGCGGGGTAGTCCTCGCCCTGGATCAGCGGCGCGAGGTAGCGCTTGCACTTGTCGGTGATGCCGAAGCCGTCCTTCGTGATGAAGTCGCGCGGCATGAACTTCTCGACGTTCGCGACCTTGGCCAGCTCGGCCACGCCGATCTTGTACTTGTACGGCAGGTCGGAGATGCGCTCGACCGTCGGCATCACTGCGTTGCGGCCCGCGAGCGCGAGCTCGACGGCCTTTTGGCCGAGCTCGTAGGCCTGCTTCACGTCGGTGGCCGAGGCGATGTGGCGCGCCGCGCGCTGCAGGTAGTCGGCCACGGCCCAGTGGAACTTGTGGCCCAGCGCCTGCTTGACCATGTTCGCGACCACCGGCGCGGCGCCGCCGAGCTGCGCGTGGCCGAACGCATCACGCGCGCCTTGCTCGGCGAGGAAGGTGCCGTCGGGGTGGTGGCATCCTTCGGAGACCACGACGGTGCAGAAGCCGTGTTCCTTCACGAGCTTGTCGACGCGCTTCAGGAACTTGGCCTCAACGAACTCGATCTCGGGGAACAGCACGACGACCGGGATGCCATGGTCTTCGACCAGCCCGCCGGCCGCGGCGATCCAGCCGGCATGCCGGCCCATCACCTCGACGACGAACACCTTGGTCGAGGTCTTGGCCATCGAGCGCACGTCGAACGAGGCTTCGAGCGTGGACACGGCCACGTACTTCGCGACCGAGCCGAAGCCCGGGCAGCAGTCGGTGATCGGCAGGTCGTTGTCGATGGTCTTCGGCACGTGGATCGCCTGCAGCGGGTAGCCCATGGACTCGCTCAACTGGCTGACCTTGAAGCAGGTGTCGGCCGAATCGCCGCCGCCGTTGTAGAAGAAATAGCCGATGTCGTGGGCCTTGAAGACCTCGATCAGGCGCTCGTACTCGCGGCGGTTGGCGTCCAGCGACTTGAGCTTGAAGCGGCACGAGCCGAACGCGCCCGACGGCGTGCTGCGCAGCTGGCGAATCGCCGAGGCCGATTCCTTGCTCGTGTCGATCAGGTCTTCGGTGAGCGCACCGATGATGCCGTTGCGGCCGGCGTAGACCTTGCCGATCTGGTCCTTGTGCGCGCGTGCGGTTTCGATCACGCCGCAGGCGGATGCGTTGATCACGGCGGTCACGCCGCCCGATTGCGCATAGAACGCGTTCTTCTTTTTCGCCATCTCGTCGATCCTCTCTGGATGAATGTGATGTGGGTATTTAGTCGGCCAGTGCGCTGCCGATGACCTCGCGCACGTTCGGCGAGAGGTCGGCCTTGCTCGCGACCCGCATCAGCGCGGCGCGTGCCGCGCTGCGATAGGGCTCGGCGAGCTGGCTCCAGCGGTCGAGCGACCGGGCGCTGCGTGCGGCGAGCTGCGGGTTGATGGCGTCGAGCTCGATCAGCTTGTCGGCCCAGAAGGTGTAGCCCGCACCGTCGGCGCGGTGGAACGCGGACGGGTTGCCGGCGCACAGCGCGCCGATCACGCTGCGCGCGCGGTTCGGGTTCTTCAGCGAGAAGTCCGGGTGCTTGAGCAGCTGCTTGCAGCGTGCGAACACACGGCCGTCCTGCTCGGGCGCGCTGGCTTGCATCGCGAACCAGGTGTCGATCACCAGCGCCTCGTGGCGGAACAACTCGTAGAACTTCTGCAGCGCGGCCTCGGTCGGCTCGGCATGCGAGCGCACCAGCGCGCCCAGCGCGCCGAGGCGGTCCGTCATGTTGGTCGCGTCCTTGAACTGCTGGTAGGTGCGGCCCTGCCAGACCGCATCGTTCTGTGCGACCGCGTCGAGGCAGATCATGCCGAGCGCGCGGTTGGCCAGCGCGCGCTTGCCCGCCGAGACCGGGTCGGGCGAGTACGCGCCGCTGACCTGGTGGCTCGCATGCGCCCATTCCCAGTCGGCTCGCAATGCGCGTGCGAGCTGCACGAGCATGGCTTCACGCACCGCGTGGATGCGCTGCGGGTCGACCGGCGCGATCTGCTCGGCCACATAGGACTCGCTGGGCAGGCGCAGCACCAGGTCCTTGAACGCGGCGTCGAGCGTCGGGTGGCGCAGGACCGCGCGCATCGCGTCGACGAAGGGCGCGTCGAGCTCGAATGGCGCGTCGCTGTGCGCGGCCGCGAGCAGGCGGTTGAGCGCAAGGCGCTGGCCGGCTTCCCAGCGGTTGAACGGGTCGGTGTCGTGCTGCAGCAGCACCAGCAGGTCGGCGTCCGACAGGCCGTCGACCAGGATCACCGGCGCCGAGAAGCCGCGCAGCAGCGAGGGCACCGGCTCGACATCGACGTTGACGAAGGTGAAGAAGCTGCGCGCGTCCTCGAGCACCAGCAGCTGCTCGGTCGCGCCGGTCGCCGGCGCATCCTCGAGTTGCAAGGCCAGCGCCCGGCCGTCGCGCGAGATCAGGCCGATGGCGAGCGGGATCACGTACGGGTCTTTCGCACCGTGGCCGGTCGGCGAGCCGGTCTGCTCGATGCCCAGCGTATAGGTGCGCGAGGGCGCGTCGTAGCGGCCGCGCGCGGTGATGCGCGGCGTGCCGGCCTGTGCGTACCAGCGCTTGAACTGCGGCAGCGTGCGCGCGAGGGCGCTGTCGGGGTTGGCGTCGGCGATCGCCTGCGCGAAGTCGTCGCAGGTCACGGCCTGGCCGTCGAAGCGCTCGAAGTACAGCGTCATGCCGCGCGCGAAGCCCTCGCGCCCGACCAGCGTGTGCATCATGCGCACGACTTCGGCGCCTTTCTCGTACACGGTCGCGGTGTAGAAGTTGTTGATCTCGACATAGCTGTCGGGCCGCACCGGGTGCGCCATCGGGCCGGCGTCTTCAGGGAACTGCAGCTCGCGCAGCCTGCGCACGTCCTCGATGCGCTTGACGGCGCGGGCGGTGTCGGTGCCCGACATGTCCATGCTGAACTCTTGATCGCGGAAGACCGTCAGGCCTTCCTTCAGGCTCAGCTGGAACCAGTCGCGGCAGGTGATGCGGTTGCCGGTCCAGTTGTGGAAGTACTCGTGGCCGACGACGGACTCGATGTCCGAGTAGTTGTCGTCGGTTGCGGTGGCGGGCGAGGCCAGCACGTACTTGGTGTTGAAGATGTTGAGACCCTTGTTCTCCATCGCCCCCATGTTGAAGTCTTCGACCGCGACGATCATGAAGCGCTCCAGGTCGAGCGGCAGCTTGAAGCGCGCCTCGTCCCAGACGATGGAGGCGATCAGCGAGTTCATCGCATGCTCGGTCTTGTCCAGGTCGCCGCGCCGCACGTAGATCTGCAGCAGGTGGTCCTTGCCGGCGCGGGTGCGGATGTTCTGCTGGCGCGCGACCAGATCGGCCGCGACGAGCGCGAACAGGTAGCTGGGTTTCGGGAACGGGTCGTGCCATTTCGCGAAGTGGCGGCCGTTGTCGAGATCGCCCTGCGCGACGAGGTTGCCGTTGCTCAGCAGCACCGGGTAGGCGGTCTTGTTGGCGCGCAGCGTCACGGTGTAGACCGCCATCACGTCCGGGCGGTCCAGGAAGTAGGTGATGCGCCGAAAGCCTTCTGCCTCGCACTGCGTGAAGAAGCCGCTGGCCGAGGTGTACAGGCCCGACAGCGCGGTGTTCTTCTCGGGCGCGCAGGTGTTGCGGATCTCGAGCGTGAACGGGCCCGGCGGCATCTCTTGCAGCGCGTCGATCACCAGCATGCCGTCGTCGTGGCGGAACGAGACCGACGCGCCGTTGACGAGCACGCGCGTGAGCGTGATGTCCTCGCCGTGCAGGCGCAGCGGCTGCGGCGGCACTTCGGTGTTGCGCTCGACCTGCATCGTGTTGATGACCATGGTCTTGGCCGGGTCGAGGTCGAAGCTCAGGTCGACCGAGCGGATCCAGAACGGCGGTGCCGCGTAGTCGCTGCGGCGAATCAAGGGGGAGGAGCCTTCACGCGTCATGGGGTGCTTTCT
>Ga0307509_10005807_pt1 | contig 16934 bp, 17 predicted proteins | sample 10_EM_MG_FD_202245 | JGI IMG/M metagenome (GOLD analysis project Ga0307509, IMG submission 202245) | Populus trichocarpa ectomycorrhiza microbial communities from riparian zone in the Pacific Northwest, United States - 10_EM | ecosystem: Host-associated > Plants > Roots > Unclassified | place... | reverse complement strand
GACGATACCTGATCGATAAACAGAACCTCATTGATACTGAAAGATTGGAAGTGGAGAGAAACCACACACCTATTGCGTGACAGCGGTTTGATTCATCAAACCATGCTACCGACCCGTGGCACAGCACTCTGGTTCACGACGGTCCGAGTCTGACCCCGTACCAATACTTCGTGATCCCCGCGCGAAGCACCATTCATGAACGAGAGCGGTGTAGCTCGAATCAGCCGCGCCACTCGCAGACCTTCGAGAAAACCGCTCCGATGTTGGAGAAAATGGGCCTTGCTCCCATGGTGGCGGAGAGGGGGTGAGGTTTACGGGCGCGGGTGGAGAGTTCTTCGAGGAGAGATGAAGGTAGTGGGCCTGGCGACTCTCAGCGCTGACCTCCTCGGAGGCTGTCGCGAAGCCCTCGTCGACTCCATCTTTCTCGTGAGTCGGATGCTTAGCGGGGGTGGGTGTTTTAGGAGACGTTTGAGTAGTGCTAAGAGGGGAAGGGGCGGGGGCTGCATAATGCCGAAGGTTGAAGCGAATACCTGCGGTATTTGTTGCCAGAATTGGAGAAGAAGCAGAACGTTGGATGGTCTGGGTTTGCTGTGGGAAGACAAAATATCGGATGGCTCTTCATGAGCAGAGATACGGGAAGGGAGAGGTGAAGCCGGACTGACACTAATGGGAAGAAGGGTTAGTGAAGGAATGCGTCGGGGTTCTGGTTGCGCCGGACTGCCACATGCCCGAAAATTAATTCGATAATTCTTGCCGGAATTGTTATCCCAAAATTCGCCGACACCTGGTGCAGAGTAGCGTATGGTGAGGAAGAGTGTGTGCCGCCAGATGGACGATTCATGATCCTCGAGTTTGATGGCAAAGTTGAAACGGTCCCACCCCGAAGCCTTTGATGGTCCGACGAGGTCTTCCACCGTCTTGCCTTGGTTGCTGCCAGCCAGCGTCTCCATCGCAGCGACTGGGCCAGTGTACGCTGCAAGCACCTCTGACACGGTCGTCCAGTCATCGAGAGTGAACCGCGCGCTCACGTCCTTTTCATATACGATATTTCGAACAAGGACAGTACCTTGAAGAACTTGTGGCCGACATGGAAGAAGAGTAACAGATTCGAGGTGCACATTTGCGTAGGGAGACGGACAAGCGGGGATGGGTGAACAATCGGCGATTTCGGAGAGTGAAGTAGATGGGCCAAAATGGTTGGGCGGGAACGAAGACTCGGATTCAGTGACCTCGGACTCAGTTTCAGTATTTAAAGTGGGCTTTGAAACGGATATTGGCTTTCCCTTGAAACGGAAGAGACGGACAGATTCAAGACCTTCTTCTTTTTCTTTGAAATGGACATTTTTGTGACCATACGTAGGTAGTGACCGCGTACGGCTGTAACCCGGACGGGAGTCACGGGACACAGAGGATGACTTATCATCTGAGAGTGGAGAGGAAGAAATTGACATGAGGGATGACCTGAGAGACCTGCCATTTGAAAGAATTATTCTGTTAGACGAAAGCGCGTGTTGCATGGGCCGGCTCGTAGATTTGGCTGAAGTGGCTGAGATAAGGGTGGCAGGGAAAGCAGTAGGGAAGGGAACAGGAGGAGGATTCATGCGCGAGGGAGATGAGGGCCTATTCAGTCGAGAGGAATGAGGAGGACCTTCTTCTTGCTCAGCGTCATCATCGGGGCCACGTCCGTCGGAGGAAGTGACTGTGAATGGAGACCGGGATCCGACGTAGGGCATTCTGAGACTTCAAGTCGGAAGGGGGAAGTAAGACGAAGCAACTACTAATCACCATCATGATATTTATCCTCCCTTCCGAGTCGCTCCCTTCAGGTTCATGATCATTCCTTCGAGTTGTCTCGAATTCATCTGGTGGGCCCGGGATTGGCCTAGACATTACGTCCGAGTCATTATTCTATCCTTGAAAATTTTCAACTTTTTCATATTCTTGTACTGTTGTGCCGTCCAGTCCACACTCTAGTCACCCCAAAATCCCACACGGTGACGCCTATTCTTTCTACTCTAATATCCCCACACTCCGTATCCCCAAGCTTGTGTCATCGTCTCCTTTTTTTCGTTAGAATCCCGCTCTTGCAGTCCTCTCACACACGCCTGGACTCTTGGGCGCCGGGCCTGGCCACTCCCTGGCCAGGGCAGGCTGGGCTGTTCCCGACCGGGATTTCGCTACAACTTACAGCCGCTTGAGTTACGCGCTCGACATTTCATGTTGTTCTTGGCACAAGAGCCTTTCCACAAATGGAATCTTTCCATGGGCGGTCCCACACAAGTGGAGGTTGTGTGACAACTTGTGTCGCGCTCAGAGAGCGACGCCACGGTTACGGGTCGCTTACAGCAAAGGCAGATCGAGATCTTGATCGTTTTCTCGATGAACCCCTTTCTCGTCCCCTGGGGTTCATCTTTGGCGCCCCAACCATTAATATTCCTTACTACTCACTGGCACATCGATCCACTGATTCGTCGGCCTCTCCACTCAGTCGCATCAGTCGGTTACCGTAATCGTGACGGTAGCCCATACCATCAGTTCCTTTTTCATCGGCGTAGACGTGAACCGTCTTGTCTAGGTCGTTCCATCTTCCACTCACTCGCGCCCATACACATCTACTCTTCCTTGTACCCCATGATCTCTCTCAATGTTATTGCTGTGATTGTCCACGGCCTTGGGGAAATATTCTCCCCGACACAGCATCAGGTCCCGTTGTCCAAAGTGGCTTAGCCCGCTGCAGTCACGGTCGCTACCTGCTCGGGGGACCTGTCTCCGGTGCAAGTGGCTATCGACTTCTGCAAAGTTTCATTTCTGAGGACCCTATCCAAACCAGGTAGTGTGAGTTATCGTCATTGTCTTGTAGCTAATAAAGCAAGATAAGGAAGGGTGAGACCTATAGTGCGTAATGTCAAGAAGAGCAGGTAATTGACGCACGCGCTGTAGCCTCGGAGCCTCGGAATCGAGCACTATTCAACCACGTGATGTCCTCCGAACGCCCGAGCCCGTCACCCGCACTTGTCCCTCGCCTTGCCCGCCTTGCTCTCAACCCCTCGTCCACCCTCGTTGCTACACGTTCGACACCTTTCCTATAACAGAACAAGATTTGCAGATTGCCCACATCACATCGGCCGATGTCAAAAGTACGAAATACTGCCGTTCCATGTAGCACACGTCGCTCTGACTCGCAGTTGTCCCTCAGTCTGGACCACGTAATGACTTTTCTGTGTATAGATCCTGGATAATCAGGCTACCCTTGGTATGTTCCGCCATCTCCTTTGCATTAGGCTTTTACTCTCCATTCCACACCTTCCTTAGCCCTTTACCATCATGCATCGTCACCTCCACCTCACACTCGCGCCCGCTGTCGCGCACCTGGAAACGTTCAGTAAAAATTTACCTTGTCATCATCGCCGCGCGACCACCATCGCCTTCTCCCTTCCACTCTACTCGCCTCGCACGTAGCGTGCTTGTACTTACTCCTCCTTCCCTGGCTTTGGCCAAGCAGGCAGTCATAGAATCCCTTTCCCCCTCTTTGTGCCCATGTGCTTTCGCCTCAAGCCCCTTACGCTCAGTACGATCTCTCTCGCGCACTTTCTCGCTCATTCGGGATCGTGGCCTCGGACCTCAGACTATCCCCGAACTCATATGAGTGTGGACTGACAACCACGTTCGCTACAGTATCCGAGGATCAAATGAGGGGAATATGCGATCAATATTCCTGCAACGCATGAGCCCTTCTCAGGTCCAATGGGGCCCAGGCTGGCCAGGTGATCCGCTTATTGTCGCATCGTACTAGTATGGCTGTGCCTCCAACATGCCCGTCACACAGTATCAGAGGTGGACCACCACTGCATTTGTATTTGCATGAATCCCCGTCTTCATTCCATGTCGACCAATCGACCGTGTTTTTCCGTGCTGCGGCACAACTCTATAGTACTTCCTGGAAGACGGCGATCAAGCGATCAATCGATCAAGCTCATACAGATTGAAACTCGGCTGTATGTTTATGTGATTTGATTGCTTTCCATCAGCTCTGGACCTTGGAAGGTTCCAAGCCGGTCTACCCTTCACACCATCACCTCACATGGTGTTGGTTGCCACTGCTAGAGGTGGACCGTAACCAGAGAATACACAGCCCCAGCTCAGTGTCCCACCAGCCAACGGGCGGAACACCCGCGACGGCGAAAAAAGAACCGGAAATAAATAGAGAGGTCGACGGAGCCTTTCCCCCCAGAAGCCAATGAATGATTTGGATAGATATGAAAGATAAACCCCTTGTCAAAACCCATTATTTTATAAATTACATGATTGGATGAGCCCGTTTCCCGATTCAACACCTGCAGTTGGTAATACTATTATTGTAACCACATGCCCTAGAGCGGCCCTCACTAGGCTTCACTCGTCACTTCACATCCCCAACCCGCCTAACTGTACGAACCATCAACGATGACTCATCGTCATATTGGAGTTCTGATAGATTACTCCGGCTCTGATAAATGTACGTGCCGATCCTGTGCCTTAACCTCGACCATACCGTGCCAGCATCCCACAATGAGGGTTTGCATGGCGGTCCTACATTCACTGCACCCTTCCGTGGGTTCATTACTGATTGTATTCTTTCAAATAAGCAGCTTTTCACCCCACTGTTGGTACATCTGTCGAAGCCTCGTCGATATTCAACCCACGAATGCTGGATGCCAGCATTCGTGATGTTGTCGAGTCACTTTCAGACCGCGACAAAACGACTGTGTTGCTAAATGCAATTGGACGTCTTCCAATGCACGCAGAGTACGTATGAAACGTATCATACTCGTGAAAGGGAACGGTTGATCATCTATTTCTAACTCTCTGTCGAAGCTTCAGAACGGTGATCGAGAACGGAATCCAGTCATGTCTGCAGGTCTCGTCAGTGGACAAGAACGAGGTCATACAGGCTCGCCTTCTTCGGACCAAAGCTAGATTTGCCGCCAATTTACGCGCTGCAGCACACCAAGGTATAACAGATACAGGTTTTTGATCTTCTCTTGACTGGATACCTGCTATCCAGACTTACAGGCCATTCTCCTACTCGACCCTAAACATCGAGAAGCGAGAGAATTACTCCCCCTGCCTGGTGATACGGTGCCCACGAGAACTGATGATGTGAGTCGACTTCCTTGTTCGTACAAATCTCCCGGGACAGAACTTCAAAGCCGCACAGTGCCGTATGCTTATGTTTCCGCGTTTCTCGAACGAGATATGGAAAGAAATAGCATCTCTCCTCTCACGGCGGGATCTTCGGAGCCTCCTCTTCGTCCCTCATGCGCTATCGTCGATCGCAAGTCGGCTTCTTTTTAGGGACATATACATCCAGTTGGGGACAGCGCAGTCCGATACCGGGTACTCGGGGGGTGCAGCAGAGACCGATAATTGGCACGCCCAGCGTAATGCCGACATTTTTATTCGACTTCTCTTGAACGCAGAGTACGCGGGCCTGGTTGTATCGTTATCTGTACGGGCGCCAGAAGAAGGACCGACGGTGGACTCGTTTCAAACAGGTGTGTCCGTCATTCCTGCTGGTTCCCCCAAAGCTGACGGATCTGATTAGCAGTGTTGGCGAACGTCATTCCGAGGCTCACCAACTTGAAGACGTTCCGATGCCATATGACCAATGGTGCACTCGGTTCGCTATTTCGAGTGCTGGAGAAAAGTCACCCGAAATTACGATGCCTTGATATCGAGTATGCTTCCTCCCTGCCGATCAACCGGCCCTCCTAATAAGACTTTCGTTCCAGATCAACTAGTTCATCGCCACCTCTGTTTCCTGCACTTCATTACTTGACCCATCTTGTATACAGCGGTGTTGGCGATAGCGCTCTCCTAAACCTTGATAGCTTTTTGTCTGCCCAATCTGTTGCTCTACATACCCTTGTAATCCGCCACTCCCAGCGCTACCCAGCTTCTTTTCTTCCCACTACAAATTTGTGCAACCTCTACCTGACCTTGGGTATCTCTAATGCAGACTTTCTCTCGCAACTGCTAGCTCAGGGACGACAGCTGGAGAATCTCCGGCTCGAAGTTAATCTAGAACACGGTTGCATGCTTTCGACGGTATTCCATGCTTACGCAATGCCGAATTCATTTCCTACACTGCGAAAGTTGTCATTTGTGCTAATGGGCGCAGCAACTAACATGACTGATCCGGACCTATTTCCGTCCATAGCCCAGTTTGTGCGTGGATATGGCACGCTTGATGCGTTGTGCATCTCAAATATTTATGATTTGGCGGGTTTCGGGTACGATGCGGGCATTTGGGGCGTGCTTCCCTCTTTCCTCAACTTACGCACGCTCTTGATCGACGTGACCCCGGACATGCCTCCGGCTCTCGCTGCATGGCTCATTCCGTGCAGCGTCACTGTACTTGAATTCAAAGTCTCCAGACAGGCCACAATTGATATAAATGTAGGGTACTTCTTCTTTCGTTATTTCGAGCATTCTCTAAGCTGTATTGTTCCTAGCAACTATGGCGTGGAATGCCAAACGGACTTAAGTTTCTTGGCTTGCCTGTCAGCCCTTCGGAGGTTCAAAAGTTCATTCGCAGTGGTCTCCCTGCACTCCGCCTCATGCGACTCGGGACAGGCAACCTATACACCGTTCACGGTGGGGACGGAGAAAGGGAATTGGAACACTGGCCTGATCGGTGGGAAAGATTTTACTTTGATGATCACCTGGACGAGCTGGACTGTGGAGAATTACGTTTTCTCTATCCAAGGTTCTCGAGGACTTTGTAGACTGTTCACAGATGAATGTTACTTTTCAATTTTCTGTGTATCATATTATTTTCCTTCTCTGGGTGTTCTTTTCACTTCGTAACCGGGTACGGTACTATTTTGTTTCTATCATGTACAATTCGTACGAATCCACGTCGTCAATTGATACACGTCTCAATTGGGCTTCCTGATAGGAATGGCGGGCTCACCACTGATACTGGTGGTGTGTTAGGAACAGTGTAGATGATCCTACTCCACCGAAGGCAAACGTGGATGCGCCCGCATGGCGCCACTGATCTCCTTCAGGGAGTGCTGTTCAACATACTGGCTTGGTTCTGTTTTCGTAATGGTCAATGTTAATTATGGATACATTTTCATCATCTTAAATCCTGTAACTGTCGTCAATAATCGACCTCGATTCGCAGTGATCGAATAAACCGAGGGAAGAGACACAAAAGTAGTGTGAAGAGTAAGATATATGCGTGAAAGAATCGCATGCTACAAGGTCTGGGTGTCGTGACTACGACGTGATCTATCGGGTTTGGAACACATCATCAATTGTACGTTCTGTTGGTGTCCGTCTGCGCACGCCCTTAAGCAGATTTTACTTGCTGAAAAACATCCCCTAACGAGGTGATAAGTGCGAGAGGTGGCCAGCGAGGGTTGAGAACGGAGGAAGGGGCGAGAAGGATAAGGCGAGAGTGATGGAGACGAGGGCGATGGCAGCAATGCGGACAGCGGTTCTGCCAGTACGGCACCAAAACCAAGTCGAGATTGGGAAAGGGAAAGGGAAAGGGAAAGGGAGAATTGAGTGAAGGAGGGGGGGGCGAAGGCACGGGTATATGTAAATTTCCTAATGAACAGCACGGTGGTTCGGTGAGCGTACTGTAAAATCAAGAAATAGGGCGTCAAAATTGCGTACGGACGCCGCGTGGTGGCGGCTAATGCTAAAGGATATTTTGCGTGGGGCAATCGAGAGCGTCGGCGAATGAAAAGAATTAAGATGAAGGATAATTTTTTAACAGCCGTAGGTCAACTTAAATGGGGAGGAAGTACTTAGTAAGGGTTACAGACTCATTACCATAACTCATTCCGACACCGCCCTCTAGTCACGAAGGGATCATTATTTCACGAACGTTGGAATGTGGTAGACCAACGACAAAGCAGCCGCTGTAGATGAGTGTTTGAGTAGCTTGGGAGTGCTGTATTGTAGCTGGGAATCACGGAATTTCAGCTGATAGGTGATTATGGGAGGAGTGCCCAACGTGCAACGAATTCGCCTTGCCTACCTAGACCGGGAAAAAACTCGCAGCATCCACGCCACTCCCTCCACCTTCACGTTGTGTTCTTCATATTGAATTGTCTTTGGAGGGCCAGACATTCGTCGCGAGGAACCTCAACAAGGTTAGCGGCAAGTGGGAAGAAGCTCAACGTACACGACTAAGCTGACTAGAAGATACAGACAGCGAAAGGCTCTGGTTCAGAACAAAAGGGGGTATATCCTGTGCCCGAGAGATTTGCAGCAGGTATAGGGCGTTGTGTGAGTGCGTCGTGTGGATGACGGCTTAAGATGGACGGAACGAGCAACGTCGGAGCGCTCACCAGTTAGCACACTAGTCGACCATTTCCTCCTTCCGCTCCTTCGGGTCCTTCCTTACTGCCATCACAACCCCTCGTCGCCGCCTCTCGATCATCTCCCCACGAACTCTCACATCACATCTCCATTTCCCCGTTTCCCCAATCCCTTTCCCTTCTTCCTCTGTTCCCCGTTTGCTCCTGGACGTCCAGTAGGGGCAAAGGCCCCTTTTTAGCTTTCCTTTTCTCACCATCTTTTATTCTGGCGGACTCCCTCCTGGAAGGTTTGTCTATGGCTTCAAGCATAACTCATGTGGGCGGCGCCCTTATCCACGACGTCGACGAACGTAGAGGCGACAAAGCAGCTCATGCGCGACATTTGTCAAGACGTAAACATGACTAAGGAGGATATGTGCCGTACAATGGTGATGGGGGAAGTAACCAAACACAGCGTGTGGATCTCTTAGTCTCGCTATGTACATACTGAAAGTTAGTCCCCTCTTTGCCCAAAAATAACGATATACCCACGAAAGTGTGTGTTATCCTCATGGGACTACCATGGATGGCCCTCCAAAACCGAACACTGGTATAGGGAGCAAGTTGCCCTCGCAACTGGCTCCCCTGAACCCTTCTACACCCATGATACTGCGTACCCTACCCAACATAAACGACGACGACGACGTGATTTATCCAAGGCAAATATCCGAGAAATTGTCACCCATTATGAATGGGTGCGTGATTTTCCGACTGTTGCAGACATTAGAAATTCATATCTTTGCATCATTATTGAGGGAATTAAGACCACGCAAGAGGGCAAAGTCGGTCCTGTTGTCCTCCTGTTACACAGACTTTCATTTTGTCGCTTGGCGATATCCTTGGCCTTCTGCATTCTCATCTCATGCAACTACGCGACGCGTCTGGGGCCACAGCGACTTAGTTACGGCCGGACAGCGTGTCAGTATTGAATTTTCGGGAACAGGGAAGACCAACCGAGACATTATAAACGCACGAGGTGCGCCAATGTAGGCAAACTGCACTTATACTACTCTTTGTCCGAGCTCATTCCAGAAAATTTTGGGTGGTGGGGCACACAGTACTACATGAGCGCGAGCCACAGGAGCTCGGCTCCATTTTCCGATAATCAGTGGTGTCCAAACGCTCATCGGACGGATTTACGATGATGTACACTGGAACTTGTCCTGGATAGCTGGGTACAACATTGACATGTGCATCATCACTTGGATGTTGTGAACCTCTGTGCACAGCCAAGTGAAGCCGCGCTCGGCGTAAAGACATGAGCCGAAAATCCCCCTGCCAATGCCCCCCTTCATATTCCAGCAGTCGTGATAAATAGTTGCCCGAACACCACAGGAGTTGGGACGTGTGCAGGAAGGCTTCGAGGATGACAGCACTAGGTCTAGCCTCAGGCAGTTCATCTGGTCTCACCAATCATGCTGATGGTAATGTGGAAAATTGACAACACAGATGGCATCCCCGGATCTCAATTAAACAACCATCCACCCTAAGCAGGACATCGACGGCCATGTCGGCTTTTTGTTTAGAAGGGCAGAGCCATTCCGCGATGGGGTTTGGAAAGCAAGGAACGCACCTGTATAAAGTGACTGACGAATTCGACATGTCTGCTACGGCTCGGTATCCCGTTATCATTCCTATCTTGTTCCTACGTCTGCTACCCCGTCGATGTCCGCACCAGCCTGGATCTGCCATCCCCGTGCCCCCCCCCCCACAACATACTGATCCCAGGAACACCTGGTTGCCCGTTCTCTTGCTCACAACTCCCTCGAGCTATTTTCGCCTGCTCGTGCGATCCATCCGAGTCCGCCGCGGCCTCAACGTGTCCAAGGCACCACAACGCTATGGGCTACGCCGGCCCCGTCCCTGATGGGAGTGAAGTTGACCCGTGCGGATCTGACCTTGTCACGAGCGGCAGGACTAGGGCTGTTTACCTGCCACGCGATCCGCGGTTCGTCCCGCCAAGGGCGGCAACTTGTATGATGCGGGTACGACTGGCCCCGTTGCGGCGGGGGCGTCATCTCGCAGGAAGTTCTCGAAGCTACTCCAGTCGCATGCTACCATTAAGTTTCATAATTGTGAAGCGGCTTACACAGACGGAGCACGGTGATTTGTGAGTTGCATCGTCCTCATTACTCATAGAAGGTATCGATGATATCGCGCACGTTGCCTTGCGTGTCTTATCTCAGAGGAACTGCCCACAGATTAGGCAGAATGAATGGGGCGCTTGTTCCCATTTGTGTTGGGTTCGAGACGGGGATGTGTTGTCTGGAACCTACACGAAGCGCCGGTTGCGGCGGATGACTTTGCACGTTCTGCGCAGAACTCGATTTACCGGTGGCACGATGGGTTGATGCAGTCGCAGCACGGATCTGCATGCGATTAGAAGACTAGGATGGCATGGACAACGTTGGATCTAGCAGTGGACGGGGATGAGATGAAGGGGGCAAAGGGGTTCACGTCATCGTTGTCGCTATCATGTTGTACCCCGCTGTAGCTTACTATCCAAAATGATGTTTATTAAATTTCCTGCCCGAAACACTGGATAGCAAATCATTTTCACCGTGATGGCCATAGACCAAGCTGAAGCCTGATGGGTTTGCGCCGGATGACGTGCCGTCTCGGCTCGCAAACCCCCCTACCATATGTGGTGGCACTTAATGGCACAGCGTTGAAGGGTCGGTGAGCAAAGAGTGCCACATGCCCTGGGCTAGCCCCGTATACGTTGACAAGCGAGGATCAGCTCTGGGTTCTGCGGGCGTGCCGGACCGTCATGATGACCATTGATTAATATTGATTTGCCGGAAACCCCCGCTCTCTTTCCCATTCGGTCTTGTGCTCGTCGCAGCCTGGACTAACCGTGAGAAATTAGAGGAAATGAAATTGTTCGACGGCTCCCTTGGGGGGAAGTAGGAAAGCGGGGCTTTTGCGTGATTCCGCTGGGTTGTATCGTACTGTACTGTACGTTACTGGAAGCGACCTCAGGCTCGAGGTAGAAATTTGGAACAGGTGTGTCATTTCTCCACTGGCTTGTCTGATGCCTCTCGTTGCAAAAAGTGAGAGATAGACAGCGCTAAGAATCGTGCTTGCAGGGAACAGTGCCGAGTGCACGGGAATAGGTGTCGGATTAGTGCTTGTCCATACAGTGACCATGAATAAGAACGTGACACCTGTCGTGCTATACACTGGCATAGGCACCTCACAATACTTCCTTTTGCGTTTCGCGTCTTTCTTTCTTTGGAAGGTGTTTCTTCACCTTTTTTCGAAAACAGAGGGGTACAAGTGGTCAGCCAGCAACAATTCAGACTGATTTCGAACCAGGCTATAGCCTGAGTATTCAGAGGTGTAATTTGATAAACTTATTCACACCTTCGGCTCACCAATCAATTTACGTACGTTGTTATTTCAAATGCACTTTTATGGCTGTGCGTCATCTTCATTTCATTCTGCTGAACATGTCGACTTCAATGAGAACCGCCTACAGCCAGCGCACCTTGAAAGTGCCAGCGTGCCGAAGCCGGGCTGATACTGTAACCTCAGCGAGGAGAAACGCGTTTACGTACGTCTTTAATATGGGTTCAATTATCAACGAATCGTACGACTTCGGACAGTGGCCATCAAACCAACTAGCTGTTCCGAGTCCGGGGCGCGCAAGACTCTTTAACGGACATCCTTCCAGGTGTTTGTCACTAGGTGAGTGAATCCGTTTTATTTTAGTTGCTCCGTGTTATTTATTGTGAGTCGATTCGACTGGGCCGCGTTCGTTGACCAGATACATCCAGGCTCCTTCTTATCCAACCACCTCAGACACTTTCTCACACTGAAGTTCCTGTATTAGCGCTAATTACAAGGGGTGTATTTGGACGTGCCTGGACCCTCATCTGTCTGCACAGTAATAATACGGTATGGGCTGTTCTGCCATCGTTCTGTTGTCGGGCACGGCGTGACGAAGCCAGTGCCCAGGCCATCGTATTTCCTAGGGTTGGCATCCGATAGGCCCGTCTGGCCTGAGGCCGGGCAATGCGAGCTTGGCTTTCCCTATTGTCGATCGATCAACTTGGAGGTCTTGTCAACCCAGCTTTATTCGATTCTCGATTCTCGAAGGCTAGTCTACTCACCCTTCCTAAATAATGTACTCCATCATATCGGAATGGGCACACTCACGAAGACTCAAACCGCCGCATTGCACTGCGATCGGACGCATTTGGAAACAACTGGTGTCAAGCCTCAAGATGATGCGTGGCTCATGTCAAGCTTCTTTGACACTTATTCGAGACCCAGCAGCTCCAATCTCCGCATTTGGCTTAATTTCGAGTGTCACATGAGAGCCTTAAAGAGACCCATCTATCATCGGTACGTACATCTCCAAAGACGCCATCCCCTCAACCTGTCTTCCTCCACGAATTGTGCCCTTCCCTGACTACCCTTATGTCTACAACGCATCATACAGCTGGCTCATCAACCAGTAACTTTGATGCGATATTTGATGCTGCCTTGCACGAGTATGAGACCCTGACGGGAAAAAGTCTAGCCAGCCACCCTTTTTACGAGCGGCTTGATACCTGCCACAGCCCCGAGGACGTCTTAAACGTATTTCAAGATCAAGCCCAGGATTTCAGAAAATTTTACAAGCGCGAAGAGAAATTGATGGCCTGGTTGAACCCGATAATCAACATCCTATTTACAATTTCGGCAACACTTGCAGAAGGTGTTGGCCTGGTAAGCCGCCGCCTCACTCATTTCGTACAATCATCCTCTAACGTCTGGTTCTCAGCCATTCTCTCCCGTGAAAGCAATCTTCACCGGTATCGGTGTTCTTCTCGGAGTAAGTCTCTTCCTCGACGCCTTGCTTTGCGCCTGTATAGTATTCTACCTCAGGTGATGCATATTGTCACGAACCACCTCAAAGTCGTCAATCTCTTTGAGCGTATTCACCTCTTCCTCGGGCGTCTGAAGGTTTACACTGGGGTACCACTCACGAACGAACTGAGGGAGGTGCTCGGGAATATTATGGCCGAGTTACTCACTATCCTCGCACTTTCGACCAAGGAGATGAGAGACGGGAAAATCAGTGAGTCTATCTGATTGCCATGTCGTTTCTGGTCTGACCATGACTTAGGAAGGTTTCTGAAGTGGCTAACGGGAAACTCCGACCTTGAAGACGCGTTTCGAAGACTAGAGTCGCTCACAAATGAAGAGGGCAGAATGTTTTTCGCTAGAAACTTGGAACTTATGTATTCACACGAACAGGGTAAGCAATTGTTTATAACCGTCTTCATACAGTGTACAGACACCCTCCTATTTCACGCCAAAACAGCAACGGACGAGATTAAATGTTTGTTCTTCCTCACCCTCCCATCATTGACCACCAAGGCCGACATACACGCGTAGGGGTCCAGTTGCAAGAGAAACTCCGAACATGGCTCTCACCTCCGAGACCAACGGACAATCATACAACTGCATGCGAAGCTCAACATAAGGGATCCGCTAGGTGGTTTATCCAAGACAAGAGATTCAATAAATGGAAGAAGACTGGTTCTCTATTGTGGATCCGTGGCAATCGTATGCTTCTCCCACATTTATGTCCTTCATGAGCTCTAATCCCTTGTCGATCTTGTAGCAGGCGTGGGGAAAACCATTCTCTGGTTCGCGACTTTCCCTCTGCTCCTGTGGTTGAGAACTCATATCGTCGACAAGCTCGGCCATTATCGAGGACTTGAAGGAAATGCAAGAGACTGGGTCTGGATTGGTTGCCTATTACTACTTTGACTGTCACGATTCCGCTAAACGTGACGTCCGCGGCTTGTTGGCATCTCTGCTCATCCAACTCGGTGACCTCTCTCGCCATTGTTGGGGTGTCCTGTATCACATGTACACCTCGTGCCATGATGGCTCCGAACAACCCAGTTTTAGGACCCTTGCAAAATGTCTTCATCGCATGCTCGCACTCCCAGGACAAGTTCCATGTTTCATAGTTATAGATGCTCTGGACGAGTGCCGAAGCAATATTGGAAATCCATCTGCCCGCGAAAAGGTTCTGGTTTTGGTTGAACACCTAATTAGGTCAAACCTATCCACCCTCCACATCTGTATCACGAGTCGGCCCGAACAAGACATACGGGCTGTCCTTGGACCCTTGACGTCTGCATCGCGCAGCATCCCCCTTCACGAGGAACGCGGTCAAAAGGAGGACATTAATGGTTATATCCACTCGTTCGTTCACAGAGACAGGACGATGCGGAGGTGGAGAACGGAAGACCAAGCGCTAGTTATTGAAACGCTTTTGAAGCGAGCTGATGGGATGTAAGATGCCTCTGTTGTAGTAACCAGTTATTCTTATTCATGACCCCCTGACAGGTTTCGATGGGTGGACTTCCAGCTCGACTCCCTGCGTCGCTGTATACCCTCCAGTATTCGCCGGACTCTGGATGAACTACCAACCAGCCTGGACGAGACTTACGAACGGGCCCTGCAAAGAATCCCCAGGGAGAAGCAACAACACGCCCATCGCCTTTTCCAGTGCTTGGTTGCGGCGATCCGACCACTTCATGTCGAAGAACTCGCGGAGATATTGTCAATCGACTTCGACCCAGGTAGTACATCGACTCTAGTGGAGGGCTGGCGCCCTGAAAATCCAGAAGCGGCGGTGCTCTCCACATGTTCGACTTTAATCACCATCATCGATAACGGGGGTTCGAAAATCGTTGGATTCTCTCACTCTTCGGTGAAGGACTTCTTGGTTTCTAATCGCCTCCGCATCTCCCGGATCGGAGATATCCACGCCTACCACATTTCCCTGGATGCCGCCCATGCTGTCCTAGCGCGAGCATGCCTTACAGTGCTGCTGCAGTTGGATGAAAGGACGGACAAAACGTTCTTGGCGGGATTCCCTTTGGCATTCTATGCTGCTCGCCACTGGGTCTATCACGCCAGGTATGAAGGAGTCACACCGCGAGTTCAGGACGGTATGGAACGTCTATTCAACCCAAACTGGCCATATCTCGCGTCATGGGTTTGGATACATGATGTGGACCAGGATGGAGTTCGGCGAACTATTGGCGATCTTACGAAATACCCACACAAACCCCGGGCAACTGCATTGTACTACGCGGCGTTATGTGGATTCAGTGAGCTTGTCAACTACCTCGTCGTCACGCACGTGGAAGACCCCAACGCCAAGTGTGGTGATCGCAAGTCACCTTTACGTGCGGCAGTGCACATGGGACACCATGAGGTCGTACGTGTGTTATTGGATAATGGCGCCGAGGTGCATCCAACAGATGAGATGTTCATGAGAGCCTACAACCATGGACACTTTGAAGTGATGGGGCTGTTGCTTGAGCACGGAACAAGGACGAAGACGCTGGACAACCAGCTCTTACATGACGCGTCGCGCCACGGACGAGCTGAGGTTATACAACTGTTATTGCAACACAAGGCTAATGTTGATGCCAAAGATAGGGAACTCCGGACGCCGTTGCACTGTGCATCGACAGTAGGAGATGCGAAAGTCGCCCAGCTTCTGTTGGAACACGGGGCCAATGTCAATGCGCAGTCCAATATTCACGAGACCCCCTTGTACTTAGCGTCGCAAAATGGACGTCCTGAGGTCGTGCGGTTACTGCTTAATTACGGAGCGAATATCCATATCCAAGGGAGCAACGGTCTGATGCCATTCCAAACAGCTAGACTGAGGGGCCATAACACAGTGGGGCGGTTGTTGTTAGAGCATGGGGCGGAAAAAAAATAGAACCCAATGGAAAGCGGGAGATTACGGGATTGTAGTCTACGCATTGTTCAGGGTGTCCCGTTTTTCATTCTGAGTATAATGTGGTATTTTTCAGAGTGTGTTCAGAACACCTGTAGTATACATACGTATGAACCGTGGGCAGTATCGCACAGCTTTCAATTGCAGTTATCGGATATTCAAATGATGTATTTTAAAATGGCGAGCGATGATATTTGTGATGGGTGATATCCCAATCGACATCATGATTGACACCACGGACCCTCCGACATTTGCCGCCGCCTTCAACGATGCGGTAGAGGAAACGCAATGGATGAGAGCAGACGAAGGAGACATCATAAGTTGATTTATTGCTTCTGTTGCTCGAGGCCATCCACTTTTGTATTCTACACAAAGTAGCCGCTAGAGTGATGAAGTAAATATCGGTGTCGTCGTAGAACGTTTTGCACGACCGTTGGCCCGGACGTTGTCGCACGCACATCATATTTGGCTTAAATATCTGGCGCCAGGCTAGGGATTGGCAAGGGTAAACCCGGGGTCACTCAAGGCTGACCCCGACCCTGACCCCGAAAAACCCCCACCCCTGCTCAGGGTAAGGGTTTTTCCGGGTTGGGGGTCAGGGTCTGCAGGGTCAGTCAGGTCAGAAAACCCCATTGGGTAGAGACAATGGGTAGCACATACTGTAACCTGATTCTGTCATCACAAAACAGCCCCCATCCTGTGTGGTCGTTCTCTCTGCAAGAGCGAAGTGGTGATGGGGAAAGGGTATCATCGTGTCTGTACCATGGCGAGTCCTGACGTGAGGCAGTGGAGATGGTGTCCAACTGTCATCT
>Ga0307509_10005806_pt1 | contig 16939 bp, 11 predicted proteins | sample 10_EM_MG_FD_202245 | JGI IMG/M metagenome (GOLD analysis project Ga0307509, IMG submission 202245) | Populus trichocarpa ectomycorrhiza microbial communities from riparian zone in the Pacific Northwest, United States - 10_EM | ecosystem: Host-associated > Plants > Roots > Unclassified | place... | reverse complement strand
ATTCAGTAAGATACTCCTGAATGGATTGCTCTACCACTTTCCGCACCTCCGGATTTCCCAACCTTGTCTTTCAGACATGGAGAAAAGCCAACAATGGAATTTATAAGCAACTTAGGAGCCTGGCAACACCAACAATAAGTTGGACAAATCATCAGTGCCTCAAGAAAATTATGATGAATGGGCATACCTTAGTTTGACCTTCAAACTCCGGGCTTGGAACTTTGACAGAGATAATACATGTCAATCCCTCCCTTACATGTTCACCGCTTAAACTCATATCCTTATCCTAAAAAAAAAAGGACATCCTTTATCATAGTGAATACAACTACAATCAGCAGTGCACCCCATCAATAATGGCATAGGTGTTCAATCAATTGAACTACATCAGGTCTTCTTATTCAAATCTGAAATGCTCATGGCCCAAGACCATGTTTTGAAAGCATCTTATGCCAAATGAACTAGGTCTGTGTTCCATCTTCTGATTGTAATAAGATAAGTTTGCATTTGGAACTTTTATCTTTTACATAAAGGGCAAGGCAGATTATAAAATTTTTAGGAGGCAGAGGTAAATGAACAAAGAGAAATGGAAGAGGTGAGAGGGAAAACCTAAAAGATAGTGACTGAAGGTAGCAAAAAATCAAGAACATGGATGATGAGATTCAAGAGCGCCCAACAACATGCCAAAAGGGAAGTACCTTAATGACCTTTGACTTTTTCCCCAGGTTATTGAGAGTTCTTGTTAATGAAGCCTTTGCACCATCTATATGCGTGCCACCATCAACAGTGCGTATGCTATTAGCATATCCCAGGATTGTATCTGAGTAAGCATCAGAACACCTAGGAAAAGCGTGAGAAAAGTTAAATCACACAGGTTATCGGAGGAATGGCAATCAATAATATGTAAAAAGTAGTGTTCCATACAACAATTTAGAGACAAGAGACAATAACATCCATGATGCATGTGGACAGGAAAACAATATTGAGAAACAGCATATACACTGGTAGGTAGTAGTTTACCATTGGAGAGCCATATCAATTGCAATTCCATCTACTTCTTTTCTGAAACCCAGAACATCATGGAGCGGTTTCTGGATCAAATAACCAATAGTCAACATCCTATAAAACATATAGACATATCCGAATGAGGTAGCCATATCCATGTTAGAAATGTTTTTATGCCATGTTCTAATAACCTGGTGTTATTAGGATGCCTCATATTTCAAGGAGTTGCTAGGTAAAAGACATAACCCAAAGGCAGATTATTGTCACTCGCATGGATTAACAACACATCTCCACAGGGTCTACCCTAACAAACCAATAAAATGCATGAAAAGCAAGTCCCATCTTGGACTCCAAACCACTCATGTTTACCAAAACGCCCACACTATGTCTCAACCTACCAGGCACCTAAGTATGTGTACGTGTCAAGAAATGTAAGGATAGAATGTGGTTTGTCTTCAATTGACATGGCCTCGACATCACCAATCTAAATCTATGATTTGTGAGCAATTCACCAACCATAACCATCCACTTAGAATGGACAGGGCAGATGGAGTATGCCTCTTAATTGGCCAAAAGAAAGTCATAGAGTTTGTTTTTTTGCTCTTCTTTCCCCTTGATAATTTTCTTTAGTCCTGGATTATAAATTATTAGAACCTAAGTATCATCTTTCTCCCACCACGATTTATAGAAGGCTCTGAGTTTGCCAACTTGCTAAAAGAGAAATTATAACAAAACAAGAAAATAGGAATCACAATAACAGCCAAGATTGTTGGTCAAGAATCAATGGTACCTTATCAGTATTTAGCCAATTCACATATTCAACCAATCCACCTGCATAGAAATGTTCATCGAACTGATTCTTCTCCGGATCATTATCCTCTTTTTGCAAAGAAATAGTCAGCTGCAAAGGCAAATCAAGAAGTGTCAGCATTACAAATTGAGGAAGAAGCATTGCATCAAATTTCTAAACCATCCAACCACATGAAGAGAACAGGTTAGCCAGGATCAATTATTCCCAAATAGAAAACCCATTTATGATGAAAAATAAAAAGTTGAGATCAAAGCAACAATTCAATTAATCCCCAAGTAGAAAACCAATTCATGATGAAAAATAAGAGATCAAAAGGATCAAGGTTGACATAATTACAAGTAACAGTTCTACCTTTGGGTTTAAAAATGCAAGCTCCCTAACCCGTCCGGCTATCGTGTGGTAGTCAAACTGAATCTCAGTGGTGAATACTGCAAAAATATTAAGGAATCAACCATAAGAAAATAGACTTCCAGATTATTATTTTTTAAAAGGAAGAATATTGTATTAAGAAGAGTAGAAAATATGCTATTCACTATGAAGGGGGGAAAATGCAAAGAAAACTGAAGTGAGAAGCGCAGACCAATCCTGTTGAACACCAGAAACTCCTCTAAAAGCCCTTGAAGCATTGCATAATGAAGAGATAGTATTCTATCCCATATTGTAAACTAACATTAAAAGCTGGGGAATGAAGCATAGAATACCAACCATCAAAATTATAAGTTTTTCTAAAAGTTTAGGATAACCTTCTTTGTCAGGCCAAAATTTGATGTGAGTGCCTCTACGTTCCTTTGATTCTACTGGAAGTTCATGGCATGTTAGAGTTGTTACAGGGTTTCCACGAGAATATTTCTGTTGGTATTGCTTTCCATCACGCCAAACTGTAACTTCTAATTCCTGTGATTTGAGACATGACAGATTTTACAAAATTCAACACTTTCTCTGTTGAGGTTATTGATAACCAAGAAGGAAACCTTAGAAGAAAGGCATAGCATGACATGGTTAGTGAAGAAGCTCAGAAAAAAATAAAAAAATAATTTCCATGCATTTCCATTGTTGCAAATAAGGACATTTCATTTGCTACAAAGGGAATCCCTCAGACATTGCCTCAGAAGACTTGTTTCACAGATTGCTTTAAGCCCATGATAATGATAGTAAAATTTTACGAAATCTGTTTCCTTCTTAAACTAATCCACCTTAAGGAGATAAAAAATTAAAATGTAGCTCAGAGAGAATCCAAAATCTAAGAAAAATCATTTTTTGATGAAAAATGACTAAAAAAGTTTAATTCATAACAGAGTACACACCTCAGACAAAGCATTGACAACAGACAAACCCACACCATGGAGTCCACCAGAGACACGATATCCACTGTTAGAACCACCAAATTTTCCACCAGCATGCAAGACCTGCAACATATAAATGAAGAGTACTTTTGAACCATAATCTATTACATGAAAATAAGAGGAAGAAGAAAGAGGAAAAATTGCAGTAACAACTTATATAAACTACATTAACATTTACTTTAATGTTTAAACTATAATTTTTTTAAGTACAGATTTCATCGAAAACTCAGCAAAATGCAAATACCATGCTCCTATCAAGCAAAAAATGCATTCAGCACCTTAAAACCCTTATATATGTATGATGGATAAAAATATTCATAGTTTAAGATGGGCAGATGCCCATGCATTTTACCGTTAACACAGTCTCCAAGGCAGATTTCTTTGTCTCTGGATGCAAGTCAGTAGGAATCTGCAATGCAAGTAAAACAGAGAAGCATGTTATCGTAGCAATAAAATGCACAATGAAAGCTGGCATAAATGACCATAGCCTCTAAAACAATCATCAAAAGAAAATTATTGTTATTGACAAATAAGTAAACTTCTAGAAAAAGATGGTAAGCACTAAAACTCAATTTGAAAAGTGAATGCAGGTGCATTGAAAAAAAAGAAGAATGGTTTGGAATGACCTCTTGTCTTATGATTATGTGTCATTTAGGTCCACATAAAATGAAAAGACAATAAATAAGTAACGTAATGGTTTATCACACTTCAGTCACAAAGGTTTCAGCTCAAAAGGCACATATTGAATTATACTCTAACAAGTGCATCAAATTCTTCAGTGTCACATTCAATAGCATGAACTAATAATATTCTCCAAACTAATATTCTCTCTGACCCACACAAGCCCTGGAATAGATTGCAGATCGCTACCTAAAAAACAATAGGAAAGTAAAATGCATATCCATACAAGGCAAAGTATATTGGAAGTTTATAACTAGATGAAAAATATAAATGCCATATCCTCTTTCCAGAATACATACTTCCATTATGCAAGTTAATGGCAATAGCTAAATTAACAAAAAAGTCTCATACCCCACGCCCATTGTCAGTAATGCTAACAGAATTATCCGAATGTAGAACAACATTTATTGTTGAAGCGTATCCTGCTTGGGCCTCGTCAACAGCATTATCTAATATCTCATAAACCTATTAAGAAGAACCGACAAACAAAAAAAAAAAAAAAATTGTTTCCAGTTTACCTAAGATAAACTGAGCAAAGTAGAAAATAGCATCCACAATGACAAAAGAAAGGTCACAATAGAAATCACCAAATGGTGCAAACCACGTGGTCCTGTACTTCCAATGTACATCCCTGGCCTTTTCCTCACAGGCTCTAATCCTTTCAACACCTAGACATATCAAAACACAACTTTTCAAGCCCTCATTATAACAAAGCATCCATTGCTTACAAATTACTAAGCAATGACTTGTGTTAATGTATTTTTTTACCTGGATTTGATCAGACCCATAAGCTTTCGAACCCGCGCTTTCTTGCTGCGATTCAGTTGCCACGCTAGTAGACATGAAAGCTCTTGGTGAAACCCCATTTTGCACCAAAAATCTACTTGGAACCCTCCTCGCTGGAAAACTCACCCTATAGTTACATAAAAACAAATGAACAAATAAATCAAAACTTTAAAGTGTCAATTTTTAAAACTCTAGAAAAAACCAAAACCCCACTTCCACTCAAAAAAAAGCTTAAAAGTTCTTAGCTTATATTAAATTATAACAAGAACCCATTACTTTTTTCCTCTACTTTCCCATTTTTCCACCAACAAACGAACTCAAAAGCACCAGAAACGCAATATCTACTTCATTTTTCTCTCGTTTTATAGGGAAACAAACATAAACCAAACAATAAAAGGAGAGAAACAAATGAAAGAAAATACCTTGAGTTGAAGGAGACTGAGGGGCGGGAGAGAAAAGAGAAAGAGTGAGAGCATGAAAAAGAAGAAGAAGCCATGGAAGCTCGAAGTAAAGAGAGATAGTGTCTGCTGCTGTTATGAGGTTTTAGAAGAAGACGCGCCATTGTTTTTTGGTTTTATTTTTTTTAGAGAGCCGAAGGCAGGCAGGGAGTCTCTCTTTTGTAGATAAATAAAAATACTGGTCGATTTTCATTTCCCTCCTCCTCCTTGTGTCTGAAATTCTTAGGGCTTCAATCTCTAGTAACTCGTATCTGTAATGTGGCCCATTGGGACCAAGGCAAAGAAACCAAGTTTGGGCTTTGAAATAAAAAAGTGTTGGGCTGGTTTGGTTCTTAACGAACAAGAACAGTTATGGATTAATTGTTCTTTTTCATATATATATATATATCGGGTAGCTAAATTATTGAAAACATGATCGGATCAAATAAATTTTATTAAATTAATAATTTATCCAGTTCAATTATAACAAGGTCTGAATCAACTCTAAATCCTGATTTATTCAAAATAACTCATAAAATCGGATTAAATTTAATAATTATGATTTATAAGGTAAAGTTTAGTTATTATTTTGAAATAGAAAAAATAAAGATAGTAAAAATAGAAAAGACATGTTTTTCTATTTTAAAAGAAAACAAAGATTCATTTTAAAATTGGCTTTGGTGACATATTTATTTGAGAGCTTAAAAATGTTACATGGTTAAAAAGAAATAATAATAAAAATATTAAATACTTTTCCTTAGAAAATGAAACTACCAAATATTTTAATTAAGACCCATACAAACCTAGACCCAGTATACTTAAAATAAAACAAACGAAGTAAGTTAATTTTAAAATATTTATTATTATTATTATTAGTAGCTATGTAATTAAATATTAATTAAATCTCCTCAACTTCTGATGGTGGTTGCATTAATTGTGTCCATCAGGCAACCGTAACTCTCACGTGGACTTGGGACACAGCGAGTTGTATTCATAAATTTTCCAGAAAAAGGCTCTCCACTGTCACGCAAGAATCCATTGTAACTCCGATCTGTACAGTCGATGAGAGCTCGACACACAGCCCTAGTCGTGGTTTTAAGAGCTTCGCCACCAGATACCAAGACGATATGAGGAGTTTCACCGTAAAAAAAAATATGTTGAATTTTCTTGGAGCACTGGTTACGATAAAAGGACAGTCTGCAAGAAGCTGAATGATGCAAGGATCAATGGTGATTTTTTTTCATTTTTTGTTTTCACCGCAGAAATATTTTTATACAAGTTCTTTTGGTATCAAGTATTTTTCAAGTCAAGATTTAAATAGAACATTCGTGTGTACACTATTTCATCTTTTAAAAAAATATTCTCATGCTTTTTAAAAAATTTACATCCATCTGATAATAATAAAAGAGTTATTAAAATTTTATATAATCGTTAACGATTATTATGACAATGATAATAAATTAGGAAGGAGATATTTTTTAAACAAAATTTATTAAACTGGGATGCTCAACATAAATAAAGAGACAATTTAATTATTTTTATAATCAAAGACTAATTAATTACCTTTAATGAATTATAATAATTAAGTTATAATTTAACGCTGAATTAAGCCTGTTTGTTTAAAGTTTTCAGCCTTCTTTTTGTTCAAAAAATCAAGATGAGTAGATTAAATAAACAGGGTGTTAGTTAGACATCTTTTAAATAACTAATTGTTTATTTAAGCTTTTCAATTGATTAAACAAACAGGATCTTAGTTAGATATATTTTAAACAACCCGCCGTGGATCTAGAGAAATTTTATGGTATTATAAAGTAATTAATAATATTAATTACTATTTGAAATGAACTTTAAAGAAATAAATAAATATAAGCGGGATAATAAAAATAGTATACAATTAAGTTCGATAAAATGTAATTAATATTACAGTTAAGTAATGATAATTTTTAGTTAAAAAGACCACTCTTTAATTAGTGAAGTGGCATGACAGGTGAAACTCCTTAGACATTTCGATTCATTTTAATCCATCTTCAAATGTATAAAATGAGATTTAAAAAAAATATATATATATATCATCATCCAATTATACTTCTGGTTGCAGCCGCAAGTTGCCATTATACCTCAAAAGAGAGAGAGAGAGACTTTGTGTATTAAATTAATGGCACACTGACCTTAAGACTCTTCGATGTTAATAATGTTAATACAAAAATATACAAGACAGGATGTCCCTTGGAAACCTGGAGTCAGCTTCAGAAACGGAGACAGGAACAAAAAAACGGCGAAAAAACATATTGACTGCAAATCCGAATAATCAAGCATGCCCTTGTCTGGTCATTGTCTCACTGTTGCATCAATAGCCTAAGAATTTCTTGCACTCCTGGAATAAATCAAGTATTAAAAACAAATAATTTCAGGAAAGTTCTTTACTGGAAAATGCTTTGCTTTGATGAGCTGCTAGTGAATTCTCCACGAGACAAAGATCAGGTGAAGTGTACCAAGCATAGAATTTGAAGATTTTAGGATGAAGAGATTTCAGTAATTCAATTTTGCACTTGTTAATCTCGGTTCTCATTGGATAATGAGGAAAAAAAGCAGTAATCATGTGGCGACACCTATCTTTATGCAGAGCAGACTAGCAACAAAACAGTGTCCCAACTGCCCCATTTCGTATGCAATCCAGATTAAAACTCCATTGCAAGAAAGAATATTACCTTGAGGAGAGTAACTGAGAAGCCCTGGGAGCACTGCCGCGTCGTGTCCTGTGATCATGCTCCTTGCTAACTCGCATAGCAGCAACTTCTTTTTCCATTGCAGCGACTTCCCTTCGCATCTTTTTCCCCTCAATTTCCATTGCTTTGTTCAATGTATCGACCTTCTTTGCCAACATCTAATTTATCCATGTCCAAAACAGCAAATTAAATTACTGACGGATGATAGAGAGGAAGTCCTTGGGAGATGTAAAGGGATGGCTATATTCTATATTTCCTCACCTCAATTGCATCATCCTTGTCCTTAAGGCTTTGGTCTTTTTCATGGCAGGCTCTCCTCAGAGTTATAACCTCTTTCTGCAACATATCATACAAAACTCCTGAAACGTAATCTTCATGCTCTGATTTTGATTTTTCAATTGATGTTTCATTCTCAATCTCTCCAGTCTCAGTTCTCTCAGTACTATGAGTCTGATCAGAGGCTTTCGGAGGTCCATTATCTTTACCAGCTGCACCTACAAGCAACTTATCATCTAGTGATCTACTACCCCCATCAAATGATCTCGATGACATCTTAGCATGTTTCAATAATGTGACAGCATTGTTGGGCCGTAGAGAACCAGCTTGTGAATTTGGGGCTTTCCTAGATAAATAACCATTGGAGGACAATCTGGAAAAATTCTCCACTCCACCAAGAGATTGACGTCTTGAAGGCCCGTTGCTTGTGTTTCTTCCTTCACGGGAAATACTATTTGGTGCTTTAAGCCTTTCCTCCAAAACCCTGAATCTTATTTGGTATTTTTCCTAAGCAAGCCATCAATCAGTGTACTGTTAGTAGTGGTTGATGGAGCACTAAAGGAGATAGTTTAACAGAATGGGTTAACTTACTTTTAATTGTGCTTCTGCCTTGGCAGCACGCTCTGCAACTGCCAATTTATCACGAAGTTGTTGCATTTCCCCCTGGAAGAATACAGAAGATTGCGTGATCAAATATAATACAGTCTTGCATTATCCCCCAATTCCCCAAATTTTTCTTGAAACAGGTAACCGAGCACTTATTAAACTTTCAACACACGACATCCCAATATATTTGCAAATTTGAGAACTAGGCAACGAGCTATGGCAGCAGTTAACTGTATGTCAAGAGAAGCCTCTTCCCGGTTGAACTGTTTTCAGGGTTCTGGTTTTGCTTTATCCCTAGTAATGGAAACTCATGAAAAACTTTTCTTAAGGTAGAGCCTTTGTTTGTCTACCAAAGAGGGGCAAAGATAGAACGTGATCACTTTGAATCCTGCCATGTGTCAAGAAAGAAATTTGGCATATCTGTATTGGTCACAAACCTCCCCCTCCCGTTAGTTGATAATTATAACCAAATAAAACAGATTTTTTTATCCAATTCGAATTCACTTATGCTAAATTATTTCAGAGATCCATAACAGAGAACCAAAAAGGGAGATTGAAATAGTAAGAAACCTGAAAAAATCTTCTTTCTTCAAGCCATTGCTTCACAGGCATAACTTTGTCATTACCGTCTTTCCACTCGTTTGCAACCACAGTGGCTACCCTGTTCGCAGAGACCTTTGCACGAGCTACTTCCCGTTCCAAAGTTTTTCTCTCCCCCTGTGTCGGCTTAAAAGTCAGAAGCACTTCGGAGAATTTGTGATAAACTCGTAGCAACCATCAATATTGTGGAAGAAATGAAGTCCCGAAATTAAAAAGTAGTGGTCATTACATTCATCTCTTGTACTTTTCGCTGGTAATCTCGCACGGCATTAGCAGCAGCACCTCCAGCCAAGACAGCCTCCTCAAGCTCACGAACAGTTTGCATCAGCTTTTCAACTTCAGCGACCTTTTGCCTATGCATTTTGTCTAGGATTTTGTTCTCCTCCTGCAAGCATGCAAGAAATGTTAAACTGAATAGTCTGCGATACCATTGGCAGTTCATGGAAACTACCCTCATTTTCATGAACAGCCTGCACAAGGACAACTTTAAAAGATGAACCTGGCATATCTCAATCTGCTTCATGAGCTCTTGATTTTTGTTTTGCAGGTCATCAACCAGGGATGCTTTCACCAGAGCAATCTGAACAGTTCTCTCAGCCTCAAGTAGAGCAGCTTCCTTAGCTTTTGTGAGCCGATCAAGTGCTTTATTGTCATCTTGCAATTTTGCTACCTAAAATATCAAAGATCATGCATAAACAGAAACCCTCATCAGCATTCATTTTAGAACACGAGACAAGAAATTCATGACAACATTTCACAATACTACTCTCAGATCCATATCTAATATTAACTATTTTCTCCACGAGTTCAAGATATACCTCAAGCCTGGCCAGCTTAAGTTCTGCCTCCAGTGGAGCAATGATGGCCTCAATAGGAGGCATTTCGTCATCTTTTTGAGCAGCATGGACTCTTCGTAGCGTGGCTTCTGCAGCAAATTGTGCAGCCAAAGCTGCTTTTTTCTCATCATTTATTTTCTTAATCTCAAGGTTCTGCAAATAATAATGCACTCCTTATTTTAAGAAGAAAATGACTTGATAAGCTTTTCAGGATGCAAACCCAATAACTTCAGAATACCTTGTTTTCCAAAAGAGCTTCAGTAGCTTTAAGCTTTTCATCCACTTTATCTAGCTCATCAGTAAGCTGACATAACAAAATCAAAGAAAGGAATAAGCATCTTCATTCCTTGCAATGTCTATGTAACTACATATCTTTCGTCACATCAAACTCTAACCCATTGACATTTCCAACATCTGGGATCTAAAACTCCACCTTTCAACAGAATATATTACATGTAACCATTAAAGCAAACAAGTAAAAAAGCATTGACATGTCAACATATCAATTGACACAAAACTCGCATTCTCAATGTTTTCAAAACATGAACTTTTAAGCTAATTACAGGCAGTGAAGGAACTCGCCCATATTTATGCTCTCAAAATCAATGCAGTTGGCGATACAATGAGCAATGCAAACTTCAATTGCTGATCTAAAGAGCAAAAAACTCTGAGGGGCCGGGATATCAATATATATCACCTCTTCGACTGCCTTCTCTTTCGATCGCTCCGAATTCTTCAACGATTTGATTTCCGCAAGTGCATCTCCCAATTCCCTATCTTTATCTGTAAATACAACACACAATATCCCACCATTCCTTCATTCTCTATTTAAAGCCATCACTAACTACAGTCATTGACACAAAAAATGAACCATTGTTTTTATTACAAATTCACACATTGAATCGTTTTTTTAATTAAATACAGTTTAAAGTTCTAATTTAACAAAAATTCAACTCCAAATTCTGTATTATTCTTGTTTCAATTTCTCTAACATCACCAAATCCAATCTAAATTCCAACAATAACGAAGAACGTAAAAATACAAGTTACTTTATCGAGAATGCAGAGCGATTTTCCCGAGAAAACAAAAATTTTCCGGTAAAATGAATGGTTATTATCACCACGAAGTAGTTTAACACGAAATGCAACTCCAAATTCTTTACTATTATTGTTTGAATTTCTATAATATCATCAACTCCAAAAAAGAAATCCTAAAAAAAATCACAAGTTAGGTTAATTTTCTCGAGAAAACAAAACTTTTCCGCGAAAAACAATTAATGATTATTATTACTATTGATACCTCGAAGTTCGTTTTCGAGGCGGTTAAGTTCGACGCGAACGGGATCGGAGCCGTGTAAGAGAGTGATGATTTCATCGACATCAGAGCCGGCTCGGGAGAGAGCTGAAATACTATTCGAGTTGTTGTTCGCATTTTGCTTGACCAGCCTCCGTGACTTGAACGAAGCCGACGTTGTAAGTGTCGGCTTCGGAACAGGATCGGCTTCTCCGTTGCTGATAATGTGGCGGTGGTGGTTACTTGCCATTAGAGAAAAAGAAATGATCCGGTGTGGCTCAGCTCATGTAAAGATGGCTTTTAGTGATTAGTGAAGTTGGAGAGAGAAAGCGAGAGTTGAGGATTAATATAGAGGGGATTAATGAGGGAGGGTGGGGGTTTAGGCGGGGGTTTAAATGAGAGAGAGAAGCTGGTTATTAATTAATTAAAAAGCTGTTAAGACCGTGAGTAAGAGAGAAAAGGATACTGTGTTTTGAGTTTCCATGCCTTTATATGCACCTCCACGTCCCTCTGCTTAACACGTCGCTACGAATTGGATAAAGATAGTTGAATTGATTTTTATAGTGGTGGTGTTCTTCAGTTTTGGTTCGTGTACATCAAGACTGAATTTATTTATTTTATTAAATTAGTTATCTGTATCTAAATTGCTAAATTTAAGATAATTTTTTTAAATATTTTTTATTTGTATCTAAATTATTTTTTTCTCTTTTTTAAAAAAGGAAATTCATGGTCAGTTTAATTAAATTAGTTATCTTCTTTTAAGAAAACAATTGCTAGGTATAATTTTCTATTCACATCTAAGATAGAAAAGGAGATGAATATATACATATTCCTATTGCACGATGAAAGATTTTAATATTTATAATACAGACTTGCCAATAAAAAAAAATGTTTTATTGTTCATATGTCAAATATGAATAATGTTATGTCCAGTAAAAAAAAACTTTAAAAGAGTATTCAAAGTATTAATTTAGATGAGGTATGTTTATGTTTCATGATATTATTTTAGTTTTGAATATAAAAAAAATATTTTATAAGAAAATTAAATGTGCTATCATGGGTATACATAATTTATCCACGAAAATAAGCATATCTAGACATTTATCATGACACTGTTGATTGTTGCATTATAGCGGTATGAAATCATATGATGATATGTTATTTTTTTATAATATAGTAATAATTAGAATTTATTTGTTTTTTTATTTTAAAAATATTTTTAAAATAATTTAAAAATATTTTATTTTATTTTTTGTTTCAAATTAATTTTTTTATATATTTTTAGATTGTTTTGATATAATAATATTAAAAATAATTTCTTTAAAAAAATATTTTAAAAAATAACCAATACCAAATAAAATATTAATTGTTCTTGCAAGGTTAAAGAAGAGAATAATAAAATATAATGATTGTATTACCAAACATCTTCCTTTATTAATGACTCAAAATTTCCTAAATTTTCTACACCATTGATTAAAAGCAATGATGTGATATGCTCACAGTGTATTCTCCACAGAAGAGTCACATGAAGTTGGTGTTGATTAAGTAGTAGAGAATCACCAAGTCAAGCGAGACAAATGAATTTCAACTGGGAAATTATTAAAAATAAAAACATAAAGTATCTGTATCGTATAATTAGAAGTTATGGATGATGATAATAATAATAATAATAATAATAATAATAATAATAAAGTCTAGGTTTCATTTCAATTGAAGAGATCATATATCATAGGGACCCATGTTATGGTGAGACCTTCTCTAATTAGACACAGTCCTCGTAATTATTAACGTTGTCGTTACTTCGCATTCGGTGTCTAATCCAGTTTTGGATCGGGGTTAATTAGGGGACAGTCAAGTTGATCTAAAGTCATCAGGTTAAATAATTTGTTCAAAAGTGTATCATTTTAGTTTTCTTTCTTTATCAAAAGCTGCTTAGGAATTAATATTACCATTGATTAGATTAGGAGTTAACTTGTCATCTGAATTTAACTAGATAAATATATAAAACAATTTAAAGTAAAACTCAGTTCAGAGAAGCTTTGGAACATCGAGCTAACTTATTAAGATCAATTGGGTTAAATAATTATAGTTATTAAATCCAGCCCAGCCCAATCTGATAAATTGACATGAGAAATCTGTTATTAGAAACTTTTTCAAGATTAAGTTTCTTGATAAATTAAAAAATATAATAATCTGATAAATTCTGGTTGACTCGAATAATTTTTTAGTAATTCGGTTAATTTGATTAAATTCAAATCAACTTCAAATAATTTTCTTCTAGGTTAATATAATTTATTTGGATTAAGAGTTTATTTGTTTTTGTATTTTAATAGTGTTTTTTTAAAAAAATTGATTTTTTTTATTTTAAATTAATATTTTTTAGTGTTTTTAAGTTATTTTGATGTGCTAATATTAAAAATAGTTTTTAATAAATAAATAAATAATATTATTTTAATATATTTTAAAATAAAAACATTATACCATACTTTTTTAAAAAACAAAAAAACCTCCAACCTCGATAACTCGGATGATCAATACCCACAATTACTCTCCCGTGCTTCAACACAAACCCAACAGTCGCCATTCATTTTGGTCACTTACAACGGCCAAAATTTAATTGATGCGCTACCAAACGACAACAACTACAGTTTACCGTTGAAGTGGTGACACTCAAATACTCATTGCTTCCACCAAAAAGCAAAGCAAAGTGCCTCTTCTTTTTCTTCTCCTACTTTTCTAAAAAAACTGATGTCTTGAAGCTGTCAGGATGCCGATGATCACACCCTGACCAACCTTAACGTCTACTTCCCGGAGAGGAGCAGAGCTAGATAGATCTGATAAGGTGTTTGTTAGGGTTGAATCAAGAACATATTATTAATTAATGGCAGGAGACTGAACAGTGGGCTCTCAGGCAACAGTACCATGGCCTCACAGCCTAGTCTTTTTCTAGAAAAGGGACAAGCCATCGAGGCAAGATGAGATCAAATGGCATCCATTGATCAAGCAATTCCTGCGTGGAGGTAACGTGGAGTGGAACAGTGTGAAGTTTAGAGAGAAAGCAAGGAGAGACACGGAAAATAAGAAGCCACCCACACAGACACACACAGATCATGAGATATCGTAAAAGGAAGTGTCTGGGCACAGTACCAGATGGGACAAACGCATATGCGAGTGAGAAAGCTTGGAGGGCACATGACACAGCTTGAATCTAACCTAATGGCTTTTCCTTTTCGGGACCTACTTAACTCCATTATTTCTATGCTTGTGAAGTTTTAATTGATAAGGTCGTCCTTGTCATGCACTGATTTTACACACCCACGAATGTGGATGTTGGTGGCGGCTTTTTTATATTCTTTGGCCATGATCATGGGTTAAAAATTAACCATGAATAATTCTTCAAATATATATTAGCATTTGATCGATCATACCAACCCCTTATTTATGATCATGCCAACCTCTCATGTCATCTAGGAGTTAAAAGATCCAAGTGGCTCGTACGCACCTCTTATATTTCTTTTCTCAAGTGACGTTTTTTCAAGGTAAAACCCACTAAACCTATATCCCATGCATGTATATATTAAGAATTTTAAAAGGGTAGTTTTTAAATTTTATATATATATATATATACAAGTCTTAACTTTACCACTAAATGATTTTTTATATTAATTTTATTCTTAGGTTTTAAAAAATTCTAGCTAATGACATCCTTTCATTTTTTGAGATTTTCCAACTATATTTTCATTTAAATTGTACTTTTTTAGGTAAAAAGATGTTATGTAATATAAAAAAATTAATTGTTTCTATTGATTCTTACAAAAATCTATTAAGAAGTCACAATAGTAAAATTAATATAAAAAATTGTTTGGATGCTTGAGACTATTAAAATAAAAATATAAAAATACATTAGACATTTATCTTTTTTTATATAAAAAAAAATTCAACAAGTTATCTAAACAAGTGATGTTGTTATCGGTTCGATTCAGTTTAATTTTTAATAAAATAAAACAATCAAACTAAAATTTTATATATATTATATTCAAAATCAGACCAAAACAAAAATTGATTAAAACTGATCAGTTTCGGTTAAATCCAAAACAAAATCTGTTTATTGTATATGGGATTTTTTTTGTGGGGTATTTTATAAGCTATTTTATCTAGTTGCCCAATTTATTTAGGATTTTGTTGTGCTTTTTAAATTTTTGAGTAATCATAAAACTATTCACAACAAAATTCATTATGCCTCAATTCTTCGAGGCTAATACAGTACATCAGCTTTTTTTCTTCGTGGCATCTCCAATAACAAAGTTATTTAGAAGAGTCAAAAATAAAAATACTAATTATTAAACCAGGAATATTATGAGGTTACAATAGATAAATAGTCAAAAGAAAACTTCAATATATTGGTGAGTACAAGGAAAGTTGTTATAAGCATCTTGATCATGATCATGAATCCATATACTTTCTGGGCATTGGCTTATTTACCAGCATCGACAAGCTGGATGAGGAATATATATATGTTACAATTCAAAAGCAGAGTGATTACTAACTTAGCCCGTTTACTTTTGTATATCAAAAATGTTTTTTTTTTAAAAAAAAAAATTTATTTTAAATTAATTATTTTTTTATTTTTATATCAAAATTAAATTTTAAAAAATAAAAAAATTATTTTAATATATTTTCAAACAAAAATACTTTAAAAAAACACTACAAGCTCCTTATTTGTGATTTTATATCAATTTAAAAAATAACTTATTCATTTAGTTTCTTTCTAGGTTTTGTTTTTCCAGTTAATTTTCTCTAAATTGTTCAGTTATTTTTTTCATCACAAGTAGAGTTATTTTTAATATATATATATATATATATCCATTAAAGTTGTTTAAAAAACATCCACAAAGTACATAAGTACATGGGCCAAGGGACAATATCGCTTGAGATCCTAATTTTCTTGTAAATTTAGAATAACATTATCAATTACAATTTACAAAGGTTCGGGTCCAATTATCCAATAAAAATAGGAAACTTTTTTTTTCAAAAAATGTAAGCATTCTTTTCAGACAAAAAGGTTTTCTAAAATTGTAATAAAATTTATTTTTTTTTCTTTTATTGATAAAACAATTATTTTTTTTTCTATTCTTATTCTCAAATATTTGAAACAAAAACCAGCAAATGATTTTAACCAAACATGAGGCACGGGACTAATCTGACTGAGCATTGATACTTGAAGGACTACTAGTGATTTTTATCCCACGATCATGTGTGCATTCTCTCGTAACTCCCAACAAAAATATCTGGATTTTGGACGCGTGGGTTCTCTGTACGGTTACGATGTGGATCACTAGGGACCCAATTGAGCTGGAGTTGGATTTCGGATCTGGCATCATAAAATAAAATAATAATAATAATAATAATAATAACTTCACTTTTTTTAGTTGTAGGATTGTCATTTTAGACGTCCCTTTCTCTGTCTCCTTCCCTGGAACTTGGTTACATAATAATTAAATAAATTATAACAATTAGGATTCAAATATGTTTTATTGAAAAA
>Ga0307509_10005805_pt1 | contig 16940 bp, 16 predicted proteins | sample 10_EM_MG_FD_202245 | JGI IMG/M metagenome (GOLD analysis project Ga0307509, IMG submission 202245) | Populus trichocarpa ectomycorrhiza microbial communities from riparian zone in the Pacific Northwest, United States - 10_EM | ecosystem: Host-associated > Plants > Roots > Unclassified | place... | reverse complement strand
CGCCCACTGCACCACCTTCCACGTCGTCAACCTTGGACCTGGTGAATTTGGCTTTCAAAGTGTCCACAAAAGGAGCGGCGGCGTCCACTTCGACCTCGAGATTCTGAACGGTGATGTTGGCGGGATTAACATCGGAGAAGGAAAGGGTTTGTCGGTGGTCGTCAGAGACGTGCCATTCTACTTCCACCGTTTCGTGGGCTGGTGAACCCTCTTCCTTCATGTCTACCTCCTCGATTCGTTCCCGGGTGCTTGCCCCCACGGGGTTGGAAGTGGCCATACTGACCATCGTCCCGGTGACAGGCCAAGAGGGAGGCCGTCGAGGTACAGAAGGGTCTAGGGGATCTCTGTGGTCCTCGAGGACACAGGCGGATGCTCATAGGCAAGCCGCGATTCGGTGACGGGCATGAGCATCAGGTGGTTCTGATAAGCCATAAGGTCGTGAGCGGCTGACACGGGGGCCGGTGCCCGGCTAATCCGAATCATCTCAGTCAAGGCCGCCGCACTTGATGCGTCCGTTTGCTTTGGGCACTGGCAGATGGGACGACTTTGGGGGCAAACAGTGAACGCGTCCTCCTACCAACTGACGCGGGGTGAGGACTGGAGGTAGCTCATTATGAAATTCTGCCAAGCGGTTGATCCCAGTAAGCTCGACGATCGGAAATGGAGCGGGGTCGTTCGGGAGTGTTACCCCTCAACCAGGCTGGCGATTATCGATTATCGATTACCACCCACTCACACTTCACAGAGAGTCGCGAAACGGTAGACCGCTTTTTGAAAAACAGGATACCAGTATTTTCTGGTTTATACCATGACACACGTCCGTGATCAGAAAAAGAGTCCTCCGATAAGCGTTTCGAGTTGTCCCGCCCTGATCCGGCTGATTCGATCTTCACCTTCGCTCGCCCGCTGAATTGGCCCCTCGCGCGATTCTCGCTCTGTAACTTCATATGCTGCAGATTATAAAGTGCTAATATATATATATATATATCACGCTTCGGACACCCGAACCAAGTAGGAGCAACTGGAGGTGCCAAACCCACGTCTAGGCCAACGAAATCGCATCAAACACGAAATTGGGCGACTAGGTTCAAAGGTTAGGGGGTGCTCTGTCCTTTGGGTTTGGATGTTCTTACCAAGAACTGACTGCCAGAGGAACCAGAAAGAACAAAGATCCAGATCGTGTTACTGCCACTGACGAGGGTGCCGGAGGCTGGCAGGTGAATCGTCAATCAGTGGTGGTGCAGGATCTTCAAAGATAAGTAAACTTACGGATATTGACAATGTATTCTTGGTTCTAGGTGATGTTCAATACGGTACTCCTTGGCACTGAAAACGCGTTGCTTACAATGCCACGCCAGGTGCCCCTAGTGACACCACGACTGTTAACCTTTGGAGGAGCGCCGGGCGTTGGGCCTTTCCAATTGTTCACGGTCACTTGTGGCCGCCCGCCAGCAAATGCCGAAGTTGTAGCGATTTTGAGGGTTCGTGCACCAATCTGGTCAGGTGATAGTTGGAAGTTTATCTGTACTGACCCGATATCCTCGAATATCGCCATGGGGAAGTCCCCGATCGGTTGTCCGACAGTGTAGTTTGCTTTCCAAGGCCGCATGCGCGAGTCAGAGGGGCTGAACGATCCGTGAGTTCGGCAAAACGGAAATATTTGACGAACTCACTGGACAGTCTCAATAAGGCTGAAGTTGACGCCTGGGTTAGCGGAGAGTGTTCATCCGTATCAGAAATTGCACTTACTCCGCGTTCATGAAACCCGCAGGGGTACCATCAAAATCTCCGAGTTTCCAGATCACACTACCATCCTAGAGAGCGCGGTCCAAATCAACATAACTATCAGGCGATCCCCATAACTCACCTTGTCGTATGTGTCTGAGATATCCGACGTAACGGTCGAACCCCGGTTTATGTTCACGTTCGATACGGTGCCGACGACAAGCTCTCCCTTATACACTGATTCGTGTGGGTAAAGGGGATTGTCGCCTCATTTCCGTTGCGATACTCACAAGTCTGGGTATATGTACCGGGTTTCATGGGGGGTGAAGTGAAAGTCCCGTCGCTGTTGGCACGGGTCCTAGGGTGGAACAAGGTGAATTTATCCCCAGTTTGCGCGATCGGTACGTGGAGCGCACCAGTACTGGGCGTCGGAGTTACTCCAACCCACGACAACTTTGTCACTATAAGCAGAAGGGACGTTGGCTGCTTTTCCATTGACATAACCACGCTGTGATTTGGGAACCCAGCCGGTGACACCGAGCTCGTCCCAGAAGGCGGTATCTAGGAGGATAAGTGGTCCGTTAAAAGTAAACGGTATCGGTGGTGGATGAATGCAAACCGAACGTGCTCGGAGTATCACCAGTGGTAAACTTCAGGAGGAAAGTAAGTGAGTGGTCCGGAGCCGAGATAGAGCGCGGAGTAAGTTACCCAAAGGGCGTATGGACCATAGAAACCCTGGCGGAAAGCTAGAGAAACCCCGAGAGCGGTTTAACATCCGGAATTCGTAGTGCACTGAAACCCTACGTTCTGTCTGGGCGTGAGCATCGTTCATGCCTAACAGAATTGTCAAGAGCCAATGAAATCAAAACGGATATCTCCCACGCACAAAAATACAACTCCTGTTGGACGGCTTGGGAGGGTGAGGTAGCAATATGGTGAAGTGCAATCGCCACTCACCTCCCTGGTTGTTGTGGTCACTAGCAGTCCAAAAACCTCAGTTACCGGTCGAAAGTATAGGAGGAGAAAACTACCGGAAGAAAGGACCACCAGAACTGGTTTCATACCCAGTGCCAGGGATAATTATCCACGCAGCTTTATGGGGGAAAAGTCGGCCCGTGCGACATTCCCCGGAAATGGCGAAAACATACCAATACCCGACCCCCGCGCGCCGTGTACTTGATCATCGATGAATTGTTTACTGGAATAGACTGAGGGGGGGTGAGCACCAAAAATATGGAATGGTCAAACAAGGGCTAACATTTGCTGCGCGTCTGACCATTGACCAAAAATACATCGCTTCCTTCAATCGCAGATCCCCCTTCAATTTCTGAGGGGGTGGGACCATTGGGGAGGACCTGCTTGCTCAAGCGGGCTATAAAACGTATCAACCCGATAGATGGCTCCTCTGTCGTGCTGTTGCGCAATGAAAGTTTTGACGAGAGCGAAAGTGTACACATGGATCCACTTACAAGGTCGCCATGTGCACTGCAGGACTCTTGTACTGGGCCACGTACTATCGGATGCGATGAGCGACGATTAATACGCTCCGTGACCACTCAGATACGTACGTGGTGAGTGAGTGTACCAGCAACACAGCTGATCACGATGTAGTCACCAGTGCGTCTGTAGGAGCAATTTGCGGAACCGAGACCCGAATTCTACAATCAACCGGTTTCAGTCAGACCTGACGACCTCACTCGAGCCGAACGCAACCTACGATGTGACTCCCTTTGCCCGAACCCTGGGCCTGCACTCCGTTAAACTTGAGCGAGGTTATATCGCCATTTGATGAGTTGACTAGAAGGGTGCTTCACAATCAGTACCTGGAGCTGGAGGTGCAGGAGGTGACACACCCGTGAAAACGAGGCCACCAGCGGTATCAACCGTCATGGATTTTCCAGAGACCGTGATACCAAAAGCCGCGAAGGCGGGCGAGACCAAGAGTGCAAGGGCAACGAGTACGGCGTGTAGCAGCATTTTTGTCCGCCGGAAAGAGTGTTGAATAAAGTGGCCGTTCGTGGATATGGAAGCTAGGAGGGGTGGACCCAGGAGGCCACCACGTATTAATACGCTCTCGTTCCACGTTCAGCGGGCCGACGCACGAGCGAAGCTACGCATCCATTGGATGGGTCATGAATTTAGCCTGAAGTGCGGACCAGCAGCTCCAGAAAGGAATTGCAATGGAGATGAAAAGTCACCCGCGCGCCAACCGATGACGTCCGCCCAGCAGTCGCACAACTCGTTGCACCCAGTGACCGAGGTGTTCGGTTTTTCGTGTATGACCATCACGGAAACCAAGGCGACGTGGCGGGTAATGCAAAGCTGAAACCAAACCTCCGCCTCCTAAAAACAACGCGGTTCATTGATAGCAACGAAATTGAGTGGTGAAACAGTGCGGAATGCAGGTAAAGCCAGGTAAATGATGAAGCGGGCGATTTAAACGCGACGCGGAGCACATATACCCTTGTCCACGAGTAGGCCATCCTTCTGGCATGGAAGCACACACAGAGGACACAACAAGGTTCTGAGATCCAAAGGGTCGAGTACCCCCCGGCGCGCGAGAAGGGTTTGGCCTTGGTCCCCTCCGTGCGTATGCTCTCGACCTCAGTTCCGTGCCTGGTTACAGAGGGTACGTGCCCCAATCGACGAAATGTGGAGAGCGCCTAGCAACGCTGTTGAACGGATCGTGACCGGCAACAGTTCTCCCCAGGGTAAAGGAAATCGAGCAGGCGCTGAGGACTGGTCACACTGGTTGACCACATGGAGCTCGGTCGGGGATCACCGAACCGGGGTTGTCACCTTGACACTCATCTTCATTTCCTGGATACTCCCCTACCGCGATCCGAATAATGAACGGTATATTATAGTACAACCTCGAGACAGTGGTATCGATCCGTATATATGGTCAAAAGCATGAAAGGGTTTCCAGGAGATCGGGAGAGCTACTTGGACGGCGGAGGAGGCACAGGTGGGATAGAGGGAACAGGGGGTATTCCACCACCCTGACCGTCGTGACGTGGACGATTCAACCTTCTCTGCTCCTTGGCCTTCTCCCGTGCTTCCTGTTCCGCTTGGAGCTTGCTGAGGGTACGCAGCTGCTGAAGAATGAAGTCGGAGGTCCCATTCCTATCAGAATGGATCAGTTTAATTGGAGGCGGACTCAGCCCACGAGCCCGAGATATGTACCTCATCCGGAGAATCCTCAAGATAATCTCGCCATTTGAATCCTCCTTGGTTGTCTGCTGTTTCTCTTTCTTCCTGTTTTTTATCGTACCGAGGTTCTTCGACTGGTAGACACTCTTTGCCCTATTTTTGATGGTTGAGGTCGACCGCAGCATGTTCTGCATCAGTCGTACATATTCCTCCATCAGGGCATCTCTGTTTGCCAGAGCGTTTTCGGTCAGCAAGATATCCAACGTCGGGGAGTCCGAGGACGCACGTATGCCAATCATAGTACAGCCGGATGGAGACGGTGTCACGATATTTCTGATTTTGTAGTGTCTCCAGAGGTACGGGACCTTCCCCACCTGCGTACAGGTAATCCCTCAAGAACTAGGATGCAAGTGGGTCAGCAGATGAATGACCACAGTGGTGGTCCGGTACCTTCAGCCACTTGAATACGATGTCCACCTCCTTGTCAGATAAAGGCTTCATGTCACTCGGGTGCTCCGACAGCGGCGGGATTAACAGGCCCTCGATAGTCATCAAAATTTCCTTCCACACCTTGGACATCACTTGCTGTTTCGTCGTATCAGACAAGTACGTATTCAGTGTCTGTAGGTTGGCGTCGAAGTAGTCGAATAACGGCACGATAGCTTGTTCGATCTCGACGTCGGTCAACTCTTCAGGGCGTATTCTCGGTCTCTCAGAAGGCGGTGGCGGGACTTGCATTTCCGTCGAGGAGCCCCCAAGCGCGGATGTGTAGAATCCTCTCACGCCCCCCAGAACTCTGTTGTAGTCCAATGATCCTGTGTTTGCGGTCGGCTTGATTAAGGACCTGACCACGCTCCTGGAAAGTGACTGGGATATCATCGGTGACATCTGGTAAAGTGGCTTTGTAAGTACCCCTACCACCGTTCGTGGTAGCCAAACCCACCTTGTCAACGAATATCTTGACCATCTCGCTCTCTGCCCTCTTGAGCGACCTGAAAGCCCGTCCGAAGTAGAAACCGATCTCGTCCTTCTCGCCTTCCATGCTGACCCGGAGCAGTATTCGGCCCTTGCTATCCAGATCCATCCAAAGATCGTGGGTCAGGAGATCCTCAAACCTACGTGGGTCAAGGCAGATGTAACTCCTTCCGATGATATCGTGTTTGCCGATCAGAGCACGGTCACGGATGCTAACCATCAGCCACAGTGGTTTTTCGACTGAAAGGTCAAAGGTTTCGTCCCCTGGGTGAGGTGTGAGAACCATAGGGACCCTCTGGGGAAAGTACATACATCTCGGATTTAGCGTCTCGTAGATTGTCCTCGTCTTAGCCAACCTGTTCCCAGTCTCGTCGCTCAGCGTCACGAAGGTATCTACTAGCGCCGACGGGCTTGAATCCATTGGCACAAGATTCTCCGCGAAGCAGATCTTCACCGTAAAGAGGAACTTCTCGGTCTCCCTCTTGTCTGGCACCGGCGGGGACTTGGACAAAACCTCCGCGATCTTATCGGCCCCCATCTGACTGTACATATTATCCAGGAGACGCCGAGCGGCATCAGCGTTGTTGAGCTTGACGCAAGTCTCAGGCAGGAAATTGAACGGTTCGACTTTCTTGTTCTCCTGTTGCGAAGCCAGCTGTTTGGCCTTCTCAATCCAGGCGGAGGACTTCTGTGGTTGGAGATGATCGGATGGCCGGGGGAACATTTCGGCCATGAAGAGGTCCTCAATGCTCCTGCAGTAGATTTCAATGGCTTTGCTGATAGTCTACGCAGAGGTAAACTTTCGTAACAGAAACTGAAGAGAGCGACAAACCTTGGACAAACTCGTATAGAACCGAGCTGTTTGATACTCATCAGACCATTCGAGGTCTTGCAAGAAGTTGATCGGACTGCGCAACGAGTCGAACAGATCAACGATCGAAGAACTGTGACCTTCATCACCCTCCGACTCGAACTGGCATCGGAAGTGCGGATAAGTAAACAGTCAGGTACTTCCCTGGGACGCTCACCTTATCTGCAGCGATGGCCTGTCATGAAGTTCAGTATCCAACGACAGGTCTGGTGGAGTTTCGAAAACTTACGGCTTGGACCCACTGTGCCGTCCTGTTATCCGTGTTGACCAGCCATTGCCTGACGTATGGCTCAAAGAACCCGCCAACGTCAAATTCAGCATCACCACTGTTTGGGGAACGTTAGAGACTCGATATTGTGGGAGGGAAACGGACCCACTTTGGACAAAAAGCGTGGTACATATCCATCATCACTTTCGTCCTCCTGTACAGCGAAAAGAGATCTTCGATTGGAACATCTGGTGTTGGTCCGTTCATCGAATCCTGCCATAAACGTTTTGATGACGCGTCAAGTTCCATGAGGAATAACGGGACGACAACGTCCACCACCAAGGCGACGACGTCAATCTTTCTATATTCTTCAACGTGAGTAACACAACCGCGAGGCCAGAGAAGCGTGAGGATCACCCTAAGATAGGCTCTTTGAACGCTTTGTCCAATGACTTTGCCCACTTCTCGACCTCATCCGTCATCAACAGTAAAGGCAGAGCTCTGTTGACCCCTGGCCGGCTCTCCAGCTCCTTGAATTTCTTGTGATAACCCGCATCTGCGGAGATCTTGACTTGTTCCTTGACGTCTTCTATCCTGGCCTGTATATCCACCTCGAACCGCTGCAGGAGGTGGTGATCTTGAATGGACTCGAGTATCTGGAGGTGTGGCTTAACCTCGGGCGCTTTGAGTTGAGGGACTGCTTCCATGGCGTGGTATATCCCGCCCAGGAAGACAGAGTATAAGCTTCCAAACACGTTCGCGAGATAGTCGCTCTGGAGGAGCAGGATGAGATAGGTTGAGAGTCTCGGTCAAGCGCACCTACGTCTTGTATTGGCCATTTATCCAGATCTACCTCCTGTCGCACTTTCTTCACGTTGGCCAGGGCTTCCGGTATACACTCAATCGGCACTTCGTTCCGCTCGTAGAACTGCCTGATTAATTCGAGGAAACATGATACCCGATATGGCTGGCCAATCCTCCACCTTAGCGCGCACTCGTTGATGAGTTCGATGTGCGCTTGAGTGAGGATTCCTAGCGAGACTTCGTCCTCATCACCTACATTGGGTGAGAGCATGGCCTCGAGATCCGCGATAAGACACAACTCGAGGAGTCGCTTATAGAACTTTTTAGGGTTCGGTGGGATGAAGGTGTAGTGGTGACCAAGGGGCAGGTCTTCGTCGGCATCGAGGTCTTCTGCAACCCCTTCAAGATCTCCTGGAGAAAAGACGCTGAGACGTGAATGCTTGCTGCTCACTGAAGGGTTCCTACCACCAGGGTGGTACGTAGAATCCCTGTGGTTCCCAGAAACCGAGTATACCGAGGTCGGCCGCGCGTTGGAGGCTTGTTGAAGGGAACCAAGATCTCCTGGGGTTGACTTTGCTAGTTCGGGATTAAACTGCACCATAACGACCATGAGTTGAGAAAGGTGGGAGGTTTCGAGGGTTCGCCAGTGTTGGAACGCGGTTTCTGATTTGAAATCTTCCCTCCGGCCAGGAAAGGGGGAGCCAGCATTAAGGTTCTTGAGACACGTCTGACCACCCACCATGAGAATGGTTCACCAGATATTTATCCGAACACACCTTCAAATCTGTTAACGCGGCCTGAAGGATCAATCGTCTGTTAGCATAATCCGCATACAAGAAAAAAATATGTTCCACCTTCTCGGTGCAAAATTTACCCGTCTGGTCTACCTCCCCTTGCATGGCGTGCTCAGGGATTTTGAAAAGCTTCGCCACGGTCAATACAAGAGGCATATTGGTGATACTCCCGCTTGCCCTGTTCGGAGAAGCGAGCGAATCACGATCTCTGTTGGTTGAGCTCGAATCATACCCTGAGTCACTATATGAGGTTCCGGACGGTTGCTGAGGTGCAAGTTTGGTTGTGTAGACGTCGAGCCGCTGTGTCAGCTCCGGGGAGACATGGCTCAATCCACGCAAACAATCACGAAGAAGCTTGACGAAGAGGGCGATGTGGTTATTTAGTTCACCCTTCCACTTGTCCCCCGCGAGGGAGGGGTCTTTCTTGAGGACGTTGGTGGCGTTGGTGGCGAACATTAAAATGAGCTCTTCTATCTTGCGGTTCTCCTTCATCTGTCGGCGGAAGTTGTCATCTTTGACTTGCCCGTAGAACACGGCCATTGTTCGTCGAACGAGTTGGTCTGAGTAGCTGCATATATACGTGACATCAGTTCGCTGTCCGGGGCGGCGAGTTGTGGGGTGACGCACGCAGGGTCCTTTCCCATAGCGATGAGCTGAAGCTTGTACTCCAACACCTTGACGAGATCCTTCGGAAACCTTACACTTTTGGGACCCTCTCTCAGGTCCTTGAAGAGATCTCCGATCGAGTATATCGAGCTGGACAGGGACGAGATCTTGGGCTGTTCACGTTCGCGTTCACGGGTTTCGGCCTGAGGGTCATAACGAGCAGCGAGGGTTTTCGGTTGGATGAGATAGCCGAGGTATCTGTGGGGGACGGGAGCGGAAACGCAAGCGCAGTCGAAAGGAGAAAGCGTTTGGTGATATCAGCCCATTTGTTTTGTTCAAAGCCTAGATCGTCAGGTGGACTCACGCTACCCGGAGCACATAGCTTGGATCGCAGGTTAAGCAGACGTAAACGGGGAGGAGACGGCAAGACGCACTCAAACAGTTCATCGTCCGAAACCCGATGTTTCGATATCCGTTTCTCGTGTGATTCCCCGTCATAGTAACTTGTCCTGGACATGGCTTGGGCGTGTAAAGTGTAGGTCGTTTCGTCGGGGCTCTGTCACGATTTAGCGACGCATGTGCGGGGGAGAATGACGAACGAGGTGGTGGGGAAGCGAAGAGGGCGACGATGGGACTATTGCCGTCTTAGAGTGATCAGGTCGCGTCCGGTGGCCCACAGCCCAGGCTGCCCGGCACAGATTATTATTTGACACATATATCGCTTCATTTCAATCTCATACACCGCAACAAAATGGAATATGTGGAATGTACTATAGATAGGAGGGTGGAATTAGGATAAACGCAAAAGAACCTCATCGTGAGCAGCCATAGAGCAAAGCGCCACTGGTGACCATAGTATACAACAATATCGCCATCAGGCTACATACCGTACAACAACGTTAATCAAACGCCTCCTCGGCGCTGCGCCGGACCAGGCGTCGGACCTTCTTCTTGTATCCTACAGCCGGGCGGGATCAGCGCGAGCGACAGGGTTGGGGTAGAACGGCTTTACACACCCTCTGGATTGTTCCGGACCTCGACAGCAGCATCAACGTTTGCGGGGCTGCCAGTATCGGGGCGATCAGAGGATAGGAGAGAGATGACGCTCAACAACTGAGTCAAATGTCAGCTCGGGGCGATGAAGCATGAAACACCTTGTCAACTCACGATTGACTCGATGGTGTGCACAGGCAACCACCTTTCCCCAGAATCCTCATATCCATACTGATCGTCACCTGGCGGGTGCTGGAAGAGAGCGTGAACAACAGATTGAAATCGATCGAGCCGCAACCTACGAGGATCGAGATGCAGACTGAGCCATCTGGGTAAACTATCGAGGAACGGTGTGTCAAACGAAGCACAACATTGATGGTCGGAAACTCTTAACTATTTGGATGCCACATTGGAGTGATGAAGCGCATCTTCGGGGGGTTCAAAGGAAAGTCGTCAGGGAATGTCAACCTTGCCTTGAAGATTCCTCCTTCGCTATGACACGAGGAAAGATCAGGTCTAATTAGACCTTGGGGACACTGGAACACTGACTAGAGAGTGTCGGCTGGTCTGAAAATCCATTGGATCGTAAGACAATCATCACCATGGGTAGCTATCGCAAGCAGTGGACGCACCCGATAATCATGACTTCCCACTCATATAGGTTATTATCATCAACTAGTCCTTTTATCACAGTATCCATCTGTTAATGGCATCCCTCAAGATCGACCAGAGGGTGGCGAATGATCAGTACCTGCTGAGAACCCCTCGACGGGTCGCTTGGTGAGCTCGGTGAGCTGCCTGCGAAGCAGCAGCGTGTTGGATGGCTGCGGTGTAGATGGCTTAGACATTTGCTCGTGAGGAAAAGAGGGGAGCAGATGGTGGTTTGCAGTCAAGAGGAGGGATTGTGTTCGCGGAAATGAGACCGTTGCGCTTATATAACCACGTGACCGCTGTCCCCTTTCAATCAGCCGTTTCCCCACTTGGCTAACCCTTTCACTTCCACGGTCATGACGGCCACTACCGGTGACGGGGGCGAGGAGTGGATGCGGATGAATGACACCCGCTGGCGTGGGCTCGGGCTCACAGACCCCATCAAAAATATCGAGGTGAGAGGGTGTGATTTGCCCCTTGTCATTAGCTCAACCCCAGCAGGATAAATGGCTGCTGTTGCCCGCCTTTCTCAAGGTGAAAGGGCTCGTAAAACAGCACATCGACTCTTTCAACTACTTCGTTGATGTCGATATCAGAAACATCCTCAAGGCCAATAACAAAGTTACCTCGGACGTCGACCCGCGTTTCTGGCTCAAATACACCGACATCAGTGTCGGCTTCCCTGATCGCACAGACCCGGATGCGGTTGACAAAAGTGTAACCCCTCACGAATGTCGCCTCCGGGACACGACGTACAGTGCACCGATTTACGTGACAATCCAATACACCCGCGGCAAGAAGATCGTTAAACGTCCGAATGTGTGCATCGGACGATTGCCCATCATGCTGAGGAGCAACAAATGCGTTCTTGCCGGACGCTCAGAGGCAATGCTGGCGAGGATGATCGAGTGTCCATTAGACCCTGGAGGCTACTTCATAGTCAAGGGTACAGAAAAGGTCATTCTTGTTCAGGAACAACTCAGCAAAAACCGAATAATCGTGGAGATAGACCTCGTTAAACAGATTGTGCAGGCTTCGTGTACTTCGTGCGTCTCGACTTCGAATAAAGTCTCATTCCCCGAGGTTCCTCATCACGCGCGTGTAGTTCAACCCATGGCGGTCTCAAATCCAAAACCTATGTCGTGACAAAGAAAGGCAAGATCTACCTCCGTCACAATTCCATAGCAGAGGACGTTCCCATCGCGATTGCCCTAAAAGCTCTTGGTATCCAATCCGACAAGGAAATTCTCCTTCTGACCGCCGGCACCACCGAAACCTACCGTTCTACATTTTCCCAGTGTCTCGAGGAAGCTGCCAAGCTCGGCATATTCACCCGTCATCAAGCTCTGGAGTTCATCGGCGCAAAGGTGAAGGTGAACCGCAAGGTCGTGGGCCCTCGGAGACCTGCATGGGAAGAGGCTTTGGAGGCTCTAGCGACCATCGTCCTCGCGCATGTCGCTGTCAAAGGCATCGACTTACGCCCTAAGGCGATCTTCGTGGGGACGATGACGAGGAGGGTCCTGATGGCGATGAACGACGAGAAGATGGTCGACGACCGTGACTACGTCGGTAACAAGCGTCTCGAGTTGTGCGTGCGGGAACTATGATCTACTCCCTGTGCTGAATGTTTCCCGGTAGGGCAGGGCAGCTGCTCGCGCTGCTCTTTGAAGACCTGTTTAAAACCTTCAACGCGACACTGAAGTCCGGGATTGACAAGGTCCTGAAAAAACCTTCCCGCACGACCGAGTTCGATGCCTTTAACACCATGCAATTCACCGGAGATCTCATTACATCTGGCTTCGTGCGGGCCATCTCCACCGGGAACTGGTCCCTCAAGCGATTCAAAATGGACAGGGCCGGCGTGACCCATGTGCTCTCCCGTCTTTCATTCATTTCTGCCCTCGGAATGATGACACGCATCAGCTCCCAATTCGAGAAGACAAGGAAGGTCAGTGGACCGCGCGCGTTGCAGCCGAGTCAATGGGGAATGTTGTGCCCGAGCGATACGCCGGAAGGAGAAGCCTGTGGTCTGGTGAAAAACCTGGCGTTGATGACCCACATCACGACAGATGTGGATGAGGAACCCATTATTAGGCTTGCGCATTTGTTGGGAGTTGAAGGTGAATGAACTTGTACTTCTTCATCCTTCTCTGACTGACTACCCGGCGCCAGACATTTCACTCGCGACAGGAACGGAGATCTATTCCCCTGGAACCTTCGTTGTTCATGTCAACGGCACCATCGTCGGGATTACCCGTTATGCGACTCGTTTCGTCTATAACTTCAGGAAGCTCCGGCGAGCAGGGAAGGTCAATGAATTCGTCGGGGTGTACATCAACCATCACCAGAAGACGATTCATGTTGCCAGTGATGGCGGGAGGATCTGCCGACCAACGATCATCGTCGAGAATGGCAAACCGAGGGTCGAGACAAAACACGTCGAGGTAGAGACCGACTGTATCCCAATTCTTTGGGAGATATCAGCTGAAATGGGAACCGGTAGATGCTGAAACGGGGCGAGGTGACCTTCGACTGGTTCCTGCGCGAGGGCTTGGTCGAATACCTTGACGTTAACGAGGAGAACGATTCCTACATTGCCCTCTACGAATCTACCATTGAGTCCACAACGACCCACCTCGAGATCGAGCCCTTCACCCTTCTTGGAGCGGTGGCGGGTCTTATTCCTTACCCACACCACAATCAGTCCCCCCGGAACACCTATCAATGCGCCATGGGTAAACAGGCTATCGGAGCAATTGCTTACAACCAGTTGAACAGAATCGATACACTCCTGTATTTGATGGTATACCCGCAGCAACCGATGGTAAAAACCAGGACAATCGAACTGGTTGGGTACGACAAACTCCCAGCTGGCCAGAACGCCACTGTCGCAGTCATGAGCTATTCTGGTTACGACATTGAAGACGCATTGATTTTGAATAGGGTGAGTAATCCAAATTATATTACCCTTCCCCACACCCTTGTCGTGTAGCGGCACAACGCTCCGAGATCTTACTTGACGATCTGGGCCCGGGCTGACTCCTTGGACCGTTTAGTCCAGTTTGGATCGTGGGTACGGTAGATGCCAGGTGCTCAGAAAATACACAACGCTGATACGGAGATATCCAAACGGCACGTGCGTAATGAGTCCCTCTTTTTGCTTCCCCTTTGCACCGGTGCCCTGGATCCGATTGATCTTTCCCAGCCCCAGTATCTTTTATCCAAAACCTTCTCCCGATTCCCATACTCGTCTCTCTTTCATCTTTACATTCCCCGCGATCGCAATCGGGTGCGGAAGCCTAAAGTGGCCGGCGTTTCGTTCCCTCTTCGTTTCCGTTTTACGTTTTCTGTTATTTTCACACACCCGGCCGCTCCCAGACGTTGATACATCACCTGCGCATTCACAGATTCGATCGCCTTGCAGATGCCCCCGCGGAAAACGGACAGATTCACAAGAAGTACGATATCATCCAGCCTGATGGCCTTGCGGGCGTGGGAGAACGGGTTGATCCTGGCGATGTGTACATCAACAAACAGACCCCTGCGAACGCCAACGACAACTCCTTTACAGGGCAAGCCTCTGGGGTGTCGTACAAAAACTCACCAATGACATACAAGTCGCCCATCCCTGGAAACGTCGACAAAGTCATGATAACGGACACAGATAACGACCAGACTTTGATTAAGGTTCTCATAAGGCAAACGCGGCGGCCCGAATTGGGGGATAAATTCTCCAGCAGACATGGGCAGAAGGGTGTTTGTGGGTTGATTGTAAACCAGGAGGACATGCCATTCAACGATCAAGGGATCTGTCCAGGTGAGTAGATACAATTCATTCTTGACATTCTCTCCCGGTCCCGGATGTTGGTCGACACGTCCGCCCATTGATGTGTCGGATTGCCCGAGTGTCCCGTGAGGGGAGGGTGATCTAGGCTCATCTTGGTCCTTGGTTCACGGACGTATGCGAATACGGAGCCTGTTCGCACGCTTACCCCTGTGTCCCTGATTGGCAGACACGATCATGAACCCCCATGGGTTCCCATCGCGAATGACCGTCGGAAAGATGATCGAACTTCTCGCCGGAAAGGCAAGTGTTCCCGCAGCTTGACGGGTCACGGGCTACTGTGCCTGCGATCACTTGACCTCAAGGTGCTGATTTTGCTTCACCATGGTTCTAGGCCGGAGTCCTCGCCGGGAAGTTGCAATATGGTACCGCATTTGGAGGGTCTAAAGTGAGTACATTGCTGAGCTTCCTATCCCCAGGCACGGTTTGTGCAGATTTATGAACTGATGCGCCCGGATGTGCTTCTCTGTTCACTCTCGGCAGGTGGAAGATATGGCCAGGATTTTGGTCGAAAACGGGTTTAACTATGCCGGCAAGGACATGTTAACCAGTGGGATCACCGGGGAGCCCCACGAAGCGTATACGTTCTTCGGACCTATCTACTATCAGGTAACGCCCACCCAAAAAAAATTACATTACGAGTCTTACGCCGCGATTTTGTGCCTGTTTCAGAAACTGAGTGAGTAGAACTCGTTCCATTGGAAACTGGAATGAATTACTCACCGGTCGTCAACGACTGTAACGTTGGGCAATGAAGAACACATGGTAATGGATAAGATGCATGCCCGAGCCAGGTCAGTAAAATCCGGGCGTCCCACCGTTGTTGTATTCTGAAGTGGCGTTTGTCGGATTCCGTTTTACGCCAGGGGACCTCGAGCGACTCTGACACGGCAACCCACGGAAGGTCGATCTCGGGAGGGTGGTTTGCGCCTCGGAGAAATGGAAAGGGATTGCCTCATTGGATATGGCGCCACTCAGCTTCTCTTGGAGCGGCTGATGATTTCATCCGACAAATTCGAGGTGAACGCCTGCGAAGATTGTGGCCTGATGGGATACAACGGGTGGTGCACGTATTGCAAAAGTTCCAAGAAGATGGCGCAGCTCACGATACCGTATGCCGCCAAGTTGCTGTTCCAAGAGGTGATCGAATGTCTTCGTTCTATTCGCGTCCGGAAACGAAGCGCTGATGTTGGGTACTACTGCGGCCACAGATGATGGCTATGAACGTCGTACCACGACTAATCCTCGCAGACGCATCCTAAACCCGTATAGTGCGATACAGGCGGGCTACCCGGAGGTCGATCGGTGCCTGGTTGGAACGGAAAATTTGGAGACAATTGGTGGCGGTGGTCAACTCCGGAGCACGGCTATTGGGGTTACCGTAGCCTGACGCTGTTAAGGAACACCCAGCGGTCCTTGTAGACCGTCTCGTCGAAACCATGTACCTGTACCTGTAGACTCACTTGTAGACCTCCGCATCCGCGTCTACCGAACGATCGGCAACCGGGAGTGATCATGGGGTTGCGCGTCGAGAGTTGGCGCCGAACCACCACTTACTGCTATTCCTTCAGTTTGTTTGAGATCTTTGGAGATCAAGATAACGACCAATGAATCCAAGGGCTGGGAACTCCACTGCGCTGAGGCGCCTCATGACTGAGTACAAACAGCTGACCGCTGGCGGTATGATGCATCATACTTGGTTCACTACCATTGGATGGGGTTCGTTAACACAGGCTTTAACACGTTACAGGATCTCCAGATGGAATGTTTACAGCTGGTTCGTGTATTCCCTCGCGAACGACGCCCATCTCCGTTCGAACGCGCACCAACCGAGATCGCCCTGAACCCATGACCTCCAGGTCCGATATCAGAGTCCGACTTCTTTAGTTGGGAGGCGTTGATTTGTGGTCCGAAGGATACACCTTTCGTAAGTCAGACCCACGTGCGTGGGGCACCAGACGAGCAGGTGTCCTCCAGTCCCTAGCACTCACTCCGGAGTTTTGTTGGCCCCTGGGTGGCCGTGCAGGAAGGCGGAGTGTTCGCGGCCAAGCTCACTTTCGTACGTTTCTCAGTCAAATAGACCGAATTTCGACAGACCTGTGCTGACAACGGCTATACTTTTCTCTTGCCCTTCGCCACGTCTTCACCCCTGGCTGCCATTCCTCCCCAAACGCCAAATCCTGAAATGAACCTTGTGTGGCCCCGAACGGAAGCCTCCCGACTACCCTTTATCCCCGTTCAAGATGAGATTTGATCCCCCTTTGTTCCACCCAAACAGTGAGCACGTCGTCGCAATCCGCCGGTCGTTCGGTCAAT
>Ga0307509_10005804_pt1 | contig 16940 bp, 12 predicted proteins | sample 10_EM_MG_FD_202245 | JGI IMG/M metagenome (GOLD analysis project Ga0307509, IMG submission 202245) | Populus trichocarpa ectomycorrhiza microbial communities from riparian zone in the Pacific Northwest, United States - 10_EM | ecosystem: Host-associated > Plants > Roots > Unclassified | place... | reverse complement strand
TTCCTTGATAGTACCGCGAATAAACGTACAGATAAATGGGGAGGAAGTATAGAGAACCGCTCTCGGTTCGGACTGGAAGTCTTGAAGGCATTTTCAGAAATCTTTGGCCCAGATGTCGGCCTCAGACTCAGCCCCGCAGGAGGCCTCGGCGATGTCGGGTAGGTTTTCCATTTTTTATATATCCCTGGTGTGTAGGCTGAGTTTCTATGTTTATAGAATGCCGCTCCAGGAGACCCTAGATACATTCTCTTATTTTATCACCGAAGCCGACAAGTTAAACCTCGCATACATTACCCTTCTTCGCTATCATCCTTTCCTTGATGCTGAGATCAATGGTACGACTGCATGGACCTTCCCAGTTCAATTCTCACTAACACCATCCCTCAGGTGTAAAACGTGGGACACAGCACGATATTCTCGAGGCTTACCGTCCATACATTAAAAATGCCAAATTATTCCTCAATGCCGGGATCCTCCCGGAAGAGGGCGAGGAGCTCGTAGCATCTGGCAAAGTCGACGCAATCAGCAACGGGTTCAGCTGGATCATGCACCCAGACCTGGCAAAACGTGTTGAGCACGGGAAGCCCCTTGACAACATCCTTGATAGCCAACGCCTGCAAACCAATGCGAGTGACGACGACTGGGCTAAAGGTTACACTGATTACCCCACTGCGGTATATTAATCTCCTGGAGGTCTTATAGATGTTAGATTCTGCCCCATGGCTTTATAGATTGTAGAGAGAATTATGAGACTTACTTTTTCAATTAATGGAATTTGTTGTATAAATTTTTGGTTCAGTGTTGGCGAATTTCCATCGACCTGAGATGGAAAAGCAGACATAACCTGGGATCGAAAGGAAAACATTCGGTGACGGTCTCAGATAGAGGCTATTTTAAAGTTCTTTGGCAGCTGGGTAATCGCACTATGCAAGCAGTTGAGAATATAGTCAATGATAGATAGGCAGATTGGCTTGCTTGAAGACACGGTGTGGAGTAGCCTAAATGAGTCAACCTCGATTTACATATGTATTTACATATAGATGAACATCATGAAACACAAGATTACCAGGGGTGTTCCCTTTTCTACGAATGGGGACAGCACTACCTGTAACCGTGTGCTACAAACTCGTTTCAGGAACCCCGATCCTTCTCGATGTCTACCTTCCGCCCTCACAAGCCTCTACCCAACGGGGTGCAAAGGAGGTTTTACTGCCTTTCGTCATCTACTTTCACGCCGGAGGACTTTCTTTTGGGAACAAGAAGAGTTACTTTCCTACCTGGCTATACAGTCTGTTAATATCTTCCTACAGTACGGTATAAATTCTCATGGTGATTTAGATCGTGTGATTTCGCTGGGATATGGCTTTATCTCCACGGACTATCAGCTCCTCCCGCCTGCTACTGGGCACGATATCGTCAAAGATATCCAAGATGTTTTCTCATTCATAACTGGAAACGCTGTTGTGGACAAAAATATGAGGATCAAAGGGGATCCTGATCGCTTAGCGGTTGCTGGCTCCAGCGCTGGAGGTCTCTGCGCATATTTGGCTGCACTTCACGCATCACCGAGGCCCAAAGCCGTGCTTAGCATATATGGTATGGGTGGAAATTTTTTTGTAAGAGATCCCGATTTACCGCATTGCGATTCTGCTCACAATTTTCTATAAGTCTCCGCATTACCTTGTACCAAAGAGAGAGGTCTTCTTCCGTGGTAGAGAAATTTTGGATCCCAAAGAATTTAAAGAATTTATTTACCCTTACATGGGTGGAATACCAACTACAATCACCGATTCGCCTCCGGCCTATCATCCGTCAACATACCACATTCCTGGCTACCCTGCGAACCGACGCATGCTGCTCCCACGTTTGTATCTTCAGCTTGGCGTTTTCCTTGATTACTACACGGGAATGCACCAGCCGAGTCTCAGCAAAGCACTCCGTGAAATCCTTGATAAGGCCGAATCGAATGATTTCCAGGGAGCGATACCCGAAATCCATCGGAAAGTCATTCCACAGATTATGGTTGACGAAAATTGGCCACCGACTATGCTATTGCATGGCACCGCGGATACCGCTGTCCCGGTCCAAGAATCGCGTCATTTCCAAGGCTTGTTGGACGCCGCAGGGGTTCCCGTCGATTTTATTGAGTTCAACGGAAAAGAGCATTCATTTGATTACGAAACAGATGCAGAGGAGGTGTGGAAGGAGCAGTTCGACATGGTCAAGGCCTTTCTATACAGAGCCTTGGGCTGATCATTTTGCCGTAGACTTTGACTTTGAGTATATATCATCTGCGCAGGAAATTTGACGAATACTTGTTGATCTGTTTGTAACATGACTTGTTCGTTCGGTGATACGGTACGAGATGGAAATACAAGGCGCAGGGCAAGCGAAGCATTGGCTTCAAAAAAAAAAGGGCGTGTTGGTACTTGATTCCATCAATTTTTTTTCGGCAATGTTGAATCTCGGGTCAGAGGGTTCGCCGCACGCATCTGTGCTCCCTTGTAGTAGATCCAAACGGGGAAAGGGATTCCAAGAACGATTGCGAACCCCCCCAACAGCTGAGATAGTCGGCGTCATTAATTCATACGCGAAGAATGGTGCTAACCAAACGTACAGAGCTACCGCCCCCAAGCCCAAGAGTATCGAACATTCGTTGGCCGAATAAGGGAAAAGCAAATCCGAGCAGCGAGCGAAAAAGCTGGTTGTCCGGACTCGGTGAATTGATAACTATAAGAAAATGATAAATGACTTACAGATGCTGCGGAGACCGCACTGGCGGCGTAGACAAACGAGTCCACCAAGTAGAGTTGAATGGGGAGGCTAGATGTAATCAATATAAATTTGGGGAAGTAGAAAGGCTGTGACACACAATGTGGTCATCATTCCTGATAGGCGCCAGTAATTACGTGATTACGAAACGATTGGAAAGTAGACGCACCAAACCCAAATATCCCGGTACCAATGATGGGCATAATCCAGTGTAACTTAGCTTGGGCAGACCAGCCATACCAGCTTTCTTGGTGTCAGAATCGTCCTGAGATGGAGGGTAGACTCACAATAAACCAATTGGGACAAAGAATGAGCCAAAGAAGAGGGCGGGGATGCGCATTTCCGGTGTGGCTTTGCCCCCATTTCTATCTGTGAGCTGAAATAAAATATGTTAGATCAATTAAAAAAACCAGGTGGTGCTCTCATATTACCATTTTATAAACCTGATCGGCGAACTTGGCCCCAAATATCGTTGCAGTGATAAAGCCTATACCCAGGCCAAGATATGCAAGCCCACCGACTCCGGCGCGAAATCCATAGGTGACGTTAAAGAATCCTGGAATATTAGTCTGCGATTGAAATTATCAGCAAGGACGAATAGTGAGAAGACGAACTGGCAAAGGTAGCAAACAAGAGGTAGTAAATTCCTACATCCGGGACCATCTCAGCTGGTTCAAACATAACAATTTCTTTCAAAACCACAAACCATACATACTTTCAGAGCACTGAATGAATGTAGCGCGAGGATGAGGATTAGAATTCACTCACAAAGCCATGTACAAGCTCAGGGTGAAGCAGATAAAGCTGTGGGAGAGTATTATGATTGGACGCGAAAGGTTGACCCAAAGTACATGGAACTTGCTTCCACGTTCCTGGAGTAAGTGAGAGGGATTTTTCATATTTTTCTCTGGATCAGCTTTCGCTGCTCGACGTAGGCAAATCACGGGAGCGTAGGTTTCCTTCAGAAGTGGAATCCCAAAAAGTGAGACGACTACACAGGCCACTGTAACAAACCATGAAGGCTAAAACTCCTCAGAATGATATAAGGTATTCACGTGCGATAATGAGGAAAACCCATTTGATTCCTATGGTTTGTGCGATGAATCCCCCAGCAACTGGGCCAACAATAGGACCTATAAACAAGAGGCTAAGGTTGTGCCAAGGCATACGAAACAGCCAATTTCATACCAATGAGAGGTCCCAGACTGAAAAGAGCCATAGCCGACGCTCGGTCACGCTCGGAGAAAAGATCACTAACGGACCCACCACCGCAGGCTATTGATGCGCTCCCTGATAGGCCAGCTGAGTAAAAGCGATGGTAAAATTATGACAATGGTGAAAGGACAGAAAAAACCTACACAGAAAACGAAAACCGAGGAGAGCGCCCGTTGTTGGTGCAAATGCACAACCCAAGCTGAAGGCCATGGTAAAGAGGTTGCCAATGTGAAACACCTAATCTAAGTAGTTACGACTAGAATCTCTATCCTTCAGCACTACAGCACTTACCCATGTTCGCCCATACATCTCAGATAATGGTGCAAGGATCAAGGGCTGTGGATTCGCGTCAGATCACCAAATCGAAGGGGTTGTCACTCACCCCCAGTGCGAACGAGATCAAGAATATACTCAATGTCAAAGCTATCGTGGTAGAGTCTGTGATGTGATACTTCGCCGCAACCTCTGGGATCCCAGGAGCCATCATAGAGCTGGCGAGCGGCGATACAAAAGTATATGCTGAAACCTTTCGAGAAAGTTAACCTGGAACCAAACGATGGAAGGCCACGGTGCTTACGATCGCAACTGCCGTCCATTTCTTGCCCTTTGGCCAATTCCTGGCATTGTCGGGATCGTTTTCCCAGTTATCTTCAAGGTTTTCCCATGCTTCCTCGCTCTTAGCCACTGGCAACGCCGATTCTTTATGCCCTGGAGAAGCGAGTTCGAGTACTTTTTCATTGTGGGAGTCATTTCCTGCTGGGACCTCGCTTGTCAGAACATCGGTAACGGTGGAGGCCATGGAATCTGCAGGATCCTGTCTGGTCATGATATCCAATCGCAGTGGTGAGGAAGGGGGTTTTCAAGTCTGTTTTTTTATTTATTTAAAGACCTTGGACCGACCAAGCGGAATTTCACGTTATATGTTTTTACTAAAGATATGCCACCAAAGGACCCTGGAAAATGTGACAATGCTCGGAGTGTCAGCTGTAGATCATCGACCGAGTGTGAAGTTCGCACCGACAGTAAGAACAAAAGGGGAAATTTGCACCCCACAGATGTCGGATTCACTCTGCATTTCTATTGGCGGGTTAAAGGTTTTTGAGTAAATGAATGACTAAACCTGTCACCTGTACTTCGTGCCTCTTGATAAATAAAGCTGTTCACGTTTGTGAAGCTCCCTCGGAGAGGTTGCTATGCCTGTGTGCGTATAGTAGTGCAGCTCCTAATAGAAATTGACGACGGTTCGTCCAATCAACTGTATCATGGTACCACAATGCACTTTCTTCCGTCCAATGTGTTCACTGGCAAGGATGCTAGTGGTTCATGACAACCAACTTGAAAAGGGTTGACACGGAGAAAAGTTCGCAGTACTAGATAATAAAAGTTGTGAACAAAGGTACTCTTCTGGATAACGCATGATCTGTTGGGTATACTAGACGGTATGGACTTACTTGTAGGCATAATGGCAGGAGGGATCACGGTGATCAGCGATGCGTGACGTTTCGCTGGAGCCCTCAGGGTTTTGTCCCGGTCCGTGTCATCGACCCATTTTACGACCAAGTGTTCACGAAATCATTATTTTTTCGTTGCCGAGATAGCCGAAATTTTTTCTTTGAATTAAAAAGGGCCTTTTTCAGTGTGATGCGTGATGGGAAACGCTAGGTCATATTGTCTGAGTGTTAAGCCTGGCAAGACTCACGGCATGGACCCTTTGGTTCCGGCTATTCTCTATGACATTATTTTCTGTTGAAAAATTCGAAGTCCGTGGTCTTACTAGTTCACAGTATAGAAATTGCGGGATCAGGATCGCACTCCGTAAAGAATGTACGTAGTCAGTAATCTTCATGCAGGTTTGGTAACCCAGTACCCACAATGTACAGGAGTATTAATCAGTACAATATAAGGTGCTACCAGAGGTAACCGGGGCAACTTCGGCCCATTACAACTTCAAGCGGACGAATTTCGGGAGTCTCTGCACGTGACCACGGCGCGCCTCGCGCCCGCCCTCCCTTGCGCTTTCCTTTTCAAGTTTGCATGTAGAGGGGTTCTCGTCGGCCCAAAAATTCTTTGAATTACTCAGTTTGTGATGAAATGTGAGGGGTATTAGGTACTCTAACTACTCCCTATAAAACGAGGTTTTCTTATTTATGGATCTTTCCAATTATTCTTCTCCTTGGCCAAATTCAAGAAAGATTGCACATTTTTCACATAAAAAACAGCCCTAAACCATAGAACAGATAGTAGAATTGGTTGGAAACATATTTATAAAAATTTGGGGCCTCTCTACGTGCGAATTGAAGTTGAAAAGGAGAACACGAATGTTAGGCGCCGTGGTCACGTGCCCCTAATTGTACCGTCCACTTTTGGACTGCTCCTGTGCCGGTTTTCTAGTAGTACATCGTACATTATACTATGTATGTGATAGCACTTTACTAGCTATCTCCGCGAGGCTTGTCCACCTTCAATCTCGAAACCCACCGCCTGAGGACTGAGTACTCCTGTAAATTGTTCGCAGTTGGGTGCCAAACCTGTGAGATGATTACAGAGTGCATACCAAGACCGGACATTCTGTACGGAGTATGACGATTTTATATGGCATGAGAAATGATACCACGGACTTTCGAATTTTCAACGGAAAATAATGTCATAATTCTCATTCCCTTTCCGATACTACTCAGTACCAAATTTTATGTTATCTCTCATCATAACATGGACACGTAGATTAATTATCCTTTATCCTATTGTACCCCAGGCTGTAATATGTTCTTCGACAAATACACCATGGTCTGACCAACCTGAGTGACTGCTTCAGTGTGCCCATCCAACGAAGGGCTTACACAAAGTTCAGTCAAGGCTTGATTCCCTAGAGCCTGTCTGTACGGACTGGACAAAAGCATGTGCTCCTGATCGTATGTAGAACTAAAGGTTTGACAGTATTCCATCTTGGAGCATATCTTGACAATATTTGCCTAAACATGATCCAAAACAAACTCCATATATATATATATATTTATACTGTCGAGCTAAGAAACTTTCCATGTATCATTGTCGACGTCATTCGAAGTCCCAAAGATCAATTGTAGCAAGTCGCCTTGCACCTGTAGATTTACGAGGCTTGGTGGGTCCTCGAATTTGAGTCAGGAGATGAGAGACGTACTGGGAATTGTCGGGACTGATATTGCAGCACTTAGTTCCAGGGAAGCCTGAAGAACCATTAGCTTAATTCCTGCAAATAGATGGGAACAGTCATAATTACAAGGGTACTAGCGGTTGCAGCGAATTTCAATCAGCCTGTTTCCCTCACGAAAACGAGAAATTTGCTTACTGGGCTAGGGCCTGCGATTCCGGAACCTAGGAGGGACAAAAGTGAAAATCAGGCGAAAGAACTTCGAGAGTAAAGCCAAGCTTTTCACTCACAAGTTCCGCCAATAGGGACGAACTGGCTCGGACAAGTAGGAACCGCTGAGCATCTATGATAAAATTTAGCCACTCACCACCTACCAAGAACTTGATACCGTCAACTTACAAGCTGCGATCGGGGCCAACCGGGCAGCATATGCTTCCTGCAACACCTGTGTGAATGAAAGTTGATGAAGTCACGTACCCGTCTGCTGGAAAGTCTGTTAATGTGGCTCACAAAGGGTCTGGTATTGGGAAAATAAATGAGCGAATGCTACGGAAAAGCCAAGAGGTGGCTTATGGCTTACAGGAAGAGGGCCAGCAATCCCGGAACCTGCAGAACGATATTTAGCGATGAACGTTCACATGAACGACCAGGTCAGGCTTACAAAGTCCTCCAACAGGGATGGTCCGGGCGTAGACAGTCTCAGCAACAAAAGCAGCGAAGGCGAAGGAAATGGCAAGCTTGAACATGTCACTTATAATACTTGAGAATTGGTCTTCAAAAAAGCTCTGGCTTGCGCTTTAACACTCGAGTGATGAAGAAGTCGCCGCCATCCCCGTCTTTTATACCTGTGGGACAGGTAAGCATCTACCCTAGGGTCGTCGTCGTTTGAGAGTCCCAAGAAATGGAACTCCATTATTGCGAGAGCTGTGCGTGCGATGGCCCGGTCCTTTCACCAAAAAGTGGCAGAAATGGAATCAAAAGATCGCTACCATGTCAAGCAGTCACAGGTGACCAGTAGGGATGGGGATTCCTCCAGCGATGTTACGTGAACCTCTAGCGTTCTCTGCGGACACCCACAGGAGAATAGAAAAAATCCCGGGTACCAAGGGGTAAGGATTTTGAAACAAGTTGCTAAGTATCTCTGCTTACACCCCCGACCCCTGAAAAGGCAAGCAATGAACAGCTGTCACCCTCGGAAATGTAAAGGAGGTCATGATCCATCATTGTCAGAGTTATATTCGGAATGCCAAGAGCGCTGTAAGCTGAGAAAGTGCGGCGATGACGAGGAAAGTCGCTATGTTTCATGTTGACTTCTAACTGAATGTCAATGGACAATCCTGAAGCTACAAATGGATGGGAGGAAGCTCATAGGTCTCAACATCAATGTCAAGGAGAAATTACGAGCGTGCAAAGGCTGGAAACAGATTCATCTGTGAAAAATTATTAATTGTAAGTGAATCGTGTCAGGCCTCGGAACATAGAAATGCTGGCACTCAGTCGAATCCCCTCCCAGCGTTTTTCAGTGCGACTGCGCCCTGGGAGTGATGACCGCTCTGTGACAGGGGAGGTAGCACCTATATGGTTGTCCCGACAAAGACGGTGCAACATTCCTTTTCACATTCGTGAACATCCCCCTCTCACAGCTTCTCCTCTGTTAGACCGATATCGGAGAAGGGAGCCAAAATGTCTGGGTACAATGCGAAATGAAACATAGAAATGGTATTAGTTGGGCCGTTCCGCCCCTTCGTTGAGGGGTTGAAAAATCCGGCTTTCCGAATAACGGGAAGGCGAAGCCAAAGCGGAACACCTTGGAGCCATCAGTTTCCATGCTTTAAATAACGAAGAGTAAGAATAGCTCACAGGGCTGGCAGCAGCGTCACGACAGATTGAAGAGAGTATAAAGTATCACTCACAGAAGCCTGACAGGAACCCAATGAAAAAGAGATGAGCATGCGAAATTCTGGTTTTATGTGAGTGATCAAGAAACGCTTCTCACAAGAAGTAATCTGGAGCCAACGTTCCCGAAAACTAACGGTTTCCGTGGGCGAATCATGAATCCAAAACGGAAATTGAAGTATGAAAGGCTTCAAGGTTCCCACACCAACTGCAGCCTTGAAGCCGTTGGTATGCTAGCAATCAAAATAGAAAGGTACCAGTGTTGAGGAAAAGGTCGAGAACAGGAGGTATTAAAGGCTTAGAACGGGAAGCTGCAAGCCTCCTTGCGAAATCTTACGAAAGAGTCGTTAACCGCCTTCCTCATCCTCTAGTACTTTCAAATAAGGCGCCACGTATAAATTCAAGATGAATGCAGATAAATTGCTGAAGAGCAACATCAACGGACATACGAGGTTTAGTCATAATACGTGGCGTTCGTGTCTAAGAGCTTGGACGTACTCGCGGTGTGGCGTGACCTCGGCTTCGCTTCGCAGAATTAAGCGGTCGTAGGTCTCCGCGAGGTGAAATATCGACGGTGCTGGCGACGCCTTTGGAGTGGAAGCAATGAATGCACGTTCCGGTGGAAGAAACGATGACGGGATACTGGCAATCGCGATGAAGACTCACGTGTGTAACACCTATCCACTGGGTAATAAATCGCCTGCCGTTAAGCAGAATTTTGTTGCATCCTCAACATAGAAGGAGCGTCGAAACAGGATACGGCGTACCGAGCAAGAGCCGTAGTAATTCGATGCTGGAAAGTGCCGTAGCAGATGTCCTATCGCGTTCTGAGAAAAGTTCCCGAACCAAATCCACCAATCGCAACAGGCGTACTCCAACTGTACGTTATAAGAGCGGATGGAGACCCAGAAAAAAACACGCTCATTCGAACAAGAGTGCAAGGATCAAAGGATAGATGGAATACATGCCAATAGCCCAATAAATGCGTGGTGCGCTCCGAGAGCAAAAAGACACCAGGAACACGCCTAACATCAGTGTTGTAATTATTGAGTACGCATTTATGCGATCTTCCAGAGACCAGGAACCATCATTGGGCTATCGCGAGTGGTGGGGCGCGCATGGTCCATGCATTGTACGGACGATACACATCACGATCCAACATTTCAAAAGAGGCCTTTTCCTAGCGTTTTCTGGGCCATTCTCGCTATCATCTTTCTATCACCCCCCTTCTTTTCCTCGGGGGTAGCCGATTGGCGATAACCGAGAGATAAGTGCATGTTTGCTGGAACCGCGCCTCGGATCTGTGGTCGCAGAGGATATATTTTCCATAGGCTCCACAGCAATACATTTTTCCAGTGGCAACATCGGTGGTCGAGGTTTCCTTCTTGTATGGAGGAGGGTTAGGAGGGAAAGAGCGGGTTCAATCGTTAGTTGGTGAAATAAGGTCGCCAATTGGTAGGAGCCGGACAAATTGATGTCAATTCATGGTACTTATCGAGTATGCTGTATACGTCGCGATCGGAAAAACCAGTGTTAGATGCCGGCATTTCGTACGGTTGTGGTTTCACATAACGCGCGTCGAGAAAAGAAACGTACTTTCACCAATGTATCCACATGAGAGACTCCGCAGAAGAGAAATGGGAGTTCTCGAGCCAGTGGATTCTGAAATTTGTGATTGCGCATGGTGTTAAGCCGAAGCTTGTTGGCCGCTGGTGTTGGTGGTAAACACAAAAGGTACCCTCAGGGCCTGGTAACAGTATGGTCCGTTGCGCGTGCTATCGGGGGTTTCCGAAGGTCGGTAGTCAGCGCCATTTGAAGCGGCCTCCGCCAGCTGCTGATAGAAGGTATGATTGTTGGGAGAGGTGGAGTGGAAGAGGATCTGCGCCTAATTCACCGAGATTGTGGTAGTCATGTGGATAATCCGTTTTATGTAACAGAGGGTCGCTTTAAAAGTCCTGACCAGTCTTATGACTCCGCACAAGCCTCAATTCTTCCCTTTTGCTGTATGCGTACGCCGTTTCCCGTTGACCAAGTCTTTGTACCATGAAGTTTGGACAGTGAGTATGTATTCCTGAATTCAAGAAACCCATTTGACTGTTTTCATGGAAGATACCTCCACGATACTCAGGTATTTACGCCAGAAAATGAACACAGACCAGTGCTGACGCATCGATTAGACTCCTGAATGGAAAAAAGCCTACATGTATGTCCCCAGACTTTGAAGGTGTTCTTCCTTGCAAGAATGTTGATTCTCATACCCCAGAGACTACCGTGGCCTCAAAAAGCGTATAAATGCCATCCGGAAGTCACAGCAGGGATTCGATTCCAATGTCTTGTCCAGCGATGAGTCGCCAGATGAAGCCTTCGTACCCCGGCCGTCCGATCTCGACTCTAACGATTTGGTCCTTGGAACTCACTTCCCCAAGCCCAGCGCCTCGATCAACCCGCTTCCATCTACCGTACCCGACAGAATTATCACCTTACCAGAATACCCGGCCAAAGGCCCTGACTCTAACGCGGAGCAAGTCCTACCTTCTTTGGGAATCTCGAGCTCCATGAACGATCGACGATTTTCTACCCAAACAGGACCTTTTAGTTTTACCAGTCTTCGTGCTGCAACACGCGCAGCAAAGGGAAGAAGTTTCTCGAGTTGGCGTATTGTCTTTTCGTTTCTTCTTAGAAATCTATTCTAAACATTTAATAGATAACGGAATAAGTGGCGCTGGCTCTCAACGCCATCCGCATCCTTTGGCCGCACTTCCCCTGCACGAGCTTCTAGAACACCTCACTCCCCAAGAGGTATCGTTCTTCACAATGCTCGATGCGCAACTGGACAAAGTGGAATCTTTCTACATCGCTCGTGAAAAAGAGATGCTCGATCGGTCATACTTGCTGCAGATGCAGCTGAACGAGCTAAACGACCATCGAAAGTTATTCTACGTCCGTCCTTAATTTCTGCTTCGCTCGAATCGCCCCTAATAACTTGTTTAGGAGACACAAACACAAGTCTCCTGGATTTCTTCTATTGTGACATCCACCAAAAATAAGTTGGGATTGCATCATTTCATGGGGAAACTCCCTACCCCACGGAAACCCCTGACACCCAAGGTTTCCAATGGAGTACGTCCAGCCCTTCTTCAGTTCAACCTCGAAATTAACGACAATGAAAGAATTTCGAAGTTTCTCTAGTACCCTCCGTCCTCGCCTATCAAGGCACAAGGAATGCCTCTCCTGAGGACGGTGAGAGCGCAGCGTCAACTTCTGCCCTCCCCACGCTACCTACTATTAGGAAATTCGGGAAAAGATTGAAAGACCCCGAGCAAGACGACGATTCCGGCGAGGAGGTAGATAGCGTCAAAGATGTCAAGAAGAAGTACCTGGCACCTTTATCGGCAGACCCAGATAGCTATGCTTCTGCTAAACGAAAGCTGAAAAAGGCGGTGTTGGAGCATTATCGGTTCGTGACTCTGTTTTCATGGTTTTCGGTGAACTCTTGTCTGAAATTGATTCTCAGTGGTCTGGAGGTGTTGCACAATTACCGAGTTCGTCAATCAACATTTCTGGCGAACCGTTCCGACTAGTATTGTCTTTTCTCATAGGTTCTAAACATCACCGGTTTTCGAAAGGCTCTCAAGAAATTTGAGAAAGTTACCAGGGTAAAAATGTCGCGTTTCCAACTCTTTGTTCGTCATGTCCATCATATTCTGTTCTGTAGATATCTGTGCAAGAGCAGTACATGACCGGAAAAGTAACCCCTTTCTTTATTTGAAACCACCAAGTCCTGTCCTCAACAATTTCCTAGGTGGACAAGTGCACCTTCGCCTCGGATAGAGCTGTTCGTCAGATGATGACGCAGATGGAAGACTTGTACGCGTCGGCGTTCGGTAGGCCTTCCTCCATTCTTTACATTGGCTACATCTTTCTACATCGTCGATAGCTCGAGGAGACAAGAAGATGGCGACCAAACGGCTCAGAACTGGCGGTAGCACACGGACCCACCACTTCAGCACGTTTCGAGCTGGGGTGTATCTCGGTCTTGGTATCCCTGCCCTTTTCCAAGGCTTGGTTCGAGGTACAATATTTGCTCTTACCACTCGATCGTTGACCGGAATCATTTTTAGTATTCGAGCCGGAAGTTCAACAGGCTGTTCCAGAATGGGACAGCCTCCTTTTTGTTTATGGCGTCATTCTTATTCCTGTTCTATTCGCACTCTTGGTCGGAATTAACTTGCTTGTGTGGGCCGAGTCCAGGATCAATTATTCTTTCATTTTTGGTAAGATATCCTGATTCTATATAAGTTGTGGCACTGACCCCCGCATGATTTCCACAGAACTCGATGTTTTTACGCAGCTCGATCATCGCAAATACTTCGAAGTACATATCGCCATTCTTCTTTTGTTTTAGCATTCACCGATCGATCAATGTTTCTCAGATTCCAGCTATCCTGTTGTCTACCTTATTTACCGCCTTTTGGTTGTCTTTCAACGTATTAAACTCGCCCGGGTTGTCCCCAACCATCTGGCCCCTCGTTTGGTCAGCGCTCGCCGTGTTCATCATATTTGATCCTCTACCTTTCCAATCTCGTCCTTCAAGATTCTGGTTGGTCAAGAATGTTGCGAAACAATTGATATCTGGAACAAAACCCGTCGAAGTCTGTTCATTTCTTTTCTGCAGCCACTTGGCATGTTAACCTAAACCAACCTTTTCTACCCCATAGTTCACTGATTTCTGGATGGGGTATGCATTTCCTTTCCTTACATCTGTCGCCTGACTCTTGACAAACTTTATCTATTTTAGTGATCAATTTTGTAGCTTGACATTTACATTATCAAATCTATATTTCTTCGTCTGCGTCTACGCCGTCAACTTCTCGCCTGATCAAACCAACAAGTGCGCATTGGATTCTCCGAGATGGCCTATCGCCTTCCTCTGCACCGTGTCCCCGTTGGTCGCCCGTTTCCTCCAATCCATAAAACGATATTATGATTCTAGGTCAAATTCACATTTAATTAATGTGCGTTGCCTACGTTTCAGATTGAAAACACATTATGTATTACCTGTGTCGTCTTTTTTTCAATAGGCGGGGAAATACGGGTCCGGAATTTTCAGTTACCTGTTCTACTTTTTGTGGCGAAACAACAGTAAGTCCCCTTTCCGCTGCTGATAAAAAAATATCAATTGACTACGCCACCCTGTTTGCAGACTCAGAATACGGATCAGTATTTGTTGTGTGGTGCTTGTTCGCCGTCTTCTATTCGCTGTATGGCCTCTTATGGGTACGTTTCATTTACGCTCACCTGAATCTAGGGGGAGTGCAGACGATTTCTGTATTTTAGGATCTCCTAATAGATTGGTCCTTGTGCAAGATACATTGTAAATACCCTCTCCTTCGAACCGAACTCGTGTATATGAACCACATACCTGTAAGTACTTCTATTTTATTCTGCCTCACGCCACTAATTGATAATCGTCCTAGATGTATTACTTTGCGATTGTAAATCAATTGCACTTCTATTCCTTCTTTTTCTCATTAACCAACCCTGTGTCTTTTTTTCTGCAGGTATCAAACACCATTATCCGATTCATCTGGGTAATCTATATACCCCAAAGTGGCCCAAACGTGATGGTTCGATCATTTATTGTTGGGTTCCTGGAGATGCTGAGAAGGTGGCAATGGAATTTTTGTAAGCTGTTATGCCCCCTGCTTTGGTGGGGGTAATCTATGTATTGATATCACTATCACAGACCGGTTGGAAAACGAACATCTTGGTAACATGGATCAATATCGCGTTACTCGAGAGATGCCTCTGCCTTATGCATTCAACGAGAACAGACGAGATGATGGAGACGACGATGACGATCTCGGTAACCGGTAGCGGCTGGCTCTGCGTTTTTTTGCGGTTTGACGTGCGAAATTGGTTGCTCAAATTAAAGATTCAAGGTAAAAATTGGTCGGATCTCTACGTGGTTCGTTACTCGAAATACGACTTGAGGGAAAGTCGCATGGAGAGCGCGTCTTCTCCGTCACCATCTAGAGGGAATCTACCATTAAAAAAACGCATAGACGTTGGTGGCATCTTGACTTACAATACTTTTTCTCCACCTTGGCGACCTCGAAGCCTAATGTATCACGATAGAGAGCAATGGCTGCTTTGTTGGACTTTCTTACATGTAGCGATACGTAGGATGCCTTGTATATCGATGCCATTGCTTCTTCTACACTTTTGTTTAGCCAGAGAGGAGATGAAGACAAATGTTAGGATGGCATACGAGAGAGAAGCATTAGTTTCTTCGCGAGACCGAGACGTCTGTAGGATCGTAAGACAGATATTGAATTGACATGGCCATGGATCTCCTCGCTGTTGCCCTCTTCCGTTGGTTCCTCGCTGCATTTTGGGTCGGGTTAAACGTAGGAAGCGCAATACATGAAACCCAACTACCCACATTTTAGCCAATACATACCCAACAACCCGCCCTTTATGGTCCTCCGCCACGAATGATATTTGAGGCCATGTCATCGCATGGTACATCCCTGGAGGAAAAAAAAAATTAACCAGCTGGACAACCCTTCCTGGATCGCTATCGAACGCACAGAACTTCATAGTGTAATTTTCGGGGAGATTTTGCAAATTACATGCTTGCATTCCCATTAGGTCTTCTACCTGAATATTTGAATCATGATGAGCGAAGCTCCTCCTTTCTACGTGGTGTTAGGTATTGCAAGACACCGCACGATGCTGACCTAGTATCAGATTGCCATGGCGCAGAAAGACCGAAGGTGGCTGAGACAAACCTTGGCTAATCGAATATTCATAGTGCAGGAGACCTTTCCTCTGCCCCTTTTTTTTTTGAGGGTGTCGAGTCTTGACACTGGCTGAAGTTGAAAATTAGGTGATCAGGATTATATGAAAAATCACGTGAGTTTATTCAAGTCTGGACTCTCGAGACTCAGGCAGAGGCTGTTTGTCTTCATCGATTTCCTCTGGCCCTCCATATAAATCGAGGTCGACTCATGATCCTACTAGCTTCTTGCCAAATACTGAATTAGAACCCCGCACCGTGTCTTGCAATCCAACCTACCTATCTATTGACTGTACTTATTCTCAACTGCCCGTTATAGTGCAATTACCCGAGCTCCCGAGGATTTTTTGTTGGAATTTCGGGAGGCGCGTTTCCCGCGCCCGACCTCCAGACAATATTGTTTTTTTGAATTCTTCGGGCTTGCAAGCTCCATTTTATATTTAATGTATACGAGGCCCAATGTGTACTTAGCTACCTATCCCTTATCTTATCTCGATCACGCGAACGAGTACGCTTGCCGATTGAAGTTTTCAATATTCTTTCCTTTCGATCCCGGGTTATACCTGCTTTAAGAAATGGCCGTCTGGCGATGGAAATTTGCCAAACACCGAACCCGAAATTTATGTAACGGATTCCATTAATTGAAAAAGTAAGTATCCTCTCTACAAGCTATATAGTATAAAGCCATGCAGCAGAATCTAACATCTATAAGACCTCCAGGAGATTAATATACCGCAGCGGGGTAATCAGTGTAACCTTTAGCCCAGTCGTCGTCACTCGCATTGGTTTGCAGGCGTTGGCTATCGAGAATGTTGTCAAGGGGCTTCCCGTGCTCAACACGTTTTGCCAGGTCTGGGTGCGTGATCCAGCTGAACCCGTTGCTGATTGCGTCGACCTTGCCAGATGCTACGAGCTCCTCACCCTCTTCGGGGAGGATCCCGGCATTGAGGAACAATTTGGCATTTTTAATGTATGGACGATAAGCCTCGAGAATGTCGTGCTGTGTCCCACGTTTTACACCTGAGGGATGGTGTTAGTGAGAATTGAACTGAGAGGGTCTATGCAGTCGTACCATTGATCTCAGCATCAAGGAAAGGATGATAGCAAAGAAGGGTAATGTATGCGAGG
>Ga0307509_10005803_pt1 | contig 16941 bp, 18 predicted proteins | sample 10_EM_MG_FD_202245 | JGI IMG/M metagenome (GOLD analysis project Ga0307509, IMG submission 202245) | Populus trichocarpa ectomycorrhiza microbial communities from riparian zone in the Pacific Northwest, United States - 10_EM | ecosystem: Host-associated > Plants > Roots > Unclassified | place... | reverse complement strand
CCACATGATTCCAATCCATGCGCACAGCGACAGTTGCAGATACAGATACATCACATAGACAAAATAGCGCTTGCTATGAGCTGGTGAGTATGCTTATCCAAATGGCGTTCGGTAATGGAACCACAGTGGGAATCTACTTGAAGTAAGCCCCAATCGAGTGTCTATCAGTGCAGTGGTACCCTTCTGTAGTAGCTGCACGTTACGTTTGAACATCTGAACCGTTGACAACTGGTATATAAGGGAGACATACTAGAAATCCGATGCCGAAAGGGGGTCCTCGTTACATATTGCATGAGCGTTCGTGTTGTACTGTAGGGACCCAGATGACCCAGTGATGTCCGGAACCGGGACGATTGAGAATGCCGGGGCCGGCCATGTCTTGCCACTTGTCGCCACTCCACTCACGCAACTTAAACTGGATTTTCAGATGCTCACGACGGGCATCAGATACTCACCGATTTCGGTCACTGATTATCATAGGTTGCCGCAGGGCGGCATTGCTTGTGGCCACATATCCGTATAGCGAATAGTCAGCCTTCGGCTCCTCGAGTGGGTGCTCCCCGAATTCAAATGTCTACGGTTGAACAAATTGTCATCGTGACTATCACATAAAAAGGTCGTGGTTGAGTCACCATGGTGGTTATCATGAACAACTATGTCCCACCACATCCACCGCAGTGCCCTCACATTACCCGAGTTCGTAGACCGCCAGCAGTCAGAGCCCCTCGATATTTCGTCTGCGTTGGACGTCGAACAGCTTGATACCAACTTGTTTCGTTCGAGAAGTCTCTATCTCCCTTACAACGCTCGTGGGGTCTTTGGCGGCCAAGTGATCTCACAAAGTCTCGTTACAGCTACTAGATCTGTAAAATCCGAGTTTGCTCTTCACGTGAGTTTTGTTTATGTCCTTTCCAGATAACAACGCAAACTGAAGGGTGAACCTTGTAGTCATTGCATGTACGTCGACTCCGCTCGCCTATCCTTTCGAACCGCTGACATGTAGGAAGACGTACTTTCTCCTTGGAGTCTCTCCCGCCATCCCTATGCTCTACTACGTCGATCGTGTGCGAGATGGCGGGTCATATGCCACTCGCTCTGTCCGCGCGGTGCAAGGCGGGAAAGCTGTATTTGTAATGATGTGTTCCTTCCAACTCCCTGAACACCAGCAGCCGTCACGTTTTTGGCCAATGCCCAAGGTCTCACCACCTGAAGATTGCCCGGATGAGGTCGAGCTTATAAGACGCATGGCAAAGGAACAACCTGACAGAACTGAGGAAGCAAGGGCTTGGCTTCGTGGTTATGCTCAAGTGGGTCATCCATATCAGTCGTGCTAGCCAGCTTTGTCATCCACTCATATGTGTGGTTGCTTTCATTAGGCACGAGAAGATAGCCCAGTTGCCGTTAAGCACGCGGGCCAAATTGTAGACCCAGACGGTAGAAGAACATTCTTATATTGGATGAAAGCGAAGACAAAGCAGAAGCATGCTTCTCCTCTCCAGAAAGTCCGTATCCCCCAATTTGTCTTGTGCGACCCGTCCGCCGACATGGCCTGTAAAAGTGCATCCTGGCTTACGTTTCTGACCTTCACTTGTACGTCTCATCCAATTTATCAATTGCATCCTGAAAATGCATTGACACCTTCAAGCATGGGCCCCGCTATCACGAGCACGGGTTTAAAAAGAAGCCATCGTGACGGGGAGCCGAATGCCCTCGCAATGGCCGTAGGTCTTCTTATCTCTTGTTGTCAAATCATCCCCAGTGATGCCTCTTAAAAAGTCGAGCCTTGATCACAGCCTTGTATACTATAGGTGAGGCCTTCGACTTTCCTGCAACCACATTTTGACACGCTCGTCCAGCCATGATTTCGATTGCAGTGAATGGTTCCTGTACGCCGTACGTATACCACTTTTCTGCACTGTGTTGGTGGTCACTCAACGAAAGACCCGTAGATGACGTCGCCAGTATCTGGTCACGGGCGTGGATACGGTGTAGGCTTGGTGAGTACCGTGTGACTCTATGAGTGACTTCGACGGCACGGTGTGTGTCCTAATATTGCCATAGTTGTACGCGCGAGATGGCACACTGCTCGCAGCCGCTAATCAAGAAGGCGTCCTTCGCGCTAAGATCCCGAGTCATCCTCCCAGGAACACTAAGACTGTGGAAAAAGCGAGAATGTAAGCAAACGGCGTTCGTCGTTGTCGTGGCATGGGGTGCCTGGAACTCTGGAGGCTCGTCTGGGACGACGGGTTTTGTTCTACTAGAGTTTTTGAAATCGTGTCGTTATTCATCGAGCAGATGTAATGCTGAGGAATGTATCAGGAGTGTAACAGGCCCAAACGTCCCTAGATCTCAGCAGTCCATGATGTATTATCGTTCATAGTGCCACCGTTCCGCGACAGTGACAGTTGTGAATATGTTGTGATAATGGCTGTATCCTGGCGTAGGTGAAACGAATCTTGTTGTGTGGCCCATACATTGGTCGCCGCGTCAAGTCCCTGTATCAGCCCGGGTAGTGATGTGCAAGGCCGGGCTCGGCTCAAATGCCCGGCTTAGGCTCGGCTCAGTAGGCCTAGGCCTGCAGTAGGGCTCAAAATCTTGGAGCCGCCCTGGTCGACGGCTCGGGCTGCCACTGGGCTCGGACTGGGCTCAGGCTCGAGCCCGGGCTTCGGAGTAAGAATCGATCAAATGCATACTTACACAGTAGCCTGAACAAAAACATTGTCACCATCAATGTAGCCCCAAGGGTCCCCAACCCTTTTCTCTCCTGGCTCCTCCCTCTCCCCTCACGGCATCAGCCGCATCCGGGGCCATCCCAACATCTCAAACAAACAACAGTTGGCACTGGGGCTACGAACGGCGGACTCTAAAACACTCAGCCACTGGGAGGAGCGTTTCGCAACACCCCTGAAGTTTGACCACAGCCCCTCTCAATCTCAATGGCATCTACATCCAGTCTCGCCTATGCATATGTATTCTCCCCTGAATTGCCAGTCCCTTCGCTATCAAAGTTGAGTGTTGGGCACCACTTCTCCAAACTCCATACCAAGCATTGGGGTAGGAGTATCGACGCGGACGAGTCTAAATGGTTGGGAAAGTCTCAACTCCCGGACATCGACGAAAGCGAAGTTGTCCAGGGCTGCTTTATTCTCGATCTTGATGTCAAAGGTTTTGGGGTCTCAGAACTTTGGGTCCGTAAAGACTACATACGGATCTACGACCATTGCAGCAGTCATTGCGAGAACATCCGAGTCCTCAACATTCAGGATGAACATTGTCCGCCCTCTGCCGTTATAACAGGGCAACCCGGCCTCGGTGAGTGCTATGCTTCTCATAGACCTTTCATTTCAAGTTTCAAACACACTTATACCAAAAGGGAAAACATTCTGGATCTTTTATGCCATGCGCCGACGCCTCGGCGATGCCAAACCATTTCTTTATTACAGTGAAACGCGGTGGTATTTATTTATAACAGGCGGTGTCTTCCACATCCCTTGCTTCAGTCCCAGCGCGTTTGTTCCTTACATCTGGGCGTTTATCGATGCGAACCACTCTCCACCAGACCTTCTGACTGAGCTTTCTGAGCTGCAATCCAAACTCTTCGTCATATTCGCTACATCTCCCCAAGACAATCGATGGGAGGCCCTAACGCCGAATTCATCTCCGAGAGTTTTGATCATGAATCCATGGACGTGGGAAGAGATGGACAAAGCGTGAAGTTCCTGACATTCATGTCGTCGCGCCGCCGCTCGCTGACCACCCAATTCTGCTAGTGCCGACATCCATGATTTCACAGAGTCCGAGCGCACACGTGCCCAAGAGGTATTCCTGGAATATGGGCCCATCCCCCGGCTTTGCATCAATTATGTCCAAGATCCATCCCTACTCGATATGTATAAAAGGATATCTAACTCAGAACTTTCCGGCCTTAACATAGAAACTCTACTCTCACTTGTCCAAATGGGCGAACGCCTCGACATGGAACTATCTCATACTATCATCCTTGTCAAACGAGAGGATGTGGACGACCTTCTCAACTTTACTATTGAACCCATTTCTCAACCTGTCCAGCGGCGGCTAAGGCAACAACTTATGGAAGTGGAGCAGAAAGAAGGGCTACGGACCTACCTACTCCGCGCAAGAACGCAGGACTCGAGGATGATGCTCGGCCTCGTTCTCGAGTCATTGATGCAGTTCCAGCTTCAAAAAGACGCCGTCCTAAACCTGGTCCCAATGGTGTTGAAGGAAAGCCAGCGAGGAAATGCCAAGTGGACATCTGGACCTAGTTCGGACACATCTCTAACCCGGTTTAAACCGAAGGGCACGATCGAGTACGATGGGTCCCCGCCGGAAAATATCGAGAAGGGCGTGTTCTACGTCCCAAGTTCCGACAATCAAGTAGCATTCGATTCATTCATGCTGGTTGACAAAGTTTTATACCTTTTTCAAATGACAATCGCCGCTTCGCATCCAATCAGCGAAGGGATAATGGTGTTCCTTTCACACCCGACGCTCCAAACGGTGGAGTGGCGTTTCATTTTCATTATCCGTGGGTCGCCGTTCTCTTGCTCTCAAGCAAACTACGCGACGATGAAGACGTTTTGGAACAAGGTAAAACTATTTACAGCGGAGGTCGACGTTCACAAGCCATGGCAGTTCCAAGACGACGACATCATCTCCGATGATCCAAACCAACCGAAACGCTTTTCGACCAGGCTAGCTCGGAAGCGCTCGGCCCAAGCTGACCCCCCTTCCCCCATCAACGAGGTGACATCTTCCAAGGTGCAGCTACCCAGCAAACGCAGCAAACGCAAAGCCACTAAGGCCGGGGAGTAGGTTCGGTTCAGTGGCAGGGTTGTTCCAACGAGAAGTCGCCGTAGGTTTGTAGATTCCTTTCTCGGATTAGGGATTAGCAGATGACAGAAGATCCGATGAAGACCCGAATGTTCCCACCTTGTTATACTTGTATAGTACTGTACTGTCGTATCCGCACAATGTTGCATGATCTGGTCAAAAATCATCTGCTGTCAGAGGTCTGCAGATTGCAGCATCATGCTGCGCCTCGGCCTGGTTGAGGGACTGCTTGCAGTCTATAACCAATGAAGTGTACAGTAGTCCTAGTGTTTTGCACGGCCCGGCTCAAAGCCCGGGTTGGCCGCCCAATTTTTCTCTGCACTTAGAGGCCTGTCGCTCGTTCTTCTCACCTGTGGCTCGACGCATTCAGAAAGGCCGAACAAGGTGATGAACATCAACGCACTGTACAGCAGCGTTTCTGACGCCTGATAGGTGTTCGTCGTGCACGACAGTATACGGTCTATCATCAACCATTCTCGTTTGTCCATTACTCCTCCCCCAGATCCATGTGACCATATCTTCCACAGTCTTGGCAACACCGTCTCCTCAACCATCCTAAGGTAGGGCTCACAAGGTTTCATCCAACATCACGTGATAAAAGTGACAAAATGCGTGACAAACAGAAAGTTTTGAATAACTTTCCAACAACACTATTTATAAAAACATTGGCTCTCTAGCAAATGTATATGAGTATGTTTAAGTCAGTTGCTAGAGAGCATATTTCTCATAAATTCAATGCTTGAGGAGTTATTCAAAAAGTTTGCATCTCTGGGTGGTGTGCAGGCTAGATCCGCTTGAAGATTCAAGTTCCGACGGCATGGCATTGCGCCACTTCAGACTTCCATTCAAATCACATGACGTGTGGGTGATGAAAAGAAAAAGTCACCACGCGGAATTGAACCGAGGGACTCCCCCTGCTCACTAATATAAGCAAAACACTATAACCACTACACCATTTGGCACTACCATTGCTATCCCTTTTAATAATACTTGACTAGCTGCCATGAATGAAAGGCGAAATTTTTTGAAATGAAGTGAGGGGAAAAGCAAACTTCACGCAGAAAATCTGATATTTGGTATAGATCAATGATTGTACCAGTGCACCCCATCTTATCACACATGACATCAGGCCACACCAACAAGGTTCAGCCACCCTGCGGACATCGAAATAGATCGGCGATGGGTCATGTAACACAGTGTCACACTCACGTGATGTTGGATGAAACCTTGTGAGCCCTACCTTATATTCTCAACCTCCCTCATCAAGCCTAGCACGACAATGGGCCCCTCCTACGGCTCAAACCCCAACCAGACCATTTCTCAGGCATGATCCACAAATGCCGTGTCGCCGCTGTCGCGCGCGCCCGGCGTATTGAGCTCCAGCGCATCCTCCTCCCACACCTCAAGGACCTCCAAGCCGAAGCAAAATTCGAAAGCAGTCTCGCAGCCGCAGTGATGAAGAACGACGACAGACGACTCCTCGAACGTTGCTTCAGCGGGCCACACTTGAACGCTTGGAGTGCGCCCCTCACCTCGCGCCTCGCGCTGATCCAAGCCGCCTTCGAGCGCGATGCCTGCACCGCCGGAGCTCCTGCATCAGCTGAAGGCCGCGCGGCGCGAGAAGGTCGAGAACAAGACGCGCGAGCGCGCGTGTCAGCTGAGGGCTGTTCGCACATGGTATTACCGCTGGCGGAATTTATCAAAACTACGAATCGATCCAAAAAAAAAAAAAAAAAACACTCGACTAGTAAACCAGTGTCTGCACCCCATTCCTACACCCCCATTCCCTCTCGTAACGTCAAAGTGTGCGCCTGACCTGCACAAGCGCTATCAACCCCTCAAACAATTTGATGACACTGGCGATCTCAGCGAGCGCGGTGGGTCTCAACGCATCCCAGCAGTCACACCACTGTTCAGTCAGTCGAAACCAAGAATGCACACACATGTCAGGTCATCAAAGCACTACCCTTTGCAGCCTATTTGAACTACACTGCACTGGCAGCATGATACACTTGTACAAAGTGTGTTGTACTAGTAGTAATATAACTTATGAACTAGGGTGCCTAGCAGACTCAGAAATACTAGAAATCACATTGTTGTGTCTAGAGAATACCTAGAGAAAGATTTGAATAATAGAATGACTAAAAGCACTAGAGAATCTGGGATCAAAACTAGGATGCCTAGTACTAGTGATCCTAGTGATCCTAGTTGTTTCTAGTACAGACTAGTAGATGTCATCTTGCTGATGGCCTACCTGGAACTCCGGAGGCTCGTCTGGGATGTAGAGTAGACCCAACGGGTTTTGTCCTCCTAGAGTTTTTGAAATCGTATCGCCATTCCCCAAGCAGATGTAATGCTGAGGAATGTATCATCAGTGTAACAGGCCCAAACGTCCCCGGATCCCAGCAGCCTATGATGTATTATCGTTCAGTGCCACCGTTCCGCGACAGCGACAGTTGTAAGATGTTGTGATGATGGCTGTATCCTAGCGTAGGTAGAGGAAACGCCTATCATCATAAGCTCTCACCGGAAAGAGCAACGACTTGAGCACCCTTTTTCACCCTGAATTATATATATGTAGAGACGTGCCGTAACAAATGAGCTCATTCTCCTTTTCCATCATGCGCGGTTCAAGACTGACATTCTCTGAAAACGCTGTGATTATAACCGAATGGCTATGTGAAAGAGAAAGTGATAGATACATGTCATTCAAAAGGAAACACTGCCATCTACGTGAGAATCACACGAACGCAGAATTATCCAAAATGCGTTCGAGCATCCAATCATCATGATACTTTCGCAAAACATCACCCTCCTTGGCGTCCTCTTGGCGGAACGTATGGTCCCATTCCCGCGGATACACGTCCTCCCCATCCACTCCACAGTGATCAAAGTCGATGAACTTGACGTCACCATCCTCGGAAACGAGAATATTGGAGCATCGAACGTCACCATGCACAAGGTTGCGACCATGAATGATACCTAAGGCCTCTTTGAGCTTTTCTTCGTATTTCAGTCGCTGTTTGTGGGGCTGCTCATGCAACATCTCCCAGCCTGACAAATACTCCATGACCACCATCTTCCAGCCACCCACCAGGTCTTCCACTGCAAGAAGTTCTGGCGCAAATTCCTTACCAGCCAACAGATCGTGCACAACCTTTGAGTAAGTCCGCGTAAACTTGACTACAATCGGTTTTGCATTTGCTTCGGGTTCCGTATGTTCAGCTAAGAATATGAGGAAACCTTGTATCAGGTGCAACTTGTAGTTGAAAGCACGCTCGATACCCTCTTTGTCCATATACGAATTCTTATACGGGAAGAAGCGATCAATCGACTCGGTGAGCCTGTTAGATCGATATCCACAGGGGTCAGGGATAGGACTGGGGGGAGACTTGTAAAACTCCTTCGGTCCTACAAAGCCATTCCTTAACGCTCGGACGAACCCAGCGAGCAAGTTACGTTGGCGGTTATCACGGACATCGCAATCGACTCGAAGCGCAGGTGTCAGTGCTTCTACTTGCACCGATCCGTTGGGACAAACGATAGCTGCAGATGCGTCGATACACGGCCCTGAAATGCGTCAGCAGGCAAGCACTCTTACCAAAGGGATGAACACACCATAATATGCAATGAGGATTACTGGCAGGCAGGACTGACCAACGCGATAGGAGCATCGCTTTTGCATGTAATATGCCGCAACATGGGTCATCAACTGCTGATGAGGGTCTGTAGACCGCTCGCCAAGCTCGAGCATGCATTGAGTTACGAGAAGGAGATTATCTCCGAACTCTACATGGCCGTCTGTCTCAAGATCGCATCCTGTGTCCCTTGTGATCACGGTTGCAAGCCTTGGCCGAACCTCATGTGGTTGCAAAGGTGCATTGTCCGACGACCCCTCTCTTTCGATACCTGGGAGGGTTTTAAGCAGCCAATTGAGGAAAGCCCGCTTTCGAGATGCCACATTTTTTTCCAGCATTGACAACATGTTCGCGAGATTTCGAGCAGGAGCGAAGTCTTCCGATCGAAAGTCTTTCTCGCATGTGAACAGATCATCCGATAGACGACCAAAAATCGGGGAAATGAGGGTGACTGGGACTGACTCGAAGTCAATAGGCCTGTTATGGATGTAGAGTTCGCGCGGATGTCCAGGTTCTTCTTCAAGTTCACCCAGCCCCATTGCCTTTCGGAAATTCGCCGGCTTTGCAAAATCGGAAGGCGGAATATTGAGATGTTTGTACTCGGGCGCGTCATAATCCAACTTTCGTTTTTTGGGCGGTGGTTCTGCAGCTGGTACGAGATTAGAGGAATGATTGTGCGACTCTACGGTGCGTCAGCCTGGATTCCATGACCACGTTGTAAGACAGTGAGCGTACCAGGTAGTTGTACGAGCAACGTTTGGTCCGTAAAATTAACGTCTGCCACAGCCTTCTTTGGGCTAAGCAACGTGATGGTGCCCGCTCCCCTCTCCTGTTCAAAGTCGACTGTCTTCGCTTCGTCAAACATTGTAGAGAGTTATTGGGCATCCACAGGAGGAGCTGATCAGGGGCTACAAAGGCGAAGTCGGGTTTGTCCTTCTGCTCTTCCTTGATTGCTTTCAACAAGTCATCAACATTGCATCCCTCAAATCGGACCTTGGTCGGCCTGATGCTGATGGGATCTCCAGAGTGTTTAAAGCAACGATACCAGATGTTTGTGCCCGACATGGTGAAAGGTGGCAGCCGACAAGATGTCTGGATTAATTTGAATAATATCGATTATGAGAATGCCGGCCCGGTGCCTGAATGAGCAACGCTTTTGCTCGCTTTTCTCAGGTCTGGTAAGTAAACATCGCGGCCTTCCAGCGGGTTTTCAGATCTCGCCACGGGCACCGAATACTCACTGACCTAAACGACTAGTAGTGATCGTTATGGTCGGCCGTAAGGCGGCGCTACTTGTGGTCCCTTGTCCAAATAGTTTAGTCAGCCTTCGGCTCATCGCGTGGGTGCAAGCGCGCCAAATCCCCTGACTTCTTAACATTGTCACCGTGATCGTTATATAAAAAGTCTGTGATGGGCTGGGCGAGTCAATATAGTGGCTGTCATAAACGGCCATGTCCCCGCCCGTTCGTCGCAGTGCGTTCACAGTCACAGTGCCCAAGTTCGTAGACCACCAGCAGTCAAAGCCCCTCGATATCTCGTCTGCGTTGGACGTCGAACAACTTGATACCGACTTGTTTCGTTCTAGAAGTCTCTATGTCCCTTATGGAGCTCGTGGGGTATTTGGCGGCCAAGTGATCTCACAAAGTCTCGTTGCGGCCACCAACTCCGTGACATCCGAATTTACTCTTCACGTAAGTTCCGTTTTAAGTTTGTCCACCCTACAGCATAAATAAAGGCTTAGAACCTCATAGTCATTGCATGTGCGTCGTCTCCGCCCGCTCATTGTTTTCGACTGCTAACACTCGTAGGAAGTCGTACTTTCTTCGAAGTGTCTCTCAAGATAATCCCGTGCTCTACTCTATTGATCGCGTGCGGGATGGCAGTTCATATGCCACGCGCTTTGTGCGCGCGGTGCAAGACGGGAAAACTGTCTACATCATGATGTGTTCCTTTCAGCTGCCTGAGCACCTGCAGCCATCACGTTATTGGCCAATGCCCAAAGTCACTCCGCCTGAAGATTGCATAGATGACGTCGAGCACATACGACGCTTGGTGGAGGCACGACCTGACAGGTCCGAGGAAGCTAAAGCTTGGATTCTTGGTTATGCCCAAGTGATCATTTCTGGTCCTTGCAAAACGTCGCCATTCACCCACTTGCGTCTTTCATCAGGCACAAGAAAACGGCCTGGTTGCCATCAAGCGTGCGAGTGAAATTGTTGACCCAGATGGTAGAAGAACATTCTTGTATTGGATGAAAGCGAAGACGAGTCAGAAGCATGCTGCGCCTCTCCAAAAGGTCCTATTTCCCAATCTAGTCTTGTGGGGGTCACTCAGCTGACGCGGGTTACGAGAAGTGCATGCTGGCTTACATTTCTGACATTCACCTGTACGCTCTTATCTAGTATTGTTCTACCGTCCCATAAAGCATTGACGTCTTTGAGGCTGGAAACTGCGATCACAAGCGCGGGCCTCAAGAGAACCTACCGGGATGATGGACCCAATGCTGTCAGCATTGCTGTAGGTCCCCTTTTCCGCCGTTGTCAGATCATCTCCAGTGATACCTCTTAAAAAGTCGAGCCTTGATCATAGCCTTGTATACTATCGGTGAGGCCTTCGACTTTCATACAGCGACGTTTTGACACGCGCCCCTCCAGCCATGATATCGATTGTAGCGAATGGCTCCTGTACGCCGTAAGTATACTGCTTTTCTACGTGGTGTTGATGTATACTCAATGGAAGACCCGTAGATGACGTCACCAGTATCTGGTCACGGACGTGGATACGGTGTGGGCTTGGTGAGTACCCTAGGACTCTAGGAGTGCCTTCGAATACACAGCATGTATCCTAATCTCGTCGTAGTTGTATGCGCGGGATGGTACACTACTCGCAGCCGTTAATCAAGAAGGGGTTGTTCGCGCCAAGATTCTTCCTCCCAGGAATGCAACTGTGGGAAAAGCAAGGATGTAGACAAACAGCGTCTATCGTTGTGGCACCGGCATGAGGTCTCTGGGACATAGGAGGCGTCTGGGGTGTAGAGTAGACTCCGAGGAGTTCTGTTCTCTGATGTACCTTTTTTTTTGAAAGTTTATCGTGGGTTCACCGGGCAGGTTCAGAGGAACATGTGAGGAATGTGTGAGGCTTCAACGTTTTAACGTCCACCGAAAACGATTTGTTCGTAGTGCCACCATTCCTTGACGTGGTGAGCATGTTGCAATGGTGGGTTTCAAGTTGCGCCAGTGTAAAGAAGGGCCAATATGGGGCGGATAGTACGGGATCAAGAATTCTGGAAAGAGACTTCTCACAATTCACACGAATTCCATATGGTGACGAGGTCCACGAAAAATAATAAAAGAGTGATATCATGATGGTGGGTATCCTACAACAATGGCGCCTCCAGCTGCACAACAGTAATCTGGATGATCTCCGGCTCAAGCTTTCTCGAGAGAGAGGAGGTCGACAATCCTAGTTGCCTTAATCGATCCACCGTTATCGCCAAAATACCTCGTCGTCATGAAGCTCCAGTGTAACGAACCGACGATCCATTCCTGAAGGCCGTTCACATATAACCCGACCTCCCTGTCGACACCGTCTCCCCAAGAAGGGACCCGCGTCTGGTTCTCGATGAACGCATCAATAGTCTGCTTGCACATCTCGCCGACGCGGTCTACGGCTTGCTGAAGGCTGAGCCCATCATGTATCATGAAGACGCAAATCATGTTATGCGTGTCGCCACGGGATTGCTCGACATTGTAAGAGAACAGATCCTGAACGTCCTTTTCGTTAGCACATGGGTTGGGGTGGGAGAAGTGGTGGTAAGGTGGAGCTCACGTTAGACCACGTCACGAGGTCATTGGCGCCCTGATTGAGGGCCTCGATAACGGGGTGTTCGATAACGTCGTCGGGCAGTTCCAGGTCGAGAGAGTACTCGACGAGGTCGAACACGGGTTTGCAACCGGACGTGTCGCGCCTCATCTCGATATAGGTCTCGAGGTCCGGGACGATACCATCTGCGCGGTAGAACGCTTGCTGGTGCACGGCTTGGAAGAACATCTGCATGTGTGATTTGAACCGTTGTTGGACCGCCGGGGCACAGTCACGAATGCAACGGGACCAAAACCTGAAAGCAGAAAAAAGGCCGCCAACACGAATGAGCCCTCGGTGGGCGAAATGCGTTGTTGAAAGACGGGCACTTACTCTCGCGCGAGTTTTGCTGCGCTGTTCTCCTGGACGCTGTTTGGTTGACCACGAGGTGGACGGAAATTATCGGGCCACTCAAACGCGTTCATGACCAAGTCGGCAAGGCCCTCTGCGTCCCGAGCCAAATAACCGTCGGAGATATCGTCCAGGTGGAAGAGATAGTTCATAAAGTCGCTCACGACTCGGAGGCGGCCCGATGTGCAGTTATTATAGCAGTACGCTGTGAGTTCGCCAGCTTGCAAGCCGCGCATAGCGGCCACCTTGTTCTGGGTAAAGTGAGGAGAGTCGGAAAGTATCCAGTTGAGGGAGTCCGCTGCGACAGTATCGCCGTCCTCGTGGAACGTCAGCGAGAAGGGACAATGGGAGACGAGGTCCGGGAGGACGAAGAAGTTGGACTCGAGGACTGTCGGGGTTGGCGATAGAGAACGGATGAAGCTGAGGGGCGAGTCGGGAGGAGTGGACGAGGGCGACAAAGTAGGAGAGCTGTTGAGCGAAGACATGCTATCGTAAGTGCAGGCGATGGAACAAATACTTGAAAGCGAGTCGAATGGGCACGGAATATCGTAGACCAGGGCTCTTGCAGAGCTGCGTAGGATATCGAGACTGCAGGACATTGATGCGCTTTTTATCCTGTTCCTTGGGAGCGGTCTAGAGTCAGTGAACATGTTGCGTGCGAACATAGAGAATGTGCAGGTTTCTGGGAAGAAGATATTTCGTGTCGATGGCCTCGTCTCCACAAGGTCACATGAAGATATTGAACGAATCGTGGTGAGCGTCAAGGACGTCAGCCTGTGAAACCGATGTTGGTGGAGTTTTCTGGTTCCAGCGAAGCGGCTGACAGTTAGATGGCACAACGGACAGAACTAGAACCTACGAAATTGACCCTGGTTTTCTCGCCGTTGCCTTTCTTGCATCTTCGTTCACAGCGCCACATCAGCCGGCATTCAAGGCTGTTATTACAATGTAGACGGGGCGCATGGATCCTCCTGAATGAAAAGAAAGGGCATCGTGTGATGCCAGATTATGACACAGTACGGGGAAATACACGTTGGGAGTCCATCTAGATACGGACCAAGCCGTGGCTCCGGAAATCTGTGGTTAATGAATAAGTCGCAGATCACATAAAAAAAGTCGTGCACAGTGGGACCGCGCGTTCCCCGCGTTCAGGGGAAGTGGTTATTATGGGTCTCTCGAACTTTCAAGATCGCGAGATATTCGTGGAAAACTGCAAATTTTAGTGCACCACTCATAGGGGGTAAGGGGACGCTGTAATTGGGGTGGAAGGTAGTTCGAAAGATAAACCTTCAGCCAACGGGGACGAGGGAAGTCCGATCGTCCCGCAGGGGCAAAGGGGCAAGGTAGTAGGAACAGAAGACGTGTTTGGTTGAGTAGCCGGGCCGGCTTTCCGGAATTGGAACCAAGGGGTTCGTCCGGTTGCATGGCGATTGATGGGCACGTATTCGAATATTCCCTAGTCAAGCCGACTACATTCCACTCTTAGAGGTGTACTCCCCCCGATGCCGAAGAAGGAGAACGTGGCACTTCAGTGTGTGGCAACGAACGACGGTAATACTGGCCGTCTTCTCAATTTATTTCTGGAGATAACCAGTGGAAGTGGTGGCGTTCCGCGGAGACCGGGCGTCTCTACGAGGTTAGCATGGTTGAGAATAGCGACCGAGGGCCTGAATCAACAGGCCGTCGACCTCCTGTCTCGGCGCTCAAATGTAGACGTAGATGACTGGGAGATGAGATAAGTGGGATGGCCTTACCAGTTCGGAGAAAGCCGACGGTAGAATCTGACGGAGACGCATGTGTGGCAGGTTCCACGAGAATCGGCAGACATGTGACGCCGAGCCGGAGGCCCAAGCAATGGTGAGTGCCGTGAGCTCCTACGGCCGTTGAGAAACACGACCCCTCAAAGGAACGAGGTGAGAACGAACGTGGAAGGATGAGACGGCGTCACCAAGAATACATGGCTTGCACGATTTCAGGGTACCAAGAGTATATCGGGCAGTATGGTAGAATGTTTACGATTGAGCGTAGGGTATATTATCTTTCAGGGAAGCTGCACAGATCAGGCGGTGAGCTGCGTATGCCGAGGCGCCGCTGCCTGTCACGGAGTTACAACGTTACAAAGGAAGTATCCATGCCATACCCAAAGTCCCAGATACAGATCCGCTAAGTCCAGAAAAAAAGGGCCGTGAATATCGGGAAGGTCGAATTGTCACACATCTACTTACCTGATCCTCTCCGCAAGACACGACCTGTATTGTCAATTAGACACAGTATAACGAGAAAAAGGTTGACACCACCCACTTTCGTACAATCAAAGCCCACAGAAAATATGCGGCCAATGTGCCCTCCCACGAGATCAGTAACGAGACGTCCAGACTTTCGATCCCACACCTTGACACCAAAATCATAGCTACCACTGACCACAAAATCTGGGCCTAAGGTGACATTGCGAACGAGGTCTCCGTGTGCACACTGCTGACGCGACCTGTGCGGCCTCTCGTTCGATGTTGCTCCATTCGGCGTAGGATCAACAACGCCGACATTGACGCCACAATTCTGACAGACCGCAAGTGGGGTATTTTCCTCGCCGGAATCTTCGACGAGAAGTGGAGTTGCAGGTAATGGGACTGCCGCCTGTGCATCAAATTCGGACGACGTGGACCATCCCAGGGTGGACTCGAGGTTGAAGAGCCTGATATGTTTGTCAGAGGAGCCCGAAAGCACGATGGGGAAATCCAGATCGATGGACGCAATACTGCCGAGAGGTGCGTGTCAGACAGGTCGACGCTATATCGGGTATCGGATGGGAAAAGGATTAAGTGACATACCCCCTGCTGTGATGGTTCTCGAAAGTGCGTAAAAGCGCTCCTGTATTGGCATCCCAAAGTCTCAAAGAGCGATCACCTGATGCAGAGACAATATGCGTGGGCGAGATGGAGAGTGCGTTAACCGCGGCACGATGACCAGTCATAATATGTTGTATGTCAAGGTCCGGGAAGAGGTAGGTTCGAACGGTACGGTCTTGGGAGTAGGACCTCAGTCATGGCAGCAGCAATTCCATAAAGCGACTCACCTTTTGAACATGATACCAAGCGTACGTCATCGAAACGAACGCACAAGACGCTGTCCTCGTGATCGTCAATGACCTTCACCGCCTTGTCTTGCACAAGATCCCACACCACGACGTTACTATCGCTCCCTGCGCTGGCAAGATAGTCGCCGTGGACGCAAATGCTCAGAACGCTACCTTCGTGGATACCTTCGATTGTGCGGAGGACAGCTCCAGTGGCAAGGTCCCATTCTTTGATAGTTCGATCCTTGGAGCCCGTGAACAGGACCTGGTTACCGGTCCCAGGGTATGTGTAGAGTTGGAGGCAATATATTGTGTTGGTGTGGGAACCAGGTGTCCCCCGCGATTGCAGCGTCGAGAGACGATGGGAGCCCGAGAGGAAGCGATGTTGCAAACGAGTACGAGTGAGATGAAGCAGCTTGTAATTTAGAGGTTGATGCTGAAAGGACTGCGCTGAGGAGACAGCGGGAGAAGGGAGGCGAGTGGTCAGCTCGTGACTGCCACTCTGAGCGTATAAGTTAGTGTTGGGGGGCGGAGTAGTCGATGACGGGAAGTGGGACGTGAACCCACGCTGAACCGTGAAGGACGATTCCTCCCAAGAGTCGTCAGAAAGAGAAGATACGAAACCAGAGTCGTCCATGGCATGGGAATACATTTCGGGGGTCATTTCTAGTTCTTCGTCGCCCATCCCTTCGTCATCTGTGTCGTGTTGCAAAGGTTGGGCGTTTGGGGATTGGAGACGTGGTCGTGAAGGGGCATTTTTCCAATGCCACCCTTTAATCATGCATAATCGTTTCCAAAGCGTGTAATCATCTGCAAGAGTGCGCCAGCGTCGACTGACCAAGCCGCAATTTAAGAGAGTCTTTGATGGGAGGTAGGAAAAGATGTGCAAGGCAACCTCTGTGGGGAGAAGCTGTTGTTAGGGAGTGTGTTAGAGGGGATTGAGTGATGTGGGAGGAATGACGAACGCCGACGACGTCTAGCTGAAGGAGAGGGTCGATCTTCTGCCTGATATTAACGAGGCTTGACCTTGGAAGGGAAGCCAGGAGAGCATAGACGAGGTCTTTACAAAAAAGGTGGTGACGTGAAAGATTCTCAGCGTGACCTGTGATTTCCCCAGGTTGGATGGAAGCGCGCACCTTCACGTTCCTGAACCGATTTTGACTGCAT
>Ga0307509_10005802_pt1 | contig 16941 bp, 7 predicted proteins | sample 10_EM_MG_FD_202245 | JGI IMG/M metagenome (GOLD analysis project Ga0307509, IMG submission 202245) | Populus trichocarpa ectomycorrhiza microbial communities from riparian zone in the Pacific Northwest, United States - 10_EM | ecosystem: Host-associated > Plants > Roots > Unclassified | place... | reverse complement strand
GCCTACTTTATATAGCCACTTCTTAATTTGCTCTGGTTACCTAGTAGATAAATTTGAAATGAAATATGATTTGAGAACCTATTAAAATCAATTTCCACTGTGCGCACAAATTTTTTGAAGTCATCCATATAATGAGTGGCCAATGACATTTAACTTCCTTTACCAGAAGCAACTAATCATATACTGGTTATTCATTAACCTCTATATGGGTCTTCATGTAACCATTCACCAATGTATGTATGACCCTTCAAAGTCCATCCCAAAAGTGTCGAGGTACACGATTCCTCCTACGAGATAATATGATAATCTCAAGTTAAAGACCAGCAACACCCATCTCTATAAGATTCTCAAAGACACTAGGTAAATACCAAGTGCGTTCTCATTTAGGCCACATTTGATGATCTCAATTCTTAACAAGCATCCACACAATATTCTTAGTATCATCATAAAGTGAGAATCACCAATATCATTGTATGATAAAGATTTAATGCATGTCAGTCTTATTGCTTTTTGTTGATGTCTAGTTTCAAAAAAGCTATGACCATAGACGTTTAATAGTATTATATTTGTTTAATATGTTTTATAGTCAATCACTTGGTTATACGTGATATTATTATATTCATGTAAATACATATTTATTATTAATAAAAGCTTAATTTATCTTTAATATTCATACAATATTAGATTAATGAATCTAATATTTGATTTATGAATCTAAAGTAAAGATAAAGTTTATAAGATAAAAATGCTTTGGAAATAAAATTATAAAGTTGTTATAATTATGAGATTCCTATTGCATCAAAATATTGTTCCTAAAATGTTTGTAGTCGATGTTCTCTTAAATACTGGATATTTATTAGAGTTGTATAAACTGATATATATTATGTTCTTTCCTCTATGAAAGAAAGCAATTGTTCTCATAAGCTGGGGTATAAGAGATATCTATAACTAATATGTAGGAGCTTGTCATAAGATATATACACTGAATTGACTCGCATGAGAATTTCATATAAAGAGATCATCTATGTTTATGGAAAGACTCACATAACGGTTGTGTAAGTGATCCTTAAACTTGAGATCACTAAGTTATCTTATATAGAGAATGTTATGTTTTGATTTTGTGACATGTTATCTTAATCGAGGTGATGAAGGGACATGCATTGGGTATAATATAAACTATATGAAGGTACTTGAGTGATCAAGAGAGGATTCATCACCCTAGGTGAATTAGGAAAAATGTTATATCTGTTCTCAAATAGTATTGACTGAGAAATTCTCGGCCAAGGTGGAATGAGATTTGAAAAGAGTTTTAAATCTTATTCAAACGATCAATGACTATTATGTAGAGAACAAACATAATTATCATAGCAGACATATTTCATGCTTAACGTTAAATTGAGACATTATTGATGAAATGATATTAATTACACTGAGAAACCGGTTACTGAAAGGTTAGTTCAAACCACTAATGTATTTTCTAATATTTAGAGGATCATTACACGTTTCTAGATGATGCACCTGATCTAAAATATAAATTAAACAATTATTGAATTGATAATAAATTAAATCATTTAATTTATTTAATTAGAATTAGAATTTATTTTTAAGCCAACATATTAGGAACCTAATAGGTCACACATTAAGAACCATTAGTCAAAAATTAAACTGAGATAATTAATCAAGTGTAACTTGATTGAAAATAATTTTAGAATTAAACACTAGAATGTATTTAATTTAGGGATTATAATTCTAGTCCTACAATAAACAAGAAGGGACGTGATTGATTAAATTTATAAAATTATCCTTAAATAATATATAAATATTATTTAAAGGGCAAATTGATGTTTTGTCAATTTATATGATTTTTTCAGATTTTCCTATAAATAGTGGTTTGTTAGACAAAAAAACTATATAAGTCACATAAAAACTATATAAGTCATATAATAGAGAGCTAGCACTCTAGGCATAACAATCCCTCTCTTCTAAATAGGGATTTAGAAGATCTCTCACTGGTGGTTCATGTGGATTACCATTGGGGGCTGACAATTGGATGACTTGTGGTTTACAACAACTCAGCCTTTAAAGAATTATTCAAAGCCAAAAAAGATCAGATCTTCAAGTAATAAATTCCTAAACAACTCTAGATTTGTCTAACAGGATTCTAAGGACTCCCGAATAATTTTGTTTTATTGTTTCCGCTGCATATATGATATTCAGGAACCTAACATATTATCCACAGTGTGAGATAAGTGTTGCACCATATATCTTACAAATATCATTGCATGAAATTTTATCAAATAATTAAGTACATAATGTAATTAAAACAAATTTAAAAGATAATGTCTTAGCAATTTCATTAAATAACTATATTATGGTTACACCTACAAGCTAATATCTATTGGCTCTTAGGTCATGACACTTTCAACAATTGCGCTTTTTTTTTTCTTTCATGTTTTTGTTTCACGGGTGATTAGTGTTCTCTACATCTCACGACCTCAGTATCCTCTGTTTGTGCACTGTTATAGTTGATGTCTTGTTACTCTCTGACTTATTTATTTACATATGCTGTTAGCTTATTGTGCACTTGTTCTGGTTTCTTTCTAGTTGGCCCAAGCAGCATGCCATGCCAGCTGATGGTGGGTTTCTTTGCATATGCAAAATCACTTGAAATAAAAGTAGACAAGGCAGAGTTGGAAGGTAATTGAAAATTTAGAATTTGGTTGATTACTCTTGGGTCTCTCCTTTCCCTCCTGAAACCTCTTTCTTTAGTATGGAAAAAATTCTGGGCACAATACAAACTCTAGAGCAAAAGGAGTAGCCAAGATTTTACCTTCAGGTCGGTTGAAGTTCCACATCTCTCCATTTTAGATGTGAAAGAGCTTTTGATCCCTTAACTGTAGAAAGGGAAAGGAAACTAAATCTATACTTTCACTAAGTTGATATGATTTCTGGTGGAAAAGGTGACAGTAATGCGCATATAATGGGGGGAAAGAAATCATTCGATACACATTTATTGGTCTCTTCCATCTCTTTTTGTTTATGTCATGTATAATACTTAAGCGAGCTTGGGTTTACTTTATTTTATACTTGGATGGTCTGCTGGAGACATATCATGGGGCTAATATTGAATTTTTGAATCATTTAGATGCTCAATGGCACAGTAGAGAAGATGTCCGAAAAGCTTTAATGTTTGCGGAATACGAGAAGGCACAAAGAACAGCAGCGGCCAAGGTAGACCAGATGTGTAGAGGGGTTGAGAAAGGACAGAGTTTATCATCAGATTTTAATGTAGAAAGTGGGGAACTTGCTCCGATGTTTTTCCCTGGACCTTTCGCAATTGCGCATCGCCTAATAACTTCCTGGGTAAATCAAGGTTCAACATTTGATGCTCTGCAATTGAAACAACCACCAAATAGTTATCAGTCAAATTTGTAGCAGTCCCAAGCTAAAAACTTCACTCTTGCAGGAAGAGTATATTTGAATTTCATCATTCTCTTGTGTTTGTCAAGAGATTAGAGACAGTATTTGATTCTAATGTGCTCTGTATTCCAATATTCGTTCAAAATAAAGGAAAGCGACATCCGTTGATCTTCTGGGAGATTGCTTTCTAGAAAACGTCTGCTAAGATTTTCTATTTAAATGTTTGTTGTAGACTGGACTTTATAATTGTGTTACGTGCACTTGGATCCGGAAGCCAGCTTTTCCCCTCTTTCTTTACGATTTCTTATTTTCCAAGCTCAGAAGTTCCTAGAATACTCTAGGTTTTCTTTTTTACTTGCTTTGTCCAATTTTTTCCTCTTCAAAAAGAGCTTATAACCGTTCTCGTGTGTTGCAAGCTTTATTTTATATAGTTGCACCATGTAAGGAACTTTATTTTTGTGCAATTGAGTTCTTGACTATAATATCAAGGGAATGAAAAGAAAAAAGAGAATGAAAAGAAAAGAGAGCAGATGATAAATTTATATTAATGGTTGAGTTCATGAGTATCAAATCTTAATCAATGTTGTTAAGTAAGAGATTGGACTCATTAAAATATACAACAGCTTGACTTCACAACTTCATATTAATAATTATAACTTTTAATTTAATTATTGGATTAAATTAAAATTTTTTCATATAATTTTAAAAGTCTTGTTGTCTATTAGGTTAAATTTTATAATGATCACATATCGGGAAGGCCTTTTAACAAGATCTAAAAGTTACTATGCAGATTAAGATTTATTTTTTAAGACTTGGGATTTTTTTATTTTATTTTAAAAGTACTCTTAAACTATTTTATATTTGAGTTTTTATTTTAACCTAATATTTTAGTATGGTTTATTATATTGAACTATAAATATTTTTTTTTTTGTGTAAGCTATGAAAACTCATTGATTTTTAGAAATAATATTAGAGAAGATTTCTTTTACTCTTGGTTCTTCATTGAACTATTTAGAACTTATCAAATATTCATTATTTGTGGCATTCAACCTTTATAACTTCGGTTCTTTGGTTCATATAATTATTGGGTTAGGTTCTTTTCAACTTGATTTTAGTTTTATTGGGTTGTGTTGAATCTTGATTGTGGGTTCTAGGATTCTAACCCTCTAGGTTTGTATTAGTTGATAACAAGATGTATAACATGGATAAAATCTAGAGTTCTTAAGTCCTAATGTTACAGATGTAAGCTGTAAAGAGATTTAGAAAAAAATTCTTTGGTATTTTATAAAATCTGAATAATAATTTGATTATGAATAAAATAAACTAAACATCTCTATTCATACTAGTTTCATACATAGAATCATTTATAGAAAATGATTCCTAATTAAACCTAAAATCTTTTATAGAAAATGATTTCTAATTAAAACTTACCTAACTAATAGAATCCATTTAGCATTAGAATTCTTAAATAGTAAAATACTAATTAAATTAAAATTCCTAATCTATATAGAAAAAAGAACCTAAATACAATAAGGTAAATAAAAACAATCTCACACAATAATATTTGAGCTTTATTTAAAGGTTTTCCTAATATCCGATCATTATAAACCTTTAACCCGATAGAAAATAAAGCCTTTAAAATCCTTTTCAAGATTTTAACTTGATCCAACAGTCAGATTACAAGTTATGCTTGATTTACTAAACTACGTTTAGAACTTTTCTTAAAATCTTAAAAAATTAAAAATCTTAACCATTAATGAAATAATGGAGTAAAAATTATTATATCAAGAATATGGAAGAAATTTTCTCACATCAGTTCACTCTACTTCCAAAAATCTCGCCCTCAAGTTATTTGCTAAAAATTAAACTCTTCAACTCCAAAGGAATAAATAATTTGAATATAACATTGTCCCTGATGTATGCACGAGATAACTTATTCCAAATATCTTAAATCCAATTTTAACAAAAATATATCAATGTAAAATTTCTAAATCTAGACAAAATTATTTAAGACCTAAAAAATCGACCTCGTATAAAATTATCTTTTGAGATAATGAAAAATTTAGTTGACATATTGGTTTATCTCTAATAACAATGTCTTAACCATAAGATGATTTGATAATTTCATAATATTGACCCAACATGGAAGCTCGGTTTAGATGACACATCCATACTTAAGTCCTTTTTAATGTCAACTTCATCCTCATGAGTAATTCCAACTTGTTCTGGCTTTTCTTTTAGTGCTTCAAGGCTTTAAGAATCACTATGTGATAGTAATTTAGGAGCTTTTTTATTTTTTATTTACCAATAGTATATGAAACATTGACAAGTAAAGTAATATTTGTAGATATGTTGTTGTTATTACTAACGTGATGTTGAAATTGTCTACTTTGAAGAGATAACACCTCCTCTATATTTATTTTCATTGCTATTTGAGAAGGTTTAATAGAAGGCAAATAATAACAATATATTTACTTATCTATCCAATATCAAATTTCTTCATAATCATCTTGTATAAACTCCAAAATTAATGATTGTCTCAAATCTTGCAAAGATGGAATTAAAGACATACCAATATGATTTCTAAAGTCTAGAAATTCAAACTATCATTCTCTAGCACCATAATAAAGTTTGTGTGCGACAAGTTCTACTTTTTGATAATAAGGAACCTTGTTGAAACAAAAAGTAAGTTTCCAACTTTGTCAACAAGTTAATAAATATTTTCTTCAAAAATTTCTCATCATAGAATGGAATCTCATCAAATTCAGAAATAAGTTTGGGGTTTGGCTGCTATGAGGTAAGTCTCCAAGCAATTTCCTCTCCAATTCATGGTCCCTATTTGTGTTACCTATTAGTCGAGTTAGACTTGCTATGGCTTGCTCTAAACAATCCATTCTCTATTCTTGAGCTAGCATAAAATGATCTAGTTTTTGCTCCTATGCCCGTATGATGCCTTGAAGGGCCTTCACTCTTGTATCATGGAGTGAGTTACTATCATCTTCGTCTATCAAAGAGGTCAACCTACTCTGATACTAATTGACATGGTATATAATGTGGATAAAAGTTAGGATTCTCAAACCCTAAGGTTATAAACCTAAACTATAGAAAAAATTAGAGAAAAATCTCTGGTATTTTATAAAACCTAAATAATAATTTGCATGTGAATAAAATAAAATGAACATCCCTATTTATACTATTTTTGGACCTATAATCCTTTATAGGAAATGATTTCTAATTAAAACTAAAATCCTTTATAGAAAATGATTCCTAATAAAATCTTACGTAACTAATAGAATTCATCTAGCATCAAGATTCCTAGATACTAATTAAATTAAAAGTCTTAATCTAAATAGGAAAAACAAATCCAAATACAATAAGGTAAATAAAAACAATTTCGTATAGTAACTTCCAAGCCTTATTTTCAAATTTTCGATCTTCATGAAAATTTAACTTATTAGAAAACACAACCTTTAAATTTTTTTGTCAAACTTTTAGCTTGATCCAACGGTCGACTTATAAGTTACACTTGATTTATCGAATCGCATCTTATACTCTTATTAAACTCTTTAAAACCTAAAAATCTTAATCATTAATGAAATAATGCAATAAACATTATTATGCCATAGATATGGAAGAAATTTTCCCATATCAGTTGATATCAAAGCTTGGCCTAAAATCATGTTTCATCCATTTATCTTTAAATTTAGTTTTGTTCATTTTACATTGTGTTTTTTGTTGTTAAATTTTATTTTCTCTTTAAATTTTTGAACCCTAGTTTTATTGATTTCAACTTTACCTTAATTTTTATTTTTCTTTGTGTTCTTGATTCAGCCTTACCCTAATTTTGTAGTTTAGGTTTTCATTGATAAAAAAAGGTTATCTTTCAAACTAGTATTCTGTTGATATATATAAGAGGAGAGAGAGAATTTATGTGATAAATAGTTTCTGCTAAAATTTAAAAAGAAAGAAGAAAGAAGAAAGAAATTGCAAATCATAGTTGATTGAAATGGTTTGTTTTTTGGATTGTGGATATAAGATTGGTTTGAATTGAAAGAGCTAAGTTGATTTTGAATTCTTGAGTTCTATTCAATTGGCAATCAATTTGTTTGGTTTGATTCTAAATTAAATTTGGGTTGTTAGTGAATTTGGTTTTTCGGTACTGATTTGGGTTTGTTTGTTGAGTTTTCCATATTCCTAGTTTTCCTATTATTTTTCTTGATTGTTGTGTCTTTTTGAATCCATTGATTGAATGATATAATCTAAAAAATTTATTGCTTTTGTTTAGTTCCTTAAAAAACTAAAGAGTGAAGTTAAAAAGGGTAAAGGGCATAAAGTGTGAGAATATTATTGTGAAAAGCCAAATTATAAGTGATACACAAGTGAAGTGACACATCTTTAAGAGTAAGTACTAAGGGAGTGTGTGAGGATTATTTACTAACATATTTTTTTTAGATTTGATGATGTTTTCAAATGAGAATCATCACCTAAGAAAAAGAAGGATAATGAGAACACTTTATTTGTTTCACAAGCCATGTAACAACAGTTTGAGAGGATGAATATGTTGTTTAGCAAGGTAAATAATCAAATGGATAGAAAGGATGTCATGATTGCTAGTTTATAAGAGGGGTCATCCCGAAGGGTTAATAATACTAGAAGTCTAGAAAGACATGTTACCACATCTATAGATGAGTTTGTTTTTTAGAATAAGGATGATGATTTAGATGAATTTGATCAAGTTTTATTCGACCAATGAGGTAGAATTCAACATCATGATACTTGTTTATGATAAGAGATTTCAACATTATGAGGATTTAAAAGAGTGTTGGGTTTAAAATGAAAATTCTTACCTTCTAATATAGGAATGATTTAGAAGCTTATTTAGAGTGGAAAAATAAAATGGAGTTTATTTTTTATTATCACAACTATTCAAAAGAGAAAAAGGTAAAATTAATTGTGAATGAATTTATTGATTATGCTATTATTTGGTGGGATCAACCTGTTTAAAGTAAAAGAAAAAAATCATGAAAGACCTATTATTACTTGGGATGAGATGAAGGCAATCATAAGAATGTGATTTGTTCCTAGTCACTAGTATCAGTATTTTGTATTAGAAATTGCAAAGCTTAACTAACTTAATGTTCTAAAAGTATAAAGGATGACCACAAAGAGATAGAGGTAGTTAGGCTTCAGGTGGACATAGAGGTGAGTAAAGAAGCTACCATGGCTAAATTCTTAAATAATTTGAATTTTGAGATATCGAATATTATGGAGTTACAATACTTTGTTGAGTTGAAAGATATGATGCATATGGATACAAAGGTGGAACAATAACTTAAGAGAAAGGGCAATTCATGAGAAGTTATAAATTCAAGTTTTTTTTTTGACACAAAGGCTAAATTGAAAGAAAGATGGGGCTACCCAATCTAATTTGAATGTGAGTAATAATACCGAGACACCTAAGGTTAAGAAGGAAGCCTCCACCAATATTCGAGGTAAATCTAATTCTCAACCACCTCATAATCATGATATTAATTGTTTTCATTGTTTGGGAATAAGTCACATAACTTTTATGTGTTCAAATGAAAAAGCTATGGTCTTTCATGACCATAGAAAGGTAAAAATAAAAGTGACATCGATGATGAGAAGATGTCGCCACTTGAGGTTGTTAATGATAATGAGGTAGAGAACCTGCTTATCGGTAAGTCACTTGTGGTTAGACGTGCATTAAGTGTTCAAGTAAAAAAATATAGTTTAAAGCAGCACATATAGAATATTTTTTGTATGACCATATAAGGTATGTAGTATAATTATAGATGATAGAAGTTGTACCATGGCCAAAGCTTACATGTCTTCTTGCTCTATTAAGCCCAAACCTATTTCCTTGGCCTACAGATACAAACTTATAGTCATCATCACCCACATCTGGGTTATCATTAACAAACTCATCAAAATTAATTTTAACATTTCATACAGCCCTTCAGATATTACTTCCTTGGCGATCAGTCCCACTAATCTATTACTTCATTGATTCAATATCATTTTTCAGCTCTTTGGTCACCGTAGACAAAAGTTCAAGTTGTTGTCCAATAGCTCGTATTTGGAAAGCACCATTAACATTTGGTGTCATATACTTGTGATTTTTATACATATTTTGAATCTATAAAAAATTATTAGTGGCATAAAATATATCATCACACCTCTCGTGTTTCACATAAAATCAAGGTTTTTCACTCTAAAAAACTCACTACGCCTTTTACCTCACAACTTGCTTTCTTTCAGTTCTTTCAAAACTAAAAATCCAATCAATCCAAGTCAAAGGCTTTGGAAATGCAATCCAATTATGAATGTAGACTCAAGAATTAATAAATATACTAAAAACAAACAAAATAAAACTATGATTATGATTTCACAAGTAGCAATGCAAATTCCTACGAATTGTTGACAAAACAAAGACATGAAATGAAACAAAAGACAAAATTAATGGAGACACTTATTTGAATCCTAAATAACCTAAATATAATAGAAAAAACTGATTTTCTTGAAACAAATAGTACAAAAACATGTTTTAAAATTTGACGCAAATTTGACTTGTTACATAATTTTAAAGCACCAAAATTGAAATTAAGACCTAGTGATATCAGAATGACCTGAAATTTAATATGTAGTATCTTGATACCCAACAAACTATAGATCTCAGTTTATAGGTTGTTCTCTTATGCCTAGATATCGAAATCAATGTACGATCAATTTACTATAAAATTGAACCCCAAATTGAAACCTTAAGAAATTGATATCAACATAAGATTAAATTTAATAAATAGTGCAATTTCACCCCCAGGAAGAAGTATATGAAATTTAAATTAATTCTAAGGTGGCTTGTTTAGAGTTCTTTATGAGTTGTATTGTTACGCAGAATTGCAACAAGCTTTGAACAACATCATTTTTGTTTAATTTTATGCTACTGATATGTTTAGGGATAGTAAAAAAATATTTTTTTTTATGTACTAGGATGCCACAAACACAAAGAAGAAGGAGAAGAAGAAGAATAAGAAGAAGAAGATTGAATCAAATATTGAAAACTTAACGAACACTAGAAAAATAAAAAAAATCAAAAAGATATGACCCATTCTCAGAGCCTAGCTTTGATACCAACTGATGCAAACCTCATGATTATGTGATCACATAACTCATAATCAAGATTAAGATTTGATATCAAAAAGCTGAAAAATTCTGATATGAGTGTGACACAATGAAAACATGTTTTAAAGCACCAATACTAGTAGAATGAAGTCGAATGATGCTACGAAGATAGTTAATCTTTGATAAGTTAGATTCGGTTTGTTTAAAAACCAAAGAATGCAAAAATCTCTCTCACACGTTATACGGAAAAAGTCCAAAAGTATTATTGATCAAAAGTCTTGAAATTTAGGCTTATATGTGTTTAAATAGTTTTGAGAAATTAACCCTAATGGATCTACCCTTGTGGGCTGAATCATCCCACTTATAAGAATTGACCCAAAACCTTTACTAGTAAACCAAACCTTAATTCAAACAAGCCTTATGTCTTAGTTAAAAATAAAGTATTAATTAAGCCCAAACAAGCCTTGAGCTATAGCTAACAAAATAAAAATAAAGCCCATAAGTTCAAGTCTTATTTTGCCATGAGAAGAAATAAAACATTGCAAGTTTAATACAAGACTTATTTATAGCCTATAATGCTACCCAATAATCCTAGGAACTAAAACAGAAGTTGTTGCCCCTTTGGTTTCCAAGTTAAAATAGGATTTTAATCTCAGCCTTGTATTTATCTTTTTTTTGGAAGGAAAAGGATGTTGCCTTTAGCGCTCTCTTTTGTCACCTTTTGGTATCCTTTCAAGAGTAGGAAACACAATTAAGTTGTTGAATTATTTTCCTTGCTTAACAAGGAAACTTCGCCACCACATGTGTTTCCTAAGTCAGCTTGAATTTCTTTTTTCCTTTGTTGTGTTTTCTCCTCACCTGATAAGGAAATAAAATAATAAATTCTAATATTTAAATGAAATAATTCATGTTCCCACATATAATAGAAAATTCAAAACTAGTTAGGAATCCACAAAATATTTGGAAACATCACAAAACAAAGTTGGCTGAAACTATATAAAATTGATAGTCTTATTATCAAAACTTCATGGCCCAAATAAAGGTGGATTAAGCCCCTCTTACACATGAATTAAATGTATTGATGCCTCTTCTTGATGCTTCAAAGGATCCCTAAATTTAGCATTGGTCGAAACTTGCACAACCAGCTTATTCAATGCTTTTTTCAATGGCTTCGCTTTGGACCTTGTGATTGACCCATTTGGAACATGTAATGATTCTTTGGTGTTCATGAGCTGATCCATATCATGACATGTTATTAGATGATACACTTGATCTTGAAATATAAATTAATCAATTGTTGAATTGATAATAAATTATATTGTTTAATTTATTTAATTTAATTTAATTAGAATTAGAATTTATATTTAGACCACCATATTAGAAACCTAATGGGTTACACACATTAAAAATCATTAGCAAGAAATTAAACTAGGATGATTTAATTAAGTATAACTTGATTAAAATATATTTTAGAAATTAAGAACTTGAATATAATTAATATAAATATTATATTTCCAGATCTAAAAAAAATCAAGTAAAGACTTGATTGAAGTAATTTCTAAAATTGTCCTAAATTAGTATATGGATATCATTCAGGAGGTAAATTGATATATAAGGTTTTTCATACTTTTCTATAAATAGGGAGTTATATCTCTTATTTAGAAGTGATTGTCTATTAGACATAAAAAGATTAAGTAAGTCACAAATAGAAGTTAATATTTTAGGTATAAACAATCTCTATTTTCTAAATAGAAATTTAGTAAATTTCTTATTTATAACTCTTGTAAATTACCGAGCAACTTTTTTTAAAGAATTATTTAAAATTAAATAAGGTCAAATCTTCAAATAATATATATATATATATATATATATATATAACGATATTCATAAACCCAACACAACTTTCATTTACAAAACTAGTGAAGTTTTGAATTCAACCTCGTATTGTTGTGAGTGGGCAGGTATAACTTGTGACGAGGGTGATCGCGGTTGTGTTTTCAGCGTGGGACTTGAGCTCTGAATGAATCAATGGTGGACATGACGCTTCAAGTGGGCCTTTTAGCCTTCAGTTTTTCCAGAGTCTACACTTATCTTTCAACAACTTCAACACAACCCTGCGGCCAGTCAAAGTTTGCCAACCTCTCACAGATTTGTCCAACGCTGGCCTTAAAGGCCAGATTCCAAATGAGATCTCAAAGCTGAGAAAGCTGGTTAGTCTTGATTTGTCTGCTCTTTTCTTCCCCAGAGTTCTTGATGCTTCCCTTGCAAAGCCACATAATTCTTCAAATAATAAATGTTATAGTTTAGTTTAGGAAGTCTTTTTAACTGCTGAAGGAGGTGTCCAGTAGACAGAATGAGAGCGGGGAAAAAAGAGAGGTAAGTTAGGGTTTCTAGAAGGAGGTATTTTTAGATTTGTTTCTATTTATTTATTTATTATAAATTCAAATTCAAATTCAAATCCAAACACAATAATTAATTTAAAACAATAATAATAGGAAACCGAGGTCTACCACGTCAGCAATCGGACACCATATATATTCTCTCTCATTTGTCGTCTGTCCTGAACCGAAAAAAAGTAGCCCTAAAAAAAGAAGAAGAAAAAAGGGCAGCCTCTTTCAAAATCAATCTCTTTTTGGTAACGATCGACGATCTGTTTAACAGGAATCGAATTCTCAAAGAAGTTGTGGTAATATCTCTTTCTTGTTTTGTTTGCCTGATTACTCCGATTTAACTCTCTACTTTTCATGTCTTGATTCTTGTAGTTCTGAAACTTTATTAGTCATTTCGATTGTTTCATCTTTTCAAGTTTTGATTTCTCCATGTTTGTGAGGTGTGTTTGAGGTTAGAATTGTGGAAATAGAAGAAACCATTTTAATAATAAAAAAAGGGTTTGATTTCCTTAGCTTGAGCTTGTGGTGGAATGAAATGTAAAGAAACTTGTTTAGATTGAATTGGAAGTAGAAAGTTCACATCCTGCTCTTGCTATTTTGAATGTCACATCTCTCTCTGTTCTTGGGACTTGTATATGATGACTTCATCTGAGCTTTTATTTTGTAAGTCACATGGGGTTTGAATTTTGAAGCGGAATTTATCTGTGAAGTTGCAAAACTCAAGTGGGTTTTGTCTGTGATTTTTTTGTTGTTGAACTGTCAAAGTATCCCAAGTTTTGTGACTTTTGAGGAAGGTCAAAAGATAGTAATTGAGGCAGTGCGCAAGTTTGCGGTATCCCTTGTGGCCCTGGTAAAGCTGAAGGGTAAAAGGACTCCTGCAACTTACAACTAGTTGAGTTCAGGGATTTGTAAAGATGGGTTGTGTACTGCTCCTCTCATTCGATTCCTGTACTCAGACTCCATAAAGCCATTATGAGCTGTGGTTTGAATGATGTTAAAATCAGAGAGCAATATGGAATGTGAACGTACCAACTTGGTGAAATCATGGTGCAAAATTGATAACATAAAGATGATGGCTGTAGCTCTAAAACATTATGGCACTGTCATGGTGTTGGATGCGGTTAACTTGTATCTGCAACTCATTCTTTCTCTTCTTGAATCTTATGCTGCTGCTGATAGTTGTATGATTGGAGAATTGCTCTTTTTGGTAGCTGCCCATCTTTCAGGGTCTGGACTTTATAAATTCATTACAAGTGATTGTTCATAAGAATAATATCGATGTAGAAAGCAGTACGGATTTGGTAGGGTATACCATTAAGGTCCAGTGCAAATCAATATTGATGCCTTGAAGCCTTTTGGCTGTACCCAAACTAACCACCACAACACTAACAAATAAATAGAACATGGTTATGTTCTATGTTGGTTTAATCATTTCGAGTTTGCAGTTGTATGAATATCCATTGGGGATCCATCAATGTAAACAGATACTGATACAACTTTTTTTTTTTTTTTTTAAATGTTGTGGGGCATATTTGTGACGACAAGCATAGCTGATGTCTATGAACATAGGCTATCCGCAAGCAGGCCTGTTTGTTATTCTTAATTTGCTACAATTGTCTCTGTTTATGGATAAAGTCTGTCAGAAAGTCTGAAAATCTCATAAATGGGAACATAAAGGATGTTTCTGTGTTGTCATAGAGAATTGTTAATGGTGGACCCTTTTTCTCTCATAAAGTTTATCTTACACTTGTGTAATTTTCTCCATGAAGACTGCTGTAACTTGGAACCTTTTCTTGTCTGTGTATGAATTTGCAAGTTTGCTTAGAAATCTTTTTTTTTTTCCTGTTTGCTATAGTTTCTTTATCTGTTCTCTTTTCCCCCCTTTTTGTTTGGGGTTTGTGTTCATTTATTTACACAGGTTGCATTAAACTCTCAAAAGTCTATTAGGATTCTATTTCTGTTATTATTATTCATTCTTAGAAACACTAGGCTTTATTTCACTTATTGGGTTGCCTTATAGATGATCTTTATGTGTTTTCTTAGAACGTTGTTCATTTTGCTGCTGTGGTGGAGGAGCTCTGGATACTTTAGTCTTGTCTTGATATTTTTGAAGTATCAACATGCCAAAGGATAGAAGAGATCGTTCCATATCTTTTGATAGGTGCAGGGCATCTCCTTATACATGCAACTCCAGCTGTTCAAGACGTTCATCACCTAAACTCCCTTCAGAAACTGAGGAGAATCTGAAGGAATGGGAAGAAGCCAGGTGCTCTGTATGCATGGAACATCCACACAATGCTGTTCTCCTTATTTGTTCCTCACATGAGAAGGGTTGCCGTCCATACATGTGTGATACAAGCTATCGTCATTCTAATTGTCTTGATCAGTTTTGCAAGTCATTTGCAGAAACAACTTCATCAACTCCACAATCACAAGAGAGTAGTCTCGCAACCATGAATTCTTCTGAAGTTGTCAGCTCAGCATCAACAGTTACAGTTCCACCGGAAGATCGATTTGAGGAAGGATCCTTACCCACCGAAACCATTTCTTGTGAGAACAAGGCGCATCCAAAGCTAGTGTGCCCCCTCTGTCGGGGGCAGATAAAAGACTGGCTTGTCATGGAACCCGCACGAAGTTTCATGAATGCGAAATCAAGGAGCTGTGCCTGCGAGACTTGCAATTTTACTGGCACGTATTCAGATCTAAGGAAACATGCTAGGCTTGAACACCCACTTGTTCGTCCATCAGAGGCTGATCCAGAGCGGCAACGTGATTGGAGGAGGCTGGAGCGTCAGAGGGACTTTGGAGACATGCTCAGCACACTCCAATCTTCATTTGGAGAAGAGAGGGGTGACAACATTTTGCCTATAGATGATGGTGGTTGGCTCACTGTATTCTTTCTTATAAGAGTTTTTAGACCTGGATCTAGTTCAAGGAGTAGTAGCTGGTCTGGTGCCTCAAGAGTAGCACAGCTAGGTTTCAGAAGGCGAGCCATCCGGCATTGGGGGGAGAATCATGAAGGTGAAACTGGATCTTCTTCCAGAGAAGATGACAATGATTCTTCAGACGGTGGGTCAGGCCCTCGGAGGCGCAGGGAGCGCAACCGCCAAAGAACAACGCCAGACCAGTTGTGATTGTGGAACTCTGTGATTTATTTTATTTTATTTTATTGTTTCCAGGAGGTGCTACCACTGTAAGTTTTGCTTTCGGACTGTTTTGTTGAATGATTTTATGTCCATTCCATGGAAAATATATATCATAATTCACAATCTAAACTTTTGCAGTGTTGCAGGTGGAATAGAATGAACCGAGGTTCTTTGGCAAGCACTAGATGAAGTTCCACGAAGTATCAGATGGTTTCTCATAGAAGTTGCTTGATTGTTTATCCTCAAGAGTGAGCAAATTGTAACTTTATGAAAAGATACTATTAATTAAATAATTTATATCCTTGGCATTTGTTGTTGGGTGGGTTCTGTCAAATATTCACTCTTTCAACTACAAGAAAGTTGGAAATAAATTTGCTGGTTGTTGCCTTTGGAAGGCTGTTGTTTCTCTCAACTGTTTTACAGCAGTTCAGCTGTAATGTTTTATTTGTCGGAAGAGAATTGGTAAACTGTTGATTATTTGACGCCTGAAAGAAGGTTTGTCGGTAGCGATTTGTTACTGTTGTTTTGGATGGAATAGAGTTTGAAAAGATAGAGATATGTATAAAGAAGGCAAGTTTCTAATATTTTTTATTTTTTATTTTTAAAATATTCTTGTAAAAACCTTAATTCCATAATTGTCGGTTAAGATGAGTAAGAGAAAAGAATTATTATTATAATATTAAAACTTAATTCAAGAATTGATTAAGAATTTTTCGATAAAAATAGTTATTATTATAATATTAAAATTTGATTCAAGAATCAATTAGAAATAAAATTTATTTGGGTTAATAATAGCTTGGGTTATGAATTTGGTTAATTTAAATTATTATAAAAATAAAAATAAG
>Ga0307509_10005801_pt1 | contig 16947 bp, 9 predicted proteins | sample 10_EM_MG_FD_202245 | JGI IMG/M metagenome (GOLD analysis project Ga0307509, IMG submission 202245) | Populus trichocarpa ectomycorrhiza microbial communities from riparian zone in the Pacific Northwest, United States - 10_EM | ecosystem: Host-associated > Plants > Roots > Unclassified | place... | reverse complement strand
AATTCAAGTAGTTTGGGGGGGGGGGGCTAGCACACGAGAGAGAGAGCTACCTGACATGCAGATGGTTGGTGGTCATGCTAGAAGGTTTTGCGTGATGCTGGTGGCAGTGACAGTAGAGGAGACGCGACGGAGGAAGAGAGGAAATGTTGATGGAAAGAATAACAACAAGACCTAGGTGAAATAACTGATTTTTTCCCAACTCTGGCCTCTAATTTCTTGATGCTCAATGCCTGAAATCCACCTCTATTTATAGGGGGTGGAAGAGAGACATTTTATCTTCATCCTGGACAAATCTTGACCCTTGATTCAATTGACAAGGATCCTAACCATTGACTCAAAGGTGCAATCATGGACTGTGAAAATTGATTGCTAAAGGCTGGTCGGGTTGACCATTTTAGAGCGGTGCCATGATGGCTGTTAGGGCAGTCGGTTGGCACGACCTACTCTGAAGTAGAGTACAATGTCAGGCCATCATGGTGGTGTATGGTTTGTCTGGTTTAGTGGGGGAGAAGAAGCATTAAATGTCCCTGAAAAGTAGCCACTTGGGTAAAAAGAAGAAGATGATGAATAGTAACCAAACAAAAAGTCATCTGTTTTGTTTTGTTTTGGTTACTATTTGGCAAAACATTGTCATTTTGGTCAAAATGTGCCATTTCACTTAAATGAAACGTTATTTTGGATTTTAGGGTTTTAATTTATGGATTTGACCAAAGTTCAATTTAGTCCTTCAACTTTTGATTTCTTTTAATTGCATCCCTAATTGATCTCAAACTTTTGATTTTATGCAATTTTGCCCCTGTCGAATTTCAACATCAACCCTGAATTTCAGCGACTTTTTTTTTTATTATGGTCCTTGGTTTTGGATTTATGCAAATTTATTCTCAATTGACCAATAAACTTTTAATTTCTTCAATTTCACCCATGTCTTCCACCGGATTAAGTCCCTGAAGTTTAGCTCTTTTTCAAAAAGGTCATTGGCTGCAAATTTCTTTTGACCTCTAATTGACCTGGAACTTTGATTTTCTTATGATTTTACCCCTGATTTCAATCAATTGACTTGGTAGAAATTAAGTTTGGTCTTCTAAAATTCTAATCTTTTCAATGAAGCCCAAATTGGGCCCCAAACTTAATTTTTTACCAATTAAGTCCTTAATAAAATTAATTTGACCTATTAAAGCATAATTAAGTCCTAACACCTATTTAAATATTTTAATTGGATATAAATTAATTCTTAAACATAATTAAACTTTAATTTGGCCCATGATTAAATCAAATTGGTTTATTAAAAATCTAATTATATCCCTGAACTTAAATTTTATGCAGATTCATCCAATTATTATTTAATTTGACCTTCAATTTGCATTGTCTCTCTAATCTCGGGTATAATAAGATAAGTTTAGGCTCCAAAGTTTGTCCAAAAATTCTAGCTTAATCCTTATATATATATATATATATATATATATATATATATATATATATATATATAGGACTTTCTTCATGCAGCTTTTGCCATATTGCTAGTCTTATTGTTATTATTGCTTTTGTTTTTTATTTTTACAAGAAAAAAGTAAAATTTAGGGAATAATCTAGAAATTGGTTATGACATCAGTCACGGGTTATGTGGACGAGACTCTATTTGAAAGAAGTTATAAGAGAATTTCTCATATGACGAAGATTTTGGTGCAAATTTCAGCAGTCAAAGCCTAATAGTGGTTAGCAATGACGAGTCATTTATCACTTGGGAACCCAAGAGAAAAAAGGTTATCAATGAAGAGTAGTTGTGAGATGAGTTGGATAAGCTGATAATTGAGCTAAGTAACATCAAGAGTCAACAAAAGTTCTTAGAAAATCAGCTATTTGAAGAAGAAAAGATGAAGGTCCTTTTGAACCAATAGTCGAGGGAAAAAGATGAACAAATAGCCGCACTTATGCAAGACTCAGAACGAGGAAAAAAATGATCAAGAGATGATTAGTGAGTGGTAGGACATGGCCAGAAAGTCTAAGGAAATTGCACAGGGAATCCAAGAGTAGTTGAAGGAAAGAATGGCCAAGTATAACGATTTGGTGAACAAGCATCTGATGTTAGAAAAAGAGTTGGTTAAGTCAGATTGCCCCGACCCAACATCGGATTCCTAGGATGGCCGATGCCAATAGGACAGGCTGAACCGGAGGACATGACGAGACCACCATAATGTAATTGAAATTCTACTTCTTCTGTCATCGGCGAAAGCCTTTTTTCAGTTCTTCCCATCAATAAAAAAGAGGAAGAATTCGGAGTGGTGCCCCAGGCCGACAAAGAATTGATAGCTTCTTTAAAGAAAGAAAAGAATAATAATAAAAGGAGGTTGGAAGTTGAGAAAGAAAAGAATAGGTTAGCCAATCTCATTATTGAGGAAGAAAGAAGCTTAAAAGCTTAGTACAAAGCACAAGCTGGTGATGAAAGAGAAGCTAGAAAGACAGCTGAATAAGATATGAGGGAGTATCAAGATAGAGCAAATTCCCTAAAAGAATAGGTCTCCATAGTATAGTTTGAGCTAGAAATCCAGGAGTAAGAATTGAAGAAGCTAAAAGAGTAGTATTTAAAAGCTGATGGAGAGCTGAGTTAGTTGAGACAGAAGTTCAAGAAATGACAAGATCATATTAATGAATTCGATGTGCAAATGAACATGAAAATAACTGAGCTTGACATTGAACGAGAATAACTTTATAGGGCTGAAGACTAGACTTAGCACCATTATTGTTAATTTAACCCAAAATTTAGCAATACTACAACAATCAAAAAAACATTATAAATAAAACATGCTTAATTTAAAGAAATTCAAGGTGTAGGGCACCTACCTGCTTCTCCTATAGACCCAGCTTCTCCAACAGATGGCCTAACTCCTGATACCTCTCTTAATTTAAAAGGAGATACAACATTAATCAATATGTCTCTCAAATTCACTAATCCATATTCATGTTAACAACTTTACATTTAATACTTAAACATTTCACTCTTTCTTAGCACATTACCAAACTCAAAATATTATAGCATTTAATAATCCCATATACATGAAATTCCACAATCCAATAACTATCACAATCCATACTTAGTCAAATTCAATACTTTTAAGAATTTTGCTGGTTCAAAATTATATTCCACACTTCTTTCTTTACATGCCAAACACTAAAAAAAAACTCTAATTATCACATTTTCATATGAATTCAACACTTCTCACTATTTCCATAACATGTAAATCATTTTCCTTAACATACTTATAACATAAATTATAAGATTAATACCAACACTTAATTCACAACACATTTTTGCCACCTCTTGATTTTCCCCAACACATCCAACATGGTCGACCCTAAGACTTATTGTTACCTCTTGATTTTTCTTCAATTTTAACTTATTCATACTCTTGGTAACATGTATCTCATGTCACTATAACAATTCTTCAATCAAACACATTTTCCCCCAAGTTTTATTAAAGAATCCTAAATTGAAAAGTTAGGGTTTTCTCCTAAAATTGTCCCAAATTCAAAACAACAAGAATTAATTGGTAAGGAATACATTACCAAGTTACTTTGCACTTAATGTTATGGTTTTCTTTGTAAGTTTCTCCTCCACTTCTTTTCCCTTCCAAATCGTTGGATTTTTTTCTCAAGTTTCCAAATCTCTCTCTCTCTTTCTCTCTCTCTCAAACTCTCCCCCAAATCCTTTATTAATTGTGTTTCTTCCTTATAATCCACTCCTCACACCCTAAATGCACTAATTTTAGAAAGCAAATCACTCAAAATAGGAAGGAAGATAAAATTTCAATCTCTCCTGGCCATTAATGACACCATCCAATATATTTAAAGATGGAAGGGTTGTTTCGCTCTTATTTAAAAAAATGCCATCACTTAACAATTTATTGTTATTTTCTGTAATTTTCCTCAATCCCTATTATCTTTGCATACTGAATTATGATCAACTTTTCTGATACTTCTAAAAAATTTTCCAAGACTCTTTCCCCTATTTAATAGCTTATTTATTTTATTTTTGTTAATTTATTTCCTTCCATCAAGATTTACCACCATGTTATAAATTCATAATTTTCTTACCTCGCAGGTCCTTAACCGTTTAGTTTAGTTCACCCTTATTTAAACTCATTTTAAATGTTTTTAGCAAGTTCTTACAATTTAAAGCCATGAGTTTACATGTCAAACTTGTTAGTTGAAATTTTCTTAGTAGACCTGGCCATGTGGTCATTACTATCCAAAATAAACATATTATTTACATAGAGGCATATAATGCTATAACCTTTATCTGTGTTTTTCATATAAATATATTTATCAACTTTGTTGATTTTAAACTCATTTGACAACATAACCTTATTAATATTTTCTTTCCATTATTTAGGTGCTTATTTCAAACCATACAATGATTTGACAAGCTTACAAACTTTCTTTTCTTGTGTTTTGATAACAAACTCTTAAGTTGTTCCATGTAAACCTCTCCATCAAGGTCACAATTTAAGAAAGCTATTTTTACATCCATTTGAAGTATTTCGAGCTTGTTAATAGCCGCAATGATTATTAACATTTGTATGAAAATTATTCTTAACACAAGTGAATATGTGTCAATAGTCCAAACCCTCTTATTGTCTAAAACCTTTAACAATAATCCAAATTTATATTTGTCAATAATTTCACCAGCTTTCATCTTTCTTTTGAAGATCCACTTATGACCTAAAGTTTTAATTCTGAAAGAAAGATCCACTAGTTTCTGTCGTGACATGCATGACATCAAATGGCGAAATTGTCTCCTGTAAGTTAAGGGAGAGGTTTAATCATAAGGTTATAATTATAGAGTTCAGGAGTCGTCACTTAATATTATGGTCACTAGAAAACTTAATGGCCTACGAGAATTTGGGTAAGGGGACTAATTGTGCAAGGGGAAGACGTATCACCTCTAGTGCACCCTACCTAAGGTAAGCTGCATTGCTTATTTATTGTGTTTCTAAGTCATGTTGCTATCCGTTAGTCTCGTCTAAGGTCCAAGGTAGATCTCTTTTTGTGAGGAAGTATCCACTTTACTAGATTAAACATAACCGTTCTTAGACCCAAACTTATTTATTTCTTAGATATAGCTAAATTCCTAATGTTCTGAAAAACAAACTAATTATTATAGGATTTTTGGTATTTTGACCAAACTTTAATGGATAATCATAAATTGGTTATGATATCCATTTTTGCATTTCTTAAAACATGATAAAAATGTAATTTTATCTTTTTTTTATAGAAAATTATGCATGGAAAACCTTTAGGATTTGACAGTATGCATGAAAACTAAAAATCTTTTTTGTTTCTTTGAAAATATTTTTTTTTTGAAAAAATCAGATATTTTGACAATAGGTAAGTTTATGGCTTGATATTAGACAAAATTATTAAAAAAATACGTGACGGACCCACATATAATTTTAAAATGATCTTTTGAAAAAATATTTTTTTTATTATCATTATTAATTTTTTATTATTTGGGCTAGACCCAGTCTGAGGCCCAGTCGAATTGGGCTGGGCTGACAATAGGCCAAACAATCCTTTCTTCTTTTCTCTCTCTGTTTTTTTTTAAAATAGGCTGGACCCAGCCCAACCATATGGGCTGAGCTGAATGGGTCGAGCCCAGCTTACATCTACTTGCAAAAAGCCAACAATTATTGGACGTGAATTAATTCATGTCCTGCATGCAAGTAAAAAAGTGCAAGGGAAAGAGGGGTGAAGAAGCTTACTTGAGCTGGATGGGTTGTTTCTGGCGGCTCACAGTGGAGCTATTGGTGGAGAAGTTGGCAGCGGAGAGGCTGGTCAGAAGGGGCTGGCATTATTGGAAGAAGAGATTAGGTGTTGGCGTGGTTGTTCCTGTTGCCAGTGGGAAGATGGAGTTACAAGGGTGTTGGGCCGCTATTGATCATGGTGTAGAGGCTGAAGTTGCCGGGATTGATGGGGAAGAAGACGGTTGCAGAGGTGGCGAGGAGAAAACAATATTGAAAATGCTAAGAAAAAACTGGTTTTTTGCTCACTTTGCACTTTTCTCTCTTGCCCCTCAATACCCGAAATCTACTCCTATTTATAAGGGTGGAAGAGGGACTTGTTGTCTTTATAGAGGACCAATCTTGGTCCTTGATTCAGTCGGGAAAGATCTCAACCATTGGCTCAAAGTCGTCATCATGAGCTGCTAAATTCAACTGCTAAAGGATGATCGGGTTAGCCTCTTTGGGGTAGCGCTGTGGTAGCTGTAAGGGCAATTAGCTGACATGAATTATGTTGGGGTGTAGTACAATGTCAGGCCATCGTGGTGGTGTATGATTTGTTCGATTTGGTGGAGAGACGAAGCATTAAATGCTCTGGAAAGCAACCACCCAAACAACCTTTATGGTGTGAAAGGTAGAAGATAATGAACAGTGGCCAGACGACAGTTCGTCTGGCCTCTATTTGTTGTTGTTCATGTACTGGTCAAAACGACATCGTTTTGTACCAAAACAAACCGTTTTGTACCAAAACAAACCGTTTTGATCAAAACGCACTGTTTTATTTTAGTGAAACGACGTCGTTTTGATTTTCTTAGGGTTTTAATTAGGGATTTGACTAAAGTTCACTTTAGTCATTTGGTTTTTCATTTCTTATAATCACATCCCCAATTGACATTGAACTTTTAATTTTATGTGATTTTACCCTTGCCGAACTTCAATACCAACCCTAAATTTCAACTCCCTTTTAATTTTGGTTCTTGGTTTGGGATTTATGCATATTGACCCTCAATTGACCATTAAACTTCAATTTACTTCAATTTCATCCCTGTTTTCAAACGAATTGAGTCCCTATAGTTTAATGCCTTTTCAAAAAGATCCTTGGTTATGAATCTCTTCATTTTAACCCTTAATTGACCTTAAACTTTGATTTTCTTGTAATTTTGTTTATTATTTCAATCAAATGACTTTGTAAAAATTAAGTTTGGTCCTCTAAAATTCTAATCTTCTCAATTAAGCCCAAATTGGGTTTATAAGCTTAATATTTCACCAATTAAGTCACTAATAAAATTAATTTGACCCCTTAAAAGTATTACTAAGTCCTTGCACCTAATTAAATATGTTAATTTGACCCAAATTAATTCTTAAACATAATTAAAATTTTAATTTGGCCCATGATTAAATTGAATTGGCCTATTAAAAATCTAATTAAGTCGTTGGACTTAATGTTTATATAGATCTGTTCAATAATCATTTAATTCGATCTTGAATCTGTATTGTCTTTTTAGTCTTAGGTATAATGGAGGTGATTAGGCTTATAATTCCATCCAAAATCGCAGCTTGATCTTTTTATATATCTGAAATCTTTCTTAGCCTACTTTTGCCAAGTTGACATTCTTCTTGTTATTGCTGCTTTTTTTTTTAATTTTTATTTTGAAAGGAAAAAAGGTAAATTTAAGGCAAGAACCCAAGAATGAGTTACAATAGTTTCCATATATGATTATTCATAATGGATTCAACTTCATTATTGACTGCCTCCTTTCAATAGGAAGTTTCTGGACAGGATGTTACCTCGAAGTAGGCTCAAGATCCATTTTCTAGCAGGTATGTTAAGAAATCAAGACCAAATATTTTAGTTGTTTTTGTTCTTTTACTTTTTCTAAACTCAATTTTGTCATCTTCTGATTGATGATGATTACTGAAGCTAGCCTCATTCGTTCTCTTAAGTGAATGATTTTCTTGTGCTCCTTTCCATGGAAACACATATTCAAAGAATGTAGCATCCCCAATAATTGACTTGTGTACAAGAAATTGATATGCATATCTAATAAATATAAAATCCATAGTTTTATGTCCCATCTTAACCCTTTTAGGATCAGGTACTACCTTTGCAAGACACCCTCAGACTTTAAGGTATTTATAAGGTCTTTTACCATTTCATAATTTATATGATGTCTTTTCTAACTATTTATAGGCTAATTTATTAAGTATATAAGTGGCAGTTATAATTTCCTCCCCCTATAAGTTCTGTGGTGCTGATATGGTTCAACCTTGTGATACGACCCAAGCAAGGTCAGATTCAGATTTTGGTGTAAGCTTTTCTACCATCCATTTTTATGATATTGAGCATAACTCCAAATCCAACCGTTTGATTGAGATGAAACCTTACCAAAAGATTCCAGAGGTATTGGTCTATGTTGGGGAAAGTTTAAGGTGAATTGGAGTTCGGCAAGGACTTGCGATATAGGTCAGAACATACTGTACGAATTTTATTATTTACTTCATTTTGACTTGTGGACTTCCTATTTGACAATGACCCTTTTTCTACAAGGATGTGAGAGCTTGTTTTGGGAATCTTCTAGTTCCACAAGAATCTTTCATGAGCTGCAATATAATCTCCAAATGTGGCAATGATTCATTAATGTTTCAGAATCTTTTTCTTATAAGAATTCCTTATTCATCCTAGCTACACAAAGAAAGAAGGGCTGATGGTATTTAATGACATATTAATTATTTTCTTTCATGTTTGGGCTTAATTAATACTTTATTTTTCAGCTAGGATCAAATGCTTGTTTGTATCAGGCTATGAGCTTTTCAGTTTAATGTTTTTGGGTTAGTTTTGTATGTGGTTCAGTTCAGCCCACTAGGGTAGATATATTAGGGTTAATTTTTAAGAACTATTTAAACACATGTAACAAAAATTTCAGTAACCATTGATGAATATTACTTCTGATTTTTTTAGTTTTAACTTATGAAAGTGATTCTTGCATTCTTCAGTTCTTGAATGAACTGAATTTAACTTATCAAAGATTAACTGACTTCATGACGTCATTCTATTTCATTCCAATAGTGTTGGTGCCTTGTGACAGGTTTCTATTGTGTCACACTCCTATCAGACCCATTTTAGTTTTCCAGGATCAGATCTCAATCTTGATTGTGAGTTGCGTGATCAATTTTCTTACAATTTTACTTTTGATTTCAATCAATTGACTTCGTAAAAATTAAGTTTGGTCCTCTAAAATTCCAATCTTCTTAATTAAGCCCGAATTGGGTTTCCAAACTTAATTTTCACCAATTAAGTCCCTAAAAAAAATTAATTTGACCCATTAAAAGTATAATTAAGTCCTTGCACCTACTTAAATATTTTAATTGGACCCAAATTAATTCTTAAACATAATCAAACTTTTAATTTGGCCCATGTTTAAATCAAATTGACCTATTAAAAATCTAATTATATCTCTAGACTTGATTTTTATGCAGATCTGTCCAAAAATCATTTAATTTGACCTAGAATCTACATTGTTTCTCTAGTCTTGGTGATATGGTTCAGCCTTGGGATACGACCCAAGAAGGTCAGATTCAGATTTCGGTGTAAAATGTGCAACAGTTCAGGTTTACGGCAACAATCATAATTCTCAATCTGACCGTTGGATTGGGTTAAAATGTTACGTGAACTCTCTAGACATGTTGTCCTACCTTGGGTTGAAATTTCAGGTCAATTGGTGTTGGGAAGGCATGGGAATTCTGGTCAACAGAGGCTGTATGAATTTTGTTATTTACTTTCTTTTGACTTGTGGACTTCCTATTTGGTTAAGTTTCTTTTCTTACAAGGATGTGGTAGTTGGTTTTGGAAATTTCCTAGTTCCACGACGATCTTTAATGAACTGCAATATAATCTCCAAGTGTGACAAGGATTCATTAATGTTTCAGAAACCTTTTCTTATAAGAATTCCTTATTCATCCTAGCTACACAAGGAAAAAAGGGCTAGCGGTATTTAATGATAAACTAGTTATTTTTATTATTTTCTTTCATGTTTAGGCTTAATTAAAACTTTGTTTTGAGCTAGGATCCAAGGCTTGTTTGGATCAGGTTATGGGTTTTTCAGTTTTGTATGGGGGTCAGTTCAGTCCACAAGGGTAGATCCATTAGGGTTACTTTTAAGAACTATTTAAACACATTTAACCTAAATTTCAGCAGCCTTTGATGATTATTACTTCTGAATTTTTCAATTTTAACGTGTGAGAGTGATTCTTGCATTCTTCAATTTTTGAACGAACTGAATTTGACTTATCGAAGATTAATTGGCTTCGTGGCGTCATTCTACTCATTCCAATAATGTTGGTGTCTTGGGGCAGGTTTTCATTGTGTCACACTCCTATCAGACCTATTTCTGCTTTCCGAGATCAGATCTCAATCTTGATTGTGGGTTGCGTGACCACGTGATCACGAGGTTCACATCACTTGGGTACATTGAGGTATGATTAGGCTCCAAATTTCATCCAAAATTCCAACTTGATTCTTCTGTATATATCTGGGACCTTCCTCAGCTAGCTTTTTCCAAATTACCAATCTTTTTGTTTTATTTCTTTTGCTTTTTTTTTTTACAAGGAAAAAGGTAAATTTTGGGGAATAACCCAAAAATAACTTATAACACCTAGTACTAATATATAGATGCTTGTCAAATGACATGTACACTGAACTGGCCCGCATGAGAATTATGTATGGAGACATCATTTGTGTTTATGGAAAGATTCTCGCGACGGTTGTGTAAGAGATCTTTAGACTTGATATTACTAAGTTATCTTATATAGAGAATGTTATATTTTGATCCTACTACATATTGTTCTAATTAAGAATAAAAAACAAACAATTATTTAATGTAACATGAACTATATGAAAGTATATAATTAATTAAGATATGATTCATCACCCTAAAATTCATACCCCTAAAAGTTAATTATGGAGGGGTAGTCGGGGACATTGCTATCAACAGGGTTGCCGGGGACAGGTTGGCCATTGACAAGTGTGGAGATAGGGGTTGATAACCGGGGAAGGGTTGGCCATTAACAAGTATGGAGAAGTGGTTTGCTCGCCGGGGGGTTAGAGGTTGTGGAGTGGTCATCTCCAATTATGGAAAAGCTAGTTTTGCTTTTCCCTCTGCACAATAAAAATAATTCCATCAATTAATACAAGCAACATTAAGCAACATTGCAGCAATATATATAAACATCATACAAATAGAATAAAACTACAACAACTTACTCATTATTCACTTGACATAACATCTGGATACTGTGCGAACAAGTATGTGACAAAATGATAATTTTTCCTTTGACCGTGGTCTCATTGATTTATAATTTTTTTTATTGGATTATATACCTGTGTTATGAAGTTTATTTTTTATTTCAATTTTCAATAATAGATTTCTCTAAAATGAAGCTTTGTAATTTTTTTTATTTACTTTCTATAAATTTATCTTAATGTAATTAATATGGTTGCAAGTTTAACATGTTAACTTAAGTTGACTCTTGAATTGGGTTTTTTAGGTTGTTTTTTCTAATTGAATCTTTTCATTTCATGTTTTAAAATTGGATTGGTTGGAAATTAGATTTTATATATTTTTTATTTGTTTTTTGACAGGTTGACTATGTTCATTTTTTTATTCCTTTTTTATTTGAATATATTCTTTATTAGGCTTCGTATATTTTTTATTTTTTTTTCATGGGGTTATCCCGATCTCATGATCTGAGTTGCGGGTTTGATGGATTGATCCAAATTGACTCAGTTTTTTGGTCCTTTCTTAATTGATTTTTTTTTCAATTTCACTCTTCAATAACTCAATTTTCATTTAGCTTTTTTCTTCAATTTTATCATTCAATATTAAATTACTTGGGATTTGGGCTTTGTAATTTTTTTTAATTTGTTTTCTATAAAATTATCTGGTCGTATGGATTTAGTTTTTTTTTTCTTCTCAATTTCAACTTTCAATATTAGATATGTTGGAAATGTAGTTTTGTGATTTCTTTTATTTTCTTTTTATGAAGTTATTTCAGTCTCATGACCTAGATCACGAGTTTAATAAGTTAACCTGATTTGGTTACGATCATTTTTTTTGCTGTTTTTTCTAATTGATTTTTTTATTGCATCCTTCAGCATGGGGTAATTGAACTTCAAAATTTCTTTCGATTTGCTTTCAATGAGGTTATCCTGATCTCATGATCCGGATCACGAGTTTGACAAGTTGAATCTGTTCATTTTTATGCACCTTTTTTAATTGAATAATTTTTTAATTGGACTTCATAAATTTTTTGATTTGCTTTCTATAAGGTTATCCTGATTTCATGACCCAGGTTACGAGTTTGATGGGTTGATACGGGTTGACTCAATATGTTTTTTTGGTCTTTTTTTAATTGAATTTTTTTTTCAATTTCACCTTACAACAACTCAATCTTTTTTTTAGTTTTTTTTTAATTTCATTCTTTAATATTAGATTGTTAGGGAATTAGGCTTCACATTATTTTTCAATTTGCTTTCTATGGAGTTATCCTAGTCTCACAGATTTAGCTTTTTTTTCTTCTTGATTTCAACTTTCAACACTGGATCTATTGGAAATAAAGCTTAGTTAGTTTTTTAATTTCTTTTTATGAAATTATTATGTTCTCATGACTTGTGTCACGAGTTTAAGGGGTTAGCTCAAGTTTTTTTGAGTTGTTTTTTCTTGTCCTTTTTTAATTGATTTTTTTTTCTCGATTACATCTTTCAATATTGAGTTGGTTGGAAATTGAGCTTCATGATTTTTTTTTATTTGCTTTGTATAGGGTTATCTCAATCTCATGACTAGGGTTGCGGGTTTGGCAGGTTAATCTGAGCTGAATTGGTTTTTTTTATCCTTTTTTAATTTATTTTTTTTCAATTTCGACCGTCAACATTAGGTTGATTAGGAATTGAATTTTATAATTTATTTTGATTTGATTTTTATTGGGTTATCATGATTTTATGACCTGGATTGCAGATTTAACAGGTTAATCCAGGTCTTTCTAATATGTCGTTGTCTCAATATTTTTTTTAAATGACATCCAATATGTCATTGTATCAATATTTTTAAAAAATATCAACCAATACATATCATATTTTGAGTTCATGATTAGATGTTTTTTATTATAAAACAAGTTGAGAATGCTTGGATATATTTTTACATTAAAAAAAATTAATCCAATCTACAGTAGAGCATGAGCCAATGATTTAGTACCATATAAACAGTTTGAGGTCAAGAGTTGTCCATGTAAAAAATAAAAAATATACTAAAAGGGAAGGTGAATTCCTTATAGCCATAGACACTTTATTATTCATTAGAATAGGGGAGTGATGTATATGTCATTGGCTAAAAAATTGATTATCTTTGATTCAAGAGTGTCTTCGTCTTTTCACACAATTCATTTGTCATTATTGATTTGTTTAGGGGTGTTTTTCTTGATTCATCTTTTAATGCATAATAAAATAACTAAAATACCCCTAGAATAATAATAAAAAAAGCTAACATTGTTGGATAAGTACAATTATACAATTGTCCTTGGAGTAAAAAAAAGGCCGTGTATATAGGGGTATTGACGTCTTTTCTTCAAGGTTTTATTTTTATAATTACTAGGTTGGTCAAGGGTGATGAATTAATTTAACATTTAATAAATATTTTTTAATTCAAAAAGTTGTTGGCGCGTGCATAAAACGCCAACGCGAGGGAGGCACCACATATTTTGGGCAGCGTGTGCAGCGCCTCCCGGTGGTTGAAATTTTTCTTATGTCGTCTCATTTTGTTCTCTATTGTGTCGTCTTCCTTTATGGTTGGTGCGTGTTATCTAAAGGTGACCGGTTTATTGCCAGTTGCCCTTTCTTTTTCCCTCCTTCATTTCTCTCTCTTATACAAGAGATGCATTATAGTCCCTATTTTTATTGCTTTTTCAGATTCAGTCCTTTTAGTTTTGATTGTTTATTTTTGTCATTTTCTCTTTTGTTAAAGTTTTATTATTTTTCAATTTAATCCTTCAATTCTTATTTGTATATATAATATTTTTCGGTTCGGTCCTTCTACTTTTGATTTCTTATTTTGTTCCTTTTCTCTTTTGTTAAAGTTTTTATGCTTTCAATTTTATCTTTCAAATCAATTTTATATTTTTTGTTTTTTTGAATAATAATTAATATTTAAATTTGGTACTTCTTTTGATTTCTTGGTTTTTTCCTTGGTCTTTTTGTCAGTTTTTATGGTTTTTAATTTTATCATTCAAATCAAATTTATAGCTTTTGTTTTTTCAACAACAATAAATGTTTGATATGAAAAGGTAAGTTAGTCGAACCGATTCGTAACATGAAAAATGAAATAATAAATGTTATTGGTATATTTAGTGTAAAAATATGATAATTATATGGAAATAATTAAGTAGTGTGTTATATAATTCCAAGAGTTGGTATAAAAGATGATAATGAAATATTTTGGTTAATAACAAGAGTTATTGTTTCGGTTAGATTTCAAGATATGAGTGGTTCATAATCAGTATGCCAAGCAGGTAGGATTTCTCCTTAATTTATTTTTATTTATAAGAAATAATAAAAAAGAAATAAATGGGGTATGTTTTATGGAAGTCGTGGATATTTGAATAATTATTATTTTTGATCATATTATAAAAGAAAAGAATATAAAATTTTTTTATAAATAAGACTTGATTAGCTATCCTGTAATTTTGAATGCTAATGATGTCAATAGAATTTTATCAACAGTGGCATTTAACCTTGGGAAAAGAAAAGAGAGTATGTTAAGTAAGACTTGATTAGCATTCGAACTATTGACTCAAATTGAGGACTGTCCCATTCTTCATGAAGGCATCAACTGGTGAGAAACGTTATATGCTTTGCTAGATTGTAAACAAGGCATACCCTAAGAAAGCCCTAATTCGAATTTCAAACGGATGTCATCCTTCCACTCCTCACATTTCTTGGCTCTTCTCTAATGGGCCAGAACTCTTCTCCCAGAACTTGTAGTGCTGGGTTCTAAGCTCCAACATCTTCTCAACTTCCTCGATTGGAAGCCCCTTTGTTTCTGGCACATAGATTAGGACGAAGATCAAAGCCACAACAGATATGATCCCAAAAATTACAATGCCCAGGATGTCCCAATTGCTTGTGTTAAGGACAGGAAGGACTGGGCAACGATGAGGTTTGAGATCCAGTTTGCAGTGGCAGCTATTCCTCCACAGACCCCTCTAAACCTCAAAGGGTAGATCTCAGAATTGACAATCCATGGGACAGTACCCATTCCTGGAGAGAAGAATATGATGTAGAGTGTCAGGCCAATTAGTGCAACCCATCCGTATTTGCTTGGACATCCTCTTGTGTACCATTCCCTATGGCTCTTACGGACTGTGCTATTTGAGATCAAACATGATCCTGGCAGTAGCTGCAATAAAACATCATCATAGATTACTCTGGCAGGATTTCTTAGAAGGAGGGTTTTTGAATTAGTTGAGACAAAAGTATTTCTGTTTGTTTCCATGTCTCAGACACTAGTTGTTTCTCATTCTTCAGTAGCGGGAAGGATACCGTGTTTCAAGTCGGTCGCTTCATTTTATTAGCGAGCTTAGCGATTCAATATCAAGGAGGTCCAAATTGTTGAACGTTTTGTTAGCTTTTGAACATCCCGTATTTTAGAATTGAGATTTTATTGCAGTGTAGCTGGTTACTGGTTAATGAGAACCATGCTATGGGTAGGATTAATATAGTGGTAGGTGTAATGTACCTTATCAGAAGCTGAAGAACAGAACCCACAATCTGGATGTGAAGCCTTCAAACACTTCATGCAGTCCCAACCAGCAGCATTTGTGACTGAACTGTAATCTGGGCAGGTGTAGGCAGCAAAGCTTGATTCAGTTGCTATAACGATCGGTGAGTGAGTTGTAGTCTCACGGAAAATTCCTGATAGAAGTCCAAGAGAGATTACGACACCAAACAAACTGATGATTAGGAGTTTCTTCCTTCCTGTCCTGTCAATGAAGTATATGCTCACAATAGAGCCCAAGGCATTGAACCCAGCAGTGACAAGTGAGAGGAGGAGTGCAGTTTGGTTAGAAGCAAAACCAGCCAACTGAACCATGGTATTAGTGGGACTGTAATTAATACATGACTGTATTAATGCCCACAAACTGCTGGAAAACCTGAAGGCCAACACCTGCAATGAGTCCTCTTCTCACTGTTTTGGTTTGCAATAGTTTGATGAGATTGATCTTCTCAGAACCCCCTTCTTCCAGAATTTCTTTGTCAATTGATTCCTTTAGATCCTGGATTTCTGTTTCAACGTCATCAACTGGATATATTTTCCTGAGGATGGCTTTGGCTTCTTCTTCTCTTCCCTGCAGTATGTAAAGTCTTAGAGGTAGGAAAAATAGAATTTCTTATGAAGAATTAGGAAAGCAAATGTTAGAGAAAAATAAAAGGAGAACCTTGCGAAATAGCCAGCGGGGGGACTCTGGAAGAAGAAGCATTAGGCTGAACTGCAGCAGAGCTGGAACTCCTGCAATCCCAAGCATCCACCGCCATGTTCCTGGTGCCTTGAAAACACATGGCAAGTTATAGCATTGTCGTATTTACCAAACAGAACATGTGATGTACAAGTAAGTATCAAATAAACCTGTCTAGTGAAAAATCTCTCTTACAAACTTGGGTATAAAACGAACTTCAAATAAGCTTGCATGGTAATGGGCAAATTCACAGAGCTTCAGTTTTAGCTTTACCTTGGTAAAGGCCAAGTTGATGAGATAAGAGAGGAACTGGCCGCCAGTAATGAGAAATCCATTGGCACTGACAAGATCACCTCGGATTTTTGCAGGAGAAGCCTCTGAAATGCAGAGAGGGGCAGTCATAGATGCCATTCCAACACCGAGTCCAACAAAAACTCTACCAATGATGAGAAGAGCTGGGCCAGGAGCAGAAGCCATGATAACAGCTCCAGTGAAGAATAGGAAATCAGCTATGAGGATTGCACTTCTCCTCCCATACCGGTCATTCGCCCATCCACCAATTGCTGCTCCTATGATTGCTCCGGCAACTGCCATACTCACAATGCTCTCCTATTTATGGGTCATAATTTACAGTCAGGATGCGCCATATATAATCGGTCCAAAGTGTGTTGCT
>Ga0307509_10005800_pt1 | contig 16950 bp, 16 predicted proteins | sample 10_EM_MG_FD_202245 | JGI IMG/M metagenome (GOLD analysis project Ga0307509, IMG submission 202245) | Populus trichocarpa ectomycorrhiza microbial communities from riparian zone in the Pacific Northwest, United States - 10_EM | ecosystem: Host-associated > Plants > Roots > Unclassified | place... | reverse complement strand
TCGAAGGATACCAAACGGAGCGTGACGAGTCGTTCGACTTCGTTGACAGATATGACAATTGGCCACGTATCGTGCGATCTCTTTTCGCATACTCGGCCAATGGTATCGTCGCGTGATTAGCTCATGTGTTTTAGATCTGCCGGGGTGACCGGCAGCAGGGGCGTCGTGATTCTCCCGAATGATAGCCAGCTTCAAGGGTTCGTGTGCGGGAACATAAAGACGATCCCGATACCGCAGTCGATTACCATCCTTGGGACATTCGGCTAGGGATATCATGCGACTATGTCTTACCCCTTGTTCCAGCATCGTAAGTATCTGGTTTGGAAGGGGGTCAGCTTGATAGGCTTCTGTCCACAGTTCATTCAAAGGGGACGCTCCAAAGTGAAGCGGAATATCCGCCAACAAACCCAGAGACTGGGACTTGAGAACCACTTGTGTCCTATGTGTTTCGTCCTCCAACACCTCTTCCTCTGTTTGTCCAGCCATCCTCGTCAATGCATCCGCCTTCCCATTTGCTTTACCGGGTACAAATTCAATTGTATAGTTGAATTGTGACAGGAATTCCGACCATCGGCCTTGTCGTTGATTGAGTAATCTTTTCGTGGTGAAGTATCGCAGGTTCTGATGATCCGATCGTACGGTAACAGGTCGTCCAACCAGATAAGCTCTCCATTCTTCAAAAGCCCGTACTACGGCCATCAACTCTTTGTCGTAAATGTCGTAGTTGCATTCGGCTGGTGTGTGTTTCTTGGAGAAGAAGGCGATGGGATGCAAAAGCTCGTCAGATCCAGGTTGGGATAGTATACCGGCAGAGGCGATGTCAGAAGCATCGGTTTCCACTACTATCTCCTTATCAAAATCAAAGTGGATCAGAATGGGGGCCGTCGTAAAGGCTTCCTTCAATCTTTCGAATGCGGCTTGACAAAGATCCGACCATACGAATGGTGTACCCTTTTTGGTTAGTTGGGTTAGTGGCCTGGCCAGATGAGAATAATCTTGGATAAAGCGCCTGTAGAAGTTTCCAAATCCTAAGAAGGAGCGGACATCGCGTAATTTCTTGGGGATGGGCCACTCAATGATCGTAGTGATCTTTGCGGGATCCATTCGTAGGCCTTCCGTCGTGATGATGAAACCAAGATACTCGACATTGTTGGTGTGGAATTCGCATTTCTGAGGTTTTACCTGGAGTCCAGCTTTCGTTAAAGCTTCCAGGATTTGTTTGACGTGTTCGATATGTTCTTCCTCGTCCTCAGAGTATATCAAGATATCGTCAAGGTATGCTGTACAAAACCTATCCAGAAATGGGCGTAGCGCGTCATTGATGTATGCTTGAAAGGTAGCGGGGGCATTGGTAAGCCCAAAGGGCATGACGAGGGATTCAAAAAGCCCGTAGCGTGTACGAAAGGCTGTTTTCCATTCTTCACCTGCTCTCATGCGGATTAAGTTGTATGCTCCACGAATATCCAGTTTAGTGAATATCTTTGCTCGTGAAAGTTGCATAAAGGTTTCTTTGACCAAGGGTAAAGGGTAACGGTTTTTGATCGTTCCCTCGTTAAGTCCTCTATAGTCAACACATAAGCGTAAAGAACCTTCCTTTTTCTTAACAAACAAAATCGGAGAGGCAGCAGGGGAGGATGATTCGCGGATGAATTTCTTATCCAGGTTTTCGTCTAGCCATTCGTACAGGGCTGATAACTCAGGGGGGCTAAGACCGTATATTGGTCCGAAGGGAGGGACAAATCCCGGGCGCAGTGGTATCTCGTGATCAAACCTTCCGTGAGGTGGTAGTTGATCTTCTGTTTTCTCGAGGAATAATGGAAGGAATTCGTGGTATTGTTTGGGGAGTATCTGAAGCACTTCGTTCTTGTCGAGGACCTTATGTCCGAGAGCACATTGTGCAGCATAAGCCCGTAGGAAATGCGGTAACTCTTCCTCAATTCCATAGGCCATTGTAACGTCGTTAACACAGTTCTTCAAACAATATTCAGATTCAAAAGTAAGGGAGTTAGAAGCAAAGTCAATCTTGACATCGTGGTGTTTTAACCAGGGTATACCGAGTGTTAGATGGTATCCCCCAAGCGTGGTAACAAAAGCAGGAATCATTTCATGGTGGTTGTTAATCGACAACCCGATCTTGGTGATGTGAGTAATTGCTCCGGAACTCACAGGCCGTCCGTCGATGACCGTCAAAGGTCGTGGTTCTTTAAGTTCAAACAAAGGAAAGTTATGGCGCTCGGCGAAAGCCTTGTCGATGAATGCGTATCCAGTTGCTCCCGAGTCTATTAGAGCATGGGATCTAATCTCGTTATGGTTGTCAACAATCGTACATGCCATTACCAGATGATTAGCTTCAACCCCATTTTCCATGTCGTCAAGAGATAAACCGGATAAAGAAAGTAACGAAGAAGGCGATTCTTGTCCCATGACAGTGCCTTGGACTGTACATGAGACAGTTAGTTTTCCGAGTGTTCAGACTCGGGACGAGAATCTTCAGGAACCACAGGCGGAGGTGCACGAATAACAGCAGCGTTGGCTCTAAGGTGACTTTGTCTGTTTGGACATTGTCGAGCCATGTGGTTTGCTCCTCCGCAGTAGAAGCATTGGCCGCGTCGCATGCGATCTTCACGTTGCGCTTGCGACAGACGGCGTCGTCCAGCCGAAAGGTCCATGGGGCCCGCTTGAGTACCTGTAGCAGTGGTGGTTGTAGTAGGGGCAGCCGGTTTTGGTGTCGTGGTGGTGGTGGTGGTAGGTGATCTCCATGTGGAAGATGACCCCTTTCGTTCCGCAGCGCAGGCACGGATCTTGTTATCCACACGTTTGAGCAATATGATATATTGGTCAAGTTCGTCGGGAGTGTCCAGGGTTACCAGAGCGTCCTTGAGTTCGGCACTTAGTCCTTCGTACAAAGAGGTTCGCTTAGCAGCATCGTTCCAAGATACCTCGGCAGCATATCGTTGGAAATCCGCTAAGTAGTCGGAGAAGTTACGGTTCTTTTGACGTAAACTTTGTAGATTCCGTTCGGCGGTACGGACCCTATCAGGGTCACCGAAAGCGTTCTCAAGAAGGGTGATCAGGGCTTCCACACTAGCTATATTAATGTTTCCTTCATCGATAAGTGGAAGGATTTGTTCGTAAGCTTTTCCTTTCAGGAACCCAACAGCGTATGCCAACCGATGTTGGACATCCACAAACTTGTGGGCATCTCCAAGAAACTTGGTACGTAATTGTGCGATGAATGGACGAAGTTGATCTTGGGATCCGTCGAACTCTTGTGGCTTGGGGATTGATTCTCGCTTAGGGGGTCGGTCGCCTGCTGGCGGAGCAGGTCCCCCTGCGTTTGCAAGTGCAGCAGTTGCAGCTGCCAGGGCGGTGTTCGTGTTGGTCAACGCGGTGTTGAGAGTAACTATGGTGGCTCTGTCACGTTCTAGGTCAATCTCGATGGTTCTGTACCTTGCCTCCAGACCTTGTCCCTCTGTAAGTAACGCGTCGCGTTCTTCGGTAAGTGCATCTCGTTCTTCAGCCAGCGCTTCCCTTTCGTTGGTTAGGTTTTGAACGCGTTGTTGTAGCTGCTGGAAGCGAGGGTTTTGTTCGAGAGGTGCAGGAGTGCCTTGTCGGGAAATGGGAGGAAGTGCCGGAAGCCCGTTGAGTGAAGTTGCGAGATCGCGCGCAGTGCGGAGCTGTTGTCTAATCCGAGATTCAGGTAGTTGGTCAAACTCATCGTTCGTAACTGCCGACAATTCGGTCAAGGCAGTCAACGCAGCGGTCGGAAGTTCGACACGTCTGGACATGGTGTTGTGTGGGTTGGATCCTCGTTAGACGCTACCTTGTGTAACGGGGTCTTGGCACTGGACGTTAGTCCAAGGCACACAACGACAGGAAAGGCCTAAACGATAACACTCGTTTAGCGTGAGGGTTCGGAGATGACGATCTCAGATCAAGGCTGATCGTGTAACGATAGATCAGGGTCAGGGTTCGTGGGTTCTTGGCGTGGAACTTGGATATCAGAATAGAAGACGTTATATTCTGAAGTACAGGAGTCGTGAAAGAAATACCAGGTAGCGTAAAGAATCAAGGAAATAGGGGGCGGAGCCCCCCCTTATATAGAAGGAAATCCTAGCACAGCCTTTGTCGCCCGACTCATACCCCAGTATGAGTCGCATATCCGCGTAACCAAGGAAACAATACAATTTGTCATAACTCTTACAAAGGAAATCCCTCATAGCAACCGTTTAACAAAGAAAAGAACACCAAAGTTATCCCAACAGGTATATCATCAGGGGACCGTGATACTGTAGAGGTCTGATAAAATCGCGAGGATTGTGTTGGGCAGGAACCCTTGGGCGCTAAGGGTGCATGGGATTTCACGTTTTGCAAAAAAAAATTTTAATACATGAGTACGGGTACGATTACTTTGGCGCAAACTGAAGATTTGAATAGAGTGAACCTGATATCTTGGTTGCGACTGTGGATTCATAGTTTATTGCACCGTCCAAACATTAATTTGCGCCCCACTGGAATTCTACCAGGAGGACAAAAGTGCATAAGTTCATGAGTTTTGGTGCAACGGAACCATGGCGAAAGGGAAATCTTCATTGAAATTAGAGTTTTCTTCGTAATCTGTCTCGAATTCGCAATAAAACGCATTCACTTATCCTTTTATGGCCAAACTAGGCACATTTTGGACTCTTCCTGACTGTGTTGAATGTTTTGCTTCAGCCCCAACTTGAGTACAAGTACCAGGCATGATGTTTTCATACTGGTTTGGCGCTTGTACTATTGATTTTGTTTCGGCTTCTAGGGGATGTATGGTGACCCGCCAGGGGTGCAGTTGGCTACTGGGGGATGCATTTTGGCCATTTTGCTGGACTGTTGATAAGATAGGGCTTTATTGTATGGTAGACTGATGTGGCTTTAGATTAGGGTAAACGAGCCTGATGAGGCCAATAACGCCCGAAATGGAAAATAGTTATAAAAATAAAAAAAAGAACAAGTTTGCGTACAAGGTCAGAATAGCAGGGATGTCTAAGACATCAAGTTTATTGCGTAGAAAAAGAGAAGAGCATTGAGTAAAACCTCAGTAGAGAAAGCAATCCTATAATAATATGGGAAAATAAAGCGAGCCAAATTTCCAAAGCCAAACAAATACATGAGATAATAACCAATACGGGGGAATAAAAGTCTAGTAAGCACAGAGAAACAAGGAAACCGAAACCATATCAGCTATGTCTTCCATTGATCAACCTTCGTCCTGGTGTCCACTGGCGGAGGCGGTGGGGAGTTGTCGCTGCCCTTGTCGCTTGAGATCGTTGGCACCGATAGATCCCGCCATGATAATGAGGGCGCAGTGAGAGAGTCAGGGGTGGTGGGTGGGGAACAAAAAACGCGAGCTGTAGGGAGCTTGAAGACGAGAATGCGAGTTGTAGCGAGCATCGAGGTTCTCAGCTCTGGGGGGTTGATGCGTCTATATGTGTTGGTGGCTCTCGTGTCCCCGTGCATTGAGCTATGACCTCTGAGCAACCTGGCTAGCCTTCCACCAGAGACCTCCACACTGTTCCTGCCAGCTTTGCCCAATTGGCAATGGGTTGTTCCAACCCGACATAAAACAGAGAAGAGCTTGTTTGGATACTATGATTCCATTCTGTTCTCCCATAAAGATAGCCCTCTTCCTTCCATTTCACAACCGATAGAATGCACTTTGCACACTAGACATGATCGCCGAACAGTAACCTTACATTTTTGCCAAAAGGGCAGTGAAAGAAAAAAGAAAAAGGAAAAAGCAAAGGAACAAGCAAGCATGTTAGTAACTGCAATGGCCTCCATTGCCGAAACCTAAGAAGCAGGTAGTTAGTAAATAGGTAAATGAAAGATGTTTTCGTATGGCTACCTCAAGGATATAAGTAAAGTTAGATGAGAAGTGAAACAGGCATTTTAATAACCTGAGCGTCGGTCATTTGCCAGTCGAACCTAGAAAGCTAATAGGTAGTAATATATTACGAGGGTGAATTCTAATCATCTATACCTTACACCCACGGGTGGAAACCGAGTGTACTAGAAACTCAAGTTCTTTGAGTGAGATAGCGTCCCACTCTTCTTGAATTGCCTGGCGAAGAGCTTCAAATGTGGTAGGGAAAGGATTGCGCTTGTGGATATGATCTTTAATAGTTAGCCAAAGATTTTCTATTGGGGGGTTGCTGTCTGGTGAACTGGGAGGCCAATGAATAAAATACCCCCATATTTTCATGTTCTGGATATGGTTTTGTGTATGGGTAGCTGTGTGAGGATTTGCATTATCTTGGTGCAAGTAAACATAGTCTAACTGCAGCTGAAATTGCTCCTGCCAGAACTGAAAGAACTCAGAAACTATATCAGTAGTAAAAGAAACCGCCTTAATGGTTTTTCGCCACTCTTTATCCCAACAGATTAGGGGTCCTTTCTGGCGGCCCTTGAAGCAAGCTCAAACATTAATAGTACACAACTTCGTAAATTGTGGTACCAAGCAATCCTCTATATCTTCCTCTCCTGATTGTCTAGTAACCCAAACCCGGTTATTAGAGGATAACCCTCCAATATTAAAGGCAGATTCATCGCTCCAAATGATCTAAGTATTTCATATTTTGTTACTACTAGTATACTACAAAGAAAACAAACGGAATTTGAAGGAAAAAAAATCAGACCTTAATGCAGTCAGCCCAGGTCCAATCTACATAGTAATGGGCCCAGTCAAGCCAGTTTTCTTTTGATTCAAGTGATAAATATGGATGAGAATGAGCGATTCACCGGTGGTAACCGTCAGTGGCATTTGCAGTGCGTAAAGTTCGCATATCAGCGGTAATACTAGCTAGCTCTGCTACCTGTGTGAATGGGAGCCCGCAATTCATTTGAGATGCTGTAGCAAAGTCTACTAGTCTCTTACGAATAGGTGGTGTAAGAATCTTAGGCCGTCCTGGTTTATCTTTCCTTGAAGTTGCGGGTGCCCTGAATATAGAATATGCAGTATTAACAGCCACTCCGACTTCTTTCGCAATAGGACGAAAGGTCTATTTGGCATCGCCACGCAAACTGCAGATCTTGGAGCGCTGTGAGGCTGTAATAATTATCGCAAATGGAGCAATAATCGGAGCGGGAGAAAGAGTTCTGGAGCTAAGAGGACTTAAAAAATAGCCTGAAGGGGCAGGAAATAAGGTAGTTTCTTCCATCTCTATTCTTTGTTTTAATTTTTTTCTAATTTGATGCAATACTCTTTTATTTATGCCTACTGTTTGGCGGAGCGCCTTGATTATTTTCTCTAAAAAAATTAAGCTTTTTCACTAGCAATACTGTTGGTGTTTCTAAGGTCACAATACCACAATGTGTTGCTGTTCAGTATTTCCGCTCTACTGACGACCCCCTTCATATTTTCTTTGCAATCTTTGTACAAAATCTTTTTCTTTTTTTTGTCTTGTACATATATTCTCCTCGGGTTTTATGTGGCCTCATCAGGCTCGTTTACCCTACATGTTCGGCCTAAAGCCTGTCCAATACAAGATATCCAGACCCGCCACCTCCCTTACTGCCTTTAGCGACAGCGTTCTGAGCCCAGCCGCTAAGCTCAGTGCCACCAGCCCGATATCCCCCATGCCTCGTACCAAAAAAAAAAAAAAAAAAACCCTCCATACCTCAACATATCTCCTCCTAACCATTTCCTCCCGAGTGGCACATAGGCAGGAAGCATACACTAACTCGCATACCAGGCTGTTGACGCTAACCCATCTTTCTCTGCAATCAACTCCTTGCCAACTACATAAGCCACATGTGCAAGTATAAACTTTGCGACAGCGACAACATAGGCAAGTGGTAGCAAAAGCACATGTCTCGGTGACGTGGACCTGTACCCTTTACTCGCCCATACCAAAACAATTTCAACAACAAAAGAAACTTCATATCCTAAAACTGACAACACGAATGAGGGCTCCGAGTCATTAAACTGGGCTGGTCAAGCCACAATCAATCAGGGGCCTTGGAGTGACGCCACCTCACTAGCCCCCGTCACCCTTTCCATCACACGAGAAAAGCTTGCCTTGCTACAGAGCCTCTTTCCCCTCGTTTAGCCCACCTGCGAAGGCCTCGTCAGTAAATTCATCACACCGGACTTCAAAACCAACGGGCAAGGAGTGTAAAAACCAGGCCAGCTATCCAACCTGACTGCCTCAGCCTCATCAATACAAACCTCAAAGACTATCTAAAGACAACTCATTGACAAGTGCTGTGAACACTGTCCCAGCACCTAATCGATCAGCAAACCCTTTCATCTATCACCAACGCAAATTCTATCCAACCTGACGCAAGCGCTATCAGCAAAAACATCCAGAGCGGAAGCCTCAAGTAAAAGGTTATCATGAGGTGCCCAAACCATCAACAAGTAGCCAGCCAACTGCTGTAGCAACGCTCCGGTAAAGACATGAAGCCATCATGAGAAGACCACCATGGACCCTGATTGGCCCACCTGCCAAATGCGACCAGTCACAAGAGGTTAGTGGTAGATTGTAGGAGCAATTGAGGATGTACGAAAACATCATGCCTAGTACTTGTACTTTATTACTAGCGGTAGGCGAAAAAAGGCCGGTAATGCGGTATTTTAGTTGATGGTGGCTGCCGCTCAACCAAAACCAAACCATTTGGTCAACCCCTTCCCTTTCAAGATTCTAGGCTTCCTCTTCCCTCTTCTGTAGTTGGGACCAACAGTGTTTTCTATTTTCATTTTAGCTATCAGTATGATAGCCCCAGTGGGAAGTGGTGTTGTCATAACCGAAGTTTTTTCTTGGTTGATGTTCGGTTAATTTTGTCCACACACTAAGACACAGCAATGTACTCGTAATTTTCTGACGTTTGCAAATAGTGTTGTTCACGAGCCGGCTCGAGCCGCCAAGAAACCGCTAAGAAACCGCCAAGAGGCTCGAGTCTACTCGTGCTTCTCAGCCAAGATGTGCCTTCCCCATTTGTCCTAGTGGGTTTGCAAGGATCTTTCTTCCAAAGAGGTATAGCGTGCAAAGTCGTGCATAACTAGTGCGGCTCCTAATTATCTATTATAGCGGATTCTTGGACGATCCAGGCTAACTGCTACTCACCATATCAACTCTGAAAGTGTGCACGCAATCTCAATCTTCCGGATGCTAGCGTGCACACTAGTCATGCACCATATATACACTATTCCTCTTTGGCACAAGAATCCTTGCAAATCTTACTATGACAAATGGGGAAGGCAAATCTTGGCTGAGAAGCACGAGTATATCCCCGCTCAATCTCAATCGGTAATGGCAATTTCAACTGCGGTAATGCAACCAATAGTAACAATATCGTGAACGTAACGAATAGCAACAATATCGTCAATAACGTAACGAATGGCAACAACATCGTCAATGTAAAGAAAGTCATAGCCGATGAGGACCCAGAAATCATGCAGTGGCTCTCACCGCTCGACCCTAGGAGAAGGCATCAGGATGTACGTACCGATAGGCTTGATTGTGTGGGGAAGTGGCTTTTAGAAACAAAAGAGTTTCAGGAGTGGAGGGGTAAGAAAGGTGGAGCGGATAAGAGTGTTTTATTTTGCTACGGGGATCCTGGAGTGGGAAAAACATATCTAAGGTAAGTGGCTAGTTCATCCGGGAGAAGTAGGAATTATCGCCGACAGCAAGGAATATTAGCTCATTAGTGATCGATGACCTGTGCGATGGACCTTGTGAAGAAGAGACTGCAATCGCAATGTTCTACTGCGACTTCCGCGATCAACAGGAGCAGACGGCTACCAATATCTTAGGGGCGATCCTTATGCAGCTGTTAGTTAGAGGGGAAGTGCCGGAGCACGTGCGGTAGGTGTTTCAAAAAGCAAAGAGAGCGGTCGGCGGTCGAGGTCTGCGACTTTCGGATGTGGTGCAGATGCTGAAGCGGGCTGTTGTCATGTTACCAAAGGTTTACATTTGTATTGATGCCTTGGATGAGTGCCCTCCCAAGCATCTACTGGAACTTCTTGGCTCAATGAAGGAAGTCCTTAAGGAGTCGCCGAGGACACGAATATTTCTTACTGGGAGACCTCAGGTTGAGGAAGAAATTACAAGATATTTCGCCACCAGGCTTACAGTCCCGGTCATTCCGAAAACAGATGACATAAAGAGTTATTTGGAGAATAAGTTGCGGATGGACCCCGAGCCTATAGCAATGTCCGATCGCTTGCGTGCAGATATCCTGAGAATTATCCCAGAAAGAGTCTCTGAAATGTGCGTAGGGGCATCTCTAGTCCCCATTCCATGCATGATCTTATATTAACCAGTCATGGCCTTTAGATTCCTCCTTGTCTCGCTAAACATCGATGCTATCCTGGGAGAGGTTACAATCTCTCGGAGGAGACAAAGGTTGGAGGAGATGACCAGGGGCAAGTATTTAACAGATGCGTATGAGGCGGCCCTAGACCGAATGAAGGCGCAGAAGGAAGGTAGATCCGCACTCGGGATGGAGGCCTTGATGTGGGTATTGAATGCGGAGCGACCACTCCACACTAGCGAGCTATGCCATGCCTTAGGAGTGAAGAAAGGATCGGCTGATCTTGATTATGAGAATGTTCCTGAAATTCGAACCATCCTCAGGTGCTCGTTAGGGCTCATCACAATCGAGGCATCTTCCTCCACGGTGCGGCTTGTCCACTTCACTTTGCAAGAGTATTTATCCAATAATCCATGTCTCTTCCAAAGCCCACACGACGATAGCGGAGGCTTGCTTGACGTACCTCAATTTCCGGTGTATCCGGGGACTTTCACCAACTTTTTGTTCGGCCCAGTTTAAAGCCCGAGCCCCCCTTGTTGAATACGCTTCTTATTATTGGGGAAAGCACATGAGCAAGGAGAAGGCTGAGTGTGTCAGTCAGGTTGCACTGGAGCTTTTGATTGGATTTGAACAACATATATCCTCTCAACTAGTTTTGCTACATTATCATGACGACGGACCCTGGTGGGACTGGTGTTTTTATGAGAGGGATGGCCCAAACGGGTTTACAGGCCTCCATGGAGCGGCATTTCTAGGGATTGCGGGGGCAGTTTCTGCCCTTTTGGGGATGAAGGAATGGGATATAAATGCCACGGATACCCTGGGCCGAACGGCACTTGCATGGGCAGCGGTGGGAGGCCATGAGGAGGTCGTAAGGGTGCTCTTGCAACAGAAGGATATCAATCCCAACGCCCCAGATGCACAGTATGGCCGAACACCACTGCTGTGGGCTGCGGAGCGTGGGCATGAGAGAGTAGTAAAGCTTCTATTGGAACGAGAGGATATCAATCCTAACACCGTTGATACCGGATATGGTCGAACACCCCTCCTGTGGGCTGCAGCGCGTGGGCATCAGGATGTAGTGAAGTTGCTATTGGAACGATGGGATATCGATCCCAACACTGCAGACACCCAAGACGATCGAACACCACTCTCGTGGGCTGCAGAGGGAGGGTATGAGGGAGTCGTAGGGTTGCTATTGGAACGAATAGATATCGATCCCAACACTACAGCCACCCAAGACAATCGAACACTACTCTGGTGGGCTGCGGACCGAGGGTATGAGGGAATAGTAAGGTTGCTATTGGAACGTGAAGATATCAATCCTAGCACTCCAGACTCTGGATGTGGTCGAACGCCACTCTGGTGTGCTGCGGAGCGCGGGTATGAGGGAATAATAAGTTTGCTATTGGAACGAATCGATATCGATCCCAACACTCCAGATACCAAAAATTGCCAAACGCCACTCCTAATGGCTACGGTAGGTGGACGTGAAGGAGTAGTAGGGCTGCTATTGCAACGGAGGGATCTCAATCCCAACACTCCTGACACCGAACACGGTCGAACACCGCTCCGATGGGCTGCGGAATGCGGGTATGATGGAATAGTAAGGCTGATATTGGAACGAGAGGACACCAATCCCAACACCCCAGACACCAACATTAAAAGTGGCCGAACACCACTTCTGTGCGCTGCAATTTGTGGACATGAGGGAATCGTTAAGATGCTATTACAACAGAAGGATCTCAATCCCAATACTCCAGACACCCGATATGGTGGAACACCTCTCTCGTGGGCTGCGAGACGCGGGTATGGCGGAATTGTAAGGTTGCTATTGAAACAAGAAAATGTCACTCCCAACACCCCAGACACCAACTCTGGTCTAACCCCACTCTTGTGCGCTGTAATTTGTGGACATGAGGGAATCGTACAGTTACTATTAGAACGAGAGGACCTTAATCCCAACATACCAGACCTCGGTGGCAGAACGGCACTTGGGATAGCTACATCCCGAGGGCATGCAGGAGTCGTGCGATTACTCTCTGAACCCAAACCCTCGCTTCTCACCCCCATAGACACCAGCCAAGCTGGAAACATGAGGCGAAAGGCCCCGCCACAAGGGGCCGCCTTGCACAACAAAAGAACCGGCGATGAAGGAAACTCCCGAAAGAAACAGAGAACGTCCCTCACCTAAGCCGTCCAACTTACTCCAATTTCCCTTTCATCCTTTCACGCCAGCCTGCTCTCCACCACCGAAACCCCTTCCCCCGATACCTAGCCACCTCTCCTAATAACTATTCTTTCCTTCCGTCCTTATTTCCTCCTCAATTCCTCTCCCCCATTTCCTCGCTATCAGTCTCTCCTTGTCTCCTATTTTATTACGATCATTCTATTGGTGATTGCTATGTTATGCATTCGCAGTAGATTGGGCAAAAGGGTTACTACCATTCCCCTTTGGATATTATACACAAGGTAGAATATGACCCATAATCTCTACTTCCCTCTTTTTGCTTCTTTTCGTTTTCTCTCGTTAATCCCTTCCCTCCTTCCCTCACTTGCACAGTACAACACCGCCAGTCTCCTTCTATTACCTCTAGACTCATTTTCTCCGTTTTCTTCCCTAGAGCTCCCTCACTTTTTTCTTTTGGAATACTCTACCACAGGAATGCATTGCACATTCCCCTCTCTGTTCTTCTGTATTCCACCAACAATTTATGATATCAAAGGTGACGGCAACAGAATTTATGGAACAATTCGATAGAAATTCCCCAATCCCATTCACCTCTCACTCAGAACCTCCGGACAAAGCAGCGACGGGGAGGTCTATCTTCAATTCCCTATACCTGCCATGTGCCGGGAGTCACTCACCCCTAATAACTAGCATACGCCTGATGGTTCCTACCACCTCCCACCCTATCAGATCCCGACAATTCGCATAGTTTAGTAACCATGCAGAGGCCAGAACACACCAAAGTTGATGGCTTTCGTGCATCGTAACCCAACCATCTTATGTGGAGCCGCCATGGAAAAATATTCAAAAAGTAATTTCCTATAATGGCACTCACATGAAAAAATGTGGGGCTTTTTCCTTCAATTCTCCCAGAATAGTGAGTGGAATGTTCTTTCCCCTGGGGTGCTTTCCGAGACCCGGGTTTTTGTTTGAGAAAAATAAGCTACATAGCAACCCACCTTACTGAGTTCATATAAAACCGAGTTTAGAGCAGAAGATAAGGATGGATACAGTGCGCTCGGCGATGTGATGCCTGATGGTTTACGAGGTAGCATAGTAAGAATCATTCCAGAGCCCGCCTCCGAAATGCGGGTAGGAGGATCCTCAGCCCCCACTTCATGCACAATCAATTGACTAACTATGTCCTTTAGATCATTCCTTATTAGCTATCGACATTGTGTGACTGTCCTAAGAGAGGTTACCGTTTCTGATAGGCGATGACAGTTGAGAAAGAGATAACCATGTGGAATCGCTTGGAGTATGCATACGCGACAGCCCTTGCGCGAATAGGGGCTCAGAAGGGCGGAGGATCTAGACTCGGAATGGAAGCCTTGATGTGGGTATCGATTTCGGAGCGCCCATTGCCCACTCGCGAGCTATTCCATGCATCAAGGGTTAAGGCATGTTCCGCAGATCTAGATCTTAAAATATTCCTAAAATCCAAACTATCCAATGGGGTTCTTTAGGGCTTATCAGGGCCGATGCTTCCTCCTCCACCGTCCAGCTTTTCCACTCCACCTTGCAAGAGTATTTATCCTGCAATCCAAGTCTCTTCCATTTTTTATTCCAAAACCCACATTCAATGACGCGGAGGTTTTTTTGCAGTACATCAATTTCAGATGTGTCCGGGAACTTTCTCCAGCTCCTGGTCGGGCCCCATCAGGACACTCCTTGGTTGACTATGCTTCTTGTTATTGGGGAAAACGCACAAGGAGAGAGAGTGCGGAGAGTGCGACACAGCTTGCACTCCAACATCCGGTCGGATTTGAAGAGCGTATATCCTCTAAGCTTCTCTCACCAGATTATTATCGCGATATAATATATACGTTGTGGACCTGGAGCCATGCAGGGTTCAGCCTTGAGCATTTTATGGGGCCCCACTCAGCCGTAATATCCGGGATGGGCGAGATAGTTTCTACTTTGTTAGCGATGAACTAATGGGACATTAATGCACCAGACACCTTTGGGTTTTGCGGAGGACGGTAGGGGACGGTGGGGACTGTTGAAACAACTGTTGTTGTATTGATTGAGAGAGAGAGAAAGGTGGAGGGGACCCCGGCTATGTAACAAGAAAAGAGGCAGTCACAATCTCCCCGGTTCACACAGCCTCACTCGCCGCCGCATCACCGCCACATCGTCGTCGTATCATCAGCTGACCTGCTACCGCCCCACGGGCAACCATACCAGATATGGAAGGACGCTCCAACAGGGACTGTTGGAATATGGTTTCTTTCTCCTCTCAAATGCTTCCTCTAAGTCTTTTTATTTGTTCCCAAGTCGTGTACGAGTTTAGCCTTCTTTATACTCTCTTCATTATTCCTCTTGTTCTTATATGCTTTCTTTGAATGCCTTTGTTCTTTGTTGCGGAAGCATGGTGAAGCGGAACCAAGCCACTTTACTATATAGCTTGTTATCTTTCCTATCATTCTAGTAGGAGTTAGCGGTAATCTATGCTCTTGATTGTCGGCTATCATTACTTCTCAGTTGAAATGATTGCGCATTGCTACAGGGACTGCCGGGACAGCACGAGTGATGTCTCATGATGAGATAATGACTCGTTTGGAGGTGTATGATTTCAACTTGGTCTAGTACTGGAAGTCCAAGCTCGAGGGCCATAGTCCCTCAGTCCATCCGGTTGTCACCTTCCCGGGCGCAGTCCGTGTTGGCACCCCCAAAAGGCAAACTATGAGCTGTTATCAGTCCCGTCCTACCCCGAAGACTAACCGACTGGAGGGCCAGGAAAATTGATTGGAACTAGGTATCACTGCAGATTCCGAATATGGTCAAACCCAGCTCTGGTTAGGCGTGATGGGTGGGTATGGGGAGTAGTAAATATGTTGCTTGAACGACAGGATATTTGTCCAAACACTATGGATGCCCGACACAATCGAACACCACTCTTGTTGGCTGAGAGGGGTGGGCGTGAGGGAACTGTAAGGTCGCTATTTTCCCGAGAGGATATCAATCCTATCACTGGATACCACGTGTGGCCGAACACCACCCGGGTGCGCCACGACGCGGGGGGGTGCAGGAGTAATGGGGATGCTATTAGAACTAGAGGATATCAATCCCGAAACTGTGGACACCGGTTATTGCCGAACACCATTCTTGTGGGCTGCGCAGGGCGGCCATGCAGGAATATTAGGGGTGCTATGGAACAAGCTGATCTCAATCCCGACACCAGGCTTCAATAGTGAAACTGCATTTGAATTAGCTGCATGCCGGGGACACACAGGAGTTCTGCAATTACCCTCCGAGCCTGAACCCTCGGTCTCCAATAGATTTAGAGGTGGCAGCAATTGCCGAGTGGTAGACTCTACCATAAGGAGACAGCTTTAACAGAAACAGTAAAAACAAGAGCAATCCAAGATGATGAAGGAACCCAGCGAAAGGAACACAGGGCCCCCCTCGTCTAAGCAGCCAGAGCTGCTTCCCACCCCTCCCCAACCCCCCGCCGACCTCCTTTTCAGCATTAGAGTCCCTTCCCCCTTCCAGCTGACACCCCCTTAACGGCCCCTCTTTCCTTTGCCATCATTTCTTCATTAATTTGTCTCTTCTATTTTCTCCTCCTTATCCGTCTCCCATTCTAGCCATTTCATTCCTACCTCGTTATAGATGATTTCTACATTATTCATGCCGAGCGGATGTGGACTCAAACGCATCTACTCCCCGTTTGACAGATAAACGCGAGCCTATGCGCTGGTGTGAATGGGAATCAGTCCAAAGAGTCCTATAGAGGCCTACATTGCATAGCCTGCCCTCTGTTCTCTCCCGCCACCATTTTCCCTTTCGTCTTTCACCCCCGCGGTGCAACACTGTTGTTCTCCTTTTATTACCTAGAGACTCATTCCTCTGTTTCACTGTTTACATTATTTTAATCAGAATGCTTTTATCATAGGAATGTATCGCACTCGCTAGAATCCACCCTTTACAAAGAATGATATAAAACATGAATTTTTGACAGAAATTGTGCAATCTCACCCCCCACACCCTCATAACCTGAATAGTCAGAGCACTGATAATGGGGTTTATTTCCGATCACCTATACCCCCTGTGCACCAGATTGCCCTCACTTTGCTAACAGACAGCGTCTACCGGACGTCTCTGCTAACCCTGCTTGGGCTCAGGAGCGAACACGGTCATGATAGGGTTGCCCATAAATGGCTTCTCACAACTTCCCCAAACAAGGGAAACATTAAAAATATACAGGATGTATGAGCAACCACAGTGGCAGTAGATGTGGTGGCTGCCATCTTACAGAAAATAGATTGGCGCCTAACCTGTCACTACTTTTGCTAGCCGTCCCAATTTTCCAAAGTGAAATACATGCATGTAAAGTAAGAGAGATGAACAAAAGGAAAGACAAATGAGACTCTGTATCACAAGATGAATAAGGAGATGTCGAACTGCAAGTTTCTGCCCCTGGG
>Ga0307509_10005799_pt1 | contig 16951 bp, 12 predicted proteins | sample 10_EM_MG_FD_202245 | JGI IMG/M metagenome (GOLD analysis project Ga0307509, IMG submission 202245) | Populus trichocarpa ectomycorrhiza microbial communities from riparian zone in the Pacific Northwest, United States - 10_EM | ecosystem: Host-associated > Plants > Roots > Unclassified | place... | reverse complement strand
CACGGGCGGCTAAAGTGTCGCATAAGTCCCGATGTGTATCCATCAAAGATGCAATGTAGACAGCTCCTTTGAATTCCTCTGATTCACACATGAGTTTGGTGATGTAGAGAAAGGATTTTTTGTTGTCGGTGGCTTGTTTACTCCGTGTTGCTAGTCTGTTCCATGCGTTTTCGAAGTTGGTAGTGTGATCTGCGATGTTTTGTCCGATTTTGAAGTTGTTAAGAAGTACGTTTTTGAGGGAAATAATGTCGGTGTTTAGTGTTTCTTTGTCGAACCTGTCTTTCATTGCTTGCCAGGCTTCGGCGGCGGTTTCGTAGGAGACTATGTCTGGTTGTAGTGTGCTCGATACTCCTTGGATAAGGAGAAACATTGCCTGTGTATTTTCCTCTTCCCATTCTACTGCTGTTTTGACCGTAGAGTCCGATGACTTTCCTTCTTCTCTTACTTCCGGTTTTTCTTTTTCACCACTGACGATGGGCCATAGTTTGGGTGATTTGAAGGCCCATAGCCATGATTTGGCCCAGGTGAGATAGTCAGCTTTACCGGTGAGTTTGGGGTAATCTTTGATCGTAAGAGAGAAAGCGGATTTGTTGTCGGAGGAAGATATTGTTTAGACGGCTTTGGATCTGTGTCTTATGCCGGTCCTAGCGTATTTGCTGTCGTGACAGTGTCGTAAACAGTATAGTGTCTTAGCTCGTACGTCAAGATAGTTTCTCAGGCAACAGATGCCAACCGGTGTTTTTCGAATGAGAGGGAGGAGAGAAAAATCAGTGTTTTTCTTTTTGCAACGTGGGCACAGGTAGAAACTTTCGGCGTCGTAGTACTGATCAAAACCTTGGGCGTCGTAGTACTTTCTAGCCAGTTTGAAGGAGGAGAAAGTGTGTATAGAGGATGGTGTATCACGCTTCGCTAAGGAAGGGTATCTTATGTCTTGAACAGTTATGTTATACAGGTAGCAGAAGTATCTGACTAGCCCGGGCTCATAACCTGAAAATATGTGGGATATTGCACTTGTCTTCGTAGAAGGTTGGTAACAATATTAAGAACACAATATAGTTTTAGACTGTAGAAGTATATTCCAAGCTTGCGTGATCTATCTAAATAAAAGGATTTTTTTTTGTTTAAGTCATGTATTCGTTTGTTTTAAAGGTACAAAGAACTCGCGTGCAGCGGTAAGCTATGGCGTAAACAAAACCTATAATAAAACAACTAACAAAAGAAAATCCTAACCACCCAGTTCTCCAAAGCGTAGCCAAACCATGACGCAATAACCAACCAAGGGAAAACATCATAAACTTGTAAAGAAATATCAAAAACCAACAGATCTCACGACCCCGGTTTAAAATAACAAGGTAAAAAACCCCAAAACAAATCAAACATCCTCCACGGGAGAAAACCTGAAGCGGGGCGAGGGGGAGAAGGAAGGGGAGGGAAAAGGGCTGTGGGCAGTACTGGAAGTAGGGCTCGGGGGGAACATGTCGGGCGGGAAACCGGTGGCCGTGAGTGCAATAAATCTAGAAAGGATGGCGATATCGTGATCGGAGGACCATAGGGGCGAGGCGGCGTCAAGCGAGGTGAGGGCCGGGAGGAGACTCTCTTTCAGGCGGCGACGGGCCTTGAAGTGGAGGATGGCATGCTCAAAGGTTTCAGCCGAGGCGTGGCACCTGGGGCAGAGAGAGGGAGTGTCCCGATTAAACCAGGAAGGGTGGGCTGCGAGGTAGCTTTTGCCAGATCGCATGTGATGGAAGCGACCGGCCATGAACTTGGGGAGGCCCATGAAGGGGTGGGGCGTGAGCGAAGGTGGGTAAGGATAGCCTGGGGGAGGAGGAGCGAGCGAGCGCCACTGCCTGTGGAGGATCGCCCGGGATTCATTTCTGAGGGCGGCGTACGAGTCCGAGGGAGCGTCCACAGGGGGGATGGATAGGGTAGGGACCAGTTGGCGGTTGTGGGAAGGAAAGAAAAGCCTGTTCTTAAGCAGGGGAAGCGTCCTGTGGGCGATCTCATCGATGGGGAGGTGTTTGCGGATCGTCACCTGGGGTGTTTTCCACATAAGGGGGCGGTAGGCGGGGTTCAACTTGACCAGCAGGGAGTGATGACAGAGCGGGGAGCGGTAAGAAGACCGGTTTGGGACCGATTTGTCGAGCCTGGCCGATGCAGGATTGATTTCGGGCGGGGAGCAGACCATCCTCAGGGCCGCCATGCGTTGTCGGTGTTCTATAAGGAGGACGAGAAGGGGGAGGCAAGACTCAATGGCCAGTATAGGGACCGGGGTGGAGGAGAAGCAGTTGGTGACCCATCTCTGGACACGATGCCAAAAGACGTCTAACTTGTCCTGCATCCCCACGAGGGGAGTGTAGAGGTCTGAGCCGTATAGGAGAACAGGGGCGAAAAGGGACGAGGCCAACCTATGGCAGAGATACGGAGGGAGACCCTTCCCTGGAGGAGAGAGTCTTTTGATCGTGTCGAAAGCGCCCTGGGCGAGGGACAGCCTCTTGCTGAAATGGGCACTCGAGGAAAGAGGGGGTGTGAGCCAGTATCCTAGCCATCTTACCTTGTCCTTGGGGGAAAAGTATAAGGCGTCCAGCCGGACTCCCACCGTCGAGGGAGGCGAGCGTTCCTGAGGGGTGCGCCAGTGAATGAGTTCAGTCTTGGGAACAGAGAAGGTGAGGCCTCTGGGCGCCGCAATCCTGCAAAGGGAGCGGTAGTGGTCTTGAAGGAGTTGAACGTTGCGTCTGTGGGAGGCGGAGGAGACCGTAACCACGAAATCGTCCACGTAGGAGATTATAATACCCTTAGGTATCACAGGATGTAGTGGAGAAACATATATAACAAAGAGGAGGGGGAAGATGGGGGAGCCCTGGGGGGTACCTACGGCAACCAGCGAAAATATTCTTGGGGAACCTTGAAAGAGAAGTCTACACATGCGGTTGGTGAGGAAAGTGCCAACCCACGCAGTAAGATATTTGTGGACTCCTTTAGCCCGCAGCGCCGATGTGAGCTGGCCAGGGTCGACATTGTCGAAGCCGCCCTTGATGTCCAGGAAAAGGGAGGAGACCTTGGAACCAAGTCTCTAGAGGAGGCGGACCTCATGGGTGAGGGTAGATGTGGCGTCGAAAGTGGAGAGACCCGGGAGGGACCCTGTCTGGTGCGGGTGAAGCAGGCCCACATGCCTGGCCAGGAGAGAGAGACGTGAAGAGACAACTCTTCCAATATCTTGGAAAGAGTTTCGAGTAGAACAATGACCCTGAAGGAGGCAGGGGTATCGTAGGATGCCTTGCCAGGTTTATCTAACACAATGCCGTTTGCTTTTTTCAGGGAGGCGGGGTGATGTCCATAGCGTATCAGAGGAGAGAGGAGATTGGTGAGAAGGGAAGGGCACGACCGGTGAACCTGTTTCCACACGACGTAGGAGATCAAGTCAGGGCCAGGTGCGGAAGTGTTGGAGGACTTTGAGCGGGCGAGTGTAATCTCTTCCTGACTAAGAGGAAAGTAGTCAGGGTAGGGAGTGAGAGTGAGGGGAGCGTCGGCCGGAGGAGGGGTGGAGGGAAAAAAATGTGAAAGTAGGGCCCTGTTAATGCCCTCAGGAGTATCCTGGTCAGGAAAAGAGGGAAACCGCGAGGCTTGCCTTCCGGAGGCGAGCTTCTTGGCCTCCCAAACCAATGAGGTGGTGAGGGACAAAAGGTTGGTAGACCAATGGGCGAACTTAGCCTTTTTAATGGCAGCAAAATAGGAGCGTCTCGTCCAGCCTAGAGCCGACAGATCGTAGGAGTCTCTAGAGGACCAGTATATCCGAGAGGCCGAGTGGAAGGCAGCTCTTAGGTGGGAGAGAAGAGGGGACCACCATGGCTTGGATCTGGAGGACGGGCGTGACACAGGGGTGTTGGAGACGATGAGGGCCTTGACCTTATTGGCGTGGGTGTCGAACCATTCTTCGAAGGTGGAGGGCGAGCAAACAGACGGAGGAGGGGGAGTTATCAAGGAGGGAAGGGTGGGTAGGATACTGGAGCAATCCGTTTTCGACCAGTTGGGGGAGGGAGGCGGAAGCCTGAACCTAGGAGACTCCAATGTGATGAGCACTGGAACGTGGTCAGAGCCAGTCGAAGGGAGAGGTGTGTCCCAATGAGAGAATGAAGGAAAAAGCGGTTCGTTAGCGAAGGCAAGGTCCAGGACCGAGGGCCTGGCGTTGTGTGCGAAGGGGAAATACGTATATAACCCAGTTTGATTGAGGAGAGAGTAGCCATGTTCCGAAGCCTGGCTATAATAGGGGTGCGATAGGTTGTACTCCTTAGAGTCGAATGTTCGTAGAGGGTCGGCGGATGGATGATGTAAGTTGAGGTCACCAACCACCATCGTCGGGAAATCGTTGTCTTGAAACAGTTCAGGGGGGGAGATAGAACGGAAGGGGGCAGACTTGCGAGGGAGATTGTAGGCGTTGATGATCCTGAACCTAGTCAACGGAGTTCAAAGAAGCCCTCTGGGGCAAATATGTCGATCGAAAAAAGATCGGAACGGGTGGATGCAGTAGGTAAGAGCGAGACTGAATTTAGCAGGCTGGGGTGGACGTAGAAAGCCACCCTTGGTTTGGGGGAGGAGGGGTGAAAGCACTTGAATGTAGAAAAGGATGGGAGTTGCCCTCTCCTGACGGGGGGGTCCTGGAGGGCTATTATCATAGGAGGGGAGGTCAACTGACTAACGCTATTCATGAGGGATAAGAACACATCCCAGCTCCCAAGGCTGTTGTGTTGAACGATGGAAAAGGAACGAAGTGTCCCCCTTGCCGGCCGGGGAGACATGGTTGAGTTACTATTGTACTGCATTATCGGGCCCTGCCCGGATCATTGGAAGGAGCAGGGGAGGGGCTGGGGGCCACCTGGGGAAGTGGGCCACCCGCCCCTGGAGTAGGACGCAGAACCGAGGGAGGAGCTGAGGGACGAGTCGGACGTGGGGTGACCACCTCAAAGGCCGAGAGAAGTCTTCTGATGGTTGACGGAGCGGAGGGTCTGGGGGTTTCGGCAACGGCCTCACCCTCATCTTCAGTTGTATCCATGTCCCCTTCAGCCGGGGCAGGGGCGACGTGACCTTGTGCAAGAGATACCTCGTCAGTGGGGGGGGAGGGCTTGGTCTAGCTGGGCAGGCAGGGTCAGTGGCAGGATGGTCATCCCCGCAGTTAGCACAGTGCGCAGGGGAAGCAGAGCAGCAATTTGCCACTGGACGTAAGTTGCCCTCCTTGGGACATGTGGGGTTAGGGCAGCGGTGTTCCGTTTTGCGATGGTGTAAGGCGCAGATTGAGCAGACGGGGTGGTCGTATTTACAGACAGGGGCCGTGTGGCCGTACCTCTGACAGTTGCGGCAACGAGTGGTTTTGTTGGCAGAGTGAGCAGTTTTGACCTCCCTCTTGCGGGAGAGAAGGAAGATGTTGGAGCCCATCTTTTTACCTTCCTCAGGGGTAGTAGTGACAACAACCGAGGAGGCTAGTTTCAGAGAGCGGGCCTCAGGATCTGGGTTAAGAAAGCGCGCCGAGGTGATTTCAACGCCTTTGGCGTTGAGTATTGCGGTTCTGAGGTACACAAAGAGACCCTCATTGTCTTCAGGGAGGTATCGGAGGGGGAGGCCCTGGATGGCGAACTGGTTTTCGTTGGGGGCGGGCCTGAACGGTAACCACGGGGAGGAGCCAACTGGGAAGGACTTGTTTCAACGTGGCGCAAGAGCACCGAAGAAGGGAGCGTAGTCAGAGGCGGGCGTAGAGGGGGAGACCCCTAAGAGGGTAACCGTACCATTCGAGTTTACCTTGGCTGTGAACGAAAGGGGGAAGGCGCAGTTGGACGAGCGTAAAACTTCTGCGGCTATGTCACGGAAGGTGGCAGCAATGGTCTCCCTGTCCGGGTGAGGGAGAGGATCCTGTCTGGGGGCATAAAACCTCCTAGCCGCAGCTGGGAGAGTGGAGGGTTTGGAGGAGGAGGAGGAGGAAGCCGGAGAGGAGGAGGAGGAGGGAGGAGAAGACAAGGAGGCAACACCCTGAGGGGAGGACTTCTTTTTTCCTTTTGTCGGAGGGGCCGTGGCTTGTGCATAAGTCAGACGGGGCCAGGTAGGGTCTAGGACCCCAGGGAGGAAAGTGGAGACGGCGGGGTAACCCCCATTTGCGAAGTGGGAGGCTTCCCAAGAGGTGGGGTGGGACTTGGCGAACGCCTCAGGGTTGCCATAGTACTTGTTGGTGGCGTGATCATGCCTGGGGAAATCTGGATGTAGGCCGGGCATGGGGGCAGAGGGTCTTCTAGCCGGGGGGGGTGGGGCAGGCGCCTGATTGGCCGGGGGGGGCGCAGGTCTGTGTGGTACCGGGGCTGTGCTGACCCTATGTGACAGGTCATAAACCGAGGAGATGATGGGGGCCAGGGAGGTGGTCAGCTCATCCCTGTTGGGGACCGAGTTTGCCACCTGGCTAATGGAATCATGGGTGTGTGTGATGCGGTCGCTGAGGGTGTCAACCCTCTCCAGCAGGGAGGCTAATGCGTTGATCGTGGAGCAGAGAAGATGAAGAATAATAGATTCGCCCGTAGAGAGGTCTCTACTGAGCTCAGAGCTTGTGGGGAGGGGGACCACCTCATTGAAGCCTAGTTTGTTGAGAGTTTCCCCAAGGAAATTCCTTACGTAGATGATTTGTTCAGAAGGAGGGGAGGTGGAGCTGGGCCTGGTAGAGGACACCGATGAAGCAGGGAGAGGGAAACCCTGGGGGGCACCATGGACGGACATTTCGCAGCTCACGAAGAGTGCTAGGCGAAGTGCAGCTCACTGAGAGTGCAAGAGGAGGCAGCTCACTGGGAGTGCAGAGTATCGCGAGATTTTGTACCAGAAGCAATGTGGTGTTGAGAAACGTAGGGGTAGGGAGATAGCGGAGGCAAAGCTTGTATCTAAATGAAAGGATTTTGTTTGTTTAAGTCATGTATTCGTTTGTTTTCGGCTGAGCCCGATAGGGCGAAGCTAACTAGGGACAAAGAACTCGCATGCATCGGTGAGATATGGCGTAAACAAACCCTCTGTGAGACCCCCTCTTACCGGCCCAAGGAAAAAACACAAACACCCCAAGTCTGTCTGGTCTGAGACCAACCGCACGCCAGCCACCTCGAAAGAAAAGATAATCTACTAACTACATGTAACTAGCAAAAATCCTAAACAACAAAGCGGGGAGGAAATGAAAGGAAAACCCTGGCCGTGTTCCAACCGAACAAAAAGAAAAAATAAAAGCAACCCGTAAGGAAAACCAAAGCATGGCAAGGGGGAGGCAAGAACGTCTAAACAGGTCAACGCGAGCCAACATTACTTCCGGGACCAAGGCCAACTTCAGCCACCGAGATAGTGCAATACGACAACGGAGGGGCCGAGGCGCCACCACGGGGAGGTGGACGGTGAGGGAAGGGGGTGGCATCAGGATGCCTCCAAGGAAAGTGTAGATAGCTGTAACCGAGCGACAGGAACGAGACACGGGACACGAGAGTAGACAGCCAAGAAGTGCGAGGGAGGGAGGACCCTAACAGGATCACGACTTTTCGAAAAGCCGACCGTACCGATCGATGGTGCCAGAAGGGAGTGCGATATCAGGCAGCAGGACCACCGTGGCCACTACTTTGACTATAACCCGAAACTGCGACCGACCCATTGACAAGGGAAGACGCCCGAGAGAGGAGGAGACCCACCATGAGGCAGGGGAGAAGAGTACGACAGAAGTAACGCGATGCGACCGAGATCCAAAGATAACTGAAGTGAAGCGACGCGACCGAAGGGAGACGCAGCTCACGGAGAGTGCGGAGGGTGCAGCTCACTAAGAGTGCGAGGAGAGAAAGTGACAATAAAAAACCATGGTGTTGATTTCAATCGTTCGGAGGAGAGAAGAGGTGTTCGTTGAATCTAAATGAAAGGATTTTGTTTTGTTTAAGTCATGTATTCGTTTGTTTAAAGGTACAAAGAACTCGCGTGCAGCGGTAAGCTATGGCGTAAACAAAACCTATAATAAAACAACTAACAAAAGAAAATCCTAACCCCCCAGTTCTCCAAAGCGTAGCCAAACCATGACGCAATAACCAACCAAGGGAAAACATCATAAACTTGTAAAGAAGCATCCAAAACCAACAGATCTCACGATCCACGTCTTAAATAACAAAGTAAAGAAACCCCAAAACAAATCAAATACCCTCCACAGGAGAAAACCTGAAGCGGGGCGAGGGGGAGAAGGAAGGGGAGGGAACAGGGCTGTGGGCAGTACTGGAAGTAGGGCTCGGGGGGAACATGTCGGGCGGGAAACCGGTGGCCGTGAGTGCAATAAATCTAGAAAGGATGGCGATATCGTGATGGGAGGACCATAGGGGCGAGGCGGCGTCAAGCGAGGTGAGGGTCAGGAGGAGACTCTCCTTCAGGCGGCGACGGGCCTTGCAGTGGAGGATGGCATGCTCAAAGGTTTCAGCCTAGGCGCGGCACCTGGGGCAGAGAGAAGGGGTGTCCCGATTAAAACAGGAGGGATGGGCTGCAAGGTAGCTTTTGCCAGACCGCATCTGATGGAAATGACCGGCTATGAATTTGGGGAGGCCCATGAAGGGGTGGGGCGTGAGCGAAGGTGGGTAAGGGTAGCCTGGGGGTGGAGGAGCGAGCGAGCGCCACTGCAGGAGGAGGATCGCCCAGGATTCTTTTCTGAGGGCGGCGTACAAGTCCGAGGGAGCTTCCACCGGGGGGATGGACAGGGTAGGGACCAGTTGGCGGTTGTGGGAAGGAAAGAAAAGCCTGTTCTTAAGCAGGGGAAGCGCCCTGTGGGCGATCTCATCGATGGGGAGGTGCTTGCGGATCGTCACCTGGGGTGTTTTCCACATAATGGAGCGGTAGGCGGGGTTCAACTTGACCAGCAGGGAGCGATGACAGAGTGGGGAGCGGTAAGCAGACCGGTTTGGGACCGACCTGTGGAGCCTGGCCGACGCAGGATTGATTTCGGGCGGGGAGCAGACCATCCTCAGGGCCGCCATGCATTGTCGGTGTTCCATAAGGAGGACAAGAGGGGGTAGGCAAGACTCAATGGCCAGTATGGGGGTCGGGGTGGCGGAGAAGCAGTTAGTGACCCATCTCTGGACAAGATGCCAAAAGACGTCTAACTTATCCTGCATCCCTACGAGGGGAGTGTAGAGGTCTGTGCCGTAAAGGAGAACAGGGGCGAGAAGGGACGAGGCCAGCCTATGGCAGAGGTACGGAGGGAGACCCTTCCCTGGAGGAGAGAGCCTTCTGATCGAGTCGAAAGCGCCCTGGGCGAGGGACAGCCTCTTGCTGAAATGGGCGCTCGAGGAGAGAGGGGGCGAGAACCAGTATCCTAGCCACCTTACTGTGTCCTTGGGGGAGAAGTACAAGTCGTCCAGCCGGACTCCTGCCGTTGAGGGAGGCGAGCGTTCCTGAGGGGTGCGCCAGTGAATGTGTTCGGTCTTGGGGACGGAGAAGGTGAGGCCTCGGGGCGCCGCGATCCTGCAAAGGGAGCGGTAGTGACCTTGAAGGAGTTCAACGTTGCGTCTGTGGGAGGCGGAGGAGACCGTAACCACGAAGTCGTCCACGTAGCAGATTACAATACCCTTAGGTATCACAGGGTGTAGGGGAGAAACATATATAACAAAGAGGAGGGGGGAGATGGGGGAGCCCTGGGGGGTACCTACGGCAAGTGGCGAAAATATTCTTGGGGAACCTTGAAAGAGAAGTCTACACATGCGGTTGGTAAGAAAACTGCCAACCCACGCAGTAAGATATTTGTGGACTCCTTTAGCCCGCAGCGCCGACGTGAGCTGGCCAGGGTCGACATTGTTGAAGCCGCCCTTGATGTCCAGGAAGACCGAGCAGACCTTGGAACCAAGTCTCTGGAGGAGGCGAACCTCATGGGTGAGGGTAGATGTGGCGTCGAAAGTGGAGAGACCCGGGAGGGATCCTGTCTGGTGCGGGTGAAGCAGGCCCACATGCCTGGCCAGGAGAGAGAGGCGTGAAGCGACAACTCGTTCCAGTATCTTGCAGAGAGTTTCGAGTAGAACAATGCCCCTGAAGGAGGCAGGGGTATCGTAGGATGCCTTGCCAGGCTTATCCAACACAATGCCATTTGCGTTTTTCAGGGAGGCGGGGTGATGCCCATAGCGTACCAGAGGAGAGAGGAGATTGGTGAGGAGGGAAGGGCACGAGCGGTGAACCTGTTTCCATACGACGTAGGAGATCGAGTCAGGGCCAGGTGTGGAAGTGTTGGAGGACTTTGAGAGGGCGAGTGTGATCTCTTCCTGACTAAGAGGAAAGTAGTCAGGGTAGGGAGAGAGAGTGAGGGGAGTGACGGCCGGAGGAGGGGTGGAGGGGAAATAATGTGAAAGTAGGGCCCTGTTGATGCCCTCAGGAGTATCCTGGTCAGGAAAAGAGGGGAACCTCGAGGCTTGCCTTCCGGAGGCGAGCCTCTTGGCCTCCCAAACCGATGAGGGGGTGAGGGTCGAAAGGTAGGTAGACCAATTGGCGAACTTAGCTTTTTTAATGGCAGCAAAATAGGACCGTCTTGTCGAGCGTAGAACCGACTGATCGTAGGAGTCCCTAGAGGACCTGTATGTCCGAGAGGCCGAGTGGAAGGCAGATCTTAGGTGGGAGAGAAGAGGGGACCACCATGGCTTGGATCTGGGGGACAGGCGTGACACAGGGGTGTTGGAGGAGATGAGGGTCTTGACCTTATTGGCGTGGGTATTGAACCACTCCACGAAGGTGGAGGGCGAGCAGACCGACGGAGGAGGGGGAGGAATCAAGGAGGGGAGGGTGGGTAGGATACTGGACCAATCCGTTTTCGACCAGTTGGGGGAGGGAGGCGGAAGCCTGAACCTAGGAGACTCCAATGTGATGAGCACTGGAACGTGGTCAGAGCCAGTTGAGGGGCGAGGTGTGTCCCAATGAGAGAACGAAGGAAAAAGCGGGCCGTTACCAAAGGCAAGGTCCAGGACCGAGGGCCTGGCGTTGTGTGCAAAGGGGAAATACGTATACAACCCAGGTTGATTGAGGAGAGAGTAGCCATGTTCCGAAGCCTGGCTATAATAGGGGTGTGATAGGTTGTACTCCTTAGAGTCGAATGTTCGTAGAGGGTCGGCAGATGGGTGATGTAAGTTGAGGTCACCAACCACCATCGTCGGGAAATCATTGTCTTGGAACTGTTCAGGGCGGGAGATAGAACGGAAGGGGGCAGACTTGAGAGGGAGATTGTAGGCCTTGATAATCCTGAACCTGGTGAACTGGAGTTCAAAGAAGCCCTCTGAGGCAAATATGTCGATCGAAAACAGATCGGAACGGGTGGATGCAGCGGGTAGGAGCGAAACTGAATTCAGCCGGTTGGGGTGGATGTAGAAAGCCACCCTCGGCTTGGGGGAGGTGGGGTAAAAGCACTTGAACGTCGAAAAGGATGGGAGTTGCCCTCTCCTGACGGGGGGGTCCTGGAGGGCTATTATCATAGAAGGGGAGGTCAACTGACTAACGCTATTCATAAGGGATAAAAACACATCCCAGCTCCCAAGGCTGTTGTGTTGAACGATGGAAAAGGAACGGAGTGTCCCCCTGGCCGGCCGGGGAGACATGGTTGAGTTACTATTGTACTGGATTATCGGGCCCTGCCCGGATCACTGGAAGGAGCAGGGGAGGGGCTGGGGGCCACCTGGGGAAGTGGGCCACCCGCCCCTGGAGTAGGGCGCAAAACTGAGGGAGGAGCTGAGGGACTAGGCGGACTCGGGGTGACCACCTCAAAGGCCGGGAGAAGTCTTCTGATAGTTGACGGAGCGGAGGGTCTGGGGGTTTCGGCAACGGCCTCGCCCTCATCTTCAGTTGTATCCATGTCCCCTTCAGCAGGGGCAGTGGCGACATGTCCCCGTGCAAGAGGTACCTCGTCAGTGGGGGGGGGAAGTCTTGGTCTAGCTGGGCAGGTAGGGTCAGTGGCAGGATGGTCATCCCCGCAGTTAGCACAGTGCGCAGGGGAAGCAGAGCAGCAGTTTGCCACTGGACGTAAGTTGCCCTCCTTGGGACATGTGGCGTTAGGGCAGCGGTGTTCCGTCTTGCGATGGTGTAAGGCGCAAATTGGGCAGACAGGGTGGTCGTATTTACATACAGGAGCCGTGTGGCCGTACCTCTGACAGTTGCGGCAACCAGTGGTTTTGTTGGCAGAGTGAGCAGTTTTAATCTCCCTCTTGCGGGAGAGAAGGAAGATGTTGGAGCCCATCTTCTTACCTTCCTCAGGGGTCGTGGTGACAACAACCGAGGAGGCTAGTTTCAGAGAGCGGGCCTCAGGATCTGGGTTAAGGAAGCGCGCCGAGGTGATGTCGACGCCTTTGGCGTTGAGTATTGCGGTTCTGAGGTACACGAAGAGACCCTCATTGTCTTCAGGGAGGTATCGGAGGGGGAGGCCATGGATGGCGAACTGGTTTTCGTTGGGGGCGGGCCTGAACGGCAGCCACGGGGAGGAGCCAACTCGGAAGGACTTGTTTAATCGTGCCGCAAGAGCACCGAAGAAGGGAGTGTAGTCAGAGGCGGGCGAGACCCCTAAGAGGGTGACCTTTCCATTCGAGTTTACTTTCGCTGTGAACGAAAGGGGAAAGGCGCAGTTGGACGAGCGTAGACCTTCTGCGGCTATGTCAGGGAAGGTGGCGGCAATGGTCTCCCTGTCCGGGTGGGGGAGGGGGTCCTGTCTGGGAGCATAGAACCTCCTAGCTGCAGCTGGGAGAGTGGAGGAGGAGGAGGAGGAGGAGGAGGAAGCCGGAGAGGAGGAGGAGGAGGGAGGAGAAGTCAAGGAGGCAACCCCCTGGGGGGAGGACTTCTTTTTCCCTTTTGTCGGAGGGGCCGTGGCTGGTGCATAGGTCAGACGGGGGCAGGTAGGGTCTTGTACCCCAGGGAGGAAGGTGGAGACGGCGGGGTAACCCCCATTTGTGAAGTGGGAGGCTTCCCACGAGGTGGGGTGGGACTTGGCGAACGCCTCAGGGTTGCCATAGTACTTGTTGGTGGCGTGGTCATGCCTGAGGAAATCTGGATGTAAGCCAGGCGTGGGGGCAGAGGGTCTTCTAGCCGGTGGCGGTGGGGCAGTTGCCTGATTGGCCGGGGGGGGCGCGGGTCTGTGCGGTGCAGGCGCTGTGCTGGCCCTATGTGACAGGTCACGAACCGAGCAGATGATGGGGGCAAGGGAGGCAGTCAGCTCATCCCTGTTGGGGACCGAGTTTGCCACTTGGCTAATGGAGTCATGGGTGTGTGTGATACGGTCGTTGAGGGTGTCAACCCTCTCGAGCAGAGAGGCCCATGCGTTGATCGTGGAGCAGAGGAGGGGGAGAATAATGGATTCGCCCGTAGAGAGATCTCTACCGAGCTCAGAGCTTGTGGGGAGGGGGACCACATCATTGAAGCCTAGTTTGTTGAGAGTTTACCCAAGGAGGTTCTTTACGTAGATGATCTGTTCAGAAGGAGGGGAGGTGGAGCTCGGCCTTGTAGAGGGCACCGAGGAAGGAGGGAGAGGGAAGCCCTGTGGGGCACCATGGACGGACATTTTTGCAGCTCACGAAGAGTGCTAGGCGTAGTGCAGCTCACTGAGAGTGCAAGAGGAGGCAGCTCACTGAGAGTGCAGAGTATCATGAGATTTTGTACCAGAAGCAATGTGGTGTTGAGAAATGTAGGGGTAGGGAGATAGTGGAGGCGAAGCTTGAAATCTAAATGAAAGGATTTTGTTGTTTTTTTTTGTTTTAGTCATATATTCGTTTGTTTAAAGGTACAAAGAACTCGCATGCAGCGGTGAGCTATGGCGTAAACAAAACCTATAATAAAACAACAAACAAAAGCAAATCCTAACCACCCGATTCTCCAAAGCGTAGCCAAACCATGACGCAATAACCAACCAAGGGAAAACATCATAAACTTGTAAAGAAATATCCAAAACCAACATATCTTGCGATCCCTGTCCTGAAACAACAAGTAAAGAAATACCCCGACAAATCAAACATCCTCCGCGGGAGAAAACCTGAAGCGGGGCCAGGGGGAGAAGGAAGAGGAGGGAACGGGGCTGTGGGCAGTGCTGGAAGCAGGGCTCGGGGGGAACATGTCGGGTGGGAAACCGGTGGCTGTGAGTGCGATAAATCTAGACAGGGTGGCGATATCGTCATCGGAGGACCATTGGGGCGAAGCGGCGTCAAGCGAGGTGAGGGCCGGGAGGAGACTCTCTTTCAGGCGGCGACGGGCCTTGCAGTGGAGGATGGCATGCTCAAAGGTTTCAGCCGAGGCGCGGCACCTGGGGCACAGAGAGGGAGTGTCCCGATTGAACCAGGAAGGGTGGGCTGCGAGGTAGCTTTTGCCAGACCGCATCTGATGGAAGCGACCGGCCATGAACTTGGGGAGGCCCATGAAGGGGTGGGGCGTGAGCGAAGGTGGGTAGGGATAGCCTGGAGGAGGAGGAGCGAGCAAACGCCATTGCTCGTGGAGGATCGCCCGGGATTCTTTCCTGAGGGCGGCGTACGAGTCTGAGGGAGCGTCTACCGGAGGGATGGATAGGGTAGGGACCAGTTGGCGGTTGTGCGAAGGAAAAGAGGGCCTGTTTTTAAGCAGGGGAAGCGTCCTGTGGGCAATCTCATCGATGGGAAGGTGTTTGCGGATCGTCACCTGGGGTGTTTTCCACATAAGGGGGCGGTAGGCGGGGTTCAACTTGACCAGCAGGGAGCGGTGACAGAGCGGGGAGCGGTAAGAAGACCGGTTTGGGACCGATTTGTGGAGCCTGGCCGACGCAGGATTGATTTCGGGCGGAGAGCAGACCATCCTCAGGGCCGCCATGCGTTGTCGGTGTTCTATAAGGAGAACGAGGGGGGGGAGGCAAGACTCGATGGCTAGTATGGGGACTGGGGTGGAGGAGAAGCAGTTGGTGACCCATCTCTGGACACGATGCCAAAAGACGTCCAACTTATCCTGCATCCCAACCAGGGGAGTGTATAGGTCTGAGCCGTATAGGAGAACAGGGGCGAGAAGAGACGAGGCCAACCTATGGCAGAGGTACGGAGGAAGACCCTTCCCTGGGGGAGAGAGCCTTTTGATCGTGTCGAAAGCACCCTGGGCGAGGGACAGCCTCCGGCTGAAATGGGCACTTGAGGAGAGAGGGGGTGTGAACCAGTAACCTAACCACCTTACCGTGTCTTTGGGGGAAAAGTACGAGTTGTCCAGCCGGACTCCCGCCGTTGATGGAGGCGAGCGTTCCTGAGGGGTGCGCCAGTGAATGAGCTCAGTCTTGGGGACGGAGAAGGTGAGGCCTCTGGGCGCCGCAATCCTACAAAGGGAGCGGTAGTGACCTTGAAGGGGTTGAACGTTGCGTCTGTGGGAGGCGGAGGAGACCGTGACCACGAAATCGTCCACATAGGAGATTACAATGCCCTTAGGAGGGGGGAGATGGGGGAGCCCTGGGGGGTACCTACGGCAACCGGCGAAAATATTCTTGGGGAACCTTGAAAGAGAAGTCTACACATGCGGTTGGTAAGGAAGCTGCCAACCCATGCAGTGAGGTATTTGTGGGCTCCCTTAGCCCGCAGTGCCGATGTGAGCTGGCCGGGGTCGACATTGTCGAAACCGCCCTTGATGTCTTGGAAAAGAGAGGAGACCTTGGAACCAAGTCTCTGGAGGAGGCGGACCTCATGAGTGAGGGTGCACGTGGCGTCAAAAGTGGAGAGACCCGGGAGCGATCCTGTCTGGTGCGGATGAAGCAGGCCCCCATGCCTGGCTAGGAGGGAGAGGCGTGAAGCGATAACTCGTTCTAGTATCTTGGAAAGAGTTTCGAGAAGAACAATGACCCTGAAGGAGGCAGGGGTATCGTAGGATGCCTTGCCAGGCTTGTCCAATACAATGCCGTTTGCCTTCTTCAGGGAGGCGGGGTGATGTCCATAGCGTAGTAGAGGGGAGAGTAGATTGGTGAGGAGGGAAGGGCATGACCGGTGGACCTGTTTCCATACGACGTAGGAGATCGAATCAGGGCCAGGAGCGGAAGTGTTGGAGGACTTTGAGAGGGCGAGGGTGATTTCCTCCGGACTAAGAGGAAAATAGTCAGGGTAGGGAGAGAGAGTGAGGGGAGTATCAGCTGGGGGAGGGGTGGAGGGAAAAAAATGTGAGAGTAGGGCCCTGTTGATGCCCTCAGGAGTATCCTGTTCAGGAAAAGAGGGGAACCTTGAGGCTAGCCTTCCAGAGGCGAGCTTCCTGGCTTCCCAAACCGACGAGGGGGTGAGGGACGAAAGGTAGGAAGACCAGTGAGCGAACTTAGCTTTCTTAATGGCAGCAAAATAAGAGCGTCTCGTCGAGCGTAGAGCCGACTGATCGTAGGTGTCTCTAGAGGACCTGTATGTCCGAGAGGCCGAGTGGAAGGCAGATCTTAGGTCGGAGAGAAGAGGGGACCACCATGGCTTGGATCTGGGGGACGGGCGCGACACAGGGGTGTTGGAGGAGATGAGGGTTCTGACCTTGTTGGCGTGGGTATCGAACCATTCTTCGAACGTGGAGGGCGAGCAGACAGACAGAGGAGGTGGAGGTATCAAGGAGGGGAGGGTGGGTAGGATACTGGACCAATCCGTTTTCGACCAGTTGGGGGAGGGAGGCGGAAGCCTGAACCTGGGAGACTCCAGTGTGACAAGCACTGGAACATGGTCAGAGCCTGTCGAGGGGAGAGGTGTGTCCCACTGAGAGAACGAAGGGAAAAGCGGGCCGTTAGCGAAGGCAAGGTCCAAGACCGAGGGCCTGGCGTTGTGTGCGAAGGGGAAATACGTATATAACCCTGGCTGATTGAGGAGAGAGTAGCCATGTTCCGAGACCTGGCTATAATAGGGGTGCGATAGGTTGTACTCCTTAGAGTCGAATGTTCGTAGAGGGTCGGCGGATGGATGATGTAAGTTGAGGTCACCAACCACCATCGTCGGGAAATCGTTGTCTTGAAACA
>Ga0307509_10005798_pt1 | contig 16955 bp, 22 predicted proteins | sample 10_EM_MG_FD_202245 | JGI IMG/M metagenome (GOLD analysis project Ga0307509, IMG submission 202245) | Populus trichocarpa ectomycorrhiza microbial communities from riparian zone in the Pacific Northwest, United States - 10_EM | ecosystem: Host-associated > Plants > Roots > Unclassified | place... | reverse complement strand
AGAAAACATCGGGATGCGAGGTGGGAAGATGAAAGAAGCCCTGACGTTTGGTGAGAAGGAACCGGCGTCAGGGCAGGAGAGTCCTGGATCTGAAGGCGTCAGGGCGGGAGAGTCCTGGATCTGAAGGGGTCAGGGCGGGAGAGTCCTGGATCTGAAGGCGTCAGGGCGGGAGAAGCCTAGATCAGGCGACGTCAAAACGCAAAGGCGGTGCACCAGACGCAGTCAGGACGCACAGGACGTAGGGGTCCGTGTCGGGATGGCGTCAGGACGGACGGTGCTAAGTAACGCAAAATCAGGACGCAACGTCGGATCGACGTCGCGTCCTGATTCGCGATTAGCGTTCGGGCGTCAGGTGCGTCAGACGCACAGGACGCATAGGACACAGGGTATTATTTTTGCTGATGTAGGGTTACTTCAACTGCACGCTCTGCCCTTGATGAACCACGTTGCATTGACGCCGATCATTTTCTTGCCAGAACTTTTGGTTGGGACATTCTGTCCCCTTTGACCTCGTGGTTACAGACCAGTTTGTCTACGGGCATCTCCCTCACCAACCAGCTCGTTTGTCGGAACCTGTTTCTGCTCTGGTCGTGCACTCCTTCTGCTGAGGTGTTGTCAGCTTCCACCGGTGTCGCCTTACCATACCTCGGCAGGTTTGACCCCATTCCTCTTAGCACCTTGCACTTTGTGAAACCTGTAAAATGGTTACTGCTTTCGCACAGGTTGAATATCTTCCAGCAATGCATACATGCTATACCCTTCGGCGCTCCGGAGTCCACAATGGTACATTTGTGATTGGTCGAAAGATGGTTTTTGCTGCACCACCTGTATTCCGGGGTAGCTTTGCACTCTGAAAGCGACTGTCCTACCATCCAGGATCTGTTACATATAATCGTGTCAGATCTCACTCTCCATATACTACAAAACCTCTTCCTGCCTCCTACCCACAATCGCAGCTCGCTGGCACCCATCATCCTTTTCAAGTCCTTTGTCTCCACGCACAAGATTGTCAACCCTACCATCTTGTACTTTCTCTCCTGCATTAACCCGAGCGTCCCTACCCACGATAGACGTGTACAGACGTATCTTCCAGGGTTGCCAGATTTGATGTCAGCCACCATTTCATCAAAAGCATTCTCACTTTTCCCGGCCTCCACATCCCAGTCTCTGGCACCCCTTCTGTTGAGGGGCACCATTGCGACGTTCAACTTCAGTTTTGAGGTATCCCTCACAGAAGAAAAAACACCTTTAGCCCTAATTCCATTAGTGCTCCTTTCATAGCATTTCCTGAGTTGATCAGGTCTGCCGCTTGTTTCCTTGCCATGCTCATCGTGATGTCTCCCTACTTGTTCTGACCAGCCTTTGCAATATAGGCATCAATGTTCAGTCCTTTCAGGGCGTGATTTAATTTCACGTAGAGGATCTCTGTCGTGACACCTAGGGGTAGCATATGCACCATTCTCCTCTTACCGACAACCCTTATCTTAAGGCGTCTCTCCTTCTCTGTTGCCATCAGCGTAACCTTCCTCTTCTTAGTTACCATTTTCCGTTCCACTTCACCTATCACTTACGTAAAGCATTCGTTGTCTTCGGGGCGCACCATGTTGCCCCAACCCTCTTTGAATCTAGCAAACAAACTGGATTGTTTCTTGCACATTTGGACTTCCGTACATTTCTCCTTATCTTCTCGCTGTAGTCCTGTTTGAATACTTCCCAGACTAGGGCGGCGCAGACTGCCATTATCGGAGCGTGTCCGACATTCCCGTAGGCAACCAATGGAATTGGTGCCCTACATTTACCGTGTACATCCACCTTGCACCTAGTGCAACCAATCTTTGATTCCGTGATGTCCGAAATCAGGACCTCAAACCCATCAGTGATCTCATCATTCTTGTCCCTCATCTCACACACCAGTCTCTCCAGTCTCTGTATCTTGTGATGATCTGACAAGGGGCTCTCCTTGACTACACTCGCACCCCGATTCTTGTCCATCGCCTCATCAACTGGCACAACCCCCTCCCGATTCTCGATCTCCATCACTGCCTCCAACAGGCCATCGTTAATTGAGGAGCCACCATACAAGATGGTAGGTTTGTGTGTTAGTACAATGGGAGTCCCCTCGATGCTGTCTCTGTTCGTGGGTCTATCCCACCTCATCCTTCTCACCACTGTGGTTTCTCTCACTGGGGTCATACTTACCCCGTTCTCCACGTATTTACTATCACCAATACCATTGCCTTCGGTATTGGCTCAACCACCCAACCTCGTCAACAGCCCCCTATTCGTAGTTGGAGGAGGCTGGTCCTCGTGCGACCTTTCATCCTGTGTACAACCCTTGTAAAGAGCTCTCTCCGAGGCCGGCAGACTGTCCAAGATTGTAGAGTTTCCCCACCACAAAATGTCAGAAGCAAAATGGCTCCATCCTGTTGATATTCTATTCTCGCCTGTACACGGCGAGTACACCGAGATCAGTGAGTGCCTAAATATGACCCTTGTAGAGGTGGTCTTCTCAATACCACACCCTGCACCACATCCCACTGTCTTCAAAATCGTCCCCACAAAATCATCCAACTCTCTAACGGTCCTTAACCAACCCTGTTTACCTCACTCATTACCATCTCGTTATTGTACATTCCACTTTCCCTGCCCCCATCTCTCTGCTGCCCCTTATATTTCATCCCCTCCGAGACTCCCTCTGACCTAGTCGGCACGCTTGCTAGGAGTTTCCCCTCTTTACTACCCCAACAACATTACCCTCTTCTGCCATTCTTCATTAAGGTCTCCTTTTGGACGGTCAACCTATTCTCCCACCATGTACCAAGTACAGACTTGGATATCTGCTGATAGAAGTGATAGAATCGATCGGTAACCTCAAAGTAAACAATCTCGAATCAAATAAATAAACAAAAATCAGGCTCTGTGATTCTTCGCAACTCATGTGTCAAAATATGATTAGAGAAAAGAAAATCTTTTGTAGTCGCGAAAGGATTGGAGGGGTGGGGACAAGTTTTATAGGCAATATGCACATTCATTAGTATATATGTTAAAAGAGAAGAAAATCTGTGAACACTTCTGAGATAATAATTGGCAGATTTTGACGTTACAGCCTGCTGAATGGCTACACTCCAATATTTGGTTATCGAGCTGGCCGCAAATCGCCACCTGAGTGTTCAAGCATTTTACCCCTGCCCGCAGTAGGATGCAGGAGTAGTCCTTTTTAAAAATCTCTTGATATTGCAAGTGGATGTAGAGATTGTTACGGGGCGGACGGGGCCCCGAAAAAAGCGGGTCCCCAGCCCTTTTCCCCGCCTGCTCGACTCAACGGCCTGGGGCGCGGTGGCTTTTTCAGCATTCTCTGCCCCTGTCCCCCCTCAGGCCCCTGCCCGACCCATACCCCAGACTGGTCCCCGTTAAAAATAGGTGGTAACAAACGGTCCCCTCTGCAGGGAATGAGTGCGGGTGAGCCCCTGACAGGGCCAGGGCGAGGATTACCGGAAACATACCCGCTGCGGCCCGGTAACGAACACTAAGTGGATGGGTTGCTTCTCCTAGTGATTTATGGTGAAATCAGGCAATCGCTAAAGGAAAACATCTGAATGTAAAAGAGAGTCTAAATGGTGTCTAGTTTTGCTTACACTGGGAAAATTAAGTGAGGGCATTCATTTGCTAATTTGAGAGCTATTGTCGGGGGACAAAAATAACGGCCGTTCAAAGATCGATCGCAATGCACCTCTTCTTGTCACCCCCCACTTCCTATACCACCCAAACAAATCCCTCTAAATCAATCAAAACGAAACCATCCTATCTAATTATTTTTTTCAATAAACTATGCCTCCTATTCTTCGCAGTCATGCCAAAAAACCTATTCCCTCCAAGTATCCCTCTCAGTTTACCAGGGGGAGAATCTTTGGGTTACATGAGCCTCAAATGGGATCTGAGCAAATTTCCCACTACCTTAACATTCCGCCCACCACTGTCAGAAGGACAATTGCAAAGGGATATCAAGAGGGTAAGGAGAATGAGGATAGAGGAAGACATCCTAAGACTACCAAGTTGCAGGATGAAGCCATGGTTGAGGAAGGTCTCAAAAATCGCCACACTACCTATTTTGAGATTGCTAACAAGTTGCACCCAATGTTTCTACCCAGACAGTGAAGAGAAGAATTGCACAAAAGCATCTTAAAACATGGGTGGCACAAGAGAGAGTTCATTTAGATGAAGGCCTGGCTCAAGAGAGGTTGGAATGGGTATTAGCCCATAGGCATTGGACAAGGGGGATGTGGAGAAGGAAGGCAAGGTCGAGGGATGAGGTATCTGTGGAGAGGGGTGGAGGAAAGATGAGAAAATGGGTATTTAGATACCCAAATGTGAAGTGGAATAAGGATTGTGTTGAACCTACTGCTAGGAGAAAGGAGAGAGGGATTAGCCAGATGATGACTGGTTTTCTTTATGGTCAAACTCATGGTCTTTTTTTACCTGTTTTTCCTAATCCTTCTTCTGCTAGGGGTGGAGTTACTAGAAAATCAATTATTGATGTCAATGATCATTATGACTTTCTAGGGATATCGGAGGACATTAGGGAAAAGGTTGGAGAAGAACAGGTATTTTTTGTCATTGACAATGCTAAGACTCAGTTGCCTTTAAGGAGATGGCTCAGAAGGCATGGAATTGCTCTTATGGAAATTCCTGCCTATTCACCAGATCTCAATCAAATTGAAAATGTTTGGTCTCTGGTGAAAGATAAGCTTTATAAGCACTATCCTGAGCTATATCTTATGAGGGGTGATGTCAATGTGGTCAAGAAGGCAATAGATGAGGCAATCACTAATTGTTGGGAACTTCTGGACCCAAAGGTTTTTACTACTTTGGCAGTGTCAATGGTGGATAGAATAGAGGCAATTATTAATGCTGATGGATGGTATACCAAATATTAATTTCTACTATGTATTTACAATTTTCTAATTTCTATTTGGTTTTCATGATAGTGGGGTTGATGGGGGAGGACGTTGTCATTGCCGAAGATTTTCGCCCGTTGATACCGCCGTTATGTTTGTCCTCCGACAATATTACAGGGAAAAGGCTTTTCTCAACATACAAGTACTTGTATTTTCATAGTGTATTTGGAATCAGGCAATATTAAAGATGTATATCTTAGAACAGTAGTAACTCTTGATCTTGGATGGCCAAATTTCAAGGATTTCATTCGGCCAACGGGGTGTCCGGAACAACAGGGTATCACCAATGGCACAAATTTCAAAGCAAAAATAAAGACGATTTATTCACATTCTCTTCAGAAGGCTTATCACATTAAAGATTCATTTGCAGAATTGACCCCACTTGTCTTCTACATTGTAGCCATACAGGTTGCATGGTTTGTCATCCTCCTCTTCCTTACTGCGAGTGCTGCTATAGTGAACCAGTTCATGCTCTTCCATGCTAGTGGTAGGGATTTTGCCTTATAGCCGTGGTCAAATATTCAGCCGATTAAACTCAGGGGGGAGGACGGGTTGGGAGGTCAGAACAGCTGCAGGAGAGAACTGGGCAATGGTTGTCTGCTGTATATTTCCAGTATTTTGATAACTGTAATTTGTTAGTGGGCAAGCCTTATTTGAGCAAGGATAGCAAAGGGTGGATCAAAGGAGGACAGAATGAGGTTTATGGATGGATGAAATCAGTTCCTTAACAGGGAGAATATTATGGCCATAGAGGGGGAGGTAAGTAACTGGAAGAATATGGAGAAAGCAATGATGCTCAAAGTCATAATATGTGGCAATTTGTACCTAAGGTAAAGAAAGTGTAGAAATATTCATGGAGTTACTACTCTTGTCCGACCAAGATGGCGTGTTGGGGGCCCCCAATTTCCACCCCACATGCCGCCCAAGATACCATCATTTGCGCCATGTTTGGCAGGGATTAAGCAGCGGTTACTTCTTTAGTGTTTGCTTGTTTCTTGTATTGACGGACCGATGATTGAGGAAGGAGGTTTACAAGCAAATCCAGAATAGTTTTTGCACAGAGCAAGTTAGATGCAGAATGATCATTGATGTGTAGGTGACTGGGGTCTGCTTCCTTGGACTATGTGTATTTGTGCGTATGTCTATTTGTGCGTATGTGTATTTGTGCGTATGTGTATTTGTGCGTATGTGTATTTGTGCGTATATGTATTTGTGCGTATGTGTATTTGTGCGTAGGTGCATGGACCCTAGACCTTCCCTGATAGCGGAGTGGGATATTAGGGCTTGCTATGAGGAAGAAGTCTGTTTGAGGCGAGGTGGGTAAAGAGTTATTTTAAACCAACAAAATGAAAATAGGGTATTTCATGATGAGTGCCTTTCAAGTTCCTTCGTCATTTGTTTCCGGGAGTCCCCTGGAGTCTCGGCGTAAATTGATTCCTGATATCTAGGTGGTCAGTATACGACGGTTAAGGCTGGGAGAGCATCGGTATACAATACATACACTTGAAGTGGAGGATGGTTAAAGTTGGGTAAGACTGGAACCCCCAGTCTACCACAACATGGAGTGTACCATCCCTTCCATGTAGCAATAGCTTAATAATTGTAACAGGTGTACATGATCTGGTAATGGTACACAGGAGCGGGCATTGCAGGATCTTCTATGTTTAGTTGATTTATATTTAGTTTATTTGATTTGATTTCAGCTCCGCTACTCTCTCTGAGTCAGATAGGCTATGCTATCGTATTGTTATGTTTAGTTTGCTTTGCTGGAAGTTTATATTTAGGATTCCGGGTATGGAATGGTCATATAACACTGGCGAAGGCTGAGCATTATTTGTTTCTTTCTTTCGTCCTGTAGGATTATAGGATTCCGGTATGTGCGCAGCTACTGGTAATGATCGTGATTGCCGGAAGGCTATAGCTCTTGTGTTTTGTATTTAAACCACTCTCCTGGCTAGCAGGAGACAGCAGACTTCGACAGACCTTCAGTCTAAGAATACACTTGGTTGACCGGCAATCCCTGAGTCCAATTTGTCCTTTAACTATTATATCTTATCTCAGGTCCCTTGAAGCCTCCTTTAGCACCAGCGCTAGCAGGTCTATTGCCGGTCCTATTGTATTTTCGTTATACAGGAATAAACCTGTTACAATAATCTTGGACAAGACCTTGTATTTGTTCCAAGATGTTATATCTTCCCTGTTTATGTATCAAGTATACAATTGTAGTTGCAAAATGAACCTGGATAGTACACATCTCCTATCTTCGCTCCAAATCCCAAAGACATAGCTTGTCGCTATATATTCCTTTTTGTGATAGTATGATTGAAGCAATCAGCACAAGGCTTGAATCTGGAGCGTCATTCACCTAATACCTAGTTGTTGAGTAGGTCTTTTGTTAGGCGAGCATGGTAGAGAGGAGGGCTCGACGCGTGACTGAGGATAGACAGTGACGATCTTTTCAAGGGGTTAACTACCCTTTTTTTTCTTATTAAGAGATGCCAAATTAACTCCTCTTCTTTCTCACCACCCTCTTACGTTCTCCATCCACTCTCTTGTCATCAACACAATCCACTGGTCACTCAGCCCTCGGTGCTGCAATCGCCCTTCTCCTTGTCATACATCACAGAAGCAAACTCTGCAGATAAAAGAAAAAAAAGAAAAAAGAAGCAAGAAAAAGGAAAAAGGGGAGCTCTTGCTCCAGCAAGGTGGATACGCCCCTCTACCCGGTACCACCCTCTCTACTTCCCTGACTTTCTCCTCTACATGGGAGGGCACAAAGCCAAAAGGTCACTAAATAGATTAATTATTGCCCAGTCCTAAATAGTAAGTTAATGTAATTTACACTGTAACCGCCCATGACAGTGTTACCAACCACAGCAATTGACCAATGATTATTTAGCCAGCCGCAGACGAAATGATCTCCCGCGCTCCTCAAAAACTCTATTGATGTTTGCCCCAATCTCAGCAATCCTTGATGCTCTTCGAACTTCCTACCTCCCCTCATTCTTTATCGCAATTCGATCAAACCCTCACACATTACGGTTCCAATCCCACTAAGTCTCACTAGACCAACCATCCTCCTGCCCCCTGCCTTGATAGACAACCACATAGAATGGAACTCCCCTTTCTGTTTAATGGTAACAACTTTTTTTGTTGTTGTTACACTAGTTGCCCGTTCGATACCATCTGTAGGCCTTTCTTTCTGCCGCCTCAACTTGCCACCAGCTTTGGCTCCATTCATGGCATTAGCTGTCTCTCTTGCCTCGTGTTGTCGTAATACCTCCTCTGTCTCAATGACACGGGCTTTTCTAAGACACCGGAGGTCCCCAGTCTTTATCTTTCATGTTTGGGAAACCTTTGCTCGAAACTGCTTATGAGTTTCTTGTTCAATTTCCTTCTCAATAATCATTTGCTGAAGACCCTTTGACAAAGAATCTATAATAGTTCGTAATTCTTGTGCTGGGGTAGCCTCCCCTTTCACCATTTTTACTCCCTGTCTCACTAACAGCCAGATGTTGCGCAAGGTTCGTGGGGTGGTAGAAATTTGCGTTCAGGTTTGCTTCGTAGGTGAGCGGCTTGTGTTGCTTCGGGAATCCAAGACACGTCTTGGATTCAAGGGCTGTATGCAAGCCGCCCCCCATGCCTTTAGAATGTTTTCTTCTGTATATGCACGTTTCTGTGCTTGTAGCAATATCCTGTACTTTAATTAATTAATAAAGCTTTTTTTAACTCAAACATCAGACTAAATTACTGTAGAAATTCCCCCTTTTTCCTTCCTTCCTCCCACTTTGCTATGCATTCATCTACTCCAGCACTATAGTAGTGCTGTAAGCGGCCAAACAACCCTAAATCAAGGGACTGGAGGAAGTGGGTTGAGTGGGAGGGAAACACAATGGGATTACTCAACGGGAGAAGCAAAAGTCAAAAGATTTCCAGGTAAGATGCGAACTATGACCATCGAGTAAGAGTAACCGATATTTTCCTTGTGCTCTATCACCATCCATCTTATTAGTTTGCAATCTGAGTTTCATAAGCTTTCTACTACTAGGTAGATAGACCTGTAGATTAGTCAATAATTAACTAGTCAGATTGCAATATGTACGGCTCTACGGTCGCTGGTTCAAATTTTTTTCCAGCCATTCTACCCAATGTTCCAGATTGGTCCAACCCTTTTTTGAGTAGGAAAAAGTGGCCCAATCGCCCTTCTGCAAGGCTGCATACCAGCCCATATAATATGCTTCCCCCTTATTAATTAGCATTTCCGGTAGAACAATTCCGGCTACTAAGACAGCCACAATTACCGTCACCCATTCCTGGCTTCCATCATGGGTTGGTCTTAGATCCTTCCTCCCGCTTCTACATATTACTTTACACCTTTCTCCCTTTCCCATTATAAACCCTTTCTCATCCATATTATACATATTCTCAGGTGCAATTCCATAGTATTTGATCGCCCATGACAGCTATATTTCTTGGTTAGCACTTAATAAAAGAAAAAAAGAATACCAGAAGGCTCACGTTTTTAATATAGTCTCTCAATAGAGCGTGATTGCTTGCCAATGCTGGCTGTCGGTCCAATCTACTACTAAACCTGCTTCCTAGTTCCGGATTTCAGTCCAAGAAGTGTTTCAGCCCATGCTTTCTCAATGTTTGCTGCCCTGCATGCTTCTGAATAAAGTGCCCAGCCATTTGATTGAGCAGGGTAATTTTAAGCTCAAATCCCCAGTCATGTAGGTGGTTGCACCACTGAATAATTGGCGTTTGTTCCTGTTTGGTAAACAACTGGATGCGCTCGCGACTGGACTTCCGATCCTGGGCCCCATTTAGCTGGTCACGAAGTGTAGAGTATAGTAACCCATACTTCTCTGCATCACCCTCATGAATCAGGCATTGCCCTTTCAGTAGGCTCGCATCACAAGCTGAAGGTCATATTCACGCTCAGCGTCTTTCCCTGCATTTGGTAGAGGCATGGTATGTCGTTTGGGTATTGTTACTTGTGTTCTCGCTCTTCGATGGTACTTGAGGTAAAGGAGTGGTAGTTCTCTTTGCACTGCTCAGTTTCACCGTCATAGTCGGTTACACCATAAATCACTTTAGTCCCCAGCTTCACATTGGTCTTTTCTCCTCACATCTTTTATCAGCCCTCAATTCATACGCCGAGTTCATATGAACAAATTATACACACAATATCATACTTACAAATATAATTATAAGCACAAAATTATATGTTCAAAATCATACTCACCAAATGATAGGCAAAAATTATATGTATTGACTGACTTGGATGAATAGAATACCTGTTTCCACGAGCAATGCGAGCTCCTTATAAGTGGAGGCCGCTTTCAGCAGGCTCTTTGGGTCACGCAGTGAATCCTGACAACATCGGCCAGAATGAACTTAGAGCGAGCCATACACCATTTGAACCAGTTTGAAGCATGCGAGAGCGAACTGAGGCAAACGGCATAAACAAGACTAGTGTTCATTACAGGACGGGGCGGGGCAGGTTTTCACTCGCCAGACCTCACCCTTATCCGGGGCCTGGGCGAGAATTTTTAGGGTAATCCCGGCCCCGTCCCTGTCCGGGGCCCACCCGGATTCATTCCCTGGACGGGGCCCTGTTTGTTACCACCTATCATTAATAGGGACCCGTCTGGGGTATGGGTGGGGCGGTGGCCTGAGCGGGGACAGGGGCAGGGAATGCTGAAAAAAAGAGCCCGCCCGAGGCCGTTGAGTGGGGCGGGGCGGGAAAAGGGCCGCGGGCCGGCGTTTTTCGGGGCCCCGTCCGCCCCGTAACGAACTCTAAACAAGACTGTGATGTTGCGTGAAGATATGATGAGTACCAGGCCCCTGACGACAAGGCCAAAGCCCAAGTGTATCAAGAGATGATCCTGGAGGAGAATGAGGTCCTCGAGCAGGAACGTGTAGCAATCCTGGCCGATTGGTGGCAATACTATCCAAACCAGTTTAGCGACAATGGTTTGCCACTTGGGAACCCCCGAACTCCTATCGAAGTCGATTCTCCACCAAGTTCACGGGTATAGCCTGTATTACCGTTACCAATGACGAGGCCTGCAGCGCGAATGAAGAGGCTCGACCGTGTGGTAAAGCGACCCCGAAGCTCGTCAACTGGGTCTGCGCTGGTACTGCCGCCGGGGCCTTCTGTATCTCAGGACGCTCCTCCCCGGCGCACCCGCCAGCTAGAGATGCGGGAGCGCAGTCATTCACTCACCATGCGTGGGGCCCCGGTATCCCCTACTGATTCCCCGATAGGACGACCTGTTACTTGGGCGAACGGCCACTACATTCAATACAAGGAGCACAAGGGGGGCTATCTCATATCTCACCAGGTTTAGGATAGGACTAGGTAGCCTGAGGTGAAATTCCCGGACTAATAATCCACTGTCACGTACGTAATTAGGAACTAGGCTTAATGAACTTAGAGATGTTCTTACTAATATTCAATGTTGTTTAGCTCAGATAGGCCCCTCGATGCCTATTGGCGGAGATTACCGTACTTCTAAGTACAGATTGATGGAGGAGGATTATGAAAGAGATTTGGACATAAGACTTTGAGAGAATGAACTCGACAAAAAGGGTAGACCTTTGATTGACTGGGCGAAGCCTGTTGAGTGGCTTTTGCCAAATTCGGAGGTCTACGAGGAGTGGGAGGAGGATGAAGAGGATGAAGATGTCAATTTTATCAACCTATATGAGTCTGGTGATGAGGGTGGCAATGGCTCACAGGATTCCCATGAGGTCTATGGGGAAGTAGCAATTGACGAGAACGACAATTAAGATGTTGTGGGAGGGAGGATGATGTAGAGGGTGAGCAAGAGGAGATGGAGGGCTGGGAGGAGGATGATTATGATGTCCATATGACGGAGGAAGGGGAAACCTCTGGCACAGGTTTGGGGAGTAGGATGCGAGACTTAGGTCGCCCTGACTATTGCTCTTTCTCTCGTGGTCTCTACGGCGATGTGACAGAATACCGTTTCTGTTGTAGTACACAGAAGATTGGATAGCGGCTTCTTGGACGGGCTATGACACCCAAGGATTTCTTCACAAGCCCGGAAGACGAACAGTACAGCATCGAAAATAGTGTTATCCAGAGAAAGCGCCTTGTTCCCAGCAATGCCTCTCTTATCATTGATCTTGAGGCAGCCGCTAGGGAAGATACAGAGCAACAAGGAATTGATATTGAGGAGATGGACAGAATTGACCTTGAGATAGATTGGCAGACCCTCCTCAATATGCCTAGCTAGGAATTCCCCTTACCGCCTGAAACACCCGTCAGAGGATTAACAATTTCTAGTTCGATCTATGTTCTTTCCTAGTTATCTCCTAGTTTCTTTCCTGACCCCTCCCTCTGGGTCTGCCTTTCTTACTCCCCTTAATACGGTTCGCCTTACGTTGCCTTACCTGTACCCCCACTTCTGTATTTATCTACAACAATATCTGCTGTTTGGTTTCATCCTTAGCCGGGATTCTTGCGCCCAAATCATATGTCTGGGGCATGTTTTCCTTGGGTTCTATTCTTACGCAGCACGCTACCGGTTGTCTTCTTCTCTTCTCGCTCGGAATTTCCAAAGAGTGACGCTCCTTGGGTTTTTGATTTCTTTTGTTAGCATACGCGGCGCCTATATGGATTCTGCTCTTTTCTTTTATGTCATGATTGTGTGGGTCACCTTACTCTTTGCCCTATAATGTTCTACGAAAGCAGTTTAGAAGTCAGAACCCATCTCACATAACAATAAGCTTGAGCACACATTGAGATTGTCTATTGAGTACCTTCCTTTTGGTTTCTTCTAGAAAATCCATACGCCAAAAGACATACGCCTAAAACCAGGTACCCATAGTAATGTGCCCAAAGCCATGCGCTCTAAAGCCATACACCCAAAGCCTACGCCCAAAGCATACACTCACAACATACGCCTAAAACATAGGCCCAAAACACATGCCCAAAACACAAGCCCAAAGCCTACGCCCAAAGCATACGCCTAAAGCATACCCGCAAAACACACCCTGAAAACACACCCTCAAAGTATCTGCCCCAAGCATAGCCACAAATTACTCGCCCATAGCCGTTGATGTAAAGACGTTCTCTACGAAGGTTTAATTATAATCGAGAGTCAAATATTTGAGGGAATAGCCACGCATATTTCTCTAGTAAAGTTATGCTCCACAGTTTTCAAGATAGGCTTCTATCTCAGAATCAGAATCAAAATCCACAATGGTACAATCAACAAGACCCATGACAATTCGGCTACTTGTACCTCTACTACACATCATTTCCATTGAATGCACAGTTGCACAGATATAAATTCCTGCTCCTAGAGCATCAAGGATTCTGTTGTACTCTGTATTGTCACAGTCGAAGAACTCTGACACCCTCTCCTTCCACTGTAGCTTCACATTCTCAGACTTGTCTTCATGTGCCTTGGTTCCCAACCAATACATCTGGCCCAAGACGGGAACGTGCATACCACCCTTTGGATAATCCATCATATCTACCACATCATAGTAAAAGCTAGGTTCCTATTATTGATATTGAATATTTGACTTACAGCAGAAGTGTATGATTTTATGACCCCAGGAAAGCGAGTAGAGATAAGGATGTGAAAGCAATGTTGGTTCCAGGTTACAGTACTTGTCTAGAGACCTCTGGGGAAAGCTTTTCGCTTCAAAGCAGCTACTATGTTAAACAGGAGTATTGGCCATTCCGCGATGCTGAGGAAGTGGAACAATACCGGCCTGGGTATTACCTGGTGCAGGGGATGCAATTAGCATAATTTTCTTGATCGTGGTCATGATACTAATGAAGGATGCATATGGCGAGAGGTGCAAAGATCGTGCTTTTATAGTTTTCGTTACGAGGTGGGGCGGCGCGGGTTTTCACTCGGCAGACCCCGCCCTTATACGGGGCTAGGGGGAGTATTTTTAGGGTAATCCCCGCCCCGTCCCTGTCCGGGGCCCACCCGCATTCATTCCCTGGACGGGGCCCTGTTTGTTAACACGTATTTTTAACAGGGACCCGTCTGCAATATGGGTGGGGCGGGGGCCTGAGCGGAGACAGGGGCAGGGAATGCCGAAAAAGAGACCCCGCCCCAGGCCGTTGAGTGGGGCGGGGCGGGGAAAAGGGCCAGGAGCCTACGTTTTTCGGGGCCCTGTCCACCCCATAACGAACACTATCATCGAGATTCTGAATAAACGGGTTAAGATCCCTACTACACCACTTTATGATGTCAAAACCCAGTGGAACTCAACCTTCAATATGCGGGAGAGACCTGTGTGGCAACTAGAATTCGCCAAGCACTGGTCACAAACGTATACGGAGTTTACGCCGCTCTGGTCAACCCCAGAAGAGTGCGGGCAGATTGAATACATCTTGGAGGTACTTCAACGGATACGATTTCAGACTGTGTGGATGTCAAAAACACCGAGTGTTACCATTGATCGAGTCTTTCCAGTGTTTTAAGATATCTTTGATCATTTGGAAATGCAAATTTCCAAGTTATAACGGAAGCAGATGCAATGGAAGGTTGACATTCATGAGGGCCTAGTGAAAGCCAAATTAAGGGCAGCCTCTCACTACGGTAAAACAGAATGTTCAAGAGGTGTTCTGTTCGGCATTGGAACTTGCCTAAATCCGTATTGCCAATACCACCATTTTCGAGAATGGGATCTTGATGGCAGTGGGGAGACTGAGTATGAGAAGTCATCTATCAAAGAGTTCATAGCGTATTATTATTTGTACTATGCACCAATTGATAATCAGGCACCTGACATGTTAATTCTACCATGTGGGCTGAACAGTAGATCCAAACACCTTTACTGTTCAAGATAAAGAGCAGTTATCCTGTCTGAGGCAATAGCATACCTCGAAACCAATTCTGAGATTGAACCGCACGATCAAGACACTGAGGTTAGGGATCCCACAGGTAAGGCCTGCACGGCCCGGATTTTTGACCAGGCAAATATACTGGAGTAGTACAAGGTTAATGTAGGAAGATTCCCCACTTTAGCGCGGATGGGTAGGGATATTCTCGCGGTTCAATGTGGTAGTGTTAGAGTAAAGCGGGTATTTAGCATGGCAAGAGAGGTGATTCCCTATCTGGGGTCACAACTCAATAGCAGGACAATTCGATCTTCAATGCTGGTGCAATACATCAGCCAAAAAAACATGTTACAGCTGGACGCACCCCGTGCTCCCTGTGGGTCTAGCAGTCGAAGCCCATATAACCTAAACTTGCGTCCTGGGTGTGCGGTCTATTGAGGGGTCCATGTGAACAGGGGTCCATGCCGCCCGGACGCACAAGACCCAACCAAGAACTCAGCAGGTACCGGACGCAGAAAGGTTCTCCAGACGTAACCTGATAGGATAGTAGAATAGTGGAAGTACTCAGGTGTAACTGGCTATAATCAGATACCTCCTAATTCAACAACTCTACCTTCGAGGACTTTGAATGAGATATTGAAAACTTGCGGAAATATCCAAATTGTACGGAAAGATCCATCTAGTATTACTCATGTTTACTTATTTGAGTCATTTCGATACTAAAATAGGTATATATTTATTAAAGCTAGTCTAGAAAATAGTAGCACTCTGTAGCTAACAATTTGAAAGTACATGCCCAGAGAACTAAAGTACAAAAGTATGGATAACCCTTAAACCAGCGGTCGGACAGCATCGGGACAGGGTGCGTTGGAATCCGCCGGTCGAGGGGAATCGAATGCTATATGTTTCGAAGCATTAGCATGGCTATAGAGGTCAGCAGGATGAAAATGGCAGATATCTAAGGGGGCAGAGGTCCGCCACAGTTGGGAGGGTCTCATTGGAGTCCGCTAGCGAGGGGAATCGAATAGTATAGGCCTCGAAGCGTCCGCATGCCTGTAGCACCCAGTAGCTAACAATTTGAAAGTACTTGCCCGTGGAACTCATGTACAAAAGTATGGATAACCCTTCAACCATCGGTCTGACAGCTTCAGGACAGAGTGCGTTGGGTTCCGCTCGGCTAGGGGAATTGAATGGTATTCGTTTCGAAGTGTCCGCATGGCTATACCGGTCAGCAGGTAGAAAAAGGCAGATACCTTAGCCAGAGGATGTCTGCCAGACTCAGGAAGGGTCCCATTGGAATCTGCTCGGCAAGTGGAATTGAATAGTATAGGTCTCGAAGTGTCCGGATGCCTGTAGCACTCAGTAGCCAACAATTTGAAGGTACTTACTCAGAGAACTAAAGTACAAAAGTCTCGATAGCCATTCGGCCAGTGGTCGGAGAGCATCGGGACAGGGTGCGTTGGATTCTGCTGGTCCAGGGGAATCGAGTGGTATAGGTTTCGAAGCGTCCGCATGGCTATAGAGGTCAGCAGGATGAAAAGGGCAGATATCTCAGGGTTCAGATGCCCGCCAGAGTCGGGAAGGGTCTCATTGAAGTCCGCTCGCTGAGGGGAATCCACTGGTATAGGTCTCGAAGCGTCCGCATGGCTATAGAGGTCAGCAGGAAGAAAAGGTCACATTCCTCACCGGATACTAGCCAATGTCCGCTCGAGGCGGGTAGGGCCTCACTGCAATCCGCTAGGGTCAGGAAGGGCCTTATTGGCATCCACTCGCTTAGGGGTAATGAATAGTGTCAACCTGGATGGCAGAGCATGCCCCTCTCCGAAGGTTGATAATATTCAATACTTCCACTGATTCGATCATAAAGCCTGATACGAGGTGTGCAAGAACTTACCAACCTTTTGAGAGTGTTGTTAGCCGTGATCAAATAAGGGGTATGTTTTGGGTCGTTACCGGGACAATAGATGGTTAGTCATCCTATCTTTGGATCCTTTTTCGTCTGAACAGCCTTTACCTGGTGATACAGGAGTCTGTTGTAAGTAGAGGCCATCAGGGGCCGGAAGAGTTCCTGTAACAGGTTTATTCCTGTCTAACGAAAATACAATAGGACCGGCGATAGACCTGCTAGCGCTGGTGCTAAGGGAGGCTTCAAGGGACCGGTAGCT
>Ga0307509_10005797_pt1 | contig 16957 bp, 14 predicted proteins | sample 10_EM_MG_FD_202245 | JGI IMG/M metagenome (GOLD analysis project Ga0307509, IMG submission 202245) | Populus trichocarpa ectomycorrhiza microbial communities from riparian zone in the Pacific Northwest, United States - 10_EM | ecosystem: Host-associated > Plants > Roots > Unclassified | place... | reverse complement strand
ATTTATTTCATTGAGAAATTTGATGATCATCATCTCAATAATAACTCTAACACTTCATAGATACCTATCACTTCGCGTCCATCATATGTGTACGTTTAATATTGTAGTGCAGGTATTTTTTAAAAGTTTTTTTAATATCAGCACATTAAAATCATCAGAAATTAAACACTAAAAAACCCAATTCAATACTTTTTCAAGCAAAATATATTTTTAAAACACAATCAAACGCAGTTACAAATATAAAAACAAATAAACTCAATCAAGATATGTGTCATAATTGACAAATATTATATTATAATTGATTTGATTTAAAAAATGTAAATTAGAACGAAAATATAATTGGTATGATTTATGCTATTCAAAAAATATAAATCATATATAGATATAAAAATATAAATCATGTTGGAGGATATATTTTATTTGATCCATAAGGCAATAGATAATATCACTATAAAAAAAAGTCATAATATTCTTTAAAGTGATGGTATAATTTTGATTAGTAACATGTTTTTTTTTTTTCCCATAAAAAACAGCTACAATTAGAATAAAAATTTGTTAAAAATCTCAATTATTTGAAATATAGAGGGAAAATATATATCTTCAACCCAAACCTCATTTTATTATTAATGCATCTTTTTTATTGTTTTAGTGAAAAAAATATGTTTTTTTAATCATTACACTATTTTTAAAATAAAAATACAAGAAGAAAATAATTATTTAAAAATCATAGAAAAATCGCATGCCTTGCCCAACAAACAAGGCCTAGTGTTCATAGGCCTATAATTTATAGAGGCTCGTGTGCTTGGATTTCTTTATTTTATCCTTTCATTTTAAAAAAATAACTCAAATGACATATCATTTGTAGTGGTGAATAACACATTGTCTAGACATGTTTGTTTTATCCAAAAAATAAAATTTTAATCTATTTTCACCTAATAAACACCTTAAAAAGCTTAATAAATCAACATCTAGTCCTAAAAGACCTCTAAATTGGTCAGATATACAAAATTAAATCGAAAAAAAAATTTCTTTCTTAATGGAAACTCAAAAAATAGCTCAATTGCACCTTTCTCATTAATAGGAACCCAGTGATACTTAGATCGATTTTTTCAATGGTGGAATGAGGTCAATCAACCATTTTCTCTATCTTCTTTTATTTTTTTTATTTTTTTCTCTCTCCTTTTAAATTTGAGTGATTGAATTGTAAAGCAAATAAAGTTAAGGATTGAAACGTGAAACCCTTAATAAGATCAAAAATTAAAAAAATTAAAAATTTAGGAACTATATTTTACCTTTTCATGTCCCATGAATAGTTAAAAAAAATTGTCTTCTTGTTCCTGTGTTATATTTGGTCCCTTTTGTTTCAAATTTCATGAACAAAAAGATTCAAATTACATCAAGTAAAATCATGCACCAATCTAAAGTCAGGACTTCTTTTGACATTACAAGCAATGTATCACATAAATTGAAAGGAATTATCAGGTTTTAAACTATATAAATATAATATAAAAAGATGAAATTAAAAAAAAAAACCCGATAGAAACAATTGCAAAAGGCCCAAAAGAATAAAGGGACCAAAACAAATAATCGTTAAAGAAAAGAAAAAGAAAACGAAACAGTAAAAACCCTTCCTGTAGTGTAATTTAGGTGCCTAACGAAATCTTGAAGATTTCTGTCTAATACATGAACAAGAATTTAATTACCATAAAACCATAGAATCTCTCATTTTCTTTGATTATCGTGCCACATGTTGAGAGAGAGATTATTTCTTATTTTCCAAAATTGATGGTGACAGCGAGACAGAAGAAAGAGAGACATGAGAGAATGACTCGCCATCATCCAGGGGTATTTTCGTCATCTTGTCATTCACTCCTATCAACTAACAAATCGGCAGCAACTAACGTTCTAGGGATGTAATTATAATTCTTAGAGCTAAAGGTGTGCAAGTGTCAATTTAGGCAAACCTTATGATATACATACATACATATATACACACACACACACACACACACACACACACACACAGTATTAAACATTAAATTAAATTGATATTAAGAAGTACAATATGTGAAGAGCAGAAATTGACATGTAGAATATACCGACATATATAAATAAATGTTTTTGTTTTAAGTTTGAATAGTTTACCACTTGGTTTGAAAAGTTCTTGAACATGTTATATATTTTTTAAAAAGAATATTATTATAAGGAAATAATTTATTAATTAACTATAAAATTCACACACGATGAAGGATGAAGCACTGAATGATAAAAGAATCAATTTTTTTAAAATAATTATATTAAAATATCCATATTTATTTTATTTTATATTGTTCATGAGCAAGCTCAAGCTCGGTAAAAAAAAAATAACAAACCAAGCTTGAACACTATTTTAGAACACAACATGATACTTAAATTCATGTTAGACTATATTTTTTTTTTGTTCTTATCTGGATATCCTCACATCCTTTTAAATGATGAAATTAGTCTCGTTCGAGGTTTGTGGCTGCTCCTCCCAATAAGTGCGCTTCCTGAAAATCGAACTTGTGTTCTTATTCTTATAGGGATATAGCAGTGCCTTAACCGCTGGAACAATACTTCATTGATATGTTAGACTATATTTAATTTAAACGAATCAATGATGATACTAGTTGGCTCGACTCATTTCATTTGTAATCCAGAAAATAATTATTTAAAAGTCAAGTGAAAAGTTAATTAATTAGTAGGGTGTTTTTATAGAAAAGAAAATTACTTTGAAATTTATATATACACAAATATTTTAATGGGTTTTCTATATGGGTAGAATATTTAATGGGTCTTTTCGGTAATTATCCTCTCTATATGGTAGAATATTCCACTTGAAATTTTTTTTTCAAATGTGACTGCAAATTATCTAATATTGCATTGACATGCCTCTCTTAAAAATGAAGGCAATATTAATTATGTGGTATTTAGTTCTCAAAATTTTATTTTATTTTCATAGCATTCTTTAAAAAATCTGATACGCAAGAAATTAAGCAAATTTTCAGGATTATGAAACTTTTATATAATACTTTTAGAGAACAAAATTACGTTTTCGTTTTCATTGAAATTCCTAAAGTTAACAAGAGGAAATCACCATTATTATTGCTAGGGTTTATAAAGCCATCAAGTGCCGCTATTAACTTTTTTTTAAAAAAAGTAAATAAAAATATGACTTGAATATGGTTGATAGGAAATATATTTAATTTAAATGCAAGAAGATTAGTTCAAAAAATAAAATAAAAAATTAAATTCCATATTTAATGTGTTGGTATGACGTATTTTAATGAGAACTATATATTCTATTGATATTTTCGCATAAAAATAATTTAATCCTAAACAATCAAGACTGATGTGCTGTAAAAGCTGGCAAATAAAACTCAAATTAAGGAGCGAAGGAGCTGGGAGTAAGAAATTTGAGTTGGATTAAAATTAAAACTAAAAAGAGAAGGAGAAAACAATGTTTATCTACACATGATGGTAATAATGTTTTCTCCTTCTTGGACTTTAAAAAAATAGACTCTTAGCCAAATCTTTGAGGGTAAAATAGTCTTTGTATTAGGATTATTTTAGAGTTTTAATATTAACTAGGAATAAGACAAGCAATTTACATTTTAATTGTATAGTAAAATCACTGTACTTTAAAAAAATAGCTACTTTTGTTTTTTCAAAATAAAATGCATAGCCTATTTACCCTTGGAATGAAAAGACTAATGCTTGGTGGGCTCTTGTGTAAATTTCCATTACAAATAAATAGTAAAAAAACCTTGACACCTTTGGGTTTTTAACTTCTCATTTAGAGAGCTTCCTTCCTTGTTCTTTCATTTCTAAAATTGGTTGAAGAACCAATCAAACTTATCACTCTTGATCACAAAGAGTATGACGTCTTTATCCTTATTGGAATTTCTTTGTGGTATCTCTAACTTATCAAATAGTTTTATTCAAACTTTATCATTTATTCCCATTAAAAATCATGTAATTTTCAGCTTAAACACCATAAAAAAATCATATAACCAAACCTACCTCCCTTCATCTTCATACCAGATTGCTAGTTTGTTCGGGTTAACAACCCAAAGCACATCATCTTGGTATCAAAGCAAAGGTTTCAAAATAGATTTGGGACTTTGAATGTGGCTGACTTTGAATAAGAAATATCAAGGATTATGAACTAAAACAAATTGTTTTCTTTGACTTGGATTCGAATTGGAATGAGTGTTCCCTTGCTGATTGTGGTGGCTATTCATATTCTTCATTGAATTTGTGATCTGAGTTGAAAGACATTGTTTTTTGAATTTGTGTGTAAATTATGAGAAATTGATATACTATGGCTAGAGAAAGAGATGAAGTTTCGAGGGGAATCAGTTTGCAACAATTTTAAATTATTAGGTTGCAACGATCTTATGACGAGATTCAAGAAGAAATAACAGGAATTCATGATCAAATAGATGTCCTCATACAAATGATGCAAATGAACAATTTGTAACCCCCAATAAAGGCAAACCCGTAGGTGATCGAACCTAAACGAGATAAGAAAATGGGGTTTAGTAAGGGGGTACAAGTTTAAAAGGGTAAAGAAAAGGTGATCGAACCTCAACATCCTAAGAGGTTGCGAGACATTAAGTGTTTCAAATATTTGTGGAATGGACATATTTCTTTTTAATGTTTGAACAAGAGAGTTATGGCGGTGCATGGGAAATATAAGGAGTTGGTCAGTGGTAATGATGTCGAAACTGAAGTTAAGGATGAAGAAGGAGAAGATCTTGAGCCAGCGGAAGGGGATTTGTTAATAGTACAGCGGGTTTTGAATGCACAAGTTGATGTATGTGAAGAATAATGCAAGAACATCTTTCATACGAGATGCCAGATTCGAGATAAGGTGTGTGGAATGATCATTGACAATAAAAGTTGCACTAACGTTATGTCCACTACTTTGATGGAGAAATTAGGTTTAGCTATTGTTTCACATCCTAAATCATATAATCTACGGTGGCTTAACGAGAATGGGGAGATTTGAGTGACAAAGCAAGTTCGTGTGCCTTTTTCCATCAAAACCTATCATGATGAGGTTTTGTGTGATATGGCTCCGATGTCAGCTAGCCATATATTATTATGGTGTCCGTGGCAATTTGATAATGATGTGACCTACAATGACGGAAGAATATTTAATCATTTATACTGAATGAGAAGAAGGTGAATTTGTTGTTATTAAGTTCTCGACAAGTTAGAGAGAATAAGTTGTGAAGTCAAAAAATGAGGTGAAATCAGGTAAAGGGCTTATGTTAGCCAAGAATGGAGACATTGAATAAGCACTAGCTTCGATTGGGGTTATTTTCATGGTATGAGTGAAACCATTATTGCAAGTAGTGAATGTGAAATTGCTAAGATAGATTATGAAGTTGCTTAAGGAGTTTTTAGATGCGTTTTCAGGAGAGTTGCCTAAAAGTTTATCACATATTCGTGGAATTGAGCATCAAATTAACTTGGTGTTGGGAGCTTCACTTCCTAATTGACCAACCTTTAGGTGTAATCCATAGGAGGAAAAGGAGATTCAAAGACAAGTTGGTGAGCTCTTAAAGAAAGGCTACATGCAAGAGTCACTTAGTCCATGTTTTGTGCCTACCTTGCTTGTGTAGAAGAAGGATGGTACCATGCAGATGTGTGTGGAAAATCATGCAATCAATAAGATAACAGTTAAGTATCGATCTTCTATACCTAGACTTGATGATTTTCTTGACTAGTTGCATGGTGTTGCGTTGTTTTCTAAGATTGATTTAATGAGTGGTTATCATTACATTAGGATGAAAGAGGGGGATGAATGAAAAACAACATTTAAAACTAAAAATTGGTTGTATGAATGGATGGTAATGTCATTTGGGTTATCTAATGCACATAGTACTTTGCTAATGTGGTTGTCGAATGTGTTAAAGGAGCTTGTGATGGGTTCTTTATGCATGAAGGTTTCTTATTCAAGAGGGGTAAAATGTGTATTTCTTCAGGTTCTTTATGGGATTTGCATGTACGAGAGACTCATGATGGTGGTCTTGGTGGTCATTTTGGTGAAAAGAAGATTTATAAGCTACTAAAAGAACATTTCTTTTGGCCTAACATGTTGAAGGATGTTCGCAAAGTGATTGGGAGATGAGTTGTGTGCAAGAAGGCTAAGAGCAAGGAGAATACATATGAGTTATATATGTTGTTGCCTATTCTGAAGCATCCATTGATGAATATTGTCGCGGGGTCGCACTGTGACGTCGTCGGCGATGGCAGAGGCTTTTTTCGTGCCTCCTGATGAGGTGTTATGTTGGAAATGTTTTTGGATTTAATCATAAAATTTTGATTAATATTCAAGAGTTGTCACCTAGTATTATGATCACTAGGAACCTATGGTCTGCGAGAGTCTGGGTAAAAGACTGGTTGTGCAAAGGGAAGACGCATCACCCCCAATACACCCTACCTAAGGTAAGCTGCATTGCTATTTGATTGTTTTTTTTTCTAAGTCGGATTTCTATTCGTCGGTCTTTTCTAAGGTTCAAGGTAAATCTCTCTTCATGAGAAAGTCTCTATCTTATCAGGTTAAATACTACCGTTTTAAATTCTAAATTCTAAATTTTAGCATCGCATTTTTACACCTTGTATCTTTAATACCAAAGGGTGTGCTTTATAATACCAAAGGGTGTGCTTTATCATGTAATTTTACACCCCACGGATATTAAAGTCTACTTCAGGACCCTAAAAAAATGATTGGAAAAAAGGTTTTTAATATTTTGGACAAACCCTAATGGATTATCATAAATTGGTTATGATATCCATTTTTTTTTTTTGGATTTTTGAAAGATGAGAAAGATGCAATTTTTTAATGAAAATATGCTTAGAAAATTTTTAGGATTTGGCCGTATGCATGAAAATAAAATATTTTTTCCTTTTTTGTTTTTGAAAGGAGAAATCAATTTAAAAGTTTATGAGATTTTTTTAAAAAATATTTTGAATTTTTTTGAAATATTTTGGAGCAAACCAAGTATTTTAATACCGGATTTGTATTTTACAGTGTAAATATACAACCCGATATAATGCACAATTGGTAGAAAAACATTTGAGAAAATAAAAAATATTGAAATGATTTTTGAAATTTTTTTGGATATTTTTTGTTTTTTTAAATATATAATATTATAATAAATATTTGGGCCGGGTCGGCCCAGCTAACTAGGTCGGACTCAGTCTAAGAATGATTGGGTTGGATCGATCTCGACCCAACAAATGTTTTTTCTTTTCGGGGGTGGGCTGGAATAGGCCCAACTATCTGGGCTGGGCCAAATCAGGTTAGGCCCACCATATAAGTGAATTATTTGCATAATGTAAACAGTAGTTCACGTTCTGCATGCAACCAAAATGGTTGCAGAAGATAGAGACGGATGGAGGATAAGACTATTGGAGGCAATGGTCACGGTCGTGATTAGGAGGCTGAGTTGATGGTTCAGGCGTTGTTGTTGAGAGGAACGGTGGAAAAATAGGCAGTCAGTGGCAGAGGAATGAAAAGAAGAAGAAGAAAATCTGCAAAGGGAAGAGGGAGGAGTTCACGGTGGTTGTTCTGCCACTGGTGAGGGTCTGGGTTGGTGGAGACAATGGTGTTCAAGCCGATGGTGAGTTTGGTGGTGGCCGAAGGTCACGACGGAGAGAGAAAGAAGAGAGAGAACTTGTTGCAGAAAAAACCGGGGAGGGGAACTGATTTTACACCTCATTTTCTTCCTGCTCAGGCCATGAAATCCACCTCTATTTATAGGGGTTAGAAGAGGGTAATCTTGTATTCGCAGGGGAAAAATTCCAACCCTTAATTCAGTTGGTAAGGATCCCAACTGTTGATTCAAAATAGGTACCATGAACTGTCAAATTTGACAGTTCAAGGCTGCCTGAGTTGGCTACTTTAGGCCAGCGTCGGGGCTGTTTTGATGATAATCCTGAATGGACCATACTCGGGGATAGAGGGATGTCAGGTGACTATTTTGGTTCATGTATTGTCAATTTTGGTGGACATATAAGGTAGCCACCCGAGTAGCAAAATCGGGGAAGACAATGAACAATAACCAAATGACGCGTCATTTGGCCTTTTAAAAAAAAAATCAAAATGATGTTGTTTTGGGTTGAATTAGAGATTTTTTTTCTGATCTTCAATTTAGTCCTCCAGCTTACACTTTTGTGCAATTGTATCTTTAATTGACCATAAACTTTTGATTTAATGTGATTAAGCCCCTAATGAACTTCAATTTGAACCCCGAAGTTACTCGCCTATTGCAATTTAGTTCTTAGTCTCGGATTTATGCAATTTAACCCCTAATTGACCATTAAACTTTCAATTTCTTCAATTTCACCCTCGGTTTCACCAATTAAGCCTCTATAGTTCGACGCCTTTTACAAATTGATCCTTGGTTGCGAAAATATTCAATTGGACCCCTAATTGACCCAAAAACTTCATTTTCTTGCAATTTTACCCATGATTTCAATCAATTAACTTGGTAAAAAAATTAAATTTGGTCTTTCAAAATTCCAATTTTCTCAATTAAGCCCGAATCGGGCTCTCAAACTTAAGTTTTCACCAATTAAGCCCCTAATAAAATTAATTTGACCCATTTAAAGTGTAATTAAGTCCTTGCACTTAATTAAATCCTTCAATTGGACCAAAATTAATTCTTAAACATAAGTAAAAATCAATTTGGCCCATGATTAAATCAAATTGGCCTATTAAAAATTTTATTATGTCCTTGGACTGAATTTTTATGCAAATTCGTCCAATAATCATTTAATTTGACCTTGAATTTGTATTGTTTCTTTATTTTTTAGCATAATGAGGTACAATTAGGCCTTGAATTTCCTTTAAAATTACAGTTGTATTCCCCAACCTGCTTTCTCTAGATGGCCAACTTTTATTTATTTATTTATTTTGAAAAAAAAAGTGAATTTTTTGGAATAACCCAGAATTGGGTTATGACAAATATTAGCAAGGAATCTATACTTGGGTTCCTTATAACACAATGTGGAAAGGATTCAGTTATGGTTGTGGTTGATCGATTTTCCAAAATGTCACTTTTATACCTTGCCACAAGACTGATGATGCTATGAATATTGCTAATTTGTTCTTTAGGGAAGTTGTATGTTTGCATAAAGTCCCTAAAAGTATTGTGTCTGATTATGATGAAAAGTTCCTAATCCATTTTTGGAAGTTTCTTTAAAGGAAGCTTGGAACAAAACTACTATTTAATATGACATATACTATGCAAATTGATGGACAAATTGAGGTTCGATCTCATATCGAGAAGACAACAAAGTATGCAAAACTTGCTAATAAATGGTGAAAGATGTTGACGCTTCTGATTTGAGGACAAATCACTTTCAACCCAAGGGTGATGATATGCATCATGATTATAACATGAAAGGGGTTGATTCTAATGTGTATGGGCATTCGGATGGTCCAATGATGAGAGTTCGGGTGAAACAACTACAAAGTGTCTTAACAAATTAGATTAACATGACTAAAGTTTAGATGAATTTGGAGGCTTATAAACTAAATGGAAATGGTTCAGATATGTTTGTTTGTTTTCAAATAAGACATGGGTCATGATTTGAGAGTTTTGGAGACTTTGGGTTTACTATCAACCTTTGGGTCGATTTGAGTCTGAATTTTCACCACCTTATTGCATTGGAAAACAAGCCTATTCTATATGGTTTTCAAGTTCAGAATGTCATCTTTCCAGATTTTATAACCATGCATGCATTGGAGTTATGTGTGAGAAGTTATGGTTGTTTTTATTTTTATATATGTATGTGTGTGTTCTATATTAAAAAAAAAAATATGTGCTATTTATTATTTGTCTAGTTTTCTGAACAAAATTATTTATCTGGGTCTCAATTATGTCATTTTGGTATTTCCTAGAATTGAAGGGTTATTCCAAGTATAAAATGATGTTTCTGACAAAGTATTATGATGTTTCTGACCAAGTATTATGAACTTTTGGGAATAATATAAAACTTTTCAACTTCTCATTTAGAGAGAATTTTTCGTGTTCTTCCATTTCCAAAATTGGTTGAAGAACAAATCAGACTTATTACTCTTAATCGCAAAGAGTGTGGCACCTTTATCCTGATTAGAATTCCTTTGTGGTATGTCTTACTTATCAAAAAGATTCATTCAGACTTTATCCCTCATTTTTATTCCAAAATCATGTAATTTTCAGCCTAAACATCATAAGAAAAACCATATAATCGAACTTATCTTCCTTCATCTTCATATCAGATTACTAGTTTGTTCGGGTTAGAAACCCCAAGCACATCACTTTGTCTTTCGAAATAAAATACACAGTAAAATAAGTTATTTACCCTTGGAATGAAAAGAAAACTTACTAATGCTTGAGGGGGCCTTACGTATATTCTCATTACAAATAAACAATGAAAAGACTTTGACACCCTTGAGTTCAAATAATTTAAGCCTTGTGTTAAAGGGTATTTTTATCATTTTATTTTTGTTTTTTTTTCTAACTAATGGTGGGGTCATTTTATTATTTTACTAAATAAAAAATGAATTAAAAAAAGGCTAGCACGTACGGCTGATTACGACAGCCAAAATTGTTGTTTTGGGGTGAGGTCTGATGTGTCTCAACATATTCTCCATGAAAAGGCAGCGCATGTACATCGAAATTCGCCAGTTTGTCATTGGTGGCCATTCTTTTTTTCCTCTCCTTTCTTTCTTCTCTTTTTCTCGTTATTTGCATTGCCCTGCAATGTTTCAGATCAACCATTACACTTCTCTTTCCGTTTTATTTAATCCCTTTTTCTTTTAGTTATTGTTTGCTTTATTTTAAATAAGTTATGAGAATTTTATTTCAATTTCATCCTCATTCAAGCTCTTGATTTATCAAATTTGATCCTTATTCTTTTAATTGATATGTATAGAATTTGAAATAATATTTAGAGCATATTTTTTTTACGGTTTCACCCTCCATTATTTTTTTCCTTTTAGATTCAACCCTTATTCTTTTGATTGTTTTTTTATTTACTTTGCAAAGTTTTTAAAATTGTTTTTTTTACTCGATTTCATCCTTCAACTTTTAATTTTTATGGATTCTAGCTTCTTCATTAATCCCGTGTCTAGGATTTCACGGGTTTCAAATTTTGAAAATTAGCCCACCTTTAGGAGGTTTGCTTGGGATTTATTTGTTTTGTTTATATTTCATAAAACTAATATTTTTTTTGTTTTATCCTTCATTATTTATTTAATTGGAGATTGAGTTTTATTTTTTTTATAGCTTTTTATGTCCTTTGTTTTTTATTTGATTTGTATTCTCTCAAGTATTTTTATTTATTGTTCTTTATTAAGTTAATTTTTAAAAAATAAATTTTTTTATTTAGTTAAATAGAATTGATTGGTTGAATATAAGCGAAAGATCACTTTTTTTTTTTGGTTTTCTTTTATAAGTCATTACTCTAGTGACCCATATGACTTCTTTTAATGTCGTCATATAGTCTTTTGCAGTGAGGTTTTGACAGTCTCAGCAAGCTCTTCTAATGGTGGACAATGTCCACAATAAAATGATGATGAGTTTGCATCGATCTTTTCTTTCTTCTCCTTTTAGGTATAATATTGGTGACTCATTTGTTTTAGTTAATTGTTACCAAATATTTTTTTTACAGATTGTATGCTATCATTACTTATAGTTTAAATCATACTATTACATTACTCGATCTTATTGGATTCAATTAAGTTAATGACTTGATCATCAAGTTTTTCTTGCTTCTTTATAGATACTATCGTTGCCTAAACATCCCTATTGTACATTAAAAAAACTGATCGGCTCGCGGCGTAGCGTGGGTCACAAGTTTAGTTTTCTACTATTCGTGTAGGATTTGAGTAAATTATAAATTAGTCCCTTTAGTTTTGTAAAAAAATTTAAACAATTATTTTAGTTTCTCAAGCTAATTAACTAGTATCCTTAATCATTTTCATATTTCTTTTCAATTCATTTTTCTAAGAAAAACAAATGGAAAAATTGATGGGCTAAGAAGATATATTTTTTTAAAAATAAATTAACATTAAATTAAGCATAGTTGATATTGATTTAGAAGCTAATTATTTAATTCAAGAGGAATTGGTTTAGGGGTTGCTTGATATTTAAGTATGGCTGGAATTGTGTTTTGTCATAATCATAGTTTTGAAAGTATTTAATTAATTAAAACACATTATATTTTTACGTGTTTTCACTAAAACGCCCTCTTAAAACCTCAATTATGAAAAAACTATAATTTATAATTTTTTTAAATCTATTTTTTAACCGCAAAAATTAATGCAATACAAACATAACCTTAATGATTAAGAAGATTTGGAGCATGGAAAAAGAATTTAAATCTTTTTTTTTTTTACTTTTAATAAACTTTTAAATAGTAAAAATAATTCTTTTTCCCCAGGAAAAAAAATATATAGAGTTGCTGACCAAAATTTTTGTTATTTTTCCCTTCTTTATATACAGTTAAAATATTTATTTGACCTTGGAAAAGACAAAAAAAAAAAAGGTATGCACTCGGGGGTACTCTTATCCTTTCACATATGTTTTTTTAGTAATTTCAAGGGTTATAAGGGTATTTTGGTATTTTTATGTTGAATTTTGAATTTTTTATTTAAGAAAGTTGTTGACGCATACTCATTACGCATCAATGAGTGGGTGGCATCCACACCATTTGGGCAACGTGTGTGACACTGCTTAATGGCCAAACCTGACTTTTCATCGTGTTTTTTAAAATGTCACCGTGTCCTCTTCCTCATGGTGTGGTGTATGGCGGCGTATGGTGGTCAGATTGTTACCGGTAGTCATTTTTGTTTTCCATTCTTTTCTATCTCTTGCTAGATAAAGTACATAATTGTCTTTTTTGTTTTTTAGTTTTCAATTTCAACCCTCATTCTTGTTTCTTATTTCATTATTATAACTTTTATAAAGTTTTGTTTATTTTCAATTTAGTCCTTTAATTATAGTTTCTCATTTTTTTTTCATTTCAGTCCTTATTCTTTTAATTTTTAATTTTTTTTCTGACCCTTTTGTTAAAGTTTTATTGGCTTTCAATTTCATCATTCAATTGTTTTATTTTTTCTAATTTAACCTTCATTCTTTTGATTTGTTTTTCCTTTAGTTAAAGTTATTTTTCAATTTAATTTAACCCTCCAATTTAAAATTTTTGTTTGCCCTCTAATTAGTTTTTTATTTTGATATTCACCCTTATTCTTTTAATTATTTTTTTAAAAGATCCTTTTGTGTAATTGATTTTTTTCTTTCCTGGTTTCATCTTTCGACATTTGATTTGCTGGAGATTCGACTTCATATTTGTTTTTCATTTGTAATGCTTCCCATCTAATAATCATGGTCACGAGTTTGAAAAGTTAATGTCGTTTGATATTTTTTTTTTTTGCTCATTTTCTTTTACGATCTTATCATTCTGTATTAATTCATGCAAAACTCATTACCTACTTCATGAGACCGGGACAAACCAATAAAAAAAATTGAAGATAATCTCAAAAACAAAATTTTTTAAAAAATGCTTTTTTTTAATAGAAGGTTTTTTAAAATTATTTTGTTTGTATCATTTTTTAAGATATTATTATAATTTATCTATATTCTTTTTTTGTTTTATACAAATGAACTTTATTTTTTAAAATAAAAATATATTCATTTTTAAATAATATTTTTGATATATTCAGCCTTGCACAATATTTTTTTTAGGATGTGAATTTATTTAATCAATGTTATTTATATTTATATTTCTATTATCTTTTATTGATTTAAATAAATAAATTTAGTAAACTTAATCAGTAAGTATCTTATTTTGTGTGATTGAATATATTGATATACATTCACTTCTTAATTTTTTTAATTTTTTTTTTGTTACTATTAATAATTTTTTTTATTTACATAGATTATTATCAATTTATTTAATTAGATACTTTCATAGTCATTTGAATTTATATTTTGATTTTTTATATAAAAAACACATAAAAAATTTACAACTCATAACTAGTTCATGATTTAATGGGTGTTTGAGAGTGTGGTATAAATTGCTTTTTACTCAGAATTATATTAAAATATATTTTTTTATTTTTTAAAAATTATTTTAGATATTAATATGTTAAATTTATTTAAAATATTTTAAAAAATAAAATTAATTTTTAAAAAAATTCAAATTTTATCTAAACCGGCAGCTGGTATAAACATCACAGTACGAAGTACAAAATGGAGTAGAAAAGGAAGTTAAAAAAAGGGGTTCTTTGTTTCTATAATTGTCTCATCACTCTCTCTGTCATACAACCATCCTCACATTTTGCATACCCAAAGCCAAGCCAAGCAAGAGAAGAAAGCATCAATAACATAGCATAACCCTCTTCTTGATTTCAAAAATCAATCTTTCTTTCACAGTACTTTGGTCAAAAGAAATGGCACTGAAACCTATTGACAACGCTCTTCCACTTCCACATGAAACTGCCAAATTTGGAGTAAATGAAGAAAGCAAGATTGCATCATTGCCTCCTCCTCCTGCAGATCCGATCATTGATTATATCTCTTCTGAGAATCTTGAACCCATTTCAGATCCTGAATCCGAGATCCAGGCAAGTCTTTCTTTTTTGGATCTTTCTTTATTTTTAGACCCATACCCAGATGCCATTTCATTTTAGATTTTGATGGGTCTTTTTTTGTGTGGATATTAATTTTGGGTTCTTTTTTTTCAGGGTTTAGTAGAAGAGTTAGATTCAAAGGACTGGACAAGGGTTTGCGAGTCGTTGAATAATGTTAGGAGATTTGCACTCTATCACTCGTTGCTCTTGCTGCCAATCTTGTAAGGGTTTTTTTTTCCAGATTTGAGATGATCAGTAGTGTTTCTTGAAGTGTTTTGATGATGGGGTTTTGGGTAAATATGTTGTTATAGGGAAAAGGTGATGTTAATGGTGGTGAAAGCTATGAAGAATCCAAGAAGTGCTTTGTGCAAGACATCTATCATGGCTTCATCTGATATTTTCAAGGTCTTTGGTGACCAGTCACTTGACTCTGCTAATAACGCATTTGATAACTTGGTGAGGACTGGTGACTTGTTTTTTTCAATTCCTGATTTGTTGCGGCTTGCATTTTGATTTGTTATGTTTCTTGTTTGAATCGTGGTTAATGTTTTTGGATTGTAATGTGGTTGCACAGCTGTTGCAATTACTACTGAAAGCTTCCCAAGACAAAAGGTTCGTGTGTGAAGAAGCAGATAAAGCATTAAATGCAATGGTGAAATCCATGACCCCTCTGCCTTTGCTCAATAAGCTCCGGCCTTATGTTAGACATATCAACCCTAGAATCAGGGCCAAAGCTGCCATAACTATCTCTAACTCTGTCTCCAAGATGGTAAAATTATATAAAGCAATATATTTTGTATTCATGTTGCCGAGTTTAGCTTGTGAAGGGGAGAATGATATTTAACTGGTGGGAGTTTATGTGGTGTTGATTTCAGGGCCTAGAAGCAATGAACGAATTTGGGTTGGTTTCGCTGGTTCAAATGGCTGCAGATTTGTTGAATGATAGATTGCCTGAGGCAAGAGAAGCGGCAAGGAACATCGTGACTTGTATATATGAAGCATATACCAGAAATGAGGAGCAGAAGCAGGAATCATGGCAAAACTTTTGCCAATCCAGTTTACCACCTATTCATGCTCAGTCTATGGTCAAAATTACTAGTTCTCAATAATTTTCCGTGTTGTGATAATGTTTACTCTATCAGCAGAGGCAACAGAACCACGCGAAGAAGTTAATACCTTGAGTTTTTGTGTAAATTCTATTTTTACATGATTTAGTAACAGGTGTTCTGGTGATGTGGTTGGTGTTTCAAGTTCTTTTTTCTCAGTTCTGCATTTGCTTGTTGAAAAAATAGAGGATGTGGTATACAGTACTATTGGATTTCATTGCTAATCGTACAGATTCATTTGATTAAAAGATGGCAAAGCATGAAATGCATTAGCATTCGTTCTTGTGATGTTGTCCAACTTTACATACCAAGAAATGGCTTTGATTAACATGATAGGATCCAGTTTCACAGCTTTTCTTGGAATTATTGGATCTAGGTTTCTCCTGTTTGCTTTTAGTAGCTGCTAAAGGCAGCATTGTTATGGATCCTTGGGTTTTCAATCTTTTCACTGCCGCAGCATGTCATTGGCCCATTGAGCTACTGTCCTTTTCTATTGAATCAAATTACCAGGTTAACTGTTGTCCAAGGTATCTTTCAGGCTTCAGCCATCAGCATAACCTTGATGTGTCACAACTGGTGCAAAAATTCTCGCCTAACAAATTGTTTGCCTGGACAGGGAAAAAAAAACAAGAATCAAAGTGAATGCTTATCGAGCAAGTAGTACAGGAGTACTGAATCCTTCAAATGAGAAGAAAAATAATCGTTTACACCGATTTAGTTCCTACTTGAATCAAGTCTTTCCCTGCACAAAATTGAGTGGTTGTATCTTTTAAACTTCCATTAGCAGACAAAACTGTCACTCGCACACCATAGAAAAAGCATCATCTTTTTTGGCTCAGATTATGAGAACAGCTGATGGTGAGGAACAGCAAGCCATGCTGGGAATTTCTGGTTTGAATGGCCAGTGTAATTTCCTGGTAACAGTGGATTCATATATTTAGAAGACCAGTGGCATGCAAGGTCCTTCAACTCCACCCAGTAACTTCACATAAGCATGCAAATTCCTTAACTCCACCGGTAACTTCTCATTATCATGCAGAGTCACCAACTCCGAAAGGGAACTTCTAATAAGAATAAGCCTGCAGATTGAAAGTGGCTTCCATTGTTAGGTAAACTCATAAAAGAAACCACGTTTGGTTCGTATGTCTTCTCTGCTAGCTGATTTATTTAGGCGCTTTAATTTTGTTCAAGCAAA
>Ga0307509_10005796_pt1 | contig 16958 bp, 13 predicted proteins | sample 10_EM_MG_FD_202245 | JGI IMG/M metagenome (GOLD analysis project Ga0307509, IMG submission 202245) | Populus trichocarpa ectomycorrhiza microbial communities from riparian zone in the Pacific Northwest, United States - 10_EM | ecosystem: Host-associated > Plants > Roots > Unclassified | place... | reverse complement strand
CGATTTGCCTCCATCCTGCTGTCTTATCCGGTCTAATGTCGTGTTGTATGCATCCTGTACGCCAAGGCCATTTGCCATCCTATCCAGTGCTTGCCTCTTTTGGCGAATGGTCGTCGCTCCAAGGATTTCGTCCATGCCGAGGCAAACAAGAAGAAATCTAAAGACTTCTATTAGCCCAATCTGTGGAATTCAACATCCTGTGTTAATGCATACATCCCCGAGACTCGTTTTGGAATAACTCTCCTTATCTCCTCTCGTAACCCTTCGTCTATCATACTCTTGTCTAGGTCCTCGCTCAACCTCTCCTCAATATATCTTCTTATATCATCTGAAGTCGGTTCTATTGTAACCATGTAGGCTGCCCTGGGGAGATATTCCTCGACTTCCGCCCTAATCTGAGGCCTTCCAGTAAGGAATAGCCGAGTGGTTGGGCACTCCCGAACAACGGACAGCAGAGAGTTCCAAAGTTGAGCCCGCTGCTTTGTAGGGAACTCGTCCAAGGCGTCGATACAGATAAACACCCGCTTTAAACTTGGAAGAAACTTGGTAAGCATATCGAGAATCTCGGGAAGCCGGAGCCCGCAGCCGTCGGCCTGCCTTTTTGCACGCTCGAACGCCTTTTGCACCTCATCTGGGATCCTTGCCAATGCTCCAACAACCTGCCTCAACACTGACCCCATTACAGCACCCGCAGATTGCATATTCTGAGTGCTGAAATCGCAGTACACATAGGCGACGACCACACCGTCCCCATCAATCCCATTGAGAAGTGTATCTATCACAAGAGAGCTGCACTGCTTTTTTAGTCCTGCACTGAATGGGGGGCTATGACAGTTCATACCTGATATACGTCTTGCCAGCTCCGGGTTTTCCATGGCAGAATAAGACAGGCTTTGCCGTCCGGTCCTCTGATATGCGCCATGTGGAAAAGCTTTGGTTGCAGAGCAGCCAGTCTCCCACTTTCTCCACCCGTGAATTACGAACAGCCTGGTGCCTTTCCCGGGATGCAAACGGAGATATCCACTCTAGAATTTTGCGTCTCTCATCGGGTACTGATATATTGCATTGATTGAATTCAAAATTATTGTTATTCCCGCAGTTGCTGTTGTTGTTGCCGTAGGTGACGCCCGAGTTATGCACTACTTGGCTCATTTCGTCTAGCGTATCAGTTTTGTTGTTGAAACTTGTATCATACGGGAAACTTTTCGCTTAAACCTGTTATGATGGAGACGGGCGCTGAAGGAACAGACGGGTGGATGTTGCTGGAGAGGGTTTAGGAAGGTGGGAACTCTCTTGCCACCTCGGGGTTGCACCTTGTGGTAGGGAGTGCAATGAGGGCGGCTCGGCGCGGAGCAAACCAGACTCTCAGCTCTAGAACTGCGTATCACACTGGAAAAATCACCCGCAACATACCGTAAGCACCGGCTCCAGAAGTGCTGAAAACTCTGTCTCAGAATATATCGCACTTCTAAGCCCCAACCAAGTCTTCTCGTAATTTTCTGACTTTTGCAAACACGACTGCTATTACATACCACCAAAATCTTGAGGCTCCGGGCAATTTTTCGCCCATATGCAATAGCAGTTGTGTTCGCAAACGTCAGAAAATTACGAGTACCTTTCTCTCACCAGTGCCAGCACTAGCCTCTTGTCCACTATTACGAACCAAGAGGTTTCACTATGTACAGTGCTTGGATAAACTCCTTCGAACCGCAGCACACCTCGCAAGCTAAACCAGTGTGGTGAAGCTCCCTATTATTACCCCACCAGGAGAACCCACCCCCAGCCACTACTGGTGCTTGGACTTGTAGAATAAAATGCCAGGATTCCAATTCTACCGTATGTTCGCCTCCAAAGTTCCGCCAAATATCATCTGCTCCAACAGCCCTTTACGTCTGAGATTCTCAGAATTGTTTCACGGACACCTTGATGCTTTTTCTCGTCCCAAAGTACCGCTACTGTCACCCCCCACTCTTCCCGGCACAAGGTATCATGTATCTTAGTAATCCACATACAGCTCCTTGTGGATTTTGGCGAGCTCTAAATTTCTCTAAGGCACGCCAAAAACTAACCCATCGCCTGAGATCACAGCCTCTGCCGTACAGTTTTTTGCATTTCGGCCGCTCGGAAGAGCTGGGTGCCACCACACAAGTACCAGCGAATATGTTTTCGTACAAGACAGGGATTATTTTGCTGGTTCACTATCCCTGTAGTGTATGATACCAATACATATCCCCGGGTACTTGTACACAAAAACATTTAACCGGTTTGTCATATTCACGAACAAAGCCCGAGGGCTGAACAACGAACGAGAGGAGGTAACGAACGAGGTAGACCTGGTGAGCGTTTGGCGAGATACCCACAAAGATTGTTGCGATTCGCCGTCTCGGTCAGGGCGCTGATCTCGGGGCTTAGGCAAAGTTTCTTGAGAAGGATTAGGGTAGTGCTTTCCTAACATGGTATAGCCTGAGTTCCGTGCCTTTGTTCAACCCCATGAACTTGCCAAACGAAACCCACCTTGGGCTAATGACTCGATTTACAGGTTCATTCAAAATTTATTAAGGGAAGCATTGTCGGCTTCGACTTTGGCATTAACGGGGATAATCCGATGGCGAATCGCAAAGGTTTTTAGGTACTGTACACCATCAGCGAGGCCTGGCATTGGCAGAAGTGCATGCTCAGTGCTCCGTACGAATCAAGCGCCGATATTTGCCACTCTCTTCAGGGCTCCCCCCGGTCTATCACTCGTACATGAGATGCAGCCAAAAAAATTCTATTTTAGTCGCAAACCTGACAGCCTTAAAAAAACATAGGAGCCCAAAGGGAAGGGTATATGGTCAATCAGACATCGTGAACTAACCAGTAATTTCAGAACTTCCCACTTTGTTTCTTTGGTATTTCCCACTTACGAGTATTTACCAGGGTTTCTGGATTGTCTCATAAATTAATCTCGCGCTGTGGGGAGTACAGATAGGGCTGACTTAATTAACCGGCATGAGGCCAACTGTAACAAGAAATATCTCTGTAATGTCCTCCCCTCCAATTGCGGGGCTCTGTATGTCGATGGCTACTATACTCGACTATCCGGAGACCGTCGAAGCTTGATTGAATTGCAGGTACTACAAGTCCCCGCTCGTGCTGCCTGGAGCCAATTTTTTTTTTTTTCCTATGGAGCTCGACAATAGACGGAACCCGATGCAGATATTCAATAATATTGCAGCATTGCAATACTCAGCCGGAAAACTCCTTACTCTAGTAAGTTGTGCTCCACCCCCTGAGTACAGGTACAATTTTGTTGAAATGGAAGTGGGTCATGGGGCATCACTCGTGTGTCATTTTAATTGCTTTTGAAGAAATTAATAAAAGTTCCATAATCGTGAGAATATCCGTGCCCTTAAATTTCTCATCTCCCAAGGTTGCGGACAGCCCACTATTCTATATACTAAGCATTCCCAACCTCCAGTATCCATTCCGGTCATTTCATTCTTGCCATTCCGCAAATCCATTCCACAAATACTATTCCGCACATACTATCCATTCCGTACCATTCCAGTGACCCCATTCCAGTTCCAGGTCATCTGGAAGCACGACCACCATTCCTCACAACAGATTTTGTAGCAACGCGCGATCGTTTCAACAGAAAAGTGATAATAGCCAACGGTCAAGATCAGAGATTGCCGCAAACTGCTACTAGAATGATAGGAAAGTTATAGATAAGCTATATAGTGAGGTGGCTTGGTTCCACTTCCACCAAGCTTCCGCAACAAAGACCAAAATCATTCAAAGAAAGCATATAGGAACGAAAGGAATAAGAAAGTGTAAAGTCCAGACCTGTACCTGGCTTGAGAGCAAAATACAGAGAGCCAAAGGAAGCATTGGAGAGGAGAAAAAAACCATATTCCAACAAATTTTATGAAATTTTGTCAACTGGGACTTGATATTGATACTACTTCAATAGTACAGACTCCTCCCCGTACACCATGCATTGGGAAGTTGAAAGAGGCAAGTAGCAAATAGGCGGAAGAAAGGTGTGGGTAGCTCAAGTGCTGAATTCAAAACGAATATGGTGGTAAAGTAATGTCATATATAATCATAGCTAGCTATCATATGGGTAAGTTATGGGGTAAAAAGTGTCTGATAACAGCAATTTTTTATTTATATTTCTTATATTTTATAACCTTTTATTTAAGGTATAGAAAACTTATCCTACGCTAGTCAAAGGAGACAACAAAAACTTCCCACAACAGTCTGCCTGGCCAAAAGAAAGTAAAAAAAGCACCCTTGCCATCACGCCCCGGAGAGGCTGAATATGATGAACCCGGGAACGGCTACAGACAAGCAACAAGGAAATTCTAAACTCCGACAGTGACCAAATTAAGTTATGCGCGGTGTGGGGGCATCGGGAAAGAAACACGATTTATAGTAAAATTCAAGCTCGGATAGATAAAGGTGAAATATGAGATATAAAAGGGGGGATCTGACAGGGGCCGGTATTCAACCGCGGGGACCGAGATCCCCATTTCGGCGGTTGGGGATTCCAGGGGAACCTGCTTTCAAATCGTTTGTGCATGGTTGACTTGTCCGACAGCCGGGAAAGGGAAGGATGGCATGTGGAAAAGATTAGGCAGGAAGCTCGTCCCCTGAGCACAGCCTCCCCTCTGGACTGCCTAATAGCAACCAAGGGTTCTCATGGTGGACTGCTACCCGCTGCGCGATTGGCGACCATATCTGGGAATGAATCTACATTAGGCGCTCGGCAGTTTATCTTCGACAACCTTGTGTAGAGATCCGTTCCAATAGAGTACTCTGGTTCTACAACTTCGTTCGTGATCCAGGGTTTCTTTTGACAATCCTCAGCGCTCGGTCGACCCTCTGGAATTGGTTGCAGAATGTCACGGAGGAAGGAGACACAGGGGATACTGAGGCCAATGTTGTCAAGCGGGAGGGGTGAGGAGGATGCGGTCAGGGCGTATGTCAAGACTTCGAAGGGATGATTGAATAAGATATTACCGATGAACATCCTATACAAGACGCACCCAAGGAACCAGATGCCTACCCTGTTGGTCTTTGGTTTTGATGTGACATACACTTCAGGGGCTATGCGACCCAGTCTGCTGGTGGTGGTTTTCAGGTACGTAGAAGCGTTAAAGGGTGGGACGCGCATTGAGGTACCAAAGTCACCGATTTTAACATGGAGGACATGGGTCTGACCCTCCAGACGGCTGGGGAATATCTTTTATTGACTATTAGGTTTTGACAAAGCTGGTTTAGGAGAGGGGAGCACAGACCTCAGGCTTCAGATCGCGATGTATGAACTTTTCTTTAAGCATCACTGCTAATCTGTGGAGTAGCTGCTTGATTACAACCTTTGTATCATTTTCGCTCCACCGGTAGCCATCCGCGAAGCCCCGTGACATATCCCCCATGGGGATATACTCCATAGACACGTACATATAGTAAGAGTCCTGATAGGTAGAGTACAAGTTGACGAGCCATTCGTACCGACGACAGTCAAGCTCCATCACAACGATTTTCCACACCCCACCTTTCACCTTCCTATTTAGGAAGGTGAGAAGTGGGGTTCAACACCACAAACACATCTCACGATCCTGCCCGGCCACTGAACTTGGAGCTTCATAAGTGTGCTGGAATGGTATCCTCTGAGATTAAGCACCAGGCTGGCATCCTACTACTGCTGACTACCCTATGCTCTTTCATAGCCCCAGACTGGGGGTCCTTCCACTCTGAGTCTGTGGTTATGGAAGAGAAGTGATAATAAGAATAGGATTTCCTGTGTTGATGGGGGATTTCCTAAAAGACAGAAAATGCCAACTTGGTTTGGTTTCATGAAATACAAATTGTTTTTCAATTATGACAGGATTGGATGTGGTATTCAAGTTTACCGTTTATTTGTTACTTGGGAAGGGCCGGGGGTGAAATTTCTTTTGTTTTTGGGTTTTTAGGCCATAACTTAGGTTGCATGCCATGGATTTTCCTGTAGCTAGCTACGAATAAACCGCGGATTTAACAAAAAAAAAAAAAAAAAATCGTACCGACGACAGTTCAGATAAGACATGACTTAAATCGAACCAGATGCCGGTTATGAAAGTATAAAAGTCTGGGCAAAACTTACTCTTGCTAATGTTCGTACATTCTTGATCTCAGCCCGATACCGCCCCTGAGGGAAGTTTAGCATGGTCCGTCGTATCCTCTTCACAGCCCATAACTCAGGGGACTTCATCCCATAAAAGTGGACCTTCTCCAGGAAAACAGTTCCCAAGGTGCCACTACCGATTATGTAACCCAACTTCCAAGCTGATGGCTCTCTAACAGGAGCATGATGGGCGCCCACCACTCTGGGCTCGGGCGCTGGGGGATAAGGCGGTGGCAAGCTCGGGTCGTCTAGATGAGATGTTAGGTTCTCACTGTCATGCGAGAGTGTGGGCACCTACTTGTGAATCCCACGTGATGGAAATTAGCGGTTTTGGGAGATGTTCGAAGAATACTATCAGGGGAATCGGAGTTGACACCCCAGCGTTCGAGAAATAACTTCACTATGCCTGCATGTCCTCCCGAGGCAGCAAGTGATAGGGGGGTGAGGCCATTGCAATCCGATGAATTGGGATCGACATCCTTGCGTTGGAGAAGTAACTTCACTATGTCTTCGTGTCCTCCCGAAGCAGCAAGTGATAGGGGTGTTCGGAGATTATAATCAGGGGAATCGGGGTTGACACCCCAGCGTTCGAGAAATAACTTCACTATGCCTGCATGTCCTTCCGTGGCAGCAAGTGATAGGGGTCTGAGGCCATTGCTATCCAATGAATTGAGATTAACATCCCCGCATCCCAGAAGTAGCTTTACCACACCTTCGTGCCCCTCCAAGGCAGCAAATGACAGGGGTGTCCGGCCGCTGCTATCAGATAAATCGGGGCTGACATTCCCACTTTCCAAAAGTAACTTCACTAAGGATTCATGTCCCTCAGAGGCAGCAAATGACAGGGGTGTTCGGTCGCAGCTATCCGGTGAATCGGGATTGACATTCCGATGTCCCAGTAGCAACTTCATAGCACCTTCATTCCCCAACTCCGCGGCAAACGAGAATACTGTGCGACCGTCCCGAATGACCATGTCGGGTCTGATATCTCCCTGCTCTAGAAGCAGCTCCACCACCCTATCATTTCCATATCTTACAGCCCACATCAACGGTGTGTCACCCCTAAAATCCCGTCCATTCACGTCCCACTTCTCCTTCTCTAGCAGGGCAAGGGCAATTTCTGCAATCCCCCAAAATGCGATGCAGTGCAGTCCGCTGATTCCATCACAATCCCATTCATCCCCCCATTTGCCTATCTTATCCCGCCAGAGAACCGTGGCAGATACATGGCTCCCGTATCCGTCAAGCAGTTGCAACGCCCGAGATTTCACTTGTTCAGTATCCTCCCTGGCTGCGTGGGTTCCCCAAAAACATGTGGCATATTCAAGAAATGGCCATGACTTTTGGGCATCCCAGAAATTTAGGTGCGGCTCCCGGACTAGTAGAGAATCCAAATAGGTGAGGCATATTTCGGCCATCATCGATTGGGGTGTTTCAAATATCGTGGGACTCGCTCCAAGATACTCTTGAAGTGTGAGATGCAGGAGACGGACCGTTGACGCATTTTCGTCAATTGTGACAAGCCCTAATGTGCAGCCCAGTACAGTCCTTACCGAAGGCACATTGTCGATGGTAAACCCTTCCACCCCTAAGTCTACCCCTAGTGCATGGCGCAACTCCTTCCATTGCAAGGGCCGCTCACAACGGGAAACCCACATCAGGACCGCCATCCCAAGCTTCGATTTTCCTCCATCCTGTTGTCTTATCCGGTCTAATGTCGTGTTGTATGCATCCTGTACGCCAAGGCCATTTGCCATCCTATCCAGTGCTTGCCTCTTTTGGCGAATGGTCGTCGCTCCAAGGATAGCGTCCATACCGAGGCAAACAAGAAGAAATCTAGAGACTTCTGTTAGCCCAATTTGTGGAATTCAACATCCCGTGTTAATACATACATCCCCGAAACTCTTTTTGGAATAACTCTCCTTATCTCTTCTCGTAACTCGTCGTCTATCGTACTCTTGTCTAGATCCTCGCTCAACCTCTCCTCAATATATCTTCTTATATCATCTGAAGTCGGTTCTATTGTAACCATGTAGGCTGCCCTGGGGAGATATTCCTCCACTTCCGCCCTAATCTGAGACCTTCCAGTAAGGAATAGCCGAGTGGTTGGGCACTCCCGTACAACGCGCTGTAGAGAGTTCCAGAGTTGAGCCCGCTGCTGTGTAGGGAACTCGTCCAAGGCGTCGATACAGATAAACGCCCGCTCCAAACTTGGAAGAAACTTGGTGAGCATATTGAGGATCTCGGGAAGTCGGAGTCCGCAACCGTCAACCTGCTTTTTCGCCCGCTCAAACGCCTTTTGCACCTCGTCCGGGATCTTTGCCAATGCTCCAACAACCTGCCTCAACACTGACCCCATTACAGCACTCGCAGACTGCATATTCCGAGTACTGAAATCGCAGTATACATAGGCCACGGCCACACCGTCCCCATCAATCCCATTGAGAAGTGTATATCACAAGAGAGCTGCGCTGCTTTTTTAGCACTGCACCAAATTGGGGGGCTATGGCGGTTCACACCTGATATATGTTTTGCCAGCTCCGGGATTTCCATGGCAGAATAAGACAGGCTTCGCCGTCCGGTCCTCTGATGTGCGCCATGTAGAAAATCTTTTGTTGCAAAGTAGCCAGTCTCCCACTTTCTCCACCCGTGAATCACGGACAGCCTGGTGCCTCCCCCGAGACGCAAAGGGCGATATCCACTCTAGAATTTGGCGTTTCTCATCGGGGATGGATATATTGCACTGATTGTATTCAATATTCTTGGTATTCCCGCAGTTGCGGTTGTAGTCGCCGTTGGTGATGCCCGAGTTATGCACTATTTGGCTCATTTTATCTAGCGTATCGGTTTTGCTGTTGAAACTTGTTACGGGAAATTTTTCGCTTAAATTTGTTGTTTTAAGTACCGTAAGAACTCGAATACCCGTAAAAACTCGAATAATTGGACCACCTAAAATGCGGTTAATTTAAAGTGTGTACAAGTGTGTATTGCGCAGTGATCTTCTTGTCTCAGTTAATATGAGTTTCATCATTTCTTGGCAGTTAATTAGGGTATAGATGATGACAAAAAGAGAGAAAACACAGCATCATTAGCTGCCAAGAAATGATGAAACTCATATTAACTGAGACAAGAAGATCACTGCACAATACACACTTGTACACACTTTAAATTAACCGCATTTTAGGTGGTCCAATTATTCGAGTTTTTACGGTAATTGGACCCGGCGCTAAGAGGTTGAATTAAGGTATGACAAGCCAAGACAGATTACGCAATATCAGTTTCAGATCAGACAAATACTAATTTGCTTCATAGAATATCCCTTCTTCATCCGCGCCCTCATCTAATTCAACCTCCTCCTCCTCCAAACCCCCCTCACGCCAATTTTGAAGCCCCTCATGCAAGAAAGGTAAGTCAATCCCCTTTACAGAAATTTCCTGGTCACAAACACTGCTAATCGGTAGTGACACACCAAGAACCCGAAATACCTTCACAACGACCTCCCTACGATCCCGGGAGAAGCTCTCCCAGGCTTCTCCCACTGCCCAAGTAGTAAGTACCCTCCTCCGCCCAATCATGCTTCCTGTTAGCCTTCCTCCTGCTCACAAGATTTGCTCCTCCTCCGACTCCATAATATCCAACCTCTCTTCAAGTACTTCCTACCCTGCGGTTAGCCTTTTTCTTTTTGATCGAAAGGTAAGTCCACTTACCCTTAATATGTCCTTAAAAGGACGGTTGATTGAGACGTCAAGAGGCTGTACCAATGAGGTACAGCCCCCAGGAATCATGCTAACAACAATGTCGTTCGCAGAAAAGGTGTCGAGAACCTCTTCGGTCTTGTGGGCCCTGAAGAGGTCGAGTACGAGAAGGGTGGGCCGGTCCTCCAGGATCAGAATAAGCTGCTCATCCAACCATTCGACCATGTTGGATGAGTTGGCGTAGGCTTTGGGGTTGAATTTCACAACCACCCGGGCGTCATAGGTCGCCTGTTGGGTAACTATTGTCGCCCCAACCCCCATTCCATGAAAAAATACTAATGGTTTTACTCGGGGTATACCATCAGCAAATACTGTGAGCTGAATTGTGGCTTGCCGCTTATCCCAACCGGACTGGGAGCTCTGGGCCCAGATTGTCTTCTCCCCCTTTTGATTGTAAGTTCTTCCCTCCAAATATTCAAATGGTAAGGGAGTCTGATCCATATTGACGATATTGGCTAAAGCATATTGTCCTATAGCTGCAGGGATATCACCGGGTTCTGGACCATTTCTGGGCCGTAACTGTGAGTTCCGTCTATTAAATCTCATCCAATTTAATATAGCATCGCTAAAGTCACTAGGCAGTTTACTAGCAGTATTGGTAACGAACTGTAGGCTAACTTGATGGAAGCTTAGGAATCGGCGGAACCAGCCATTTGAGAAGCGGAATGAGGCATGAGCTTCTTCCTGATAATGTTGAAGGAAAAGCTCTTTACTGACTCGTCTGAACCAGCCACGTCGAACAATCCCTCTGAAGCCTGCCGATACCGAAACTTTTCGTATAATGCTCGCTCTAGTACCTCTCACTTTCTTCGCCTTCCGCCTCCTGCTACCCAATACTGCTCTAAGGTGAGCCCCTGAAACTTTCCCTCCCTTTCCTCTTTTTTCCACTGTGACAGGTTGGCCTCCGGGACTCCGAATCGCGTTGCTGTTTCTCCTCCTGTTGGCTTCCGAAGCTGGGTAGGTCCTGCCCCAATACTTGGTATTACCCAGTATGATAGCACTCTGAGCTTATAGCTAACTTTGTATGCTCTGTGGGGATATTCGACGTGTTGCGGGACAGCTCGCAGACTTTCAGCAAGCTGCTTTCATTTGGGGCCCGGCTTTTTTTTTACTCCGGCATAAAACCTTTCCGCTGATAGTGCTGGGAGGACTAGGTGTACTCGTATACGTCCTGCTGGTCTTGGGGCCATGACTTGGAAGAAAAGAAAACAAAAGAATATGATAGAGTCTCACACAAATGGGAATTGGTTTTTTTTTTCTCGTGTCTACAGAGCTTGTTTACATTAATCTCTTTTCTCAGCTTAATCAAGTGAGGTTCACAATCATGGGTCAAAGCTTATGATTGATCGTCTAAGACACCTCATAAAGGGTAGTTTTTCCGTCTTTTGCTCATCTCCGGAAAGTATACTTTAATTCAACCTCTTAGCCCCGGGTCCAATTATTCGAGTTCTTACGGTACTCGAGTAGGGCGGGGGCGGGCAGCGAAGGAACATACGGGTGGGTGTTGTCGGGGGGGCTTTAGGGGTGGGAAATCTCTTGCCACGTTGGGGCTGTGCATGAAGTTGCAGTACCGGATTTACTCGTTAAATTAGCTATCGCGGATCTCACTGGATCGCCGTGCTAAACCATAATTGGCTTAGAAAAGTAGGTTAACGAAATAACGAATACCAGTTAACGAGATCTCGCAAGCCCAGCCTCCCCAAGCTATGCCCTGTCTGGAACACACTATTCCTTTTCCAGGTGTTTTGTTTTGGATTGCGAAAGCTGGGAGCCCGATCCCCGATAGCTGATTTAACGAGTAAATACGGTAGGGCGTATTCAGGCGGCTCAGCGCGGCTCAAACAGGACTCCGGAACCGCATACTCGAGTATGATATGATATGATACTAGAAAAATTACCTGCTGCACGAGTAATACCAGCTATTGAAACCTGAGCCTAAGAAGCCCACCTCTCTCAGCAACCTCAGCCTCTTACTCACGCTCACCAACCAACTACCCCCCGATATCACCTTCAAACCAGTGCAGCTGCACTCTACAGCCTCCGCACCCAAGACCTTTTATAAATATGCCATGACCCCTCTAGAGACTTGCAGAAGCAATTTAGGAGATGTTAGACCTCGTAAGAACTAAGATGATAAGTTTGTTTAGCCTAATTAACAGGGGGGTTTAAGAGGTACAGTGACTAGACAAAAGTCTTGGTGATTGCGGAATAGTGAGACACGCCCGCACATCCAAGTGGCATTTAGCAAAAGGCTGATAATGGTATTTCGATGGTAGAACAAAGCGAAGAATTAAACATAAAATATTGGTTTAGTAGTAAAGATGTAAGAATACATTTAGTATGATACTCCAGATGTGAATTTCCACTGTGGTGGGACTGGGGGTGTGTCCAAGTAGGTATCCACGCCTATTCCTTGCTGACTAAGCGATCACCAAGACTTTTGTCTAGTCACTGTATGATATTGAGCGCATTATCCCAGAACTCGCGACTACAGCCACAAAACAGAAAAACTTCATCAATCTTCAATAGAAATCTAAGATGACATTATTCCCTAAACCCGAGGGTTTCAAACTAGAATACAAAATCGCGATTCACTGCAGGCACGCCAAAACACTTGTAATTTCAAAAGCACGATGTGTGCCAAAATCGCGATTTTCAAACCGCAATGGTTGCACCCCAAGGGTCGAAAGTAATAGGGGGATTTAGCTGGTTCGGCAAAGGAGGCGCTAGGGTAAGAGAAGTGGAATGGTCGCCGAGCAGGACTTCCGGTGGACAAAGGGGATTTAGCTGGTTAGACAAGAGGGACATTAGGATAACAGGAGTGGAATAGTGCGCCAGTTATGAAAGGTTTAAGAAGAATTGTCCATTTACGTCATTTGGGCTACAATCGACCAGTTATGATGTGTGAACTTTTAAAATCACCCTATTCTTAATTAGTCTCCTAACAAAACATTTCATCCTCTCTTTTTCCCTTCTACCAGTGTCAAAACTACATCCTTTTTTGCCAATTCTACTTCAATAAATAGCCTAGTTATTTAGCTTTATATTCCACTTCAGATATCCATCACAGGACAATCCATGGTTTTTTGAGAATCATTTAAAAGACAAGACAGCTTCTAGGCGGGTATTTACCCCCCTAGGGGTGACCGAAAAGTCTTCGGGTATTCTCACTAAACTCTTTGCAGAGTTTTCTTGGCCTAGCGAACAATGCGCCGAACCAGCTAAATCCCCCTAATAACACCACCGGCTTGTACAAGTATTGTTCTTCCTGATCGGGGAATTTGGATGCATATCACTATTGAATGAGGAACTGATCGGCCGCTTAATGCGCGCCTCAGTATTAACCGAAGTAATGATCTGTAGCCCTAGGAAGTCTCATAGTCTACTGTTTTCTCTACATACGGCACTCGCAAACAAAAAGTCTATCCCCGGCCTTTACCTAGGCCCTCGGAGGGAAGTTCAGAGCCGCGCTTTGCTTATATCATACCGGTATTGAAGCTCATGACAACAGGTGGCGTCCTAGTTTCATACTCGAGGAGGTAAGGGGTTAGAAGGACAGGCTTTTTTTTTGGCGAGTATTATACTCCGCCGGTATTTGCTCTGAATCCCACCAAGCTGAGCTACAATAACCCATACCCCGACGATGCGAGCTAAAGAGCACCTAAACCCTGCCCTTCACAACATTCATGCTAGCGATTAACTCTTCAATGATACCACCGCTCTCACCCCTATCAACATGAATCAATCTACCACCCCAACGTGATAAAGGACCTAATGTACGGATTCCCCACTCAACCTTCACTAAAAATTCAGGACCTCATTCCTCTCCAATGCTCCCGACAATAGGTTCCAAGTTTAACTTCAACGGGGCAGCTAGCGTCAGGTATCAATCCTGGAATCGCCATTCCTCATCGGCTGCGGATAAATTATTTCAAGACGCGTACCGCCAACACCCCCCGCTTCCATGCTTGCTGTCAACGGTATTTTAGGCGACAGATTTATTGAAGGAAATTGAGGTGCTCGTCGTTAGTACGATCGTACTGGTACCTTACTCCACCCCCGAGAGACCAACTCATCACAGCACGTATCCAAAAGTCCAGCATTAGAATTATACTACTCATATATAGCATCAATAATTGTCATGCCTTTATCCCTGCTTGTCTCTTTATGTTTTTGAGAATATGATTAACCTCCCGGTGATGATGGTGGGCTCTCCTTTCACAAGAGGATCTAATTTGAGAACTTAAATTGTTATCGCTAGAGGGGCTTGGGAAGAGATGAACGGATAATTTTTATCGCATATATTACTATTATAAATAAATACCTGTAACAAGATGATATACCAGGAATACTAGGCGAACTGAACCTCAACGATAAATGGAAGTGAAAAAAACAAATAGAAGTGTCGTGCAAACAAAATTACAAAACGCATTCAATCCAACAAGTAGTAAAAATCGACTACCGCCAAGCCCCATAGACGGCGTGAGGTAATTCACGAGAATCCTCATATCCGCCATGCCCTAAAAACCTCAGAAACAGAAAAATGAACAGGATTAAAGTCAGAAGGAAAAAATAAGATTCTAAAATATAGCCAAGGGTAGGGATGGGGACAGATGTGGCCATGGGCGTTTGGCCACCGTTGTCTGGTGAGTTGAGATTGACATCGCCCCGTTCTTGAACTAGCCTCACAACGCTTTCATGTCCTCCCAAGGCAGCGAATGATAGGGGAGTTCGGTTGCTGCTATCCAGGGAACGGGGATTGACTTCATGACGTTCCAGAAGTAACTTCACTACGCCTTGATCTCCCCTCGAGGCAGCAAGAGATAGGGGTGCAAGGCCATTGCTATCCGGTGAATTGGGATTGGTATCCTCACGTCCGAGTAGTAACCTCACTATGTCTTCATATCCTCCCAAGACAGCAAGATATAGGGGTGTAAGGTTATTGCTATCCGGTGAATTGGGATCGACATCCAGGCGTTCGAGAAGTAACTTCACTACAGCTTCATGCCCTCTCGAGACAGAAAGGGATAGGGGTGTAAGGCCATTGCTATCCGATGTATTGGGATCGACATCCGTGCGTTCGAGAAGTAACCTCACTATACCTTGATCTCCTCTCGAGGCAGCAAGGGATAGGGGTGTGAGGCCATTGCTATCCGATGTATTGGGATCGACATCCTTGCGTTCGAGAAGTAGCTTCACTACACCCCAATGTCCCTTCGAGGCAGCAAATGACAAGGGTGTACGGAGATCACTATCAGGGGAATCAGGGTCGACACCCCAGCGTTCCAGAAGCACTCGTACAAGACCTTTTTCTCCTACTCCAGCAGCGAATGATAGAAGCGCTCGGCCATCACCACCCCGTAAATCAAGACCTGCGCGTTCCAGATGTAGCTCTAGACCCTCAGCCCCCGAAATGGTAGCCGATGGCAGGCGTGTTGAGCCACCGCTATCGTGTGAATCAGGATTAACACTCCCGCGCTCCACAAGTAGCTTTACTATATTTTCATCTCCCAACACGGCAGCATATAACAGTGGTGTTAGACCATTGCAATCCAATGGATTGAGACAGACATCCCCGCGCCCAAGAAGTATCTTCACTACACCTTCATGCCCTCTCAAAGCAGCATACGCTAAGGGTGCTAGGCCATTGCGATCCAATGAATTGGGATTGACATCCCCGCGCTCCAGAAGTAGCTTCACTACACCTTCATGCCCTCTCAAAGCAGCAAACGATAAGAGTGTTAGGCCATTGCTATCCAATGAATTGGGATTGAAATCCCCGGGCCCCAGAAGTAGCTTCACTACACCTTCATGCCTCCCCAATGCAGCCAATGACATGGGTGTTTGGCCATCCTTATCCCATGAATTGAGATTGACATCCCCACGCCCCAAAAGGAGTTTCGCAACACCTTCATGTCCTCCCAGGGCAGCAAATGATAAGGGTGTTCGGCCATCCTTATCCGATGAATTGGGATTGACATCCCCACACCCCAAAAGGAGTTTCGCTACACCTTCGTGTCCTCTCTGGGCAGCAAACGATAAGGGCGTTAGGCCATCCTTATCCCATGAATTGAGATTGACATCCCCACGCCCCAAAAGGAGTTCCGCTACACCTTCGTGTCCTCCCAGGGCAGCAAAGGATACGGGTGTTCGGCCATCTTTATCCCATGAATTGAGATTGACACCCCCACACCCCAAAAGGAGTTTCGCTACACCTTCGTGTCCTCTCAGGGCAGCATACGATAAGGGTGTTAGGCCATCCTTATCCGATGAATTGAGATTGACATCCCCACGCCCCAAAAGGAGTTTCGCTACACCTTCATGCCCTCTCAAAGCAGCAAACGATAAGGGTGTTAGGCCATAACTATCAGATAAATCGGGGTTGACACCACGCTTCAGAAGTAACTTTGCAGCGCCTTCATTCCCCGACTCGGCAACAAACGAGAACACTGTGCGACCGTCCCGAATGACCATGTCGGGTCTGATATCTCCCTGTTCTAGAAGTAGTTCCACCACCCTATGATTTTCATATCTTACAGCCCACATCAACGGTGTGTCACCCCTAGAATCCCGTCCGTTCACGTCCCATTTTTTCTTCTCCAACATGGTAACGGCAATTTCTACAATCCCCCAAAACGCAATTTGGTGTAGTCCGTTAGTCCTAGGCGCTACCTGGTCAAACCACGACCAATGGATCCTCTCTCGCGAGAAAATAGCGGCGGATACATGATTCTCGTATCCGTCGAGCAGTCGCAGCGCCCGAGATTTCACCTGCTCAGTCACCTCCCTAGCTGCATGAGTTCCCCAAAAACATGTGGCATATTCAAGAAATGGCCATGACTTTTGGGCAACCTCTGGATCTAGCTGCCGCTCCCGGACTGATAGAGAATCCAAATAGGTCAGGCATACCTCGGCCATCATCGATTGAGGTGAATAAAATATCGTGGGACTCGCTCCAAGATACTCTTGAAGTGTGAGATGCAGGAGACGGACCGTTGACGCATTTTCGTCAATTGTGACAAGCCCTAATGTGCAGCCCAGTACAGTCCTTA
>Ga0307509_10005795_pt1 | contig 16965 bp, 17 predicted proteins | sample 10_EM_MG_FD_202245 | JGI IMG/M metagenome (GOLD analysis project Ga0307509, IMG submission 202245) | Populus trichocarpa ectomycorrhiza microbial communities from riparian zone in the Pacific Northwest, United States - 10_EM | ecosystem: Host-associated > Plants > Roots > Unclassified | place... | reverse complement strand
ATGGACCCATGGTCCTCAGGGGGCAGGTGAACCCGCGTCGCCGGAATCCGGTGATCGTGCGGGCGCTCAACTGCGGCCGTTCGACAGCAGCCTCAGTTCACGGCCGCGGTGCACGGCCGAGGACCGGCCCCCGGCGCCGAGCTTGGCGTAGATCCGCCGTATGTGGGTGTTGACGGTGTTGAGGGAGACCGACAGTTCGGCGGCGATCTCGGGGCGGGTGAGGTTCGTCGGCAGATAGCGCAGGACGCGCAGTTCGCTCGGGCTGAGTTCCTCGGCCGGAACCGGGGGCGCCGACCGGTCCGGGGTGTCGCCGCGGACGGTGTCGAGGATGTCGGAGACCAGTGCGGCGTGCGAGGTGTTGCGCGGGAGGGCGTCCAGCAGCTCCCAGGCGCCGGTCATCACGAACGGCAGGATCATCCGGTCCGGCTCGGCGAGGTTCAGGGCCTGCTCGACGGCCGCTCCCGCCGCCTGCGCGTCGCCGAGGTCACGGCAGGCGAGCGCGTCGAGGAGCCGGGCCTCGATCGGGGTGAGGAAGGAGCTGACGGGGGCGGTGCCGTCGAGAACCGTCCGGAGTGCGCGGCGGGCACCGGCCGGATCCTTCTCCGCGAGGTGGAGCACTGCGGCCGCGGTGCGGATCTCGCCCGCGGCGGCCTGCACGTCGTCGAGGACGGCGAGGTCGGCCCGCGCCCGGTCGACCGTCCCGAGGCGGGCCAGGGTGGCGATCGTCCAGGCGGTCACCCGGGTCGACAGCCCGTGCCGGCTCACCATGTGCGCCTGCACCTGCTCGGCGGCGGTCAACTCGGCCAGCGTTTCGGCGTGTTGACCGCGCGCGGCGCACAGCATCGCAGAGGTCAGATGCACCAGTAGACGCACGCCGGGCTCGCCCTCGGACCGGGTGACGTGCCGGGCGCGGTCGAGCCACTGCTCGCCCCGGTCGAACTCGCCCGTGCAGATCAGCGTCCCGGCCAGGGAGACCTGGGCGGGCGCGATCACGGCCGCGGCGTCCCACCCGCACCGGGCGGCCAGTGCCACGGCCTCCTCACAGCGCTGCCGGACCAGCGCGAAGGAACGGCTGCCGGAGGCGAAGCCCAGATGGGCGCGGCAGGCCACCTCCAGATAGGGGCGGCCGATGTCCCGGGCGAGCGCGGCGCCCTCCAGGAGGTGCCGCTCGCTGTCGTCGAGCCGCAGTGACCAGGCCTCTGCGACCCCCAGGTTCAGCAGCGCGAGGGCCCGCAGGTCACTGGCGAGCGCGATCTCGGTGTTGGACCGGCCTTCGGCGGGCGAGGGCAGCGCGTCGGCCTGCTCGAACACGCCGTCGAAGTGCCCGCGCAGCCGGGCCAGCAGCAGATCCAGGGACGCGATCGCCGTCCGCAGCCGGGACCGCCGGTCGGGCGGAGTCGTCTCGGCGTACGCCCCGGCGATCCCGAGATGCGCCCGTGCCTCCTCCAGCCGGTGCTGGTGCAGGTCGGCGTTGGCGTACACCAGGGCCAGTTCCGGGGAGTCCTCGCCGACACAGGCCGGGAAGGCGCGCAGCAGCGCGACCACGCTCCCGGCCTGCCCGTCGAGCGTCAGGCTGACCGTGTGGTCGGTGAGCAGCCGGGCCGCCTCGGACCAGTCGCCGGCGGCCTGCAGGTGCCGTACGGCATCCACGGCCTGGGAGTGTTCGGCGAACCAGCGCGCGGCCAGCCGGTGCAGTTCCGGGATGGCCTCCGGGAGGGTGCGGCGCAGCTCCAGCCGGAGCAGGTCGGCGAACATGTGGTGGTAGCGGAACCAGGTGCGCTCGGAGTCGAGCGACACCACGAACGCGTTGGCGTCCTCCAGCTCCAGCAGGATGCGCTCCGAACCGGTCGCGCCGGTGAGCAGATCGGCCAGCTCGCCGTTGATCCGGTCGGGCAGGGACGTACGCAGCAACAACCGCTGTACATGGGGCGGTTGGCGCTCCAGCATCTCGGCCATCAGGTATTCGGCGACCGTACGGTGGCTGCCGGAGAACTCGGCGACGAACCGCTCGGGGTCCGGGTGCCCGGCCAGCGAGAGCACGGCGAGCCGCAGCCCGGCCGCCCAGCCCTCGGCCCGCTGGTGCAGCAGACCGGCCACGTCGTCGGGCAGCGCGACTCCGGAGGCGGCGAGGAGGTCACGGGTCTCGGCCTCGCTGAAGCGCAGCTGCGCGGCGCGGATCTCGGCCAACTCCCCGGCCAGGCGCAGTCGGTGGAGATGCACCGGCGGGTCGTGCCGGGTCGCGACGATCGCGTGGACGCCCCGGGGGAGCGCCGTGAGCAGGGCCGCGAGCTGTTCGGAGGCCTCCGCCGAGCCGAGCTCGTGCAGGTCGTCGATGACGAGATAGAAGGTGCCGCCGGACGCGGTGATCTCGGACAGCACCTTGTCCACCATGGCGCCCCCGTCGAAACCGGGCGCTGCGGGAAGCGACTCGGTGGCACCCGTCGCACCACGGACCGCCTCCAGCAGGGCGAGCCAGAACAACTGCGCGTCCTGCTGCCCCGGCCGTACCGACAGGAACGCGATACGGCGGTCCCGTCCCGGCCGGTCGGCCCACGCGCGCAGCAGTGAGGTCTTTCCGCTGCCGGCGGGCGCGGAGATCATCGTCACCCGATGCTCGGACGCGCGGTCCAGGGCGGCGATCAGGTCGCGGCGGTCGATGAGACCCGGGCGGCCCCGGCCCGGTACGCGGGCGGTGCCCGCGGTGGCCGGCAGGTCGGGCATGACGCCATGTCCTCTGGTCACGCGGCCAGCGTAGTCGATGCGAATCACCGCATCCCGGCGATGACCGGTCACCCCCACGGCGGTGATCCTGGGCACGCGCTCGAAGGGCGAGTCACGTGTGTGAGCCGACAGGAGACGGTGTGAGAGAGCAGCTGGGCGGGACCTTCCCCCTCGGACCGAGACGGGTGCACCGGGTCGGCTACGGCGCGATGCAGCTCTCCGGCGACGGGGTCTTCGGGCCACCGCGCGACCGCGACGAGGCGCTGCGAGTGCTGCGCGCGGTGGTCGAGGCCGGGGTGGACCACATCGACACCGCGCAGTTCTACGGAGCGGGCACGGTGAACGAACTCATCCGGGAGGCGCTGCACCCCTACCCGGACGGGCTGGCGATCGTCAGCAAGGTGGGCGCCCGCAGCAGCGACCGGCCGTCTCTGCTGCGGCAGGGCATCGAGGAGAACCTGACCGCGCTCGGCGTGAGCCGTCTGGCGGCGGTCAACCTGCGGGTGGTGGACCCGTCCGAGGCACCGGACGGCCGTTTCGACGCGCAGGTGGCGACGCTGGTCCAGGCCCGCGAGGAAGGACTCGTCGAGGGTGTCGGCCTCAGCAACGTCTCCCTGCGGCAGCTGCTGAGAGCCGTCGCGCAGACGGAGATCGTCTGTGTGCAGAACCTCTTCAACCTGGCAGACCAGCGCTCCATGGACGTCCTCAGGGAATGCGCGCGGCGGGACATCGCCTTCGTTCCGTACTGCCCGCTGGGCTGGCCCGGTCAGGTGCGGCACCGGATCCTCGCGAACCCCGCCGTCGTCGCGCAGGCCGCCCGGCTCGGTGTCACCCCGGCCCGGATCGCCCTCGGCCGGCTGCTCGACCTCGCGCCGAACGTCCTGCTCATCCCCGGAACCCGCACCCGCGCGCACCTGGCCGAGAACCTCGCCGCCGCCGACGTCGGTCTCGACGACGAGGCCCGTGCGGAGTTGAGACGGCACTTTCCCGACACCGAGCAGCACAAGCCCGAGGAGGAACCCGCATGAACAACGAAGAGATCGTCCGGAAGGCCTACCAGACGGCCGAGGTCAAGGACATCGAGGGCTGGCTCGACGCCTTCACCGAGGACGGGACGTTCACCGACGAGTCGGTCGGCGTCACCTACCGCGGCCGGGACCGTGCCTTCCCCGTGGAGAACTACGGGCGCGCCTTCCCCGACATGCACCGCGAGCTCTACCAGGTCTACGTGAGCGGTGACGTCGTCGTCGTACAGCTGGCGCTCCAGGGCACCCACGCCGGCCCGTTGAGCCTGGGCGACGGGACACTCCAGCCGACCGGAAACCGGATGGACGCCCCCTGCTGCGATGTGTTCGAGCTGGTGGACGGGAAGATCAAACGCTTCGACTGCTATCCCTCGGGCACCGTGATCCTCGCCCAACTCGGCGTCCTCGGCGCGCTGGACGCGGCCCTGCACTCCTGACCCCGGGCTCGGCCCGCCGCGGTTTCCGGGGCGGGCCGAGCAGGATCACTCACGCATGGACCTGCGAGTCCACGCCGAGGTCGAGGCGGAGGGACTCGAGGATGATGAACGTCGTACTGGCCGTGTACACGTCGGCGGCGGCGAGGACGCCGGTGTACTTCTTGATGACCGGCGCCGAGGCGTAGGCGACCTGGGCGGCCTGGTACTCCTTGACCGCGGCCCACGAGTTGTTCCCGTACTTCACGAAGAACGGCGTCGGGTCGACCGCCGCGAGCGCCTTCTTGACGTTGGCGATGATGTCGTCCACGTACTGCTGGTACACGACCATGTCCTGGCGGCTGCCGAGCCTGCCGATGTGGCCGCCGACGAAGTGCTTCCACGGGTAGCTCATGGCCTTGGCGGGTGCGGCGATGGAGCCGGGGACGTCCTCGTTGAGGTTGAAGCTGTCGAAGGGCACCCAGCCGGGCAGCAGGACGTCGACAAGCATCAGGGTCTTGTGGTCGGGCAGGTGGATGTAGACGTTGTCGGGGGTGTGGTTCGTGCCGTGCCAGGCCAGCTCGACGCGCTCGCCGCCGACCCGCAGTGTGTGGCTCTTCTCGAACGTGATGTCCGGAACCGGCCGGGCCGGGTCGTTGTCACGGGCCAGCAGTTTCCTGGTCTCGGCGTGGCCGATCCGCACCACGTTCTTGCCGAACAGCGACGAGGCGCCGAGGTGGTCGGCGTGGTGGTGGGAGTAGACCAGGTGGGTCACTCTGTTGGAGACGCCGTTGGCGGAGGCGATCTCGTCGATCGCGCGCTGGAGGTTGTGCCCGATGGTCGGCGGCGCGTCGAAGAGCACGACGCCCTCACGGGTCGTCAGGAACGCCGACTGGTAGGTGCCGTCGGTCACCCAGTACAGGTTCTTCTCGATCCGGCCGACGTAGTAGCCCTGGGAGTTGACGGCGGGACCGAGCGCGGAGGGCGGAATGGGAGCGTAGTCGGGCAGGTCGGTGGACGTGGCGGCCGATGCCTGGCCGGCGAGCGCGGCGACGGTGGGGACTGCTGCCAGGGCCGCACCGGTGGCGAGGAAAGAGCGGCGGTTCGTCGAGGACATGGTGATCTGCTCCAGTCGGTCGATGATGCGGGGGAGTTGACGACGTACAGGTGAGGGAGCGGGCCTCAGGCGCCGTAGGCCGGCACGATCGCTCCGCCGATGTGCTCCGAGAGGTCGCCGGCGAGGAAGGCGATGACGTCCGCGATCGCCTCCGGCCGGACGGCGTGCGCGAGCGCCTGCGGAGGGAGCGCCGCCCGGTTCCGCGCCGTGTCGAGGAGTTGCGGCGCCACCGCGTTCACGCGGATGCCGTCCGGGCGCAGCTCCAGGTCGAGGATGCGGACGAGGTGGTTGAGCGCCGCCTTGCCGAGGCTGTACGCGGCCATCCCGGCGGTCGGTTCGGACGCCGGCCGGGCGGACACGTGCACGATGGCGCCCCCGCCCCGCTGCCGCATGTACGGCGTCACGGCCTGGCTCAGCCACAGCGCGGCGGCGAGGTTGACGTCCAGCATGAGGCGCAGGTCCTCGGGGGTCGCACTGAGCGCGTCTCCCGGGCGGAACGCCCCGAGCGTGTTCACCAGCACCTCGGGAGGCCCGGATTCGGCGGCGATCCGGTCGACGAGGTCCTTGGCCACGGCCTGGTCGGTCGCGTCGCCCACCTCCCGGCGGATGCCGTCGGGCAGCGCCTCCAGTGTCTTCGCCGTGCGGTCGACCGCCGTCACGCTGAACCCGGCGTTCGCGAGAACCACCGAGGTGGCGAAACCCAGTTCGCCACCCGCACCGACCACTACCGCCACGCGTCCGCTCACGAGACCGCCTCCTTGTCGTGCGCCAAGGTTCGCCGCGGGACAGGTGAGCGGTCCTCACCGGATTCCGGTGATCTCGTGGAGGCCTACCCCGTTGCCGGCACCGGCGGCCAGACACCCGTGGCGAGCACGCCCAACGCATAGGCGCGGGCGACCAGTTCGGTACGGTTCGCCGGGCCCCAGCGGGCCGACAGGCGCCGTAGGTGATAGGTCACGCCGTCGGTCGTGAGACCTGTCTCGCGGGCCGCGCGGGCGGTGGTGGCGCCGTCGGCGAGCAGCGCCAGGATGCGGGCCTCGATGGGGGTGACCCGCGCGGGGGCCGGCTCGGTGGGCTCGGCCTCGCCCTGTACGCGCAGCATCACCAGCAGCGCCGGGGTGTCCTCCACGGTGTCACTGACCGGGTCGGCAGTCAGCTTCCCGTGGCGCTCGGTGCCGTTTGGGGCCCGCCAGCGCACCGACACCTGGTACCGCGGCCGGTGCCGCAGCCGCAGTGCCTGCGCGATCCGCTTCGCCTGGTCCGACTCCTGCGGCCGGAACAGGTCGAGCACGTCCTGTCCGCGCAGCCGCCCCGGTGTCGTACCGCACTCGGCCGCCATCGCGGGATTGGCGGCCTGAACCGTGCCGTACACATCGCACACCGCGACCGGCACCGCCACCCGGTCGAAGAGCATCAGGGCCGGTTGCGCCGCACGACGCCCTCCCTGCGATTCCAGTCCACCGGCACTGCACAACCATGAGAGATGAGGGAGGTTCAGTGGCAGGTCCCGCTGCCGCTGAGGCAGGGCGTGTAGTGGACGCCCGGTGTGGGCGTGGGGTCCGGATGGGCTTCGTCGTAGTCGTGCTGAGCGCCCGTGAACAGGGCGGCCACCAGCAGGGCGATCAGGAGGTTCGCCACCAGCGACCACGGTGCGCGGGACAGCGCCGAGAGTACCGCCAGAGCGAGCACGACGTAGAAGAAGTGTTGCATCCAGGCGATGTTCGCGAGCGTCTCCGCGTCGATCTCGCGCTGGTCGCCCTGCGCGGCCCAGACCGTCATGCCGTGGCTGAAGGTCGCCCAGATGAGGGTGGCGAGTTCGCCGAGGAACAGGAGGACGGAGACGGCGATGTCCGAACGGGCGGACGTCCTGCTGGACCACGGCCATCTGCGGTACCGGGACGGATGTTCGGGCACGGCTCGCGTCATGACCACACCCTGCCGGGCCGGTCACGGGGCGCGCATGAGTACGCGCACTCATTAGCCGGACGGAGTTCTCGGCACAAGCCGCCACCGGTGGTTCCCGCTACAGGATCATGTAGTCCCGTGGCGCGGTCCGCAGGGCCGCGGCGAGCACGCTGGAACGCAGTACTTCCGTACCGCGAAAGGCAGTTGTCGCGCCATGCCCCCACCGACACTCTCTTGAACGTCCCCTTGAACGTCCCCGTCGTCGACATCACCGCGACAGGCCCCGGCCGCACCCCGATGCAGCAGAGCATGGATCTGATGCACCGTCACGGACCGGTGTTCGTACGGCGGTTGCACGGTCGGGACACGCTGTTCGTCAGTGATCTCGACCTGGTGACCGACCTCGCCGACGAGCGACGGTTCGCCAAGCACGTCGGACCCGCCCTGGAGAACGTGCGGGCCTTCGCCGCCGACGGACTCTTCGCTGCGTACAACGACGAGCCCAACTGGGCCAAGGCGCACGACATCCTGATGCCCGCCTTCGCGCTCGGCTCCCTGCGCACCTACCACCCCGTGATGCTGAAGGTGGCCCGCCGGCTCATCGAGGGCTGGGACCGGGGCGCGCGTGCCGGACAGTCGGTGAACGTGCCCGACGACATGACCCGGATGACCCTCGACACCATCGGACTCGCCGGATTCGACTACGACTTCGGGTCGTTCGAGCGCGCCGAACCGCACCCCTTCGTCGAGTCCATGGTCCGCTGCCTGGAGTGGAGCATGACCCGGCCGGCGCGGGTGCCGGGCAACGACTACTCGGCGGCCGACGCGGACTTCCGGGCCGACGCCGACTATCTCGCCCAGGTCGTCGACGACGTCATCGCCGCCCGCGCCGGTGCCGACCAGGGCGAGGCCCAGGACCTGCTCGGGCTCATGCTCAGCGCCGAGCACCCGGCCGACGGCACGAAGCTCGACGCCGCCAACATCCGCAACCAGGTGATCACCTTCCTGATCGCGGGCACGAGACGACCTCCGGCGCCATGTCGTTCGCGCTGTACTACCTGGCCAAGCACCCCGCGGTGCTCCAACTCGTGCAGCGCGACGTGGACTTGCTGTGGGGCGACACGGCGGACCCGGAGCCGACGTACGACGAGGTCGGCCGGCTCACCTGCACCCGCCAAGTACTCAACGAGGCGCTTCGGCTGTGGCCCACCGCCGCCGCGTTCAGTCGGCACGCGCTCAAGGACACGGTGCTCGGCGGACGCATCCCGCTCAGCGCCGGGCAGGCCGTCACCGTGGTCGCCCCGATGCTGCACCGGCAGCCCGGCTGGGGCGACAACCCCGAGCTGTTCGACCCCTCGCGCTTCACCCCCGAGGCGGAGGCGGCCCGTTCCGTGCACGCCCTCAAGCCCTTCGGAACCGGTGAACGTGCCTGCATCGGGGGGCAGTTCGCGCTGCACGAGGCGACCATGCTGCTCGCGATGCTCGTCCACCGCTACCGCCTCCACGACCACGCGGACTACCGACTCACGGTGAAGGAGACCCTCACCCTGAAGCCCGACGGCTTCACGCTGACGCTCACTCCGCGCACCGCAGCCGACCCACGCACCCGCCGCTGCCGGGCGCCGTGGAGGCCACCACGACTCCCGTGGTGGAGACCGGTCGCTCCACCCGCGTCCGTCCCGGCACCCGCGCCCTCTTTCTGCACGGCAGCAACTACGGCACCTGCCGGGAGTTCGCCGCCCAACTCGCCGACGAGGCGGCAGTGTTGGGGTGTGACGTCGAGGTCGCACCGCTGGACGCGTACGCCGAGGGTCTCCCCACCGACCGCCCCGTCGTCATCGCCGCCGCCTCCTACAACGGCCGCCCCACCGACGACGCCCTCGCCTTCGCCACCTGGCTGAAGGGGACCCACGACCTCACCGACGTGACCTACGCGGTCCTCGGCGTCGGCGACCGCAACTGGGCGGCCACCTACCAGCACCTGCCGACCCGCATCGACGCCCGCCTCGCCGAACTCGGCGCCACCCGCCTGACCGACCGCGCGGCGGCCGACGCCTCCGGTGATCTCACCGGCGCGGTAAGGGAGTTCACGGCACGGCTGCGTGCGGAGCTGCTGGAGACGCACGGCGATCCCGACGCCACGGACGCCGTCGGCCCTGTTGAACCTGCCACCGGCTACAAGGTCCGCACGCTCACCGGCGGCCACCTGGACGCCCTCGCCGAACGGCACGGCCTCGTCCCGATGACCGTCACCCAGGCCCACGACCTCACCGCGCCCGGCCACCCGCGCCGCAAGCGCTTCGTCCGCGTCGCCCTGCCGGACGGCATCGGCTACCGGACCGCCGACCACCTCACCGTCCTGCCGGCGAACGTCCCGGCCCTCGTCGAACGCGCCGCCGCCGCGCTCGGCGTCGACCTCGACACCGTCCTCGACATCCGCCCGGCCCGCCCGCGCCGCGACGGCCTCGCGGCCGACCGGCCCGTGACGGTACGTCAACTACTGACGAATCACTGGAGTTGAAGGATCGGCCGACCGCCGCCCAACGGGTCGCGCTCGCCGCCGCCAACCCCTGCCCGCCCGAGCGCACCGCCCTGGCCGCCCTCACCGACGACCCGCGCACCTTCGTCGAACGCGTCGAGGGCCACCCGGCGTTGCGCGGCGCCCTGGACTGGCCCGCGCTCCTCGACCTCCTCACCCCGCTGCGCCCCCGCCACTACTCGATCTCGTCCTCGCCCGCCGTCGACCCCGGCCACGCGGACCTGATGGTCCCCCTGCTGGAGGCCCCGGCCCGCTCGGGCAAGGGCGTCTACCGGGGGACCGGTTCCGGCCACCTCGCCACCGTCGCAGTGGGCGACACCGTGTACGCCCGCGTCCAGCCGTGCCGCGAGGCCTTCCGCATCGACGACTCCACCCCGGTCGTGATGATCGCGGCGGGCACCGGCCTCGCCCCCCTTCCGCGGCACCATCGCCGACCGTACGGCCGCCCTCTCCGCCGGCGCCCAACTCGCCCCCGCCCTGTGCTACTTCGGCTGCGACGCCCCCGACGCCGACTACCTCCACGCCGATGAACTCCACGCCGCCGAACACGCCGGAGCGGTCTCGCTGCGCCCCGCCTTCAGCACCGCCCCCGAGGGCGGAGTGACCTTCGTGCAGCACCGGATCGCCGCCGAAGCAGACGAGGTGTGGGCCCTGCTGGACGCGGGCGCCCGGGTGTTCGTGTGCGGCGACGGAGCGCGCATGGCACCGGGCGTGCGGGAGGCGTTCCGTACCCTGTACCGGGACCGCACGCCCGGCGCCGACGACCCGGCCGCCGAGCGGTGGCTCAACGGACTGATGGCGGACGGGCGTTACGTCGAGGACGTGTACGCCGCCGGCTGACCGAACGGGAGAGGTGGGCGTGCGGTGACGGACTCCTGGGAGCGGGCCCGGAAGATCCTCGGCTCGGCGGGCATCCCGCCGGACCGCCTCGCCCACCTCCGCCCGATGGGCGGCGGCACCTACAACACCGTCGAGGAACTCACCCTCACCGACGGCAGCCGCTACGTCCTCAAGACCGCCCCCAAGACCCCCGGCCTCGCCCACGAGCGCCAACTGCTCGTCTCCGAAGCCGACTTCTACGGCGCCGCCGCCCAGGCCGGGGTGGCGGCACCGCGCGTCCTGGTCCTCGACGGCGACACCCTCCTGATGACCCTCTGCCCCGGCGAACCCTGGGACGACTCCCTCACGGACACCGAAATACCCGTCCTGCGCACGGAGCTGGGCCGCCGGCTCGCCCGCCTGCACGACATCACCGGCCCCGGCTTCGGGTACCCCTCCGGTGCCCTCGGCCCCCTCGCCCCCGACTGGCGGACCGCGTTCACCACGCTCTACGACGCCGTCCTCGACGACGCCCGCCGCTACCGGGCCTGGCTGCCGCTGCCCGCCGACGACATCGCCCGCACGGCCCGCTCCGCCTACGCGGCCCTGGACGAGGTCACCGTCCCCCGTGCCGTCCACTTCGACCTCTGGCAGGGCAACATCCTCGTCGACCGCACCTCCGGGACGCCCCGCATCGGCGGGCTCATCGACGGCGAGCGCATGTTCTGGGGCGACCCCCTCGCCGACTTCGTCTCCCTGGCGCTGCTCGGCGACATCAGGAAGGACGACGCGTTTCTCGCGGGCTACCGGGAAGCGGGCGGCCGGGCAGAGTTCGACCGGTCGGCCGGTCTCCGCTACGCCCTCTACCGCAGCTACCTCTACCTGATCATGCTCGCCGAGGCGGTCCCCAGGGAGTTCGGCGCGGAGGAGAACCGCTGGCGGCGGGAGCGGGTCGGCCCCGAGCTGCTCGCCGCCCTCGGAGAGATCGACGGGACGGCTTCCACCACGTAGTGTGCATTCCACCGCCCCTTAGTTCAGGGCGTGAATTAAGAGGGTGCAGGGTTCGGAGGGAGCCACATGGCGGGGCGGAACGGGCGCACGGTACGCGACCTCAGGCGGGCCAACCGCACGGTCGTGCTGCAACGGCTGTACTTCGACGGACCGCTCAGCCGCTTCGAACTGGGCCCGGCGACCGGACTCAGCTCCGGCTCGGTCAGCAATGTCGTCGCGGACCTAGTCGCCGACGGCCTGGTCGAGGAGGCCGGCAGCGTCGACTCCGACGGCGGCCGTCCCCGCACCCTCCTGCGAGTCGCCCCGCACAGCGGCCACATGATCGGCGTCGACGTCGGCGAGACCCGGGTCCGCGTCGAGCTGTTCGACCTCACCCTCACCGAACTCGCCCGCGCCGAACGCCCGTTGGAGCAGCAGCGGTACGAGGTCGAGGTCATCGTCGGCCACATCCGCGACGGCATAGCCGAAGTCCTCGCCGCCGCCGACATCGCGCCCGGACAGCTCCTCGGCGTCGGCATCGGCGTCCCCGGCATAGTCGAGCACACCCCGGACCACGGCGCCGTCGTGCACGGCCAGACCATCGGCTGGGACGCGGTCCCCCTCGAAGAACTCCTCCGCTCCACCTCCCAACTCCCCGACGCCGTCCCGTACTTCATCGACAACGGGGCCAAGACCCTCGGCCAGGCCGAGATGTGGTTCGGCGGCGGGCGCGGCGCGCGCAACGCGATTGTCGTCCTCTTCGGCTCCGGCGTCGGCGCCTGCCTCGTGACCCCCGAGGTGGAGAACGGCCGGGCCGTCGAGTGGGGGCATCTGACCGTACGGGTCCGCGGGCGCCGCTGCCGTTGCGGAGCCCTTGGCTGTCTGGAGGCGTACGCGGGCGCCGAGTCGCTTCTCGACCGCTGGCGTGAGCAGGGCGGACGCCCGCCCGAGGGCACCGACGAGGAGACCGCGATGACCGCGCTGCTGGTCGCCGCCTACCCGGCCGAGGGCGCCGAGGCCGACCCGGTCGCGCTCGCCGTCCTGGAGGAGACCGCCGAATACCTCGGCGCCGGCCTCTCCGACCTGATCAACCTCTTCCAGCCCGAGCGCATCCTCATCGGCGGCTGGGCCGGACTCCAACTCGGCTCCCGCTTCCTCCCCGCAGTCCGCCATCACGCCACCGCGTACGCGCTGCGCCACCCCGCCGGACGCGTGACGATCGACCTGGGCCTCCTCGGCCCCGACGCGGTCACCGTCGGCGCCGCGATCCTCCCTCTCGCCGACTTCTTCGCCCGCGGCGGCCGCCGCGCCGAGCCCGAACCGGAGGGCCCACCACCGGCCTGGCGCACGGCCCTGGAGGAACGCGCACCGCATTGAGGCGCACCGCACCCGGGCATGACTTCGGAGGTAATCGACCCGATCCCGGCCTCCCGGAACCATGAAGGGCGTACCCACTCGCCCCGCCACCGGATTCCGGGAGGTTCCCCGTGCCGTACTTCGCCAGCCCCGTGGACGCTGTCCGACTGCACTACGTCGACTACGGCCCGGCCGACGGGCCCGTGCTGTTCTTCGTCAACAGCGCTTATCTCGGTGCCGAGATGTGGGAGTTCCAGATGCTGCCACTGGCGGCGGAGGGCTACCGCTGCGTCGGCTTCGACCGGCGCGGGCACGGCAGGTCGGAGGACACGTGGAGCGGGTTCGACCTGGACAGCCTCGCCGACGACCTGCACGGTCTCCTGGAACTGCTCGACCTGCGCGAAGTGACGCTGGTCGGCCACTCCATGGGGAGTGTGGAGATCGTCCGCTGTCTGACCCGGCACGGCGCCGGCCGGGTGGCCCGGGTCGTTTTCGTCGGAGGCATCGCCCCGGGCGTGGTGCGCTCGGCCGACAACCCCGACGGCCTGGACCCCGACCTCGTACGCGGGGTCAACGAGCAGTGCCGACGCGACCGGGCGGCCTTCTTCGCCGCCGGAGTCGACGCCTTCTTCGCCGTCGACCGGCCAGGCAACGACGTCTCCGCGTCCTACCGGCAGTACGTCGTCGATCGCGCCCTGACCTCGACCGCCCACTCGACGGCCGCCGTCCAGGCACTGATCGCCGTCGTGGACGTCGCCCCCGAACTGCCGAAAATCGACGTGCCGCTGCTCGTCGTGCACGGCACGCACGACACCTCGGCCCCCCTGGAACCGACCGCCCACCGAGCGGCCCGGCTCGTTCCCGACGCCACGCTGAAGGTCTACGACGACGCCGGCCACGGCCTGTTCGTCACCCACGCCGATCAACTCAATGCGGATCTGCGCGAGTTCGCGGGATGATCGCCTCGTGAGCGAGATCATTCTGATGTCCGACGCCCGGGTCGCCGCCGTCCCCGTCGAGGAGTGCGGAGAGCCTCTCGTCGACGTGAGCGGTGTACTGCTGGTCGACGAACGCAAGAACAAGGATTCCGACAGCGGCGCCGAACTCCTCCTGCGCCGGGGCGTGTTGGACCGCCTCCTGAAGGCGGAAGCCCTGTTGCCGGACGGCCTGCGCCTGCTGTTCGTCGAGGGATACCGGCCGCCGGTGCTCCAGCGCCGCTACTTCGAGGGCTACGGCGACATACTGCGCGCCGCCAACCCGGACTGGTCCGCCGACCGGATCCGGACCGCCGCCAGCCGCTATGTGTCGCCGCCCGAGATCGCCCCGCACACCGCCGGCGCGGCCGTCGACCTGACCCTCGCCGATGCCGACGGCCGTGAACTCGACCTGGGCACCCCGATGAACGCCAATCCGGAGCAGAGCGACGGGGCCTGCTACACAGACGCCGGCAACATCACCGCCGAGGCCCGGGCAAACCGCGCCGTGCTGGGCACGGCACTTGGCGCGGCCGGTCTGGTCAACTACCCGACGGAGTGGTGGCATTGGTCGTACGGGGACCGCTACTGGGCGCTGGCGACCGGTGCGCCCGCTGCCCTGTACGGGCCGAAGGAGACCCATTGTGGACAGTGTGCTCGGGACTAACCCGCGAAAGCGTCCACACCAGTTAGGTCAGCAGACAGCTTCCAGAGGCGTGCCGCCTGCTCGGGGTCGGTAGCCCAGGACTTGACGCCGGTGCGCTCGTCGTCGGGGGCGGGCTCCGCGATGTCGCAGTCCTCGAGGTAGACGCCGCCCATGTCGGCCAGTTGGGGCGAGGTCGCGGCCCAGACCTCGGTGGCCGCGCCCTGCTGCGGTGTCTTGAAGCCCTCGGGGTTCAGCACGTTGCCCTGCTCGTCGATCCAGCCGCGCTCGACCATCTCCGCCTTGGGGAGGTGGCGCTGCAGCGGGGTGATGATGCCGCCGGGGTGGAGCGAGAAGGCGCGGACGCCGCGGTCGGCGGCGAGCCTGTCGAGGTGGACGGCGAAGAGGACGTTCGCGGTCTTCGCCTGGCCGTACGCCTCCCACTTGTCGTAGCCGTGGTTCCACTGGACGTCGTCCCAGCGCATCCCGGAGAAGTGGTGGGCGCGTGAGGACACCGAGACCACGCGGGCGCCGCCCGGCTCGATGGCCGGCCACAGGCGGTTGACGAGGGCGAAGTGGCCGAGGTGGTTGGTGGCGAACTGCGCCTCCCAGCCGGGCCCGACCCGGGTCTCCGGGCAGGCCATGATCCCGGCGTTGTCGATCATGTAGTCGACGGTCCGGCCGGAGGCGAGGAACCGCTCGGCGAAGCCGCGCACGCTCTCCAGGTCGGCGAGATCCAGCTCGTCCACCTCGACGCCGGGCAGCCCGGCCACGGCCTCCCGGGCGGCGTCGGGGCGGCGCGCGGGGACGACCACCCGGGCGCCCGCCTTGGTGAGCGCGCGGGCGGCCTCCAGGCCGAGGCCCGAGTAGCCGCCGGTGAGGATCGCGAGCTTCCCGCCGAGGTCGAGGCCCTCCAGGACGTCGTCGGCGGTGCTCTTCGCGTCGAATCCGGAACCGATCTTGTGCTGTGCAGTGGTCATACCTGGAACGCTACGAATTGAAGTGCGCTCGAAGTCAAGCGGAGAAGCCCGTGCGGACCCGGACATGGGGAAGCCCCGACCGCGACGGGGGAATCACGGCCGGGGCGGCCAAATGGTGGGCACGGAAGGCGGTCGCCTCGCGGCGAAAGGCTCCACAGGGCTTCAGCCGAACGATCTTCCCTGTGGGCGGAGGTTGAGGCCCGGGGACACTGTTCCCTCCGCACCCACGGTCTGTTCAACGGCGAACTACCTGTGGGTGTTCCTGCGCGGTCCGCCGTACGCGGTGATGTGCATCACTTGCCAGTGGTCCAGTCCAGTAGCTGGTCCGCGGACCAGGTCGTCAGCACCCGGTCGGCGGGCACCCCGCACTCCTCCGCCCGCGCGCAGCCGTTGATCTGCCAGTCGAGCTGACCGGGCGCGTGCGCGTCGGTGTCGACCGAGAACAGCACGCCCGCGTCGACGGCCTTCCGCAGCAGCCGCCGCGGCGGGTCGAGCCGCTCCGGACGGCTGTTGATCTCCACGGCCGTGCCCGACTCGGCACACGCGGCGAAGACCTCGTCCGCGTCGAACTCCGACTCCGGCCGCGCGGCACCCCCGTCCCGCCCGATGAGCAGCCGCCCGGTGCAGTGCCCGAGGATGTCCGCGTGCGGATTCCGTACGGCGGCCACCATGCGGCGGGTCATGGCACGGGCTTCCATGCGCAGCTTGGAGTGCACGGAGACCACCACCACGTCGAGCCGCTCCAGCAGCTCCGGTTCCTGGTCCAGCGAACCGTCGTCGAGGATGTCGCACTCGATTCCGGTGAGCAGCCGGAAGGGCGCCCACGTCTCGTTCAGCGTGGCCACCACGTCCAGCTGTTCGCGCAGCCGCTCGGGGGACAGTCCGCGGGCCACGGTCAGCCGGGGCGAGTGGTCGGTCAGCACGGCCCACTCGTGGCCGAGCCGGGCCGCCGTACGGCCCATCTCCTCGATCGGGCTGCCGCCGTCCGACCAGTCGGAGTGGAGGTGGCAGTCCCCTCGCAGCAGGGCCCGCAGCTCTTCGCCGCCGGGTCCGGCCGGGGCGGGGGCCTCGGCCTCCAGTTGCTTCAGATAGGCGGGGACCTGTCCCTCCAGGGCCTCGCGGGCCACCTGCGCGGTCTTCGGGCCGATGCCCTTGAGGGACTCCAGCGTCCCGGCCGCCGCGCGTTCGGCGACCTCGCCCTCGGGGAGCGCCGCCAGGACCCTGGCCGCCGTACGGAAGGCGCGTACGCGGTACGTCGGGGCCAGGGAGCGTTCCAGCAGGAAGGCGATCCGGTCCAGTGCCTGCACGGGATCCATCGAGCCTCCTCCCGCGAGGGGTCCCTGGCCGGGAACCTTGGACCGCTCGCGACCGCCTGATGCGTTCTAGGCTCTATTGCATGACCGAAATCGCCAGCCCGCACATCTCGACCCCGCGGATCATGGTGCTCAAGGTGCAGCCGGGCACCCCGCCGTTCCGCATCGTG
>Ga0307509_10005794_pt1 | contig 16970 bp, 16 predicted proteins | sample 10_EM_MG_FD_202245 | JGI IMG/M metagenome (GOLD analysis project Ga0307509, IMG submission 202245) | Populus trichocarpa ectomycorrhiza microbial communities from riparian zone in the Pacific Northwest, United States - 10_EM | ecosystem: Host-associated > Plants > Roots > Unclassified | place... | reverse complement strand
GGCGATGAGTCCTTCCAACACGCGATTCTCCACTGCCCCGCTAAGGCCCACCCTCGCCTCACCCATCTCTCAGGTGTGGACGACATTGGCCCTGACGGTCCCCTCTGGCTCTCGGTTCCCCTCCTCATGGGGTTACCTGTGTATCTCTACGCTACTAGAACGGGTTTTCCTCCAACCATGTTGCGCATGCGAGCCAATACTTCTACTCCTGAGCCGGGTTCGGGCTCAGATAGTGCTTAACACAAAAACTCCCTTGCTCGGCCCCGGCCTTCTAGGTGTTGCTACTTCTAAAAACTCCCCTGCTCGGGCTTCTCCTCAGGGTAATTTCTATACAGTTGATGAGTTTTCTTTGTTTCTATTTGACTACGGCAGTGGGCAGGTAGGGCAGGGAGGTTTTTATTACTTGTGAGTGTTTTTCTTATCGGTATAAGGAGGATTTTACTTTACTTTTGTTTTGTTAGTCATCGATGGCGATGCGACAGGGTTCTGATGATCCGGCTTGGAGAGTTCTGCACGTGTTGTTTGAATTTTGTTTTTTCCTTTGTTAGTTTTTGGAATTAAGGTTTTTTATATGCCATAGCGCGAGCTGCATGCATGATTTTGTACCTAAATCAATAATCACATGATTCAAAAAAAGAAAAGAAAAAAAAAGGTACAAAGACAGCCATCCTCCGTCTCCTCTACACACCCGGCGATTGAAATCTCAACACCACGAGCTTATCACCACTTTTCCAAACTCCACCCCCCGTTATGGGTTCGCTCTAGGGGGTGGAGTCATACCTCCTCTACATTTCCCTTCCCTTAGGTTTACCCCTTTGGGCTTTCTTCTCTCTGGGTTGATGGATTTCGTCTTCTTTTTGATGATGTTTCCTCTCCCTACCCCGCTTTTGCTCAGCCTCTCTTAGAGCATTTGCAGGGTCGGCAACACTCTTCTCAATGCCCATGTTACAGATCGCCGGGAACACGGTTTGCAGTAAGAGAAAACACTTCAACAGGCCATGGTCGATTTCTCTATTCTCTCTGTTTCTTTGAGAGGCTGCCCAGTTCAGACAGGAACGCGTTTACCGATAGTTTCTACGGCAAAGAGTTGGGTCTACCCCTCTTTCTCCTCTTCTCCTCACGGTCGGTTTGGCTGGCACCCTACTGCTTCTCCACTTTTTTGGCTGGTACCCACAACTACCTGGCTGGTATCCATAACTACTTCTTCACCTTTCGGACTATGACCACGGTCCCTCACGGCCTTCCTCTGGGAGGAGGTATTGCACTATCTCCTTCCTCTCTTTCGAGTGTGCGGCCAAAATAGATGGCCCGTTTGGCCTTCCCAGGACTTTGATTATGCCGAGCCTGGTCACCCCTGCATTAAATATTCGGGATCTTTTAAAGTGGTTGCTTTGCGTTTGCTTTTTGTTTTTCCTTTGTTCGGATGATCGTGCCATGGGTTTTCCTAACTCTTCCTACTTGTTTCTTGATTTGATTCCTTTCGTCTATCTTCTTAGCTAGTCAAGGGTTTCTTGTTGGGGGCGAGATGTGCGGTTGGTTCCACACCAGAGGGACTTGGGGGGTTGGCTTTTTCCCAGGAGTAGTTGGAGGTTTTTTATATGCCTTAGTGTAAGCTGCACGCAGGATTTTGTACCTTAAAACAATAATCGCATGATTGTGAAAAAAGAAAAGAAAAAAAGAAAAAGGTACAAGAACAGCAATCCTCCGTCTCCTCTACACACCCGGCGATTGAAATCTCAACACCAGGAGATTATTACCACTTTTCTTTTCTACACCGCCCGCCATGAGCTCGCTCTAGGGGGTGGAGTCATACCTCCTCTACACTTCCCTCCCCTTAGGCTTATCCCTTTGGGCTTTCTTCAGTCTGTGTGATGGATTTCGTCTTCTTTGATGATGGGGCCTCTCCCTACCCCGCACTTGCTATACCTCGCTTAGAGCGTTTGCACTGTCGGCAACCCCCTTACCTCGTCAGTGGGTAGGTCGCAGTCTCGGGCTATTGGTGAAGTGGTAGCACCAGTGCTCTGCTCTCTGGAATTGCACTATCTCCTGCGAATCCTGTCCAGTACAGTCGGCATCGTCGAAAAGTCGTGATCTCGCTTCGGTCGCCTTCCTTCGCACTGCTCGGTTTGGGTCTGCCCCTCCTTCTCCTCTTCTCCTCACGGTAGGATCGGCTAGCACCCTACTGCTTCGCTGTCTGGCTGGCACCCTACTGCTTGTACTGTAACGGAGGCACCCTGTAGAGTGGTGAACTCTAAGGTTGCGACCGTACCAAACACTCAAAGTAGAAGATAAAGATGAGGTAAAATAATTCAGAAGAATCAACGGTAAAACTTAATATAGTTAAGCTCGAAGTTTCACTCAATTTAGTTCTCTCAAGGAGAAGTTGGTTGTCGAAGTAGAATGCCAAACGCTTAAACTTAAGTAGATATCAGATTTAAGCCTTTGACATTCACCACTACTTCCGACCTGTGCGAGCACCCTGCCCTGCTCAGGGTCTGTCCGATGTCTACCCTCCGTCAGGATTTATCCTGCCGCAAGTGTCGGACCAACTCGGGTACACTTAACTCAGTCAATAGGATATTAGTTTCTGCAATGCATCTCCAATACAACCGCAGGTGAAAAACTTCTCCTATCGAAGTCACACCAGTGGCTAACTGTTATGACAACAACCGGAATCAATACCGGGGTGGTGGACTCGCTGGCCCAGTGGCAGTTTCGTCTATACAAGCTATGCAGTCCATCATTTAATCTACGCGACTATTTAATGTGATAAATTGACATGCAAGCTCTGCCGGTGAGATGTAGCCAATGGTTGGCTAAGTGGGCGCTACCCATAGCCAGCCTCTCGGGACATACTCTACCGTGATAAGACTCATACCTCTAGAGTCCAATAACAACCCATAGTAATGCTACAAATCAAGGGGAGAGAGTCAGGACTTGTTACTGAGGTATTTGTCTCGAAAGCTCCCTGGCCTTCTGAGACTACCTGAGTGCCACTAGGAAGACTACCCCACAACCCCTAGGCTAGAATAAACTCGTCCATGCCTGAGAGACCATATATGGGCGACCCCCATTTTGGCGGTTACCCATACTCCCCTTATACATCCTGCGAACGACATTCAGTCGGACAGACGGCGACGACTTATACGGTGTTAAGGCAGCTGCTCCAATGACCTCTTTTAAATAGCAAACAAGCAACTACACAGCCGTCTGCCTATGATGCCCCGTCCCAACACTGGGGCCAGAGGGGGGTGTTAGCTAAACCCGCCCAAGTTCAATAGTATGTTCGGGACACCATTATACAGGCGTGGGGCCTCCCCGCGCTGATCCGTGTCCCCCCCAGAATATCTAAGAGCCCATAGAATGTGAGGCAATCGACCTCTAAGTTCTAGGATGACTTTGCCGGTGAAGGTAGGGTAACTTGGACACCTCAGTAGGGTAACTGGGCTCCCTGGGCATAATGACCAAATTCCCAAGGTAGGGTAACTTTGCCCTCTTATGCCTTTAACCGCTCAGGAAGTCCTCCAGTCGACCACAGAAGTCCTCTGGGAGGTCCGTGTAACATTCCCATAATTCCCTTGACCTTATGCGAATGTTCTCCCGAAAGGTTACCCTGCCTAGTAGAGTACCTCAAGGCTACTCAACTATTCCCTAGGCCTTATCCTAGGTTTACTAGCTATTTGTATAAATTATACGAGACCATACCACCTCTGGTTACCACTTGGTATACCATTTGGGCTAAGGTGATAGTGATTGTAGCTACCTATCGTAGGGTCGTTACATCTACACCCTGGGCCTCTGTTCCCCTCTGATCTCTGGGCTTGGGTGATTGCCATGGCTGCGTTCGTGGCTTTTGCCTGTGTTTGGGGTAGGGGTTTCATGCCTGCCGCATCTGTTGCCTCCGGGTGAGATGCACTCCCTTCCGGTCTCGTTTCCGGTGGGCCTACGGTCGCTGCTTCGCCCTACCACACACTTCCGTTTGTGTTGGTTTCGGTTACCGATCTTTCTCTTAGTGGTCCCGTCTGCCCTTGGGTCCGGGACGTAAGAGCCCCTGCTATATATATAGGTACCTCTTAGTGTGTGATCATTGGCCTACGGCATTGTCCTGCTGGCTCCTTCGCCCCTCCCCTGCTGCGGCAGAATGCGGTCAGTCGTGGGCTATGGGTGGGTTGCTTATGGGTTCGGCAGGGATTTTTCTTCCTTGAGATTTGTGAGGTTTCTGTACTTTCCTTGGTTGTTCAGTGTTGGGGTGGGGGGTTTTCTTATGGGCTGCAGGTCTCTGGTGGTTTTTTGGTTCGTTATATTCAGGCCTGTACGCTCTTCTGTAGTTTCTACCCATAGTACCGGACGCTTTGGTATCGGGCAGGGTCAGGGGGTTTTAGCACAAGGGATGCGGGATGGACTGTAGGTGGAGGTTTTTCCTGTCTTAGAGCGATCTGCATATGGGAGTTTGTACCTTAAACAATACTAAAATGATACTAAAAAAAAAAAAAAAAAAAAAAAAGGTACAAAGATAGCATTCAGCTTTAATGCTATGGCCAACAAAAACCTTCCCCTCCTCATCCCTGGAAACATCCAAACCCCCAAGTCCCTCTAGTATGAGACCAACCGCACATCTCGCCTATCGCCCAACCAAATCCTATGAACATACTCGTACACCCGAAGCAAGTAGAAAGGAAAGAAGCAAGCAGGAAGGAGAGGAGAACCCTTAGCGATATCTACTACAGAAAGTATAAAAACATAACAGATGAATGAACCCCTGATAAAGGAAATTTACGTCTGATAAGTGACGTGTATCAGCCTGAGCTAGGAAGTGAGAGTATGGATCTGCACACCGCAGCGGTGCCGGGAGACGAAGCGGTGCCCGATGGCAGGATGGGACAGTGTATGGAGGCGACTCTGGTGAGGGGTCGCGGGAGGGTATGCCAAAGCGGCATTAGCGACAGCCAGGAGGACAGGCGTAACCGAGGTGGGTTTTTTGTATAGCCACCGAAGATCGACCGCCTGGGGGGAGCAGTAAGGTGCCAGCTGAGAGAGTTGGAAGACGGGGGATGGGAGTAGCTGTAACCGAGGCACGGGATGAAGACCAAGAGGGTAGTGGGAGGAGGAAGGGAGGAGAAAGGACATCCAAACACTTGTGATGACCGACTAGAGTAACCGCGGCCGATCCTTTTCCAAATGCGAAACGAAGATCAGCTGCTGAAGTTACTAACCGAAGTGTTCCCCGACAGGACCACATAACCGGGACGGAAAGGTTCTTCGCAAAGGGCTTGGAATGCTCAGTGCTGACTGTGAGCGAAGGGGATGAAACACCGACCGTGAGTGAAGGGGATGAAACGCCGACCATGCAAAACCTAGTCGAGGTGCAAAGGAAGTGCGGGGTAAGGGGGAGAACTGAACTCCATGAGCGGGAGTCAACGATGAACAGGAACAACAACCCCGTAGAGGAGGGGGTAAACCCCTAAGGGAGAGGAGGGAAGAGAGCATCACTCCCCTAGGCAGAAGCCATCAAAGGGGAGGAGAGGGGGTGGTTGTGGATCTCATGATGATTTCCCTGGTGTTGTGATTTCAATCACCGGAGGTGTATGTGAGATGGTTCGTGATGACCCAATTTATTACTACTTCTTAACTCTATAGAGCATGATCTGAAAGCCTCAAAAAACATTTGATGCGTGAATTGAAGCTTTTATAGGCTTTCAAATTCAAATCATGTAATTGTCTGTATTTTTTATTATTACATAGTTGCATAGCTAGTATCTCAATCTATTAGAAAAATATTTATAAAGATGTTCCAGGAACAGAATTAATTATTATAAAGAGTTTTATAATACAAGAGGCACTTTCAACTGACATTATTGAAAAAGTTTTTTCAGCTTCGTTCAGGTAGCAATTGTTGCTATGCAAACTTGAAACTGGAATAACTCCACACCATGGTTAAGGTGTCTGACAAATATTTCTATATCAACACCAATATAAGGAAAACTTTTCTTTCAAGCCTAGAATTTAAAAACATGAATCATATTTTATGATGTGATACCTAGCCCTACAATAAATATATTTGACAAAAATTGATAAATACAGCCAAGTTCACAAAGTTCTCATACCCTCCCGAGTACCACGAGAAATTGGATACCTTTTGCTAACGTACCTGCCTGATCACTCGGTATATTAAATTGTGATAAGGGTTTAGAATGCCCCTAGGGGTATATCCGAAAGGTTGTTATCAGAAGGCTCCTTGTTGTCCTGTTGCTGTAAATAGGTATTGTTCTTGGGGTACAAGGGTGGGTATGAGAAATTTGCGAACAGGGCTGTACAATAAAAATATATCATGATATTTTTGTTCATGCCGAACCCACCCCTATACGAGTATAAAAACTTTAATACGTATGCCATAATTTATGCTATAAGTCATTTTTATGCTCTAAAAGTGACGTGCCGAACTGGGCCTAAGTTAAAAGAAAAATGAGGTGGCAACCAGACGCGTCCTCAGACACCACTCTCCCACTCGAGGATCGACCCCCAAAGTGCCACATCGTCATGGTTTCCAAATGAGCCCAGTTACATAATCAGCAGGAGCCTTGGCATGGTCACATCTCGTCAGGTATCCCCTGTGCTCGCACTTCCACCACCGCCTCCCCCTCATTTGATCATCGCCATGAGAAGAGTAGTTGTAACAGGCATGGGTGCAGTAACTCCTCTTGCTGTCGGTAAGTGCTGGTAGTCCCATTTCCCCTAGGGCTACGCTGATTATGATAGGCGCTGCTAACTCCTGGCACCGACTTATCGAGGGTAAGTGTGGCATTAAATCCATCAAAAACCGACCTGAATTCAATGGCATACCCAGCCAAGTCGCCGCTACCGTACCACTCGGCTCGTCTCGAGATGGGGGGTGGGATCCCACCGAATGGTTAAGAGGAGGAGAGACGCGAAGGATGGCGCTCTTCGCGCAATACGCAATTGCCGCAACGGAAGAAGCACTGAATGACGCCCAGTGGATGCCAACAAGCCAGGACGAGCGGGAGAAAACAGTACTTCACCTTTCGGGGTCTAGATTTTGCAAGGAGAGGCGAGAAGTTAATTATTGTCTACAGGGTGTCTGTCTAGGATCTGGGATTGGCAGTTTAAACGACATGTACGATGCCTCAACGACTTTCTCAGAAGGTGTGAGTTGTGATTTTCTGTTTAAAAACGTCCTAGCTAAGGAACTCTTAGGGCGTCAAGAAACTGAGTGCCCTTTTCATTCCCCGGCTCCTTATAAATCTTGCTGCCGGTCACATCACCATGAGGCACCGTTTCCAAGTCAGTTCTTATTTCCACACAGACGCCACGCACACACTCTCGCTGTCCCCTAGTGCGACTTCTAAGCTAACCAAAAACACCTCAAGGGCCCTAACCACGCTGTATCCACCGCTTGCACGACGGGTGCTCACTCCATTGGTGACGCCAGCCGTTTCATACAATTTGGCGACGCAGACGTGATGATCGCCGGGGGCAGCGAAGCTTGTATTCACCCCCTCGGTCTAGCGGGGTTTTCCCGGCTAAAAAGCCTGTCATCAGACTTCAACAGTCATCCGGAGCGATCTTCCCGCCCATTCGACCGTGATCGCTCCGGTTTCGTTATGGGTGAAGGCGCTGGAGTCCTCGTTCTTGAAGAACTCGAGCATGCCCGCGCCCGCGGAGTGACCCCCTACGCAGAACTTCGAGGATACGGATTGTCTTCAGATGCCCACCACATTACTGCCCCACCAGAGGGTGGGGGTGGAGCGTATCTGGCTATGAAGAGAGCGCTCCAACACGCTCAGATCAAGCCACAGGACGTGGGCTATGTAAATGCTCATGCGACTTCGACCCTACTTGGTGACGCTGCGGAGAATAACGCCATCAAATGGTTGATGCTCGGAGAAGATGGGCACGAAAAGGCTTCTGATGTGAATGTTTCTAGCTCGAAGGGAGCTATCGGGCATCTCCTTGGTGCAGCTGGCGCTGTGGAGGCGATTTTTGCGATCAATGCTTTAGATAAGGTTCCCCCCCGCGCTTCCTGATTCAAGTCTGAGGGTGCTGATGTAATGTAGGACCTCCTACCACCGACGTTAAACCTGGAAAACGCCACGAAGGAGTTTGACTGTAATTACGTTCCCTTGAAGACGCAGAGCAGGAAGGTGCGCGTGGCTATTTCGAATAGCTTTGGGTTTGGCGGCACGAATGCGAGCCTTTGTTTTTCGAAGGTTGTTTAATGGAGCTTTAGTTGAGGTGGCAGTTGTGGTACTAGTATCATGTAGCTGAACTAAAGCTTAAGCTTGTGCTGACAGAGGCCAGTTGAGTGCCGACTGGAATTCCAGACATCTACAACCGACTCTCGTGTTCACTTGTTGATGGATTTGGACAGAGGTTGTTTTTGCAATAAGAAGGTTATATCTTGGTATTTCTTGGCAGGTTCTACAATAATCAAGGATAGAATTAGGAAGTATGATTCAAGCACTTCAAAATATCGACTAGCCTGAAAAAAAAAAACGTTACATGTCGCAGTGCAGGAGAAAATGCCAAGACTTGATTCTTGGCATTACTTTAGAAAAGTGATAGGTTGTTCTCAGAAGTTTGAATTATGAAATAAACCGTTAATTGTGATAAAATATGGTATGATATTCTTAATATTAGACAAGAGGGAACTAGTATTAATAAAGACATAAGTAAAGAGATATTTAAAATACATGATTGGTGGTTTCGACTACTCCATCTGGAGAATATTTGGAACGTGTTTATGGCCTTTGTATTGATGTTTAACAAATGCTTAATTTTCAGGAGTCCAATAAGATATGTCTTTACGACAAGTTTCCATCTATCTGTAAGCTCTTTCTGCATATTTGTAGAATAGTTGATGAGAGACTGAATTTAATGCTTGAGGAATGAAAGATTGTACACTCTTGATAGAATATGCATAGCTATTTTATGTGTACCGTTTAGCTGTAACCCATATATGATACATAGAGCTAATTTCACAATAGAACCTAGGATAAAAGAGAAACTGATGGGCTGCTTTGTCAACTTCTTCCTGAAGACAGAATTTTTGATGTTGAAAGTCATTTGGATTTGCAATAATTGCATAAGCATAGCAGTGTCTATATTATATGTATATTTTGAGTGGTTTATCTGTTGATGAGTTACCATATTGCAAATATAATTTCTTTGTCGATTGGTTTCACACCACCAATACTTGCTTGAGCTCTTTTAGTCTGCAAGTATTTTTTTCAATATTTTGAATCTGTAATAACCCTAAGATAGCTGGCTACAATGACTACACCTGAGCTCAAATGCTATATCAAGTGGTAACTAGAGGCGGTATAGTCCAGTATACTTAGTATACAAAAGGCTGGTTATTATGAGGCAAGGCTAAGAGAACTCTATGGGAGCTTAAAGGACTCTGTTAGGCAGGGTTACCTTGCAGGAGTACATTCATATAAAGTCAATGGAACTATTCGAACATTACACAAGACTCTGGTAAGATATTAATAGCCGGTTCCCCTCCTATATCGGTGTCGCTCATAGTTGGCGAAAGCCAGTGTGATGTGAAAACAAGTGTGATGTGCCGGACTTTTGTTAATTTTTTCCCAAGATTTTTTTTTTTTTTAAATTATATGTTCATTGTTTCTACGGTACAAGAAATGACAGGCATCTTTAACGATATGGCCAAAACAAAACCGAAAATCAATCCTAACAATCAACAAAAAAAACAAACATAACAGGTTACCCAAACGCGACCAATAAGTGTCGCAAAACAGCCGTAGCTAAAATTAGGGAAAGGTATATACAGCTAGCTAGTGTCGAGGGCCAGGGGCGGGTAGGGTGATAGGAGGGAGGAGGGGATTCGGCGGGGTATGGAGGGAGGGAGCAAGCGGGGGCATTCCAGGAGGGAAGCTAGTGGCAGGGATGCGAATAAACTCAGCCAGTGCAATGAGCAGCTGCTGGTCAGACCAGATTGGGGCCTCAGGGGCCAAGTCAATGACCCCTTGGAGAAGGCGGGATCTCTGATGGGCAGACGAGGGGCAGGAAAGGATAGCATGTTCAAAGGTTTGCGGGGCCTCAGAGCATAATGGGCAGGACGTGTCGGCATCAGGGTTGTCCCACGAGGGGTGAGCCATGAGATAACTCTTTCCAGAGAGCATCTGGTGTATTCTTCCAGCAACAAATTTGCCCAAGCCCATGAAGGGATGAGAGCGTGTTGAGGGCGGATAGGGGTAGTATAGGGGGGCTGGGGTGGCAGCCCAGTCGGAGAGAAGGAGTTGTTTAGCCCTCAGCTTGAGGCGAGCATATGAAGGGACAACCCCTGGGATCGGGGGCAGGTAGTCCGTCAGGTGGAGGGAGATAGGCGGTAACGTAGATGCATCGTGTACGAGAGGGACGGGCGTATTTGCCAACGCTGTGATGGCGTTGTGTTGGTATCTTGAGATTTTGGCCTTGTCTGGGATGGAACGCCAGTCCAGGTTGAAGAAGAGATAGGGTAGGGAGGTAATCTTCCCACGCGCCAGCAAGGAGGCACGGTGGGGCGAGAAGGTGGGAACGGACTTAGGGAGGCGTGCCAAAGCAGGGGCTATCTTAGGAGGGAAGCAGATGAGCCTCAGGCCAGCAAGACGGCGTTGGTGGCGTATAAGAACAGGTAGTGGGGGAAGACAGGCTTCCCTGTGCAAACACGTTAAGTTGGTGGTGGAAAAACAGTTACTGATCCACCTGCAGACCCGATGCCAAAAGACGGACATTGGGTTCATGATAGACGGGGGGTTCCAGACAGCTGACCCGTATATGAGAATTGGAGTCAGGAGCGAACACGCTAAGGAGAGACAAAGGTAGGGGGGAAGGCCCATCCCGGGGGGGGGGAGGCGGCGAATCGTGGCAAGGGCAGCATTTGCAAGGGTGAACCTCCTGGAGACGTGGGACCTTGGGTCGAAGGAGGGGGTGAAGATAAAGCCCAGCCATTTTAGGTGGGACTGCGGGTAGAAGAGTTGACGATCAAGCTGCACCGGGACAGGGCACAGCAACTCATTGCTCCTGGTGGATCTCATGTGGATCAGCTCGGTTTTCGGAATGGAGAAGGAGATGTTGATTGGGGAGGCCTTTCTCTTGAGCGACGAGAAGGATTTCTGAAGGAGGCGAACATTGGTCCTGTAGGAAGGTGAGGCCACGGTGACAGCAAAGTCGTCAATGTAGGAGATGATAAGTGACCTGGGGATTTCCAGGTCGAGGGAGGAGAAGTATATGACGAACAGTAGGGGGGAGATGGGGGAGCCCTGAGGGACCCCAACTGAAACAGAAGCGAAGAGGTGGGGGGATCCTTGGAATGTCAGACGGCAGGTGCGGTCTCTGAGGAAAGAGCCAACCCACTGGACAAGGTACAGGCTGACCCCCCGCTTGTGGAGGAGAGAGAGGAGTGAGGGAGACTCTACGTTGTCAAAGCCCCCTTCACATCGAGGAAAAGAGTGGAGACCTTGTAGCGGAGGTGGTGGAAGGACTCAACATTGTATTGTAGGACGAGGGCGGCATCGGCAGTGGATCTCCCAGGGAGGGATCCGCACTGGAGGGGGTGGATGAGGGGGCAGGCTGTCGCTTGAGCTGAGAGGCGAGAAGCTACCACCCTCTCAAGGATTTTAGAGAGCGTACGAAGGAGGACAATAACCCTGAAGGAGGAGGGTGAGTCGTATGAGGGCTTTCCCGGCTTGTCAAGGACAATACCAAGTGCTTTCTTGAGGGAGGGAGGGTGAAATCCATGGACTAGCAGGGGGTCCAGGAGGGAAGGGAGAAGGGAGGGCTTGAGGCAGTGTACAGACTTCCACACAGAGTACGGGATATGGTAGGGGCCAGGGGCGGAGGGGTTCGAGGATTTGGGGAGGTCCCTGGATATCTCTTCGGAGGTGAGGGGGGTATAGTCCTCGTGGCGCGTGAGGCAGAGGAGCGGAGGAGGTGGGGATTTGGGGGGAAAGAGGTGGTGAAGGAGTGTCTCGGCTACCTCGGCTGGGTCGGAGGCCCCTGGTAGGTCCGTGAACCTTTGTGGCGGGCGACCAAATGCGTACCTCTTGGCTGTCCAGAGGGAATGTGCAGTGGCCGTGGACTAATTTTTTCCCAAGAGAGGCTTACATAATATACATAGAGTAAAAGATCAAGGATAACAAACTCATTGGGACTGGTTGTTGAGCAGTCTTCGGCCCTGTGAATGGCTCAAGAGGATATCTCCAGCAAGAATAGCATCTCTATTGCTTTTTTAGCTACAAAGTGTCAATCTATAGATACAAAGTTAGCATTTCTCATAATAGAGTCTGCTGATATACATGAAGAATCAGAATCAGATTCTTCAGCAGAATTCTCTCTATCATCCACTATAATACTATGTTCCAAACTATATCATGCCTCAGCTGCCTCTCTTGTAGTATAAATCTCAATGGCTGGTATTTGACGATTCAGAGCAAGCAATTGAGGATCAATAGTACCTGAATTAGTTGAAGCTATAGGCTCTAATATCAATAGAGCTTGAAGTAAATCAGGAGAAGGCTGTAATGATTCAAGATCTTCAGGACTAGGATGTTTCTCTGGATCAGGAATTGGGATCAGCATCTTAGCTGGAATGATTTCACCCTTTGACTGCATCCCTTTAACTCGCTGCTTTCTCTGCTTCTCAGCCTTGCGAGCACTGATACCACAACGGTTTAGTGCAGCTTTTGCTTTATTAACTGCTGTTTGAATCTGCTTTTGAGTCCTTTTAATAGCAGCAGCCTTCTCTTTGTCAGCCTTCTCCTGCTGTCTAAGTCTTGCATTCTCACCAGTTATCAGACCCCCTTTTTGAATCACACACTGGGATTTGCTTTTGCGCTTGGCGGCCTCTTGAATTCGTGCATGAACATTCTGGTAAGATTGTTGTTGGAGTTCAGCTTGAGCAAGTGATATCTCAGTTCCCTTTGCCCATTTTTGAAACCTTGCCCTGGATGTTGGACTAAAGGTTTCAGCCTGGTCAATCCACTCTCCAATCCCTTTCTGGGACTCAAAATAGCTGCTAAGTAGAGTAGGAAGATCCAACTAACCACCTTCCTCAATGGATGGTACATCATGAGTCTCAGAAGCTCCTCCAGATGGCTGTGTAGTCTCAAGTTGTTCTGCAATATGTTTTCCTTTGTTGTAATAGCGCATTTTCTTTAAGTCCTTTTGGTAGGATACAGGAAACATCCCAGACTCAAGAAAGGAATTCTTGATGGTATTGTACATGTACGAAATTAACCGATCGCCCTGCACCGGTGTGGCAACCCATCGCTTCCCCACATTCTCGTGCAACCAACACCTCTACCAAAATCATTACCACTCAACTGATTCGTCATAATATCTTCTTTTTTTTTTATTTAAAGAAATAATGTCTCCTATTCTTCGCAGTCATGCAAAAAAACCTATACCATCGAAGCATCTGAGTGAATGGACAAGAGGGAGAGTTTGTGGGTTTTCATGAGAGAGCCATGCCCTTGAAAGAGATTTCCCACCACCTCAACATCCCTTTTACTACTATTCAAAACAAAGTAGGAAGATGGGATCAAGAGGGGGAGGAGAAAGAGGGCAGAGGAAGACATCCTAAGACTTCTAAGGCTCAAGATCAAGCTATGGTTGAGGAAGCTCTCAAAAATCGCCATAACAGCTGTCAAGACATTGCCAAGAAAATTGCACCAGATGTTTCTGAGAAGACTATAAAGAGGAGGCTGTCCAAAAAAAATCTTAAAAAGTGTGTGGCACAGGAGAGGGCACATTTGGATGAGGCCCTGGCTGAAAAGAGGTTGAAATGGGTATTGGCTCATAGGAATTGGACAAAGAAGATGTGGAGGAGGAAGGCAATGTGGGGTGATGAGGTGACAATTGAGAGAGGGGGGGGAGAAGAAGAAAGTGGATATTTAGATATCCTAAAAAGAAGTGGAATAAGGACTGTGTTGAAGAAGCTCCTAGGAAGGGAGAGAGAAAGATTGGCCAAATGATGACAGATTTTTTTTATGGTCAGAAGTATGGTTGTTTCCTTCTTGTTTTTCCTGATTCTGCTTCTGCTAGGGATGGAGTTACTGCAAAGTCAATTATTGAGGTTTATGACCAATATGACTTTGTAGGGATATGGGAGGATATTAAGCAAGAGTTGGGAGAGGAGGAGGTCTTTTTGATCATTGACAATGCTAAAACTCACTTGCCCTTTATGAGATGGCTCAGAGCGCATGGGATTACACTTCTGGAAATTTCTCCCTATTCACCAGATCTCAATCCAATTGAAAATATCTGGTCTTTAATTAAGGATAAGCTTTCTAAGCACTATCCTGATCTCCATCTCATGAAGGGCTCTGCGGATGTGGTCAAAAAGAAAATTGAGGAGGCAATTACTCATTGTTGGGAACTTCTTGATCCAAAGGTTTTTGATACTCTGGCAGGATCTATAGTAGATAGGGTAAAGGCAATTATTAAAGCTGATGGATGGTATACTAAGTACTGATTCCTTCAATGTATTTTTTTTAATTCTTTAATTTGTTTTTTGGTTGATGTTAAGGTAGTTGAATATATGGGGGGTTGTCATCACCGGGCAAATTATGTGTTCGTGATCGTTGTCGCGATCAGTTAATTTTGTCCCGGTACAATATTTGGCTGAAAGGTCTGCTCACGAATGCTGCTCAAATCTCAAAAGAAGGAAGATATAGTATACTCTATATCAAGTGAGTAAAGGGCATGGTGGATGGCTTTATTATGGTAATGCTTCCAAGGACGAAACACACCAGAATCGAGTGGTTGTAGAACATGTGTGAGATGTGAAGGAAACTGGAAGGGAACAATATTGTTCTCATGGCATTTGATGACAAATTGATCCTTGCAGTGTATGAGATGGCCATCCAGAAGGAGAATTCGCCAATGTTCAGCAGGACCGGCACCAGCATATTTTATAAAGTGGTTGAGCCATGCAAGGGCGATACCTTCATTGGTAGCCAGTTGGTGAGACTGCAATCACCTCTGCTCCACTGAGATTATATTAAATCCAATTCTCTATAATCTTCTCTCCTGGACAGATTACAACAGGGGGAGGTAGTGTGCTTCCATCAGCACAGATTGTCTCGATAATTGTCAGCGACTTGCGGTTCTCAGGACTGGCAGTGTATAGTTCCTTAACTTCGGTTGGAACTACCACAATCTCTCCAGTAGGACCCCCAATTCTCATACCAGATTCATCCATATTGAAAACATATTGGGCTTGCTGGATGCCATATATTGAAAGAGTATTCTGGTAATCAAGGAAGAAGTTCTTCAGATCTTCCTCACAATGTGTTCTGACACGAACCTGAGGGATAGGTTTTGTCTTAATAGAATGAAGCTCAGGGTTAATCTTTAACCATAGTTGAAACCAGTGAAGCGATACGGGATTGCAGTTTTCCTGCTGGTGGAGATGGCAGATAGCAGCATACAGTACAGATGGTGTGGCACCCAAACCCATCTCTAACTGGTCTTGACAGAATCGAAAAACAGCTTGCTCTTGAGCTTCAGTCAAGATAAGATTGTTCCCACCATGCTGGTTTAAGATACCACAGGAGTTTCTCTCTTGACGGCGCTCACGTAGTTGACGTATTCGAATTGATAATGCATTGACGTTAAACATCTTTGCTGCGGTGCTGGCCATCTCATCTTGCTCCTCCTCTAGCCATTTCATTCCAGAAATTCAAGCGGTGCTTGCTGTCAAGCTTTCCTATATTTTCCACCATTATGGTTTCCTATGCACCAATATGCAGGGATAGGTGGGGGGAACCCGTGATTGGTGGGGAGAACCATGGATTGGTAGGGGGAAAGCTAATAATGCAGTAGAGGTAGTGAGCCCAAGTGATAAATATCAGCCGGTAATTCGAACCAGAGTTGCCCTAGAGAGCGGTATCTCTGGGGGAATGAAATTTGATGCTTTGCACAAGAGAACTAGATGCCAGGAAAGCCCTATCCGTGTAGTCTGAGGGAGGTATTGGATCGGCCGGTGCAATATTGACTGGTGGGTATGGTGCTGAGGGATTGGCAACACGGTACTGGTATCCAGGTATAGTATTGGCACTACAGTGGAAGGCTTGGCTTTCTTTACTTGGGGAAAAAAAACATTCCGGCAAGTCACGCTTGCTTTCGCGTCACACTTGCTTTCGCCGACAATAAACGACAGCGAAATAGGAGGGGAACCGGGTATTAGATGTCATCATGTAGGCTTCAGCAGAGGTTAAAGGTATAAGAGGCTAAGGTTACCCTACCTTGGGAACTTGACTACTATGCCCAGGGGTCCCAGTTACCCTACTAAGAAAGAGAAGTTAGCATAGCTTTACGGGCAAAGTTATCTTGAAACTTAGAGGTCAGTTGCCTTAAATTCTATGGGCTCTCAGAGGTTTACGGGCAATTAAGCACCTGCATAGAAAGGTCGGCAGCGTGAGGAGGCATGGCCCAAATATGGTAATTGAATTAGATAGGGGTCAGCTAACACTTGCCTCCGGTGCCCACGTTGGGAGGGTGGATCATAGGCAGACGGCAGCATAGTTGGTTATATTCTAATATGAAGGTCATTGGAGCAGGGGCCATAATACGCTAATCGGGGCACCCTATAGAGTGGTGAACTATAAGATTGCGACCATACTCAAACTCAAAGTATAAGATAAAGATAGAGAAAACAATTCACGAAGAATCAAAATATTAAAACTTAATATCATTAAGCTACAAGCTTCACTTAATAAGTTCTCTCGCAGAAAGTTGGTTATCAATGTAGAATACCAAACGCTGAAACTTAAGTAGATATAAGATTTAAGCCTTTGACATTCACCACTATTCTGACCTTGTGCGAGTGTAACGGGGGCACCCTATAGAGAGGTGAACTCTAAGGTTGCGACCGCACCAAACACTCAAAGTAGAAGATAAAGATGAGGTAAAATAATTCAGAAGAATCAACGGTAAAACTTAATATAGTT
>Ga0307509_10005793_pt1 | contig 16974 bp, 16 predicted proteins | sample 10_EM_MG_FD_202245 | JGI IMG/M metagenome (GOLD analysis project Ga0307509, IMG submission 202245) | Populus trichocarpa ectomycorrhiza microbial communities from riparian zone in the Pacific Northwest, United States - 10_EM | ecosystem: Host-associated > Plants > Roots > Unclassified | place... | reverse complement strand
GAACCAGAACTCCTACCAAATCTGCTCTCTACTCCTCACCAAGCGTGCCTCGCAACCCCCCTCGCACTTGCGCAGTATTATCCACATAGAATAGATTGTGCCCCTGGCGTTCACATTTTGAACAAAACATACCCACAACCCCCTCATTCCCGCTCTCAGCAGCACACAAGAGCGGTACTCGGCCATATTTGTCGTCAGCTGTGTTGGGATCGACATCGCTCCGTTCCAGCGGTATCCTCACTACCCCATCACGCCCCTTCTTGACAGCCTGCCAGAGCGGTGTTCGGCCGTATTTGTCAGCTATATTGGGATCGACGTCGTTGCGTTCCAGCAGCATCCCCACGACCCCCTCATGCCCGTTCTCTGCAGCCCACGAGAGCGGTGCTTGGCCATATAGTGTCAGGTGTGTTGGGATTAATGTTTGTCCGTTCCAGCAATACCCTCACTACACCCTCATGCCCATTCCCGGCAGCCTGCGAGAGCAGTGTTCGACCGTACTTAGTGTCAGCCACACTGGGATCGATGTCACTTCGTTCTAGCAGCACCCTCACCACCCCCGAATGCCCTCTTCTAGCAGCCCAGGTTATTGCTGTCTTACCACTGAAATCACTTGCCCGCACATCCCATTTATTCATCTCCAATAAGGTAATTATTATTTCTTCGCATCCGAGGTATGCCTCGGCCGCCAAGCTCTCCCCTGGCCTTCTGAAAAGCCTCCCGTATATGCTGCGGGATTCCTTCTCTGTTGACAAGTTGTTTAACGATGGCTCCCAGCATGCTTGCGGTGGACTGTTCCTGATGGGCAAGGAAATCGCAGTAGAGTCCCATGACGGCAATGTTCCCCCCCCCAGCCTGATCACATAGGTTATCAATCACCATGGAGCTGGTGCTTGCTTACCATTAGTGACATCTGCATCACCTTTCCCCAGACAAGAGGCCCTCCCACCTGAGATATGTTTTCCCCACCCCTGGATTTCCGTAACAGAACAACACCGGATCAACACAACCATCCTCCCTATAACTCCATTTCCTGAGCCCTGTGGTTTCTAGTACCCAGTTTCCCACGCTATCGAGTCGGTCGACTCGCACACCTTGGTGCCGTTGCTGTGGTTCTAGTGGCGATAGCCACTGCAGAATTTGGCGTCCTTGGGTGTCTATTTCTGTGATGAAGTTGACAGTATTGTTGCTGTTCAGCACGTTGAACGAGTTGATATTTCCGGGGACCTGCAGGCATCCCGAAGACATTTGCGCTATGCTCTACTGTCTGAATTCGTTTTCAGGGGGGATGGAGAGGGATGGTGTTCTGTGGGGGTCTAGCCTCTCTTGGAGTTCAGGCGAATCCGATGAACGAGGGGTAACTTAGACTAAGGCTCTGGCGTTGCACAAGCACTGTCTGCACTGGTCCAATCATTTTGAGTAATGCCAAGGTCTCAGGTTCCGGTGGAAGCCAGTTGAGATCCACAGCCCGGACTTCAGTGGAAAAATGTTGACTAGCATAAAATATTTGAGGGAAACATGGTCTATCGTCATTGAACCCGGCGCTCGTAATCTGCATTACCCCATCGTGGTGATCTACCTATTGCGGAACGCACTCCCCGAACAACCCCAATTTACCATGCAACCTCCATCCTTTGGCCTGCAGAGCCTACTGGGGGATAACTAGAATCCAAAACCAGTATATATAGAGAAGTTGTACTTATCGTGAGTAAGAGGATTGAGGGAAGAACAAAGAGGACGGAGAAGAACATTTGTTCTATACCCCTGCTCGGGAGACTATGCGTGGCACCGGCCATGCCTTTGAGAAGCTACGAGATTAGATTTAGCTTAGTATAAGGTGAAAATTAGGGACACCGAATTTATTTTCTATGTGAGCAGAAGCCAAAGATCTTTAAATTTCCATCTGGGTTGAAAAAAGGCAAACCTCGGGGCACCGGGGTGACTGTAGTAAATTTAGGGCAGCCGCCATCAAGATATAACCTTTTCTTCAAGGTGCTATCCAGTCAAAGGAAACCAAGGCTTATTCAAATTGAATTTGCGAGAGAAAAGCGGCGTTTTTCTACCCTATTTGGGGCAAAAGAGAGCCGGAGATAGTTTTTATTATAGGAGATCTTTTATGGTGATATTGCTAGGATACGCAAAGTCTACCCGGTATAGAAGGCCAACTCTAACGGCGAGGAAGGGGTTAAGGAAGCCAAGTAAGCTTCTTGCAAAGTTAGATATATTAATTGGTTTTGTGGTTCCTATTTAAACCACCGCTCAACCGTGGACCAACCCAGTATCTTAGCGGTGTTCTAGCATGTTTGCTGTTTGCTGGAGTTTTAAGGGGTTGGATGAATTCACTACATTCTCCGGCGAGACCTAATGCCTCTGGGGCACTCGGTCGAAGATATAAACGGAAACTCCGGTTGTCTAACCCAACCTACCTCCATACACCCTGAAGCATGCAAATGCCAAAATTTCTTATTCCCCTCATCCAACTTGACACTCAAGCGCGATCACAGTCCATCACTCGCAAGCATCGGGTTCCAAATGTATGCAAGTTTACGTAGCGTACGCAATACAACACGACACGACAAAGTATGGCACCTTACCCCAAACTCACCATGCGCCATTAGTTAGGCTAGCATATAAACTACTTAGGCGTAAGAGGCAGAGAGGGTTTAAGCAGCATATAGAGGAGGAGAGAAAACCTAATCCAGGCTGCTAAATACTCAATTAGCCACCCCTTCTCCCATCGCGGATAAGAATATTGTAGGTCCAACTCGGCTCTTTCTCGGTAGCACCCCCCTATAGGCAACCCCCCTCGCACGCTACCAAAGCCTCATATCTAAGACTTTCGTCTAACCATCCCCCAATCCCCTTGGGCAGGAGGTCTAAGATCAAGGGAACTTAATCCATCAGCGCTTCCCGCAACATGGGCTCCTATAGCAAAGCACATCACAAATCGGCACCAAATTCCACAGTGCAAAGCACCGCTTTCCAACATCCTACCTCCTTGTAGCTGTATGATGCGGCACGATTTCAACTGTTTGAAGTACCCTAGCGTGCGGTATTATTCAAGAGCTAATAACAATGTCAAGAACAATAACCAAACCCACAACTACACACTGCACTAATCCCCCGCGATACCTTCAATGAACCAACCCAAATTTACTACTCAAACCATCACAGCATGATGTCTACAAGACCTCTCCACCCACAGACAGCAAGTAGAAAAAAGTAAAAAACGCAGATGGGAGAGTCAGAGAGAGTGAGAGTGCAGGCAGGGCCCATGCAACATTGACGACACACCCCATTTGGCAACTGTCAAATCCCGATCACTTCGAGCTGGGTATCTTTTCACCTCCAATGGTTCCATTCTGGAGGTGCCTTTCCTCCCATCCCCCCCCACCAGCTATGCCGCGATAAAACGCCTAACTAACTGGCTCCAATCCAGTCGGGAGTGGTCACATTGCAAATTTCCAGAAGTAGAGGGGGAAAGAATGAAAATAGTTCCATCGGATCTGGCCACTATTGCTGGAAGGAATGGTAGAAGCTGTTGTGGATCCAGAAAGGCCCTAGACTAGAGGAGGGGGAGTAGATTGACTTTAATGAACAAATAGTATAGGTCACGTATGCTAGAAGTAAGATATGAGGTGGGGGGGGGGTATGGTAGTTTAGCAATACAATATTACCATAATCATCCGAAACTACTACAAGTTAAGGGCATATAGTACCCGAACACTAGCAGTCCCACCACAACATTTGGCGGTAATTGACCCAAGGGCATTGCCAGCCCTAGACCTACCCCCCAGCAAAAAAGTGGTTCGCCGAGCTTTTTTTTTAATGCTCGATTACTCCACTGCCCCCCGGATTCGAACTCACATGATGGTCCCTGTTTCAAATTAGCCGACCAGTCTCCTAAGCCATTAGACCATAGGAACTGGCCGATAATACTCTTTCTTCTTGACCTTTTAACTGCTTCTTCGGAAAATAGACAGTTCAGGCGCCTGATACTCTATCATTGGTGAAAAAGGACATCGGTATCCAATCATAGTACTTTTTCATGATATCGATAGAATGAGCAACGGGGGGGTTCCGGTGTATATATGCCTCCGAAACACTCACTTTCTTTGTCAGAGGACAAATATTCCCCAAATTCCATGGCTAGTATCCCCGATGTAACTATTCTTTGGTACAGGGAAAGGGCAGTGATAAAACCTCTGTATGGTAAATTATCCATGCGTATCTGACCCCCCATCCAAAATTCGTACCCAAGTGTTCGGGTTCTATATGCCTGTAACCTTTATATAGGATCACTTTCTTTTTGTATATGGGATCACTTTCTTACCTCTTGGTTCAAGTTTAGGTCTTTAGGCTACAGGGGTTATAGTACCTTTGAACCCAAGCAGGAAAGAAAGGGAGGATCGAGGGGAAAAAAAGAAGAGATAGAAAATTTCTCAATTACCGATGAATGTGCATTGAACCTGCTTATGTATTCAGAACGACCAGTTCTGTAAGTTTATCTCTTGACTAGCTAAGGTGCCAAGACCCTAGTGCAGCTACAGGTTTAAAAGCAACTAGGAACATAAGAAACGCCAGTAGCATTGAGGTTAAATAGTACTCGCACACCACGGTGCCAAAGGGAAAAGGTAAAGAAAGTTGTTGACAGCATTAAGCATAACAGGATGCCAACACCGTCCCGCCCTTGCCAGCAATCGTAGAGAAAGGCGAGTGATAATAGTAGAATACCTTAAGATAAAAGAAAAAAATCAGTACTAATAAATATCAAAAGGCTCTCGTTAAACCGGCCAAAAACTCCATAGTATAGTGCAACCCAACTCCATCCACACCCAAACGTCAAAGAAAAAAGGGAATTCAGTACCCTTCCACAGAAAAATCGAATACACTGTACATATTATACAAAAAGGGTATCGAAATATTACTCTCTCTGGGGGCTATGGTCTCAACTGAACCGACGCGGAAATATGCCAAAACTGGGAAGCCACAACAGATCCTCCATCCGAACATGTCGTGACGCTCCGGCCGCTCTATCATGTAGTGTCTCTATGTATCCCATATCGCCAGGTTGTAGCAGAGTAAGTACCAGTATACTCTGAACACTCCCACATCTTCGGTCTTCCGTTCGACTGAAAAACAGAGTTTATCCTCTAACGACACTCGCCACATGGTGCCACTACCATGCCAACTGATTAATTGATTGACTCATCATCCCACAACTAGCACCACACTCCACCCGTCCGTCCTACTGCTCGCCCTTACCCTCTGTTCTAATCAGGTCGCGATTTTTGAGTTCCTCTAGAACGTGGTCTTCCCTCCACACCTCCTCCTTCTGGAACCCTAAACCATCCAACTCTTTCATCCTAGGGCATTTTTGGCCAATCATAATCTCGTACCTCCTTCTTGTAACTGCTGATTCAATATCCATCTGCATCTGAAAGGTGTGATCACTTGCATGGTCGCCCGGCACCATAGTAAAAGGATCCTTTACATATTCGTCCGGATCTTCCGGCGAAGGGAGTAATCTGCGAGAGGACAAAGCAGGATAGAAGCCTATTGTGAGAGGGTTCATTCTAGAACGGTAGTAAAAGCAGATGTCAGCAGCCATGCCAATAGATTCAGCGTTACGGAATATCCGAAACGCGATTGAGCCACGGACCGAACATATAAAACCCCAAGATACACGACTATAAAAAAAATAGAAGGGGGAGGAGCCTGATAGTGTCCCTACCTTAGATCGAGATAGCTTAGCGATTGGAAATGCCCAAGTACAGCACCTGTTTTCTTCACACTTTTGATCCTATTTCCCACAAGCAGCAGCTTCTTTAATCTCACGATTCCTAAAAGCGGCCTTAGGTCCGAAATTGCATTGTTGTTAAGGTTCAAGACTCTTGTATTGCACACAAGATACCCGAAATCCTCTGGAAGGCTAGTTAACTGGGCTGATGCAAGTTCTAGATACTGTAGATTCAAGAAGTCCAATCTGAATCTCAGATTCCGGAGCGGATTTCCTGAAAGGTAGATCTTTCGGGCCTCGAACATCCTATCAGACGGGATCGTGAACTCTTTCACATCCTGCTCCCTTGTGGAAATGCTGTCCAAATGTTTCGCTCGGCTGAGGCCACCAATATCTTTGAGGCGATTATTGTCCATATAGAGTATTCGAAGGTTTGGATACTGCGATACATCGAAAGTCCCGAAGTTATTTTGTGTGAGTTTTATCGAACGTAAAGAATCGAGCCGAACCCCATTTAGAATATTCAGATCACATAGTTTATTCTGATCTAAATTAAGGTGAATCAAAGCAGGCAGGTTGTCGAGTCCTGAGATTGCCTCCATGTCGTTACCTCTCAAGTCCAGCTCGGTGAGGCGTTTCCTGGAAGATGCCGTAAGTCAACCCATACCCAAAACGGAAACTCTCGAGGATAAAACTTACATGGAAGCCTTCTCAAATGACACAGTCGTCAACTTATTTCTCCTGGCCCTCAATGACACCAACCCGTCCATGTTTAGAACACCCTCAAGGCTCTCCAAAGAGTTGTCGTCAGCCCTGAGTTCCCTTAGATGTTTCAGGTTCCGGAGCCCATCTAAGTTTTCTAAACCATTTCTCGAGATATCCAAATACTGCAGATTGAAAAGATGTCCAAAGTGGGTGATCGAACTCAAGCAGTTGCCCACCGCCTTTAGATCCTTTACGCTTTCCGGAACTCCTGAGAGTTGACCAAGCTGGTTGTTACTAACGTCGAGTTCCTCTATTCTCTGACACCATTCATTTAGAGTATGTAACGTTTCCATCTTCCTATCAACAAGCTTCAAGAACTTCATCCACTCCCAGTATGGCTCATACGGCTCCACATCCGTAAGGTTTTTAATAAGGTTCTCCTGGGCGATGGAGAAGCTTGCTTCAATTGATCTGGCGCTAGCTTTGGGCCCCCTACGGGTTGCAAGGAACGACAGTTCGAGATTGATCAGAGCTTCTGTAGTTTCATAGTGATATGAGATATCTGCTAGCGGTGTCATATGGAATGATACATCTGCCTTTTTGGCTGTTGATGGGGGGAGGCTCGAAACATGGGCCGCAAAAGGTGTAGGAAGCGGTGTCAGCGCGCTGCTCAGGCTTATCCTGCGGAGAGATTGCGAAATATCTTGCACCCCAACAGTTTCCTCATCTTCCTCCTTAATTCTTGAAATTGGTCTTCCAACAAAAGACTTGTTCCCGCCCGAACGGCGCCTAGCCGCCCCTCGGTAAGTACCACCAGATGAAAATATCCTCGAACCCCGTCGCGTCTGTCGGAGTGAACCATGATCGAGGAACCCATCAACACCGGCACCTAAGCAACTGTCGTCGCCATCATCCCAGGATTCAGGGACCTCCTTCGGCGAAGAAGTTGATTGCCTCATCATTGATGCAGTTGTGGGGGAAGAATAATCTTCAGCATACGAGATCTGCCTCCGCCGGGTGGGCTCCGAGGCTCCGCTTCGATCGTCCAAAGCCGGCCCCGTGGGCCGCGGTAACCCTCCTTCGCTAGGGCCACTCCCTTCCTCCTCGCCACCCCTGTCTTCCCCGTTTTCTTTTTCGTCCACTACATTTCCCTCATTGCCGCCCGACGCAGTGGGATCACCGTTGATGATAGCAGTACTCTTCCGCAGCTTGCTTTCGTGGCTTCCAAAACTGGTGACTCTAGTTTCTGTTCCGGTTCCCACAGATCGGCTTTTACCACTTCCAGTTCCAACGGTGCTTATGTTCTCACCACCAAACCAAGGTCGGCCTTCCCATATCTCTGTCCCATCGCCAGTCAAATCCGCATCACAATCATCCTCTGCGTCCAGAATCAGCCTCGAGCTTCTCCAGACACCACTCTTCTCCCCGTCGCTTGTCATGCCTTCCCATTGCTTCCTTGCCATCTCTAGAGCCTGTGCCTCTTCCTGGGAATTCACACTTAAATCCGGTATTCCCACAAATGGGTCAGGCTCGGAAGCCTCCATATCCGAACTCTGAGACTTGACCCATGCCATAGACTTTTGATCGAAGGTCATTTCCGCAGAGTCCTTCAAGGCTAAGTGGTGGTCCATCACGTGCAAGCCGGGGGTAATGACTTCCACTGAGGATGTGGATTTTTGACTACTAACCGAAGATTGAGTCTTCAGAGTATCATGATGTATATCCCCGGAATCGCTATGAGGGTCTGACGGATTCTGGAAGGTGGCGATGTGAGAGGCTTCGCGGAAAACACTATCTTCCGTTCCGTCGGTCTGCGGACTGCTTGATCCTACCAATCTAGAACCTTGAGCCGACGAGCTTCTCTGTATCTGCGAATCTGTATTATATCCACTACTAAAACTCTCACCCTCGCCATTCCCAGCTCTAGTTCCAGGGCTGGTAAAGTTGCTCTGTCTAGACCGTAACCCCATGCCTCTAATTCTGTCCATCACTTCTTCAGCCTGTAAGAGAAAGTCCTGCGTTGTCACACTTCCTTTCCTTAGGGTCTCGGATTCCCCAGGCTGTGGCATCCCAAACCCCTCGCCTTCCATAGCATCACCCCTACTTCCGCTAAAGACTAACTTGCAGCCCTTCCCCCCCGCCGGGCTTCCATTGGTTGGCGAAAAACCTGTGCCCTTCGAAGTACCATAGTTGTAATCCTTCTTTAGAACCGGAATCTTCCGCGATCTATCCCTCGAGCTCGGTGTGGGAACCTCTTGGCCGGTTGCAATCCTCCTCCCTGATTTTGATGCCGGGGTTCTGGGAAGCTGCTCACGTGCAGGGGTACGCGAGGTCCTGCTCCTAGGTCGACTGGAACTCAACAAGAGACTTCCCTCTTCAACTTCAGGTGATATTCGGCGCGTTCTCCCAGGTGTACACCCAGCCGAAAGAAGTCTTCCTGTTTTAAGTTCATTAATATAGCCATATCCATCGCTATTGCTCCGTCTAAGTCTCTTTGGTGTTCTCTCTTTGACTGGACTAATAGGCGCTGAAATACCATCATTAGCAGCAGCGCTCTCATCACTTTTCCATCTGCGGTGTTTTCTAACTCCCTCCACCGACTCTTCCGTAACTCCAGTGATGCGCTTCGCCGCTGACTCCGGAGCCGAAGTATGCCGGTGGTGAGCCAACGCAGTGGTAGTGGTTGTGGTAGTAGTCGTAGTTCTGATTTGTTTGTGAGACTTGATGATAGCTTTAGTATAAGCAACATTTCTCTCCGCATTTCTCGAAGGTGACTTCTCCTTCTCTTGTCTCCTCGCCATTGCCTCCAACCTATTGACAACTATACTCCCACCAGAAAACTCGGTACTCTCTTCCTCCTGCCAGCTATCCTCATGCTCATCCTGGCTGATTTCCACCCGGGGCAATACAAACTTCGGTTTCTCGGCAACATTGTCCTCTAATTCTCCAAGACGCTTCACGAGTTTTTCATTGGTGTATGTATCATAGTTGCTATGGAATAACTTTAACGGGCTTCCGGAGGATTTGCTATCACCCATAATTCTTACCTCCCCTGCCTTAATAGGTGGGGTTCGGGGCGCCGGCAAGATGTGAAGTTCGGAGGAATAAGACGAGATAAACGGATCGTCCTCATCGGTCACCAGGGAGGAGTTAAGTGTATTCTTTAGTGGAGATTTGGGCGCATCCTTATGTCGTCGAATGTTATCCAAAATGGTATTTCCCCCCATGCCATGACCACCTACAGGTAGAGCTTCGCCTGAGGAACCACCAATGGTGTCTCCGTGAGATGGTGGCTCAAGGTTAGAAACAAACGGAGAAGCTAGCGTTTTCTCCTCCTCCTCATCCACCACCTCCTGGTTCTGATGTTGGAGGGATGCCTTTCTAGGCGACGTGAAAGGTGAGCCTAAATCGCCGGCGCTCCCCTCTGCGTCATCTTCACTCTCGTCAAGTGTATAACTTCCTTCGCCCTCCACCTCACTTTCTCCGAATTGGCTGGTCTCTGAATATGCGTGTGCCATCACAGGTGGGCTCGAAGGATATACCGAGGTATCGTTCTCATCGTGTAAGAAAGGTTTCCTTTCCCTTTCCCTGGCTGCGCCAACACTCGACATCATCTCTCCCAAAGTATCGTCCATTTCGAGCGCCTCGCTATCGTTGCAGTTTAGCAGTAATGTTTGCGACCCTTGCCCCCCGGCACGATCTCCATTCCTTATCGGTGCCGATCCCAGCCCAACCGCGCCCCCCAGAGACCTCAGACGCTCCGTACAAACTGGACTGATACCTTCGTCTCTCCTCATCTCTTCACTCGTATTTCCTGAGTGAGCTCCAAAAATCCTCGACTTGACTTTGTCAATATGTCGAGACTTGGCGCCACCGGGCAACACAATCTGGCTTCGAACATCGTTTTCAACACCGGCGTAATTTTCTGTTTTTCGCTTTCCCTTCGTCATGGAAGCACCATCTGATCCTAGGGACGACATCGACGATCCTCTCCTATGCATACCTTTTTGAAGCGTAGATATCTTCTTGGGCTTAGGCAAAGCTGAAAAATTACCACACTGAGGAGGGCTGGATTCCTTGAGGAAGCCAATTCGCGGCCGGCTATCCTCCTCCCGTAAAATAGATAAGCCGACTCCAAACGAAGTATTTGTAGGGATCGGGATAAGAGATCTATTTGCTGGTTTCTTGGACTGTTGCTGTTGTTGCTGGCCTTGTTCCACAACACTGGGTGAACTGACGCTGGTGGGTGGTTGAAACATGGACTCCAACTGAATAGGGCTAAATAAATCCTTCCCTCCAGGCCCCCCAAAGTCTTCCAATAGCTTTCTCTTCCATTCGGGTGTCTCCTTCCGCTCGTTGCCTCCTGTTGAATTTCGCCGCCAGTGACCTGTCGAGTTTACACTCGAATGATTGCGTTCATGCAGCACACGAGTAGTTCCCGAGGAGAAATTCGAACGCATTGTTCCTCCGACTGCACCGCCAGCATTTGGAGGGGAGGAACGTGGCTGAGAAACCCAATCTTCAGAAAGGCTATCGACCCACTGATCGGTCATTCTTTATTGAGTTCGTGATGTCAGTCCCTTATTCTAGTAGGTAGAAAAAGCCGTTAGTTTTTTTATCTATCTTCTCTCTCTCACCATCTACCCGTGGAAAAACAAACATACCCGGAATATTAAGAAGAAATTTTGTAGGGAGCGTAATAAGAGGGAAAAAATGCTTGTCTGCTAGTGTGTAATCGTTAGGAGCATCTACATAAATGATTGGCCGTTAGGGTTTCTAGTGGGCAAAAACGATGAGAGCAAACAAGCAGGCAAGGGAAGTGTTTATGAAACGGAAGGAAAGACGCGTTGTTGATAATTGCAATGGCTGAAGCCTGCAGGTGGGGTGAGGAACGTCGTCTCAGCAAACTGGATCATCGACCCGAAAGGCCGAGGTCATGTAACCAGCTTCTGTGTTTGTGTGGGACTGAGAACTGTAGTTGCCGCAGCAACGAAACCGCACAAAATCCGGGTGATAACAGAGCCGCATGGCAAGAAGGGAGATGGGAACGCGTTCAAGCTTTCTAACCGAAAAACGCCGCATGACCGGAGCAACAGTGATGAATTGGGGAAGGTGAAATACCAGGTACTTGAGCTTGGCATTGGCTGCAAGGGTCCACAAGCACCCTCCAACGCACCAGTGTGGACGAGTGCTCGAGTAGTGGCCCTGGGATTCCTTGCTGCCAAGATGTAAACAATGGCCGAGGCAAATTTAAACTACAAGTAAACGGCATCAGTATGGTAAATCCTGCTGCGACAACCTTGGGGCAGGTAGAGTCTCAGGCCGCCTCTCATTGTCCCCGTATTATCTTTGCACCCCAACCCAGTTCTGGGCCTCAAGGGTTCCCGAGGCTCACGCCAAGCCCGCACTCTCGCTTTGTATGTATGATAGCCTTTGGTATGGATTATGCCCCACTGCCAGATCCCCCCAGATCCCAGATACGACACGGTATCATACTCGAGCACGATATCTCCTAAACTGCCAAAACTGTGGAAAATTCTGTGCTGCCCTTGTCAATGCCTAAGACATATGATACATGGCTAATGTGCTGTCTCAGTATTCCTCAGTGATGATGTGTGTAGAGTGCCCGTCGGTGATCACACAGCTGGTACTGTATCAACCAACCGTGGTCTGAAGTTTGCATATTTTGCGGATTGGTAGCAATTAAAAAAAGTTGCTTAATAACTAGTGTCTCAGACACTGACAGGGGTTTCAGGTAGACCAGGAGATGAGGGTTACGGTAAAAACGTTGTCAAGACTCTGCGTGGTTGTGACCTCCCCTAATAGGGAATCTAGAATTGCCTTATTTAGCCGCTCAAAAGTGGAGGGGCGGGTCCCTACCCAATTTTGTGACCACTCAAACTTTAATTTGTGGGGTTAGTGGGGGTCATAAAGGTCAACATTGGACCCGACCTTTCCTCTTTCTGATTCCCTCCAATCCCAAAACACTGTCAACCCACAGCCCAGCAGCGTTTCTCCGCGGCTCTCCGGGGATCCTCGCGTTTACGACTCACAACTCACAACCTTATTCCCAACCCAGAGGATCTTGTCCCACGCCTTTCCTTATTAATCAACTCGGTCGGAAATTCTCACCCTAAACCGAGAATTTTCCTAAAACAGTTTCGCCTTACCTTTAGCCAATTAGCTTCCTTGTCACGAGGAGCCAAGCACCGATTAAAAGCAGCAAATGTGAGTTTAACCCTCCTCTTCTGCCCTCCCCTCGCTAAGCTGCTAACCCTCTCCACCTGGACACAGGGCTTCGGGCTCGATTAGAGGGCAAGAATTGACTTTTTCCTTCGTTATACACGAGATTCCTGCAATGTCTGAGCCAACATCAGATATTCAACAACCACCAAACAACGAGCACAATGAGGACCATTCGCTGTCTAATGATAGAGCTGGTGGCTTTTCTGCGATTAACCGTGAGCTTCTTTTCTTAATAATTTTCCCTTTTTTTCTTCCTTTCCATTTTCTGCCTTTGCTAATACGCCCCATCACAGGCCTTGATAATTCACAGGATGCGGTAGATCCAGCTCTACAAACCCCGCTTCAGGCGGTCGCCGAATTTAATGCCTCTTTTCCTGATATCGATCCTTCTCCAAATAGGTGGGGGAAACGCCAGGCCGATTCTGACATCCCCGACGATGTCATGGATGACATTGCTACCAAACGTCAGCATATGGAGAATCTAGCGGCAGTTTCGCAAACTCTTAGTTCTCATATTACCCAAGCCGATCTTAGCCAGGATGAAGTCAATGGGCAAAATCTCTCGACGGCTGTCTCCAATTTCGCCGGTGGAAGTGATGCCGTTAGCCAATATGCGCCGCAACCGCACACACCTGTTGTGCAGAGTGATCACCAGAACGTTCTAGCTCAGGAGACTGAAGGCGACGAGATGGACCAAGACTTTATGAGTGACGAGGAGCAGGAGGGCCATTCGGGGGCAGCCTCCTGGGACCAGTACGACCATAACTCGTTTTTGATGTGGGACGCAAACCGTAATCTTCGGATTCATAGTCTGCCCATTCTCGACAACTTGGTGAGTATTAGATCCGCCCTTTGGCTTTGTATTTTTGGCCCCCCATTTCTAACAGAATCCATCTCCCGCGGTATATAGTCTTCCCAAATTCTGAGCACTTTAGGCAAGGGGCCGTACCAAGAAACTTTAAACATCGTTACCCAACCAGAGTCTGATCAGGGCCAAGCCTATAGTACTATGAAGACCCTATTCGATCATACAAAGAAGCTCTACACCCATGAGGCATTTCTTTCAGCTGACGAACTCAAATTCGAACAGCCCGAGCAGCGCGCGACTATCCGTAGAGTCAATCTCGCCACTTTTGTTTCCTCGGTCTTTGGATCCCAGGAGGTTGGATTTTTTCATCTTAACGAGCATTTCCTCGACACGTTTGTCCCCGACGGTGGCAGGCTTTTGAAGTCTCAAGGCGCTTTATATTTGGATCTCAAAACTCAGGCCTATATTTCTGCGATGTCTACCAACGAACGCGGCAAGGAGGATATCCTGCTTGATCTGTTCCCAGATGACATGAACTCTATCCTTTTGAATCGTAAACCTGGAGCCAAGCAATTGACACCCAGCGAACTTGATTTCGTTCATAGATTAGCTCAGAGGAAGCAGCACCTGATGATGATACCTGATGATGTGAACTTGAGCGAAAAGTACGTCTGGCAGGAATTCTTGAAAGAGGTTAGCTGGTACGTTAGCAAGAATTATGAGTCTATTGTCGCTCAGCCGGTAAGTTCAAACCCCCTGCTTTTCTTACAGGTTAATGTCTAAATTTCTGTGAACAGATTCGTCGTATTAGAAAGCGTAAATCGCCTTCTCTTTCTAACGTCCGAACCCCTACCTTCGGCCGCGCGGGGTCCCCGCTCGCGGGCACACGTTCCATGTCTCGTGGGCCGGAAGATATGGACGGCAGTCCCCTCACACGCTCTGAGTCTGGGACACCGAACGGTGGAGAAGTGTCGCCCGCCCAACTAGCTCTCGAAAACGAACTCTTTGGTTCCAACACCAGCATTGCAATGTCTCTCGGGGCCCCTCCCCCTCAACCGTCGCCGCCCCAGAGCGCACCTACCCAGGTCCTTTACGAGCGCGCCCGCATGGCCGCAACCGCGAAGGCCTCGCCTAATGCTCGCCGTGCAGGCCTCCCGTCTCAACGCCGCCCCTGGACCACTGAGGAGGAGAATGCGCTCATGGCCGGCCTCGACCGCGTTAAAGGCCCACATTGGTCGCAGATCCTCGCAATGTTCGGCCCCGGCGGGACAGTTAGCGAGGTTCTTAAGGATCGCAATCAAGTTCAGCTAAAAGACAAAGCCAGAAACCTCAAGCTATTCTTCTTGAAGTCGAACATCGAAGTCCCTTACTATCTCCAGTTTGTTACGGGCGAGCTCAAGACACGCGCTCCCGGCCAAGCAGCCAAACATGCGGCCAAAAAGGCCACCGCTGCGAGCGCCTCCGAAGATGCCGCCCACGTCGCTGCCGTTACGGCTCTCGGACAGGCACGCAATATGACTCACTTGAGCCAGACAATCGATATGAAACAAGTCGTGGCAGCGGCGACGGCTGCAGCGGCTGGGGGGTCAGGGGAAGGCAGTTCTTCCCAGGAGGGGTCTCACCAAGGCTCCGTCGCCCCAATGGCGGATATGGGAATGGGAGCCGGTATGGTTGTCACTGATCAGCTTCAACAACACCATCAGCTTCAGCAGCACGATCAGCTTCAGCAGCACGATCAGCTTCAGCAGCACGATCAGCTTCAGCAGCACGATCAGCTTCAGCGGCACGATCAGCTTCGGCAACACGATCAGCTTCAGCAGCACGATCAGCTTCAGCAGCACGATCAACTTTCTCACCACGATACCACTGCTATACCCAACACTCCTGATACCCCTCCTGCCACCCACCACCACCCCGACGCCACCCCTACTCATGAGATTTCTAACACCATTACCATCCATCACCAGCACGATGGCAGAGTCGACCCCGTCCTTATGATGAGCGGCGTCTCCGCCATCGAAACCGCGCCTAATACCCCCCAGGTGGTTGATAGCGATCTTCAGAGCCAACTCGAAAATTAACCCCCTGCTACCCATGGAATCTGTTTGGTGTTTTATTTCATCTATCCCTTTCTAACAAAAAAAGTTATAAAAAAGTGCAAAGGAAAAAAGCAACTAATTATAGGCGGGTATATAACACAAAGCTTACAATATCTTCCCATCACCTGCTTTATTATACCTGGGGGTATCCTTACTGACAAACTTACTCATACCTCACCTCTTCCTGCTTGATACATCGGTCTATTCTTTATCCTTTTTTTTTCTTCTACAGCCGGTTTTCACCACTTGCTTTTTCTCACCCCCATTTCTCCTGGTTATATGCTTTGTGGTCTGATATGATCTGATGGATGGATTGTGGCAGGGGCCGGCTTGCAGGTTTATTCGTGGGAAAGCTCTTATTAATTTAGCGGAAATCCTTAGCTTTAACTTTTTTATACTTTTCTTCCCTCCTCTTCTCGACCTCCCCCCTTCCTTGCTCCTCGTGACATTTCCTTCCTCTTTCTGTGCATTTCCCTTCCATTCTTGTGAAATCCTTTCCACTTACTTATCTTCCGGGTTACATTACGCCCCTAATCCTCAGATACCAGTCTTGGTACAAAAGTCTTCTTTATTTAGTTCTACAGTTAACCGGGGCGTTACTTCTCATATTTCCATCCCCTTTCTTTCTCTTTCTCTCTTTTTCTTCACATGCGATTATTTCCTGTCGATAGTTCCGCTTCATATTCCTGTTTATTGGTTTACTGGCTAGCCTTGTTGGGAATCGTTTACTTTACTTGAGGTTGAGTCTTTTTTTTTCTTTCTTTTTTCTCCTGTTTTTCTTTTCTCATGTCTTGTCGATGGATGAGAGGGATTATGTAAGGGCAGGGATGGAAGGAAGGGCACATGCAGGGCGACGATGTTGATGAGTGCGTGGGACGGGGAAGGAAAGGGTGAATGTAGAAATGTGTATATATCATACCGCTTAACTTGGCGGGGAAGGGGTGTCAATTTCAGATGGGGGGTTATTTCTCTGTTAATATAAAATACCTTGAGGGTTGGTTCAAGTTAGAGCGCTCGGGAGAGGGGTCACTTGCTAGAAGAGTGAGAGAGTGTGGAAGGGGGAGTTCACGTCCAGTCACTCGGTGGGGTATCACTCGGGGATGATACCCGTAGTCGGCCGCGCATCCAATACGACGCAAAGTTTCTAAAAATGCAAGATATTATAGACCAATTAAAAATATAGTTTACGAAACTCCAACTGGTCCCTCCGGCCCAGGTTCCAAAACGCCATCTACATGCATCCCGAGAACAAAAATGGAAAACCGCTAAACATCAACCCCCCATGGATCCCTCCCCAAAAATACTCCCGCAATCCTCCGACTGCCAGTTGCGCCGACAGTTCTACTACTTTGCAATCCGTTTCTAGTACCTGAATTCTT
>Ga0307509_10005792_pt1 | contig 16975 bp, 22 predicted proteins | sample 10_EM_MG_FD_202245 | JGI IMG/M metagenome (GOLD analysis project Ga0307509, IMG submission 202245) | Populus trichocarpa ectomycorrhiza microbial communities from riparian zone in the Pacific Northwest, United States - 10_EM | ecosystem: Host-associated > Plants > Roots > Unclassified | place... | reverse complement strand
AGGCGTTTGTTGCACCGCTCTTCAGCGAGTTTCAATTTTCTGCGGCTTGGAGAAACAGATCAAGGCTTGTTGGCTATTTCAATGATGGATCGTGGCGGGACACCGGAGAGCGAAGGTACCCAATTATCACCTAACACCTTTGCTATTGACAAGGACTAGTGAGTGCACCATTGGCGGTGAACGTCCTCATTCTAGATCCACTGGGTCGAGGATCGTAACCTTCCGTGAGTGGTGCTATATCCGAAAGGAGTTGAAAGCCAAGATACCTCGTGGTCCTTGAAATACAACTACTGCCACGCAGGCGGCCTCGAGGCCGAACGTTTGAATGTTGAGCCTCGATAGAACATCCGGGATTCAATCCAACGCCACGAGAAGGCAATTCCGACACGGGTCAGGCGTAGAATCGGTGGACGCTTTTCAAAGTACGCCTCAGCTTCGAATCACCCCTTTTGGCATGCGCGCCGCGTAAAGTCCCCTTGTGTGCCAGGGCGCTGCTGGGGATGCGACTCGGAGTGCACGGCAGAGGGCCCGCCAGCGAACCCGCCCTCCTTCCTTTACGTATATTCAATGAGCGCCGAAGCCCACCCCCATGGCGGCGCCTCGGTGTATCCTTGTCGCTGGAATCCACCCCCATTCACATGACGCATAACTTTGTGCGTTCTGTGGCGAAGAGCGGGGCACTGGACGCTCTGCATCGGTGACGATTTTGTCTGTCTAGCCCCTTCAGCATCTGCAATGTAAGAGCGACTTACAGGGCCTCATGACCTCTTTCCGGTACCGACAGAATTAGAATGGCCCCCGAGTACTTGTACACAAACTACCGGGCCCTCCCCGATCGGACTTTGTCGTAGTTGGTCCACGTTTCAAACATCTCTACCACACGGTGGACGGTTGACTGAATGATGGCTGGCGTGTGACCCGCCGGGCCCTACGATAATCATATAAATTCGAGTTGGGTTTCGAACACAGGTCTTCCTGACCGTGGGACGACCCAGATAACCCTCCTCCGCAAAACTAAAGTTGGCTATGGACCCAAAGAGACCGGAATCTTTCACTCACAGGTGGTCGTTCCTGGCTACCGGCAGGAGGTACCATTACGTCGACGAGGTTCCACAAGGCTATGACCCTCAACAAGACCTGACCATCCTGTGTATTCACGGGTTTCCTGATTTCTGGTAAGTTTTTCCCCCGGTATTCCACACCGTACTAAAGGTGTCGTTATCGTATACACAGGGCCGGTTGGAAGTATCAAATCGGACCATGGGTTCGAGCCGGGTATCGCGTTGTGGCGCCCGATATGCTCGGGTATGGCCAATCAGACAAGCCGCCCGATCCGGAGGAGTACTCCCTGAAAAGGATCTCAAGCGATCTCGCCTCGATTTTAGATGTCATCCGAGTCCGCAAAGCTGTGAGTCCGGGCCGAATGAAACCTCTAAATCTGTCTGGGTGATGACCTTTGTATAGATCGTGATCGGACACGATTGGGGGTCGCATATCGCCGCAAGATTTGCACTGTGGCATCCGGAGAGGGTCCTGGGGGTGGCACAGTGAGTGGTTGGTGCTTTCGATGGGTAGCCGGATTAACCACCTCCGTGTAGTGTTAGTCTGGGCTACTTTCCTCCATCTTCGAACTATGAGAAACTGGAGGTGTTAGTGAAGAAGTTCCCAATCTACAAGTATCAGCTCTACTTTTCCAGCACAGTCTGCATTGGAGAGCTCGAAAGGAACGTGCGTACCGCTTGCACTCTCGGAGCGGTTGCCGGCGGGTCATTTACACCAGTGAACCTTGCAGATCATGAATTTCTGCCGATATTCGTTTCATACCAACGTATTTTCGGGACCCGACGGCATCCCGGAGAATATCGGTGACGTCGTCACGGGAAGAACTCGTCCAAACATAACAACCGGAAAGTTCCTACTGAACAGAAAAGTAAACTTCTGGACACAAAACGGGGTTCCGGGGTACTAAACCGGATCATCACGCAGGAGCTCCAATACATCGCGTCCCAGAATGATACAATGCGCGGCCCTACAAACTATTACCGCACGGGTAATATCCGATTCAACGAAGAGAAAGGTTGTGGGCGCAGATTTTAACGATTTGACCGCGTTGATGTTGATGGGTCCGTTGAACAGATGGAGGTCTTCCCGAGACATACAGACCAGGAACACCGGTCCTTTTCCTCCGGGGGTCCAAAGACGGAACAAGTCCGAAGGCCGGGGTGTCCGAAACCCGCAGGTTGTATCCTACGGCGAAGATAATCACGTATGAGGGTGCTGCTCATTGGTTAATGATTGAAAGGAAGGAGGCGGTGACAAGGGATGTGTTGGATTGGTTATATGACGTCGGACTGTAACCACTTGGGTTCCGGCCCGTCCAATCCTAACCGTAGCTTAGAACACACCGTCACACGTTAGTATCGCATCGGGCCCGCGTCGAGGGCTCAAGTGCTCGCGAGCATCTAGAGCGACGCTGGATTGTTACGGCGGTCGCCACCCAAGGAAGCACCAAGGATAAAATTCGGCTGCGCACCTTATATTAGCCTCTGCAAGTACCAATGAGCCCTCAATTCACCTCGGGAGGGGGTTTACCAGTGACCGAAACCGACATTTCCTGGTAGCCCGGCACCCGCCGCGGGACGGCTGCAGATTTGTATCCTGCTATAGGGTTCAGCAAATGGTGATAGATCCCGTCGAGATGTTGGCTCCATGTGGCCGGGGGGATCCGGATAGGACTATCGGACAACGAGCTCGTTGGCCATACTAGTGACTACCCCGAAGGGCAGGCACATTCCTCCCTTCGGGGACCTATCAGATTTGTAGGCTCGGGTGGGAGACGACAAGTTCGGGAAGTAGCCCGAGGGGCGGATGCTACCACCAATGCGCTCGGGCTGTGAGCTGGTCGGCGTAAGGAGGGGCTCGTCTATAATGCCTGCGCGTGAGAACGAGCCCGATCGCCAAACGTCCCAACCCACATCCCGATCCATTCTAACTTCCCAGCTGCCTGTTATCCGGCGCTCATTTCCCAATAGCGTGCACTTTCAAGGGACCGCAACGAAACCCTCCATAAGCCTTCGAGGGTCGGAACTCCCTTCAGGAAGGATACGTGCTAAAATCTCAGTAATTGTATTCGCATGTGACGTCGTGATGGGATAATGACAAAGCAGCGATCAGTAGAGCGAGGCAGAGAGGATGAGGGAGAGTAACGAATAAAGGGTAATGGGGTGATCAATAATTAGCAGAAACAAGAAAACGAACACAGAAGGGAGAAAAGGGGGGGAGGAAAAGGAGTGATGATCACGTGATGGGAGGGATGGTCCGGGATCGCGAGCGAAGTTGAAAGTGGATGAAGAGATGGGCGAGGCTGGCGAGGCGGAGAAAAACATAGGAGCCCAAAGAAAGCCTCATGTCCTTCGGTTCGAAATTGTCGAAGGACATTTCAAGCGGCAGTCGCGTTGCTCGCCGAGCCTTTCTCTTTCTTCCGCTTCGCTCCCAGTACCTTCGAAATACTGCTCTTCCCCCTTTTGTGCTTTCCTTTCTTCGCCTTCTTCGAGTCTATCGAGGTCACGGAATGGACAGACTGGATCTCAACAAGGTCGTCGTCGTCCTCCAGTTCCGGTTGGGTGGCTGGCGGGGTGTCCTCAGCGTTGCCATGCGTTCCTCCCCCACCGACCAGTCTGATGGTACCGTCTGGGGGAGCGTCGTCTTCGCTGTTCTCGGAGCTCTTGATCAACTCCTCCGGGGAAGAACCCGCCGAAGACGAGTGCCCGTGTACAGATGACCTGTCCCCAGGTATTGGTGCCTGGAGAACCACGCCTTCGTCCGACAACAAGTCAACGTCTCCGACATGTTCGGCAGATGACCTAGGAGACGACGAATCACCCTGGTCCGGCAGAGGCACGAGCACGGCATCCTCGGCGAATTCAGAGTTGGCCAACATCGGCGACGTAAGCGGGGATTGTGTCCTCTTAACGGTAACGACCTCCACTTTGGGTTCCACCTCCTGCATCATCATGCCCTCACCAGCTTCTAGATCATGTTCTCTGTCGCCATGGGTGTAGAGTAAGTCGACGGGTACGATGTCGTGTTCTGTTGGGAGATCGACTGGCATGGGAGCGGGGGGCTTGGTGACAGAAATTGTAGGGATTGGGGTGCCTTCGGCGGTAGGTTGCGTTTGGATGTCCTCCGATTCTGTGGTCAGAACGGGTATCGGGACCTCGGCGCCAGATCCATGCCCAGTCGCGGAGTAGTCAAAGGTGGCCAGCGGGAGCTTCTCGGAGTACTGAAGAGTCCAGGCCAGTCAGTTAATGCATAACTGTGATGAACTAGAATCCCTTACCTTTGTCTTCTCTTCGACGGTCGTATCAGGTATCAAACCAACTTCGTGCCACTTGCGAAGACTCCGGTGCGCAAGAGCCTCTAGGGTGCTCCAGCCCCGATATTCTCCATTCAGTCGCATCGAAGCTGGACCAGAGTCCCCACCACCGTCGCCTTGACCTCTTCCCGTGCCATCATAAAAGTAGCTCTCATAACCAATATCATCCTCGCTGTCATCGCTTCCCGCATTATCTGCCTGCCCCATCTCAAACCCGTCGCCATTCTCCAAGTCGTCAACAAAGCTGGCCAGCCACTTCCCCCATCCTCCTGGTCCATCTCCCTTCCAGAGCACCACCTTCGTGTCGAAATCTCGTCCAAAGGCGATCACTTGTCCAGGTACACCGTTCTCGGCAGGGTTCATATCAACTCCGAGATAGTTTCCGGCCTTGTCACTGATGAGGGGTATCCAGCCACGCAGGGAGTACTCTCTTCTCACGTAGCCGGGCGGGATTGACTGCATGAGCTCCCGTAGCCGAGAATTTGCTCCGGTGTTGGGGTCCTCGTCCACGTCTCTCCAAAACCTCCATTCGTCCAGAACGTCATCCAAGGGTAGTAACTGCAAGCCGAAGAACAGGCCCTCCGAACAACCAGCGGACGACTCCGGTTCTTGACCGTCGGCGATCAGGTATGACTCTCTCACAGGCGCAGGAAGGGAGAAACCGAGTTGCATTTCGATTTGCGCGAGATCTTCGGGGGGAATGCCCCAGTTGAGAGTATCACCGAGCTCAGGGTATTCTTTGCCCAGCCAAGCGCGTAACCGGGCCCACGTATGAGACAATGGCGGATATGGGGAGGAAGGGGAGAGTGGGCTGTTATGGAGGGGGAGTAGGGTTGATTGTCTTGAGCGAGTACTGCAGAGGAATGGACACGAAACGAAGATAATGAGACAAAGAAGACGGCCGAGTAAGTGAAAACAGTGAGCGTACCCCGGTGGGAAGTAACCGTAGGGGTTGGCCCGCCCAGGTGGGTATGAGTATCTCACGGAGCCACTGGCGGGGTCGGGTTCGTTCATTACGAGGGAGTCACTGTTGAAGGCGTCTGGGTGTGTCGCGGTGGTTGGTGACGAGACCGGAAGTCCAAAGGCCTCGTTTATCGATGACAGCGCACCGCCTCTTGACAGCTTGTCGTTGCGCGAGGGGGAAAACCATGACGTGAACCAGCCCATCTTGAAGGGAGGTGGGGGGTATCTTGAGTGGTGGTGTTTTGGTCGCAATCGTGGTTGTGCCGCGGGGCTCCGTGGTTGATAATTTGCGGTGGAACTCCGGTTTGCGTCGGCAACGTCGGGGAGTCGAGGGGGCCACGCGAAAGAGAGGATGCGGAGTCGGTGTCGTCGTTGGGGATGGTGTTGAAGGCACCACTATTCCCTGATCGTGCTGCAACGGTGTTCTGGCTCTTGTTGTGACATCTAAGAGGGCGTGGCGTGACCGACCACGAGTCTCCCATATAACCACTTTCTCTCGGCATACGCTGGGGAGAGGCATGGCCGCTCCCTGGTCAACGCAAAAGGTCTATCTACCGTGCGTACTCTCATTGGCGGAGCGCCGTGTTCACCAATAGGTCGCGGGGGCGGGTGGACCGGACTTCGGAGTCAATCCCTCCCAGCCACCTTGACAGCCCTCGGCGGGAGCCCACTCGGTGACTTACATGGGGGCTCACTCGGTGTGGGCAACTCGCAATCTGCCTCGCAGGTCTTGACCGGCGTGAAGGCACCCAGACCTCACTGGACTCGCCCCAGTTCAGGCGTAAGCTTACATCCACCCAACCTTGGACCCCTGGTTATTTGGGGTCCGGCGTGATTGGTGTTTTGTGTATGTCTCTTCCAACGTCATTTGGTGTCAGCTCTTGTCAGTATGACCCAATGCTGACAAACTGACACGTCGCGGCAGGGAAGTCGGCCAGGGGTGTTTCCTCGCGAACACGGACGCGAACGCCACGTTCGCTCGTGAACATACTCGAATGCTCGGCCCGGGGGCTCCCGGGGGGCTTATCCGGAAGAACTAAGGTTCCGGTCGGCTCCTAGGCGTGATCCACGGGTATCGGAGGGTACTTGCCCAGCACCACACCACTCCGGCCCGCGAATTGGGGGGGATACGTCGTAAGTCGGTTAGGCACATTTCATTTTGTAAAAAGGCCGTTCGGGTGCGAGTGGGGCGCTTGGGCAGCGGAGATAGATTGCTGTCCTTGTCGTCTGTTTGGGCCCTTCGCAGCAAAGTATCAATTGTACGTATTACTGGCAAGATCCCCAGATCTTCATGATGGCCAGGGCCACCCATGGCGTCTTTCATATCACCGCACCAGGGGGAGGATGACGAAAGATCCGAGCATGTTCAATCAACTGGCATGGACGCGAGTGTATTATCATCGCAAGCGGATTGCCTCGCTTGGATCGAGTCGGCGCTCCCGATGAATGGCGTCGAAATTCGGCTTCTGTCATGAAATGCAACGGAGCGAAAGAGAAATGGAGATGGGTTCGGCCACCGCTCACCCCTTCATTAGAGCACACTGCCGGTTGAGTGAAGGCACCGGAGTCTTGAGCGTGCCTCTGGATCACCGGGACAGCGGCTCGACGCATATATGGGGAACTTGGAAGCTGTGAGAGAGGCATGTTGATTGGACAGTGGCTGGTGACCGGTGATCTCAAAGCACGATCATTTGATCGTGCTGTTCGCCTTCCCAGGTGACCGAGTAGCCGGCTCCTCACGAACCGTGCTCCAAAAAATCCTGGAAAAAATCCACCAGGTCGATGCAACGACCGTGGTGTACTTAGAGTGAATACCCAGATCCCAATGCTGCATTGGCGACGAACGGGGCCAGGCACAGCCCGACGCGTGAAGGGTGGGGCGCTTCTCGCGCGTCGACAATCATTCTTCTTTCACCAGATGTTGTTGACCGCCTTCCCTTCCTCCCTCTGGTTGGGCATCAGCTACGACAACGACAGCCAGTCTAGGTGCCACGCTGAGCAGGAATCTCAGCGCGCAACCCACATGAACTCTCGCTAGTCCCAAGTCCGCTCCCCCCATTGTCCCCCACTTGTTCGCCTCCGCCCGCATATACGCCTCTAAATTGGTCCGCGTGTGCTCAAGAGCCGGTGCCAATGACTTCCCTCCTCCCACCACCCAACCCCGCAGGGGAAAGGGTGTCCAAGCTCCTCCCCACCGTCAAATGCTCAGACTGCAACAAGCCAGTCCCAATCCATGAGCTCGGGGAGCATGTCTGCGCTCCGCCCCCTTCGCCTTCAACCAGCGGGCCGTCCTTATCGAACCTCCTCGCCCAACGCGTCCAGGAGATGGCTTCCTCGTCTTCAATTCGTCCAAAACATTCAAGAACACCACCTCCAAAAACGCCATCTCCAGCTCCCTCATTTGCCTCGCGGCAAGCCGAGGTCTCAGCGAGGAGGTCTCGTGCGCTGTCGGTCAATTCTCGAAAACAGAATTCGCCCAGTCCTGGACCCCTGCCCGCCCCACTCCCACCGATGAAGCCGGTTCCGACAGAGCCTCTGCCAACACCGGGGGTTTCCATCCCGGAACCACCGCGAAGTGGAGATTCCGCTCCACCCCACATTCCTTCCCCAACCTCTCGTTCAAACACACCTAATATCCCAATCCGTCCTTCTCAGATCCGTGCACCCTCAGTTGCAAGCAATCGCAGTGCATCTTCTCACCCGTCGATAGACTCCCGGGATCGAGCATTGTCCAACGCTTCCCAACTCCGACCCTCATTTGATTCTAATCGTCCTCGTAAATCCTCAACCGCTACGACCAGTAGCCTCAGCACCGGTAGACCATCCTATGATATACCACGGACGGGGACGCCGTCTGATAATTCACGATCCAACACACCGTATAATCAACCACCCCCCATCCAAACATCTATTTCGTCTTCTGTATATAACCCGACCCGTTCGCCCGTCGGGCCCGACATGCCACCGATGATGGTGACGGAGCAACCGATGTTCCAATCGATCCCAGAACCTGATACCAAGATCGGCGGAGAGGCTGGTATGGCAGGTGTTGGCAGGAGAGGGTTTCAAGCCGTTGCCCGTGCTGCTCTATTTATGGCACCGCCGGTGCATCTGCCGGGACGCCCTTCCCCTGGGTTCCTCGACATCCAAAGAGCAGTTGGTACGTCTTCCTCCGGTCCCTTGTCCTATCTTTCGGGAAGCTGACTTATTGAAGGGGTATACACTCCCCCCTTATCCCCCTCGGGTAACTCTCCGAACTCTCCGTTCTCAATGCACTCTCCTATCGATATCAATTTGGAATTGGATCGCTCACTAACTGTACGGAGTAACCCATCCATCGCGTCGTGTACACCCCCGCCTGTTACCCTCGTTCCCTCTCAATCTCCCCCGATTCCAGATGGGCTATCTCCTGCAGACTACGCACTCCCACAGACACCGGCCGACGAAATCAGGTTGCCTTTTACGCGGGAGTCCCACACTATTGCGACCGTTGTCAAGCTAGGGGCCAAGCCCATGGGGAAGGGGCCCAGATCTTCTGATACCTCTGACTTTGGCGGCCTTGCCTACGCAGATTCGGACTCCGAATACGACGATGGGAATGACGTGTCGCAGAAGGGTGGCGGAGGAACGAACAATATTAAGTTCCCTACTTCGTCGCCACGATCTTCGAAGTCATCCGAATCTGCGTATTCTGCCCGGGTCCCGGCGCGAAGTCTTTCAGCTGCTTCATCCTCGTACTCTGGATATGGGACCAGGAGCACCGCAAGATCGGTTGGTGCTCTCGACCGGGCTATGGAAACTTTGTTCGAAGACACCCCTCTATCACCAACAACCAACGCGAGCTTCTCCCCTCTCCCTCCCACCGAACCCCTCCCTGTAGTGGTGGACGACCGTAACTCAGTTAGGGATAGTTCGGGCAAGCCGCCCAAACTTCCCACGCGCTCGCACACAAGTCCTATCATGACCAAACCCAGGGAGCTAGACGCCTTGAAACCATCAAAGAGCGTCACGAGCTGTTCGTCCACTTCCTCGAGCAGGACACGAAAGGTGAAACAATGTGCGAGCTGTAACAAGAGCATCGGCGACGGCCGATGGATTCCCATGGATGGTGGTAGGGTGCTCTGTGATAAATGCTGGAAGAATATGTACCTACCCAAGGTATGTGCCACCCCAGAATGACTTGATCCTTTTATCCAATCGTTGTTGCCAGTGCCGCCGTTGTAATTTGCCGATAGAAAAACAGGCGGTGTCCTCCTCTGACGGTCAATTGAAAGGCAAATACCATCGCGATTGTTTTAACTGCCATAGCTGTCACGTAAGTTGATTCACCTGCAGGTACCGCACCGTCACTGACGACGACTGTGCGCAGAAACCATTCCCTGATAAGACATTCTACGTCTACGACGGCCGACCTTACTGCTCCTACCATTATCACGAAGCGAACGGTTCTTTGTGTGCTGCTTCGTCATGTGGGCAGCCCATCGAAGGGCCGTGCGCGGTGGCACACTCGGGTTCCAAATTCCACCCAGAACACTTCCTCTGCGAGTTCCCTCGATGCGCGATCCGCCTTGATGAATACTACGAGGCTGATGGGAAGATTTTCTGTGAGCGGCACGCCAGCATCGCCGATCAGGCAGCTCTCTATGAGGATGGCGGCCGAGGTGATGATGAGGCCGGTAATGGCCCTGGACCGGATACTCCCAAGACTACACCAAAAGCAATGAAAAGGACAACAAGATTCATCGACATCGCTGGGATCGGACTGCGATAGTTTTCCTCTCCTTCGTTTTATTTCGTTCGTTCCCTGCTTTTGCGGACTTTTCGGCATGTGTATTATACCCCCTCAACAATTTGCACCCTCTTGGTTTTTCGTTTGTATTTCTTCGCGCAACCCTCTCCCACTTCATCTCTCATCACCTACACATCATTACCTACTGTTTGTGTATTTACCATTTAGTCGGACCTCTTATTTCCTCCAGGTTTTTTTTTTATTCGTTTTAATCGGGATGGTCACAGTAACAGGTGGTGTCGACGGGAACCTAGTTTAATGAGACGATGGATTTCAAAGTACTGTTACGACGACCTCCCGAAGCAACAGATTGTGGAACGTGCCTGTATTGCTGGCCCTCGCGATCTTACGTATTTTTCCAAAGGCGGGCCATTGAATTACCAGCAAGTTCCCGTTCGGATTGTTCAAGGTGGGGCAGATCGAGAGACGTAGCAAGTGTGGGAATCAGACGGAGGGACGCGTCACGCATTCGGCTTGGACGTCTGGTTATCTAACCCTCCTTCTACCATTAATCCCTACGACCGCAACGATGAATTCTTTGGTCCAGCGGTTCGACACGAATAGTGCCCTCAAAGAAATCAAGCGGGTCAAGGCCATCATTGAGGAGGATGGTGATAACGTGTCGGATTTGATGTGGGGGTCCAACGGAGGCTTTGGGAATCTCGCCAGTGGAATCCCAAAGTTCAACATCCCTGCTGTCCCAGATGTGAGTTCACCTCTTCGTATTCTGGGGCGCGCGCGTGTGGATTGAGTGGCCGGCCCTTCGTGTTGTGTAGCCCAGCGCGTTCTTGAGATTGCATACCGATGATCACGCCGACCCGTCGTGCAGGATCAAGATTCAACATGGTACCACGACACTTGCGTTCCGGTTCAAGGGTGGGGTTATTGTTGCTGTCGACTCCCGAGCGACTGCCGGGAGTTATATCGGTGCGTGGTGAGGGTATGGCTCCCGGGTTCACTGGATTGCTCATACCTCGATAGCGTCCGGCACCGTGAAAAAGGTCATCGAGATAAATCCCTACCTGCTCGGTACCATGGCTGGTGGTGCTGGTGAGTCTCCCCCATTTGTAACGCCGGGCCTTTTGAGAGCCGATCCGACACCGTGCTGCGTTGTATAGCCGATTGTCAATATTGGGAGACGTATCTTGGGATTCAGTGCCGGCTCCATGAGTTGAGGAACAAGGAGCGGATATCCGTTGCCGCTGCCAGCAAGTATCTCAGTAACCTGGTGTACGGCTATAAGGGAATGGGTCTGAGTATGGTACGTGATCACCATTGATCCCGCATGGGAACTGGTCTCACAGTATTGTAGGGCACGATGATCTGCGGTTGGGATAAAACTGTGGGTGGTTCCCTTCAGCACTACACAAACTCTAACTGCGGCCGCGCGTAGGGTCCACAAGTGTACTACGTCGACTCCGATGGAACGAGGCTGAAGGGAGACCTCTTCTCCGTTGGATCGGGTAGCACCTTTGCGTATGGTGTTTTAGACCAAGGCTACAATTGGGATCTGTCAGACGAAGACGCCCAGGAATTGGGGAGGAGGAGTATCTACGCCGCCGGTCACCGCGATGCCTTCTCAGGTAACACGATCAATCTTTATCACGTCAAGGAGGATGGCTGGAAGTTCATCGGTGAGATTCCCCCCGGGTCCCAGTTTCTGGATCTCCTGGGGTTGACTTGTGATTGCAGGGAATTACGACGTCTCCAAGATGCACTACGATGGTCCTGGAGATATCCCTGGAGCACCCGGCCATGGTTATGGTTACGATATCCGAGTTGCGGGCAAATCGTCTTCCGATCCCCCACCCTCCTCATGATCCCACACTGCATGTTTTTTGTTTGTACAAAGTAAAACCATCGTGTAGATGACCTATGGAGAATTTTCTGTGATGTGTGGCGCTCGCTTTGCAGCACCGCCTAAGGGATCGTTTCTGGATTCCTCTCACGATCACCTCCACCTCACCTACCTCTCTCTCTCCGACTCCTCGCACCACCAAATGCTCTGTTGAGGGATTCTTCCTGCTCACATAATCCACGACCACCTGTATTTCTATCATGAAGCGACTTTTTAAGCTCACTGGCACTCCCAGTCCCAAGCCCGTGTCTCCCAAGTCAAAGCCACCGCCTCCGCCTATGGGGCCAGTTCATCCAGGACCTCTCCCCAACACGACCGGTCTTGACCCAAAGTACACCGTGCCGCCCGTACCTCACCCGAATCCTCATCACCATCTCGATATCTTGGTGTCAAGCGAAGGGCTGTTGCTGAGACCACACTCACCTGCGCACAATCATACCGAATCATATATAAGGATAAGCTGGGGCCTGGCGGGGAAGGTCGAGCTCGTGGAAGGTACGGCTGCGGAGGATCCGGAGTTGGATTGGTCGAAAGCGGCGGTGGTGTACGGTGTCTTGGGCTCTCTTGATTTGTTCACAGGTATGTGGTACCTGCTGATCGTTGGTCACGCTACCAAGTCATGAGTGTTCTTCATCTAAGCGTGAGATTTTAGCTTCGTACCTGTTGGTCATTTCTTCAAGAACGGAGTTGGGAAGCTGTAAGTCCACTGAGTAAATCGCGAATCAACCGTGCTGACCGCGGTCCTTCGGCATTCAGTCCTCAAAGAAGACCAAACTGTGTATGGTATCAAGACCGTCCATGCCATCCCCCTCAGTGAAGAGCGTGCCATTGTCGCGGTAAATGCCCTGCTCTTGCGCACCAGCAACAACGCTCGGCCTTCGCTTCTCCCTTGGGTAAACGATGATGTCAGCCCCGATGACTCCCCCACCCAGCCCCAAGCCCACACTCGTGCTGTCAAGTTTGCCGATGGGGATGAAATCAAGGTCATGACACCCCAAGCAATGCGACAAGACAATATCTTCACAGCTCTTCAGAGCATTTACATCCCTTCTCCCATGTCATCATCGGGTCGTTCCTCTCCTAGCTCTGAGCTATCGCAGACGGGGCCAGTCGAACGGACTATTGCCAGCCGCCTGGCATTCTGGGATAGGTTCAGCAAGAAGAACAAACCTGATGACTTTAGCGATTCGTACCCCGTAGAAGATCCGGACTCGTCGCTGGATACCATAATGGCGGAAGGCAGGCAAGAGCCTGGAGAGGTCCTCGGAGACATAATCGCCGCTACGGCTCCTGCTCCTACCACTCAGGAGGAGACCCATAACCAACTCGAAGACAAGATCGTCAGAGAAACTGTAAGAGAATTTTCGAAGGGTGGAATGTATTTCGCCTACACCTTCGGTCAGCCGTTTGGTGTCTGCATTTGATGAGTTCGCTGATTCTGTTCGGGAGGGTAGATATCACCCGGTGTTTACAACATAAGCGGGATCAGATCTGCAAGGCCAACAGGCACGACGCTTTACTCGCGGATTTAAAAATCTCGGAGGGCGGCCCGTCGCCTGGATCTTCGATGGATGCGGTTGATCCTCTCGCGGAACCATCACCCATGCTTCCTTTATGGAGAAGGGTCGATAAGCAGTTCTGGTGGAACGAATGGCTCTCAAAACTGTTCATTGATGCCGGGGTACGGTCTCGGATTCGGCTAGATGCATTGGTTAACTGACCTCTGTGTGTTGTCCAGTTACATGGCTATATCCTCCCCGTCATGCAGGGTTACTTTCAGATAGCCTCATTCGACGTCCCACCGGTCAATGGCGAGCCCGATGAGCTGGCTCTGGTCGACTATATAGTTATCTCTAGGCGGTCGAGGGATCGGGCCGGCCTCAGGTATCAGAGAAGAGGGGTCGGTGAAGAAGGAAACGTCGCGAACTTCGTCCAGACTGAGAGTGTCATGAGAGTTCAGGTGGGTCGATCCCTACCCCTCGGTTCTGCGTATCCCACTGAACCTTTTCTGCAGCGGGACGGCCTGACGAACGTTTTCAGTTACGTCCAGCTTCGGGGGTCGAGTACGTCATGACATTGTGATGCACCTTCAATACTGACTTGTCTACCCCTCAGTTCCACTTTATTGGAACCAGTCAGGGTATGGACTAAAGCCCCCGCCGCAACTCGCAACGGAACGGACTCCTGCACAGCACGCCGAGGCTCTCCAAAAGCATTTCAACAAGACGATACCTAAATATGGTCCCCAGGTAAGCTCCCTCCGCCGGCGTATCGCTTCCACCTTCACATCGTGCTTCAAAGTGGGTCGTAAATCTCGCCGAACTCGACGGGAGAGAAGGGGTGCTATCTCAGGCATACCAACAACAAATCACGGAATGGAACTCGCCGGATGTGCGGTACTGGACAACGATTTTTCCACGTCGGCCCTCGTCTGACTTTTTCCCGGTAGCTATTGTGGTTATGATTTTCACGCGGAAACAAAGGGAATGAAGTGAGTGGCTCCCGCTATAATTGAGCCGTTCGGCGTTTATGGGCTCACGCGCTTTTAGGTATGAGAATATCAGCAAACTTGTCACAAAACAGGAACAAACCTTTGAGCGACAAGCGTGAGCCAACCCATCGGAGTTTCGGACTCGGAAATGTTAACCGTGCCCACAGATACCTGTGGATTTTGAATGGCAAGCTGATGTCAGAACAACGAGGGGCGTTTCGGGTGAACTGTATCGACTGTTTAGACAGAACAAATGTCGTTCAGGTGAGTACGATGTCCGGTAAGGCGATTCGGCGATCTGAACGACATGAGTGTAGTCAGCATTTGCCCGGTATGTCTTGAACAGGCAGCTTGGGGCTTTGGCCTTGTATAACCCGGAAGAAACACACCCCGAGTGTGATACAGTGTTCAACGACGGTAGGTGTTCGTTCGCTCGCTGGACGCTAGGCCGCTAATCCCACGAGGTAGTGTGGGCGAACAACGGTGACGCTATCAGTCGTGCATAGTATGTACCTATTCCAGCGTTTGCTTCCGCGCGTGCTGATCGGTTTCAGTGCTGGGACTTCTGCACTCAAGGTTCGTTCGTAACCCGTCGTGTGGGGTTTGATCTGACCGTCTGTCGTACAGGGGGATTTCACTCGGTCAGCTGATATCTTGGTTAAGGTGAACTCAAGTTCATGCGTATTTATTCTGTCGTAGGACTGGCCGACGGGACCTCACCGGAATGTTGAATGATGGAGTAAACTCCTTAGCGAGGTGTTTGTAGACCCCCTGGCCGCCTACCCCATTGCTAACGGTGTCGCGAATAGGATGTATACGTCCACGTTTAGTGATTGGTTTTCTCAAGCGGTCATCGACTATTTTCTCGGAAACCGGACACTCTCCGTGTTCTCTGAATTCTTGCTCAGACTTCAGTCCAGCGACCCTCGGGACCTCATTCGCCTGTCGCGTATACGCGCAGAAGCTATCGCCACTTCCGTGTCTCGCGTGTTGACTGAGCAGGAACGTCTGTTATGTGGATGGACCGTGTTCTCTCCATCAGAGCTGAACCTCAAATTCTCCGACAAGTTTGAAGAGAAGGTTCTTCTATTGGTCCGTTGTTTGCTTTCTGATCCAGCGGATGGTGCTGAGTCTTCTCCAGACCCGTACGGCAATATACATTATTGTATGCACCTGCGTTTCTCCGCACGATGCACGGATTCTCACCACAAGCAGAGTTACGATTATACCTTAGAGAAAGTCAAGCAATATACCCGCATCCCGCTGAGGGATATCACCAAGATTACAAAAGGTAGGTTTGTCCCATATCCCAGACAGCGGGTGCTGAGGGTGCTATAGGTCCATACATCCTGTCTCCTCTCGAAGAGGCGAGCAAAGACCCTCTCCAGAATGCAGGGTTTATCCTCGCGTGGAGCCCGGTCAAACAAACTGCTCGAATGACGAGCTATTCGATGAGAAACAGCATAGATATGGGCCAGTCGCCACCATCCACCCCTACTAAGCGCGCAAGCTTCTCTACACCCATCGGCGCGAGCCTTCAAAGGAAGGGTACCGGAGTGCAGCTGTCAAAGTTACTTTCTAGAGTTGCAGAACCTGCTCAGGCTAGTGACAAGGTTTTTGCTGCCTTCAAAACCTTGCCTATAGATCCTGCTCGGTCGCGACGAGCAACTGGGAGCATTATAGAACCCGCAGATGAGCTGAGCGGCGCGAAGAACTGCAAGGAAGCGGTTGACCTGATGGTGGATTCTATCGTCAAGGCTTGTCGAGATGTTGGTGCTGGGCATCAACTAAACTTCATCGTTGAAGAGCCTATTGTCAGGTAATGATTACACTTCTATCTCATCTACTTGTGTACCAGAACTGATTTGAGCAGTCTTTCGGAGGCAAATCGGAATACAACTATGTATGCAAAGATGGAGTATGGGGTGAAGAGGCTGCTTTGGTTGGGTGGGTATTAGAAGGCTGTTGTAATTTATGTTTAGACGAGGCTCGCCTGAACCATGCGGTGTCGGTGATGAACAAACACAATGATCGTGGATGAGACGCACTCGGCCCTGGGGGACCGGTGCATTAACTGCCGACCATTGGGGCCCCTGCAATGAACATGAGGATGACTGCGACCGGTAAGAACATTAGCTCGGGTGAGGGCCCGTTTTCAACGGTTTCCCGGAAATCCCCGGGACTGAAAGTCCTGGGTCTTGCGGTTTTTTCATATACTTCCGTCCTGCAAAAAACACCAAGTTTTGTGGGAGTCACCTGCTCTGTTCCCACGCGCTGGCTCACGTGTCCCCTCATGCTCGCTACCTACGCTTTGTCATTACTTGTAATCATCCCTTTTCCCCCTCCCGCAGCAATGGCCCAGTAACCAAGCAAGACAACGCGATATCCCACTGTGTGGGTAGAATTGGTAAAGTGTCCGGGTTTTTTTTGGAAGGTTTTCTTTCCTAACAATTGCGACAACTTATCCAACTGTTGGATAAGTGCATCCAATTGAACCCC